>Ga0181525_10001910_pt1 | contig 17536 bp, 19 predicted proteins | sample PEATcosm2014_Bin_48_FD_121100 | JGI IMG/M metagenome (GOLD analysis project Ga0181525, IMG submission 121100) | Peatland microbial communities from MTU Mesocosm Facility, Houghton, MI, USA - PEATcosm2014_Bin06_10_metaG | ecosystem: Environmental > Terrestrial > Soil > Wetlands > Peat | place...
CACCCGATCTCTTCTTCGACCACGCCGGTCTCGACCGCGGGAATGTGCAAGCGCTCGTCGACGAATCCCTTTCCCACGCAGACGATGGCGAGCTCTTCCTCGAGTATCGCCAGAGCGAGAGTTTCGTCTTCGACGACGGGCGTCTGAAGGCGGCGACATTCGACACGATGCAGGGCTTCGGACTTCGCGCCGTGGCCGGGGAATCGACGGGTTACGCACACGCGTCCGAACTCTCCGAAGCGGCGATACGCCGCGCCGGCGATACCGTCCGGGCCGTCACCAAAGGCTATTCCGGCACGGCGGCCGCGGCGCCCCAGCGCACCAACACCAAACTCTATACCGACATCGACCCGCTGCACTCGGCGGAGTTCGCGACCAAGGTGAAGCTCCTCGAAGACATGAATGCCTATGCGCGGGCGAAAGATTCGCGTGTGCGGCAGGTCTCATGCTCGCTGGCGGGAGAATGGCAGACGGTCGAGATCATCCGTCCGGGCGGCGAGATCTACCGCGATATCCGCCCGCTCGTTCGCATTGGCGTATCCGTCGTGGTCGAAGAAAACGGCCGCCAGGAAAGCGGCAGCTATGGCGGCGGCGGCCGCAGCGGTTATGAGACCTATCTCGATCCCAGCTATTGGCGCGACGGCATCGACGAAGCCCTGAGACAGGCGCTCGTCAATCTTTCCGCTGTTCCTGCGCCTGCGGGCGAAATGACCGTCGTGCTCGGCGCCGGCTGGCCGGGCATTCTCCTGCACGAAGCGGTCGGTCACGGGCTCGAAGGCGACTTCAACCGCAAGAAGACTTCGGCCTTCGCCGGCCTTCTCGGACAGCGCGTCGCAGCACCGGGCGTGACCGTTGTCGACGATGGCACTATCGCCGGCCGCCGGGGCTCGCTCACCATCGACGACGAAGGTACGCCCACCAGCCGCACCGTCCTCATCGAGGACGGCATCCTCAAGGGCTACATGCAGGACCGTCAGAACGCCCGGCTCATGGGCGTGGCGCCCACCGGCAACGGCCGTCGCCAGTCCTATGCGAACAACGTCATGCCGCGCATGACCAACACCTACATGTTGGGCGGTGACAAAACGCCGGAGGAGATCATCGCCTCGGTCCCGAAGGGCATCTACGCGGTCAATTTCGGCGGCGGCCAGGTCGACATCACGTCCGGCAAGTTCGTGTTCTCCTGCACCGAGGCCTACCTCATCGAGAACGGCAAAGTGGGTGCGCCCATCAAAGGCGCGACGCTGATCGGCAATGGCCCCGAGGCGATGACCCAGGTCTCCATGATCGGCAACGACATGAAGCTCGACACGGGCATCGGCACCTGTGGGAAGAACGGCCAGTCGGTGCCCGTGGGCGTCGGCCAGCCGACGCTGCGCATGGAAGGCCTGACGGTCGGCGGGACCGCGGCCTGACCTTGATGCGCAGCCGCAATGCGCATAGGCTATGCGCATGAAAAAACGCGGTCTGAACGATACGGGGCGGCTCTTTCAGGCACCCGAGCCTCCGAAGCAAAACGGTCATATCGGCCCTGGTCCGAAGCTGGGCCCCAAGCGTGCGGTCAACGTGTCGGTCGACGCCGAGATACTCGCCGTCGCGAAGGACCTCGGTCTAAACCTCTCGCAGACGCTGGAAGACGCGCTGCGCGCGCTGACCAAAGAGGAACGCATCCGCAGATTCCAGGAAGAAAACAAAGAGTCGATCGACTCCTATAACGCGCTCATCGAACGTGCCGGTTTTTTTGGCGAAGAATTGATGGATCTCGATGACATCGATGATCCGTCAATGTGACGTCTACCCGACCCCGTTTCGGCGTGACCGCGACGAGCGGCCTTACGTTATCGTTGTTCAGTCCGATCACTATACCACGAATTCGCGCATCTGCGCGCCGCTGGTTGCAGAACGCTTTCTGAAGCCGAACGGTCGCCTCAATCCCGCTTTCGAAATCGACGGCAAGAGGTACTACCTGCACCCGCTCGAGTTGGCGTTGATCCCTGCACGCATCCTTCGGGCTCCCATTGCAAGCCTCGAGGCCGATCGCGACCGCATAGTCGCCGCACTCGATCTCGTATTCACTGGAGTCTGATCGGATGACGGAAGCAGAGTTCATCGCCGCGGTCCTCCGAAATCCTATCAACGTCACGATCCTCGCGCGGCTTCCGGAACTCGAAGTGCAAGATGCGTGGCTCGTGTCGGGCGCGTTGTTTCAGACCGTGTGGAATGTGATGACGCGCCGCGCGCCGACCTACGGCATCAAGGATTACGATGTCTTCTACTTCGATCCCGACACATCGTGGAATGCCGAGAACGATGTAATCTCACGGGCAAAGCGCATTTTCTCCGGCGTGAATGCAATGGTCGAAGTTCGCAACCAGGCGCGCGTGCATCTTTGGTACGAACACAAGTTCAATACACCCTACCCGCCTTTGTCGCGCGCAACCGACGGCATCGACCGGTTCCTTTCGCACAATGCACAAGTGGGTATTCGCCGGCGCGATGGCGGCTATGAAGTCTATGCACCGCAGGGTTTCCAAGACATTGCCGACATGATCGTACGACCCAATCGCACGGCGAACTTTGGCGCCGACCGCTACCTGGAAAAAGCCGAACGCTGGAAAACGGCGTGGCCGGAGACTACTATATTGTCGGCTTGAAATCCGGAGGCGTCGCATGCGCTACAATCAGCTTGGTTCGACTGGCCTGTTCGTTTCCGAAATCTGTCTTGGCACAATGACCTTCGGCGGTCAGGGCTTCTGGCAGGTGGTCGGCACGCTCGATCAAAAAGCCGCGACCGGAATCGTGGCGCGCTCATTGGAGGCCGGCGTCAATTTCATCGACACGGCGGACGTCTATTCCGAAGGACGGTCGGAAACTTTGCTCGGCCAGTCGCTGAAGGATATCGGCGTGAAGCGCTCCGACGTCGTGATCGCAACCAAATGTTATGGCCGCGTCGGCAAGGGGCCGAACGACATCGGTGCGTCGCGCGGGCACATCATGGATGCGGTCGAACGCAGCCTCGAACGCCTCGGAACCGATCACATCGATCTCTATCAGATCCATGCGCAGGATTCCGTGACGCCCGTCGAAGAGACCGTGCGAGCGCTCGACGATCTCGTGTCACGCGGGCTCGTGCGCTATGTGGGCTGCTCCAATTGGGCCGCCTGGAAGATTATGAAGGCGCTCGGCATCGCCGAACGCCGCGACACGGCGCGCTTTGAAACGTTGCAGGCCTATTATTCCATCGCCGGCCGCGATCTTGAGCGCGATATCGTCCCGCTTCTCGAAGACCAGAAGGTTGGCCTCCTCGTGTGGAGTCCGCTCGCGGGCGGATTGTTGTCCGGCAAATTCGGGCCCGGCAGCAATGGTCCGGAAGGCGCGCGCCGCGCGGCGTTCGATTTTCCGCCGGTCAACAAAGACCGCGCCTGGAAATGCGTCGACGCCATGCGCGCGATCGGCGAGAAGCATGGCGTGTCGGTGGCACGCGTGGCCCTCGCTTATGTTCTCGCCAAGCCCTTCGTCACGTCGGTCATTATCGGCGCCAAATCGCTGGAACAGCTTGACGACAATCTGGCGGCAGCCGGCCTTTCGCTGACCGCGGACGATATGGCCAAGCTCGACGAGGTGAGCGCGCTCGAGCCGGAGTATCCCGGCTGGATGTTGCGCCGCCAGGGCAGCGAAAGACGCCCGCAGCCGAAATAGTGCTATAAGGCCCGATCGAAGACTCGAGGGGGGATTGGCATGCGCACTCTACTTTTGCTTGTCGGCATCGTCGCAATTTTGATGGGCGGACTCTGGGTCGGTCAGGGCACGGGCTATGTCCACTGGCCGGCTTCCAGCTTCATGATCAGCCAGATGAAATGGGCTTACTACGGTGCGGCGCTGGCCTTTGTGGGTCTGCTGCTCGTCATTTTCTCGCGACGCGGCGCCTGACGCCTCAGAGGAAATTGTACTCGCTGAAGAGCCGGCTCATGTCGCCGGCCCAATCGCCTTCGAAATGATTGAGCATCTCTTCGGCGCGTGTCATGCGGCGATTGACGAGTTCAAAGAGCGGCTGAATGAAGCCTTCCTCGTTGGACCCGATGGAGTCCGTCTGGGCGCGCCGCCGCAAACCGGCCGCGGAGATATCGAGCATTTCGCGCGCGAGATCGCCGACGGTGCGATCGCGAAACGGCGTTTTGAAAGCTTGTCTCGGCACCGCGTCGCGCATGGCCTGGCGTTCTTCCGTGGTCCAGGTTTTCACGAGGTCCCACGCCGCATCGAGCGAAACCTGATCGTAATAGATGCCGACCCATAGCGCCGGCAGCCCGCAGATGCGGCGCCAGCCGCCCGCATCCGCGCCGCGCATCTCGAGAAAGCGCTTCATGCGCACTTCGGGGAAGATCGTCGTCAGATGGTCGGCCCAATCGGACATCGACGGGGTGACGCCCTTCAATTCGGGAATGCTGCCGTCGAGAAAATGGCGAAAACTCTTGCCCGCCACGTCGATATAGCGCCCGTCGCGATAGACGAAATACATCGGCACATCGAGCGCGTAGTCGACATAACGCTCGAAACCGAAGCCGTCCTCGAACACGAACGGCAGCATGCCGGCGCGCGCATTATCGACGTCGGTCCAAATGTGGCTGCGATAGGAAAGGAATCCGTTCGGCCGTCCTTCGCGGAACGGCGAGTTTGCGAACAGCGCAGTTGCGACCGGCTGCAGTGCGAGACCGACGCGGAATTTCTTCACCATATCGGCTTCGCTGGAATAATCGAGATTCACCTGCACGGTGCAGGTGCGGAACATCATTTCGAGTCCGTAGCCGCCGACCTTCGGCATGTAGCGCCGCATGATGTTGTAACGGCCCTTCGGCATTTGCGGCACGTCGTCGAGCGTCCAGCTTGGTGCATAGCCCAAACCCAATACGCCGACGCCGATCTCGTTCGCGATTTCGCGCACCTGTTCCAGATGCGTGTTCACTTCCGCACACGTTTCGTGGACCGAGCGAAGCGCCGCACCCGAAAGTTCAAACTGTCCGCCCGGCTCGAGACTGATCGAGGCGCCGTCCTGCGAGAGCCCGATGATATGCTCGCCTTCCATGACCGGTTCCCAGCCGAACCGGCGCATGCCTTCGAGCATGGCGCGGATGCCGGCCGGCCCCTCATAGGGCACGGGCTTCATGGTCTTCAGGCCGTATACGAACTTTTCGTGCTCGGTTCCGATGCGCCATTCGGCTTTAGGCTTCGAGCCCGTCTCGAGATAGCGCACGAGGTCGGCGCGCGATTCGATCGCGCCCCCGGCAGACTGGGGGATGGACATTATCGACGCTCCCTTCCTCGCGAGCCGCCCCTAGGCGAACGTTTCACGACGTCTCTTGTGTAAATTATAAACCGGCGGTTTGGCTGTCCGCTATGTAGTCTTGGCGCGCGCCAACGACAAGTCAGCGCCAATCCCCGCGGACAGCCTGCCAAACCGAGAGCGCCGCCAACGCAGCCGTATCCGCGCGCAATATCCGCTCGCCCAGCGAAACGGGAACGACGTTTGGCAGTCTACGGATCATCTCGCGCTCGGCCGGATCGAAGCCGCCTTCGGGGCCGGTGAGGATTGCTGCGGGACCATCGGCCAGGCTCGCAAGCGCCGACGCAATCGGTGCGGCCTCGCCCGCTTCGTCGCAGAAGACGATCGTGCGATCGCTCGGCCAGCTCGCGAGGAGCACGGCTAAAGATTGCGGTTCGACGATCTCGGGAATGTCGAAGCGTCCCGACTGTTCGGCCGCCTCGATGGCGTTCGCGCGCATGCGTTCGAGATTGACGCGGGTTACGATCGTCCGCCGCGTGAAGACGGGCTTGAGACGACGAACGCCCAATTCCGTCGCCTTCTGCACCACGTAATCGGCCGGCGTTTTCTTGATCGGCGCAAAGGCGAGCCAGATGTCGGGGGCATCCGATTGCGGCGCCAACCGGTGCCGGCAAAGAAGCACGCAACCGCGTTTGGACAACTCGGCCAGCACCGCCAGCCATTCGCCGTCGCGGCCGTTGAAGAGGCGGACGGCATCGCCGGCCTTCGCCCGCATGACATGCAAAAGATAGTGCGCCTGCGCCTCGTCCGGCACGACGCGCACGCCTTCGCCCAGCGCCGCGTCGACATAGAGCCGCACTTTTCCGCCGGGGTAGGTAAGATCCGTGTCTTCGTCGATCGCCATGCGACGGCTTTTAATCGGTTTGGCCGGACCGCGACAGCGCCCACCCTGTTCCCCGTCCGCCGAATGCGCGAATATTCGGCGATGACCACCGCGCCCGCCGACGCCATTTCCCGGACCTGGGTCGAACGCACGCCGGGATTCGTGCAACCCTATCTGAGATTGATGCGGCTCGACCGGCCCATCGGCGCCTGGCTCCTGTTCTGGCCCTGCGTCTTCGGTTTGGCATTGGGCGGAATGGGTCAAAGCCGCGATATCGTCGGCGATCTTCGCCTTGCCGTTCTCTTCGCGGTCGGAGCCCTCGTCATGCGCGGGGCCGGCTGCACCTACAACGACATTGTCGATCGCGACATCGATGCACTGGTGGCGCGCACGCGCGGAAGACCGCTGCCGTCCGGCGCCGTCAGCGTCCGCGCGGCCTGGATTTTTCTCGGCATCCAATGTGCGATCGGGCTCGCGGTCTTACTACAGCTGAACCGCTTCTCCATCATCCTCGGCGCGTCCTCATTGTTGCTGATCGCGATCTATCCGTTCATGAAACGGGTCACGTGGTGGCCGCAGGCGTGGCTGGGGCTGACGTTCAACTGGGGGGCGCTTGTCGGTTTCGCCGCCAAGACCGGCCATCTGGCACTCCCGGCTTTTCTTCTCTACGCCGCGTGCATCTTCTGGACGCTCGGCTACGACACGATATACGCGCTTCAGGATCGCGAAGACGACGCGCTGATCGGTGTGAAGTCGACGGCGTTGCTATTCGGCGCCAATTCGACACGCTGGATTGCCTCGTTCTATTTTCTGTCGCTGCTGCTGTTCATGGGCGCGGCAACGGGCGCGCCGCCCAATCTGCGCTTCGCGATCCTGTTTTTCGGCGTGGGCGGGCACTTCGTGCGGCAGGTCCTGCGCCTCGATATCGCGAGCCCCGCGCGGTGCCTGAGGCTCTTTCGCGCCAATCGCGATGCCGGCGCGATCATCGCGGCGGCGTATATCGTGGGCGCCTGGTTTCCCCGCTTGGTTTGACTTGGGCCCGGGCGGTTCCTATTTTGTACACAAAATAAAAGAATCTAAGGAGCGGAACGTGCCGAGTGAAGCGGAGCTCGAATCCTTCATCGCCCTTGTCGAGAGCAACGATCATGTGGCCGCGATCGAACGGTTCTATACCGAAGACGCCAGCATGCAGGAGAACCTTGACCCGCCGCGCAAGGGACGCGACGTGCTCGCGGCGGGCGAGGCCGCATTCCTGAAGCGCTGGGCGAAAGTGGAATCGCACTGCGTGCGGCCGGCGTTCCGCTCGGGCGACCATGTCGTGATCCGCTGGAATTTCACATTCACCGCGCCGGACGGCTCCAGATTTGCGCGCGACGAACTCGCCTATCAGCGCTGGGCGGGCGGCAAGATCGTGGAAGAGCGCTTCTACTACGATCCCAACCAGAAGCAGAGTTGAACGGCCCATGAGCGACTGGCGTTTCGATACGAGCAAAGTGTTTGCGCCGGACGAGATGGCGTCGGTGCGCGCGCGTTCCGATATCAAGGGGTTCGGCAGCGTAGCGCACGCCTGGGCTGTCATTGCCGTTTCGATGGCGCTCTATGCCTGGTGGCCCAATCCACTGACCTTTGTAATCGCAGTCATTCTCATCGGCGGCCGGCAGTTGGGCCTGGCGATCCTGATGCATGATGCGGCGCATGGCGTTCTCATGCGCACCAAAGCCTGGAACGATCCCGTCAGCCAGTGGCTCTGCGCCTATCCCGTCTTCAACGACACGATCCGCTATCGCCACTATCACCTCGTCCACCATCGCAACACGCAGCAGCCGGACGACCCCGATATCGGCCTTTCGGCGCCCTTTCCCATCACGCGCCAAAGCTTCTGGCGCAAGATGATCCGCGACATCACCGGGCAGACGGGCGTCAAGCAACGGCGCGCGCAGATCCGCGCGGCGCTCGGCAAGCCGGGTGAGCCCTTCGCCAAGCGGTTCGACACGTTCCGCGACCGGCTCGGCGGTCCCATCATCGCCAATCTCGTGCTGCTCGCGATTCTCACCGCTGTCGGAAAGCCGCACTATTACCTGATGTTCTGGATTCTGCCGCTCCTCACCTGGCAGCAGGTCATCACGCGGGTGCGCAACATCGCCGAACATGCGATCGTGCCCGACAACAACGATCCCTTTCGCAATGCGCGGACGACCTATGCGTCATGGCTCGAACGCGCCGTGCTTGCGCCCTACTGGGTGAACTACCACGTCGACCATCATCTGCTGATGTATGTCCCCTGCTACAATCTTCCGAAGCTGCACCGCATGCTGCTGGCGAAGGGCTACGGCCCGCGCATGGAGATCCAGCCGAACTATCTGGCGATCCTGAAGCTCGCGACATCAAAACCCCAACTCGCGACCGCATAAAGCGCGCCGAATTACATCGGACAGTATTCGGCCCCTCGCCACAGATCTTCGCGCGTCAGATCCGTGAACGCGACGTGCCTGTCGGAATCGTAGTGGAGGTCTCGCGCGTCCACCCAAACAGTTGCCCGCCTGGTGAGCATGATCTGGATTCGCTCGGCATGTGCGCCGTCTGCCGTAGGCTCGATAACCCGGATGAGGCCCACCTCGCGTCCGTCCGGCGCAATGACGGGGGCAGCGACCAATTGCTGTGCGGCTTCGCGGATAAGGTTGGCGCCGATCAGCGACGGATCGTCGAACCGGGGTCCAACATAGCCATAGCCGGACCGGTCATAATGCGGCGGCGGATAGGGCACGGGTGCCCCCTGACCACCTGCATATTGCGCGAAGGCCGGCGTCACATTCGCGATGCCCAAAACCACGATCGCACCGCTCAACAGGATAAAGCCGGTTCGCATTGTTTCCGTCCCTGGCCACCGCTGCGGCCAGAAAACGGGCAGCCTTCCATCGCGGTTCCGCATACGCGATGCCGCACGTAGAAAAACGGACGGAGAATGGCTTCTCCGTCCGCTGTTTTCGTCAGCCGGGGCCGGCGCTTACATAGGCGAACTTTCCACGCGCGCGCCGGGCATCTGCCACAAATCTTCACGCGTCAGGTTCGTATAAGCCACGCGTTCGCGGGAATCGAACCGGAAATGTTCCGGGCCGACCCAGATCGACACGCGCCGGTTGAGAGCCACTTCGATGCGCGCGGGCCGTCCGTCGGGGCCCGTCTCGACGTCACGGATACGGCCGACCCACATGCCATTCGGACCTTCGATCGGCACATCCGCCAATTGCTGCGAAGGCTCCGCGAGGAGGTAGAGCCGCGTAAGCTGCGGCCGGTCATATTCGTAAGCGAAGGGATGCGGATAATCGTAGCTCCAGCGTGTCTGGTCGTACCAGCGGATATTGTGATCGTACCGATCCTTCTGCTGCTCATACTGATTGCGCTGGTTCTGATAATCCTGCTGCTGCCCTTGGTATTGCTGCATTTGCTGATTGTATTGCTGCTGCGGCCCGTCGGCGTTCTGATCCTGCTCGCCCTGCGCATAAGCCGGCGCGGGACCGCTCTGCGAATAGCCGCCAAAGCTTCCGGAGGGATTGCCATTGTAATCCCGCGAGACGATCGGCTGCCCGTTCTGGTCGTATCCGGAATAGGTGCCGTACGGCTGCGGAAAGAGCGGCTGCGACTCGCCGTTCAGCACGGACGGCGACTGCGTCGTGCCCTCGATATTCTGCTCGTTCAGCTGCTCGGTCTCCGCCCTCTCGGCAGGCGTCGAGTATTGCGGCGAATTGCCGACATATTGCGCCAGCACTGGCGTGCTCGCCGCGCCCATCAGCGCGACCGCGGCCGCGCCGCTCAAAAGGATGATCGTCGTTCTCATTGTTGTCTTTCTCCGTGATTTAGGTTTCCCCGCGGGGAATCCCGCGCGTCTCCAAACCCCGTGACGAAAGAACGTGTGTGCGGAAGCGATGTTCCGCTGCGCAAATTGCAACCGGAAGCGGCAGGAACCGGCATCTCAAGCGCAAAAGCGATGAAATCTATGCGATTGATGCCTCATCACGCCTGTCAGCGGAAAGGAAAGAGCGTGCCGACGTTATCCCGCATGGAATCCGCGATATCACAATCGCGCGACTTTTCTTTCCGAATGTCCACAAGTGCGAACCGATAAGGCGCCATCCAGCGCACGAGGAAGTAGCCGGTCAGCTCGGGATTGTGGGGGCCAGCCTGCTGCGTGAAGCCGACTTGCCAGAGCGCGGGATCGGCGTGACAGCGGTGCACGCCATCCTCGTCGAACTCCCCGAAGACGATGTCGCCTTTGTGGAATCGGTCGTACCACGTTCTCAACGAAGGTCGATCCGCCGAATCACCAATCCATTTCGCGCTTTCCGCCCAGAGTTGCGAGAGCCACTCGTCGACAAACTGCTTCGGATCGAAAGCCACGGGGGCGATGCGTTGGACGGCGCCTCCACGCACAAGAAAATGACGAATATGCGGGCGTACGAGTACATCCCCGTCGATGCTGCCGCCCTCGAATTCGATCAGTACGTCGTCATCCGACACTTGCGCGTCAGCTATCGCGTCATCGCCGATATAGAGCTCATCGCTATCATCGATCAGAGGATTGGGCGCGCTATTCGTCGATGAGGCGCGCCAGAGTCGTGTATAGAGCATCTGCCAGTTCGACTGACACCAGGGCGAGTAACCGAGCGTGAGGATTAGGGGCGCATTCGGTGCCGGTTCGTTCCACGCGACCCGGGTGGGCGGTACTTTGATGGCCAGAAAATTCTGCGGCGAATAGTGTTTGTCGTCATAGCGATCCTGCTCAGTCTGCAGCAGCAGACGCCATGCCTTTTCTCGCCACTCATAAATGTAGGCCGACTCGTCGAAGCCGCAGCGAATTCCGATGTTCGTTTTCACGGCGAGATAATGGCGGAAGTCGAGATAGGAAACGGAAACATCGGACAGATAGCCGCGCGCATCTTCCTGAGAGTAATTCCCGGTCGTCTCCTCGCATTGCTTGTCGTTCCACGCACAGGTCAGCCGCGCGGCTTTCAGCGACGCGTTCAAATGGTCCGCGAATGCCTTCGTGTCGTCTTCGTTAGGGCCCAGCGACGGAAGCTGAGCCTCCACCCATTCGCGCAACGCACGTTTGATCGGCGTGAGCTCCGGGCCGGCGTCTCGCATTTTGTTGACGCCATGAGTGCCGCGGATGGCGGTGAGCTTTGCCGACAGCGATTTGAGGCCAACGTCTTCGGCACCGACGGATTGGGCCGCGCAAACGCAGATCAAAAAAGCCAAACCCCATTGACGCATCGACCGCCGCCCCAAACTGATGCGAAATCGTTGCGCCGGGATTGCGGCTTTTTTCCGCGCAGAAGATGCTGCAGATTGTCCGTCGATGCGCGTCGGGAGGTTCCATGAGCGGAATATCTTTGAAGTCTGCCATCCCGATCCTGTTTGTTCGGGACGTGTCCGCGAGCGCCGTTTTTTTCCGGGAGAAGCTGGGGTTTAAGGTCGACTTCCTTTACGGCACACCGCCGTTTTACGGTTCTGTCTCGCGCGACGCGGCCCGCCTGCACCTTCGCTTCGTCGACGAGCCCAACTTCGCGGCCCTCGCCGCGCGGGAGGTCTCCTTGATCCTGGCCACGGTCGAGGTCTCCGATGTTCAAGGGTTGTTCGAGGAGTTCAAAGAACGCGGCGCGGAGTTCGGCCAGGCGCCGACCAAACAGCCTTGGGGCGGGACGGATTTCCATGTCCGTGATCCCGACGGGAATGTGATTTCCTTCGTCACTTACGGGTAACGACGGCCAGGTCTACAGCGGCGGAATCAAATCCCGGGCGCCGAACGATCGTTTAGAGCAATCCGAGTTCCGACAATTCGGCCTTCAGCGCTTCCGGCAGGCCCTTCCCGCCCTTGAGTTCGCGCGCATCGGCCGGCGCGTCGTTTGCGTTCAGGTAGCGCCAGCCCTGGAACGGCCGATGGGACCGCCGCGCGGTGGCGATCAGCTTGGGCTCATAGACGATGCCGCAATGGGGCACGCCGTTCTTCGTCGTCTCCCGCAGCGCGAGGATGCGCTGGCGGGCCGCGATCTGGCCCTTGATCACCCAGTAGAGCGAGCCGCCGTCGAGGATCTCCTCGGCGCGCTTGGGCGTCTGCCGCGTCACATGCATGAGCTCGAGCGGCTTTTTCTTCTTCTTGAGCTCGGCGAGGCGTCCGTTCTGCCATTGCGCAAGCTCTTCCAGCGTGTCGACACCCACGCAAAGCTTGATGAGATGTAAGGTCATTGTTCGTTTTCGATTTCAAACCAAACTTGTCTTGGCCGCCCCAAGCATTTTTTGGTGATGGGCGGCCGGGTCAAGCCCGGCCGTGACAAAACATGTGAACTTACGCAGCCTTGTGTTTTTCCGGCTTGGCGAAGCGCACGACGATCGCGCCCTCGCCCACCTGGTCGCCCTGCGCCACATCGACCGCCTCGATACGGGCGTCGCCGGGTGCGGACAACGTATGTTCCATCTTCATCGCTTCAAGGATCGCAACCGGCATCCCGCGGGTCACACGGTCTCCCGCCTTGACGAAGATCTGCACGATCTTGCCCGGCATGGGCGCCGCAAGCCGCTCCGCGGAGCCGCCGCCCATATCCGTCACCGCGAACGGATCGAACAGGGGGAGCACGAACGTCTCGCCTTCGTCCATGACCGCGATATCGCCCGAGGAAAGCTGCATGGCGGCCGCGCGCGCCGACGGCTCGGTCTTGTTGCCCGCTACATAGATAGTCAAGCCGCCGCCGCGATGATGGACGATCTCGACCGTCTCGCGGGCGCCGCTCGTGGCAAAGACGAGGCTCTCGCGCGCCTCGCCGGACAGGCGGAAGCCGTCCTGCGCACCCCAGGGATCGGAATTGGTGCGGACGCGGGAGCGCTCCTCGACAAGAAAGCAGCCTGCGCGCGCGAGGATGGCCGGCGGAACGCGTGTCCGCTCCTGGATCAGGCTGGCGCGATGGCGTTCGATGAAGCCGGTGTCGATATCCGCCGAGAGGAAGTCGCGCTCGCGAAGCGTGCGGACGAGGAAGCCGGTGTTGGTGCGCACCCCGGCGATCTCCGTTTGCGCCAGGGCTTCGGCAAGGACGACCGCGGCGCTCTCCCGCGTCTCGCTCCAGCTGATGACCTTGGCAATCATCGGATCGTAATAGGGGGTCACGGCATCGCCTTCGCGCACGCCCGCATCGACCCGGATGTCGTCGACCGCAACCGGCAGCCGCAGCCGCTCGAGCCTTCCGATCGACGGCAGGAAATTCTTGTCGGGGTCTTCGGCATAGATGCGTGCTTCGATCGCATGGCCGTTGATGCGAAGCTTGTCCTGGCTTTCGGGCAAAGGCTCGCCGGCCGCGATGCGCAATTGCCATTCGACGAGATCGAGACCGGTGATCGCCTCCGTCACCGGATGCTCCACCTGGAGCCGCGTGTTCATCTCCATGAACCAGAAGCGATCGGTCTTGAGGCCTTCGGAGGCATCGGCGATGAATTCGACCGTGCCGGCGCCGACATAGCCGACGGCCTTCGCCGCTTTTACCGCTGCTTCGCCCATGACCGCGCGCATGGCGGCGCTCATGCCGGGCGCGGGCGCTTCTTCGATCACCTTCTGGTGCCGGCGCTGCAACGAACAGTCGCGTTCGAAGAGGTGCACGCAGTCGCCATGGCGGTCCGCGAATATCTGCATTTCGATGTGGCGCGGACGGGTCACATATTTCTCGATCAGCACGCGGCTGTCGCCGAACGCCGATTGCGCCTCGCGTTTGGCGCTTTCGAGCGCGCTCGCGAATTCCCCCGCCGTCTCGACGCGGCGCATGCCTTTGCCGCCGCCGCCGGCCACCGCCTTGATCAGGACCGGAAAGCCTGTGCGCGCCGCTTCCGCTGCGAGCTTTTCCACGGATTGATCGTCACCTTGATAGCCCGGCACGACGGCGACGCCGGCTTTCGCCATCAGATCCTTGGCGCGATCCTTCAGGCCCATGGCGCGAATGGCAGCCGCCGGCGGACCCACGAAGATGATTCCGGCCGCAGCACAGGCTTGGGCAAATTCCGCGTTCTCGGACAGGAAGCCGTAGCCCGGATGGATCGCCTTGGCGCGCGTCGCTTTCGCGGCCGCGATAATGGCGTCGATGTTCAGATAGCTTTCGCGCGGCGGCGCGGGTCCGATGCGAACCGCTTCACGGGCTTCCGCGACATGGGCGGCTTGCGCATCCGCATCGGAATAGACGGCGATCGTACGGATGCCGAGGCGTTTCGCCGTGCGCATCACCCGGACGGCGATCTCGCCGCGATTGGCAATCAAAAGCGAAGGAAAAGGACGCGTCATGCTATCGCCGTCACATCCCCAGAAGTGTCTTCCAGCCGAACAGGAGCACGCCGATGATGCCGCCCAACGCAAAAATGGCGAACAGGCAGCCGGCGCAGCCCAGCATCTTCAGCTGCGGCGACACATTGACGGTGACAGTGAACTGCGGGAGCTGACTCATCCTGCCTCAAGCCCGAGCGCGGACGAGATGCTTAGGCGGTTTTCAGGGTGCCCACAACTGTCATGGGTGGCCGGGTCCAGCCCGGCCATGACGACCTTGGTGGTGTCAGTGCTTGCCGCTGCTCTTGGGCATCACCGTCGTCTTCAGGAAGAAGAAAACAGTGATGACGACGAGGAAGCCGAAATAAAGTGCCAAGGCTTCCCGCCAGTACGACACTTCGATCAGATTGGGCGGCAGCCGGAACGGCGCATGATCCTGGACGATCGGGAGCGCCCACAGCGCGAGAAGGGCTACCACCGTTGCGCCCAGCGTGATCGCCCAAACCCTGTTCCAGGCGGGCATCATGAAAGCGGCAATCAGCGCGATGACGAGACCCAGGACGGCGTTGACGCGGGAGAAACCCTCACGCAAGCCCTCCCGTAAAAAATCAATAATAACATGTAGATAGTACATGACATCGTGCATGACAGACCCCCAGAACGACCATTCAACGCGACGTTAACGTCCCGATAACCATAGGGTTTCGCGCTCACATACGGAACACGCCATACGACGTTTTTTCTATCGGAGCATTGAGACAGGCCGATAGCGCGAGTGCGAGCACACGGCGCGTATCCGCCGGGGCGATGATGCCGTCGTCCCACAGCCGCGCTGTGGCGAAATAGGGATTGCCCTCTTCCTCGTAACGCGTGCGTATCGGCGCCTTGAATGCTTCTTCGTCGGCAGCACTCCAGCTCTCGCCGCGCGCTTCGATGCCGTCTCGCCGGACAGTCGCGAGCACGCTTGCCGCCTGCTCGCCGCCCATGACGGAGATGCGCGAATTGGGCCAGCTGAACAGGAAGCGCGGGCCAAAGGCGCGACCACACATGCCGTAATTGCCGGCGCCATACGAGCCGCCGATGATGAGCGTGATCTTGGGAACGGCAGCACTTGCCACCGCCGTCACAAGCTTGGCGCCGTCTTTCGCGATGCCGCCGGCTTCGTATTTCTTGCCGACCATGAAGCCCGCGATGTTCTGCAGGAACAGGAGCGGGATGCGGCGCTGGCAGCACAGCTCGATGAAATGTGCGCCCTTGAGCGCGGATTCCGAAAAGAGGATTCCGTTGTTCGCGATGATGCCGACCGGTACGCCTTCAATGCGTGCAAAGCCGGTGACGAGAGTCTTCGCGTAGAGGCTCTTGAATTCGTCGAAATCGGAACCGTCGACCAGGCGCGCGATCACTTCGCGCACGTCGTATTGGGTGGCGAGGCTTGGCGGCACGATGCCGTTGAGTTCGGCCGGATCGTAGAGCGGCGGGCGCGCCGCCTCGATCGGAATGTTGGGAGATTTCGCGCGGTTGAGGTTGCCCGCGATGCGCCGGACGATGGCCAGCGCGTGATTGTCGTCGCTCGCGTAATGATCGGCCACGCCCGAGATGCGCGCATGCACATCCGCGCCGCCCAATTCCTCCGCCGTCACGACTTCGCCGGTTGCGGCTTTTACGAGCGGCGGGCCGCCGAGGAAAATCGTGCCCTGCCCTTTGACGATGATCGTTTCGTCCGACATGGCCGGCACATAGGCGCCGCCCGCGGTGCACGATCCCATGACCGAGGCGATCTGCGGAATGCCCATCCCCGACATCGTCGCCTGATTGAAGAAGATACGCCCGAAATGGTCCTTGTCGGGAAAGATCTCCGCCTGGTTCGGCAAGTTCGCGCCGCCGGAATCGACGAGATAGACGCAAGGCAGATTGTTCTCGCGGGCGATTTCCTGCGCGCGCAGATGCTTCTTCACGGTGATCGGATAGTAGGTGCCGCCCTTGATCGTCGCGTCGTTGCAGACGATGACGCATTCCTTGCCGGAAATCCGGCCGATGCCGGTGATGATCCCCGCGCCGTGGATATCGCCTTCATACATTTCGAAAGCGGCAAGCGGCGACAGCTCAAGAAACGGCGTCCCCGGATCGACGAGGCCTTCCACACGTTCGCGCGGCAGAAGCTTGCCGCGGGATTTGTGGCGTTCGCGCGAGCGTTCGTCGCCCCCGAGCGCGGCCACAGCCAGCCGCGATTTCAGCTCGTCGACCAGCGCGCCCATCGCGGCCGCGTTCGCTTTGAACTGCGCGCTCGAAGGCAGGATCGCGGATTTGATCGCGGCCATGGAGTGTCAGAGCAACTCGACGGCAACCGCCGTCGCTTCGCCGCCGCCGATGCAGAGCGAGGCGATGCCACGCTTGAGACCGCGTCGCTTCAATGCGTTCAACAGGGTCACCATGATGCGCGCGCCGGATGCGCCGATCGGATGGCCGAGCGCACAGGCGCCGCCGTTCACATTCACCTTCTCATGCGGCAGCGAAAGATCGCGCATGGCGATCATGGCCACATTCGCGAAGGCTTCGTTGATCTCGAACAGATCGACGTCTTCTGCGCGCCAGTCCGCAAGCTTCAGCACTTTCGAGATGGCACCGACCGGCGCCGTCGTGAACCAGCGCGGCTCGCCGGCGTGGCTCGCCTGTGCCACGATGCGCGCAATGGGTTTGAGCCCACGCTTTTGCGCCACGTCGCTCCGCGCCAGCACAAGAGCTGCCGCACCATCCGAGATGGAAGACGAATTCGCGGCCGTCACGGTGCCGTCCTTGGCGAAAGCCGGCTTGAGCGTTGGGATCTTCGCAGGATCGGCCTTGCGCGGCTGCTCGTCCGCCGCAACCAACACCTCGCCGCCCCTGCCCGAGACCTTCACCGCGGTGATTTCGTCCGTGAACGCACCATCGTCCTGCGCACGCTTGGCGCGCAGAAGCGACTCCGTCGCATACGCATCCTGGTCCGCACGGGTGAATTGATAGTGCCGCGCGGCGTCTTCGGCGTAAGTGCCCATCAGGCGATGCTCGTAGGCGTCTTCGAGGCCATCGAGGAACATGTGATCCTTGA
>Ga0181525_10001912_pt1 | contig 17531 bp, 7 predicted proteins | sample PEATcosm2014_Bin_48_FD_121100 | JGI IMG/M metagenome (GOLD analysis project Ga0181525, IMG submission 121100) | Peatland microbial communities from MTU Mesocosm Facility, Houghton, MI, USA - PEATcosm2014_Bin06_10_metaG | ecosystem: Environmental > Terrestrial > Soil > Wetlands > Peat | place...
CTTAAAGCCCTACGGCGTGATTCAGGCTGGATATTTCTACAAACAGCTTATCGACCCGATTTATTACACCACCAACCTCGACGTCACGAATCCCTTGTGCGGCCCTCCGGGTGTGACTACCTGCCCCACCAGCACGATAGTCAATGGATCTAACGCCTACGTTGGCGGCGTCGAGCTTGCTTATTTGCAGCGATTCAATTTTCTTCCTGGAGCGTTTAGCGGGTTGGGGCTAGCCGCAAATTACACTTACACTTATTCTCAGGCCAGCGGCTTGTTGGGAAGAACCGACCACCCTGCTCTTCAGCGCCAAGCGCCTAACTCCTTTAACATTCTCCCAAGCTACGATCGGGGCCGGTTGTCGGTCCACGTCGGAGTGACTTACAACAGCGCCATGATTTACCAGTACCAATACACGACGGCCACCGACCCGGCAAATCTTGGCGTCAAGGGTCCGGCAGGCGACATTTATTTGTACCCGCACCTTCAGATCGATGCGCAGGTAAGCTACCGCGTGCACCGCGGACTCAGTATTCTGGCACAAGGCGAGAACCTCACGAACGAAGTCTTCGGTTTTTACACCGGACGTACGATCTACGTGGATCAGCGCGAGTATTACAAGCCTACTTACTCGCTCGGCTTCCGCTGGTATCCGCTCAGACGAGATTGAGTCGAACTACAGAATCCACCGTTGATTTCTGCGTTTATCTGAGCCGAGGGGAGCGAATCGCGAGATGGACCGAAAAATAAAGAGCGCAAGAGTTTGGCTGCCGTGGCTCGCCGGAGTTCTTATCCTGGCGTCGAGCGCGAAATCAATTTCAGCGCGCCAGAAAAGCGACCAAGTTGCTGTGCTTGTTGGTGCAGGAGACATCGCGGACTGTGCCGACATTTCCGGAGCGGAGGCCACGGCAAAATTGCTCGACGCGATTCCAGGCACCGTGTTCACCGCTGGCGACAACGCGTACGAAGGAGGCACAGCGGAGCAGTTCGCAAAGTGCTACGACCCCACCTGGGGCCGGCACAAGGCTCGGACCAGACCTTCGGTCGGCAATCACGAATTCCATTCAGGAGGCGCAACACCATATTTCGATTATTTCGGCGCAAACGCGGGCGATCCCAAAAAAGGTTATTACAGCTACGAGCTTGGGGCGTGGCACATCATCGTGCTGAACAGCGAGTGCGCGGAAGTGGGAGGCTGCCAGACCGGCTCAGAGCAGGAAAAATGGCTGCGCGCCGATTTGCAAGCCCACTCGTCGGTCTGCACGCTGGCGTACTGGCACAAGCCGCTTTTCAGCTCTGGTGCAAAGCATGGAGACGATCCGGAGATCAAACCGTTTTGGCAGGATCTTTACGCTGCGCATGCCTCTCTGATTCTCAACGGCCACGATCATGATTACGAGCGCTTCGCGCCTCAAGATCCGGATGGCAAACCCGACCCGCAAAAAGGTATCCGCGAATTTGTCGTAGGCACTGGCGGAAAGAACCATCGCCCTTTCGCCAAACCCGAGGCTACCAGCGAAGTCCGCAACGCAGACACCTTCGGCGTGCTCAAACTTACGCTTCGCCCGCATAGCTATGAGTGGGAGTTTATTCCTGAAGCAGGAAAAACGTTTCGCGATTCCGGGACTGGAAGTTGCCAATGAGGAGACGCTGATGAAAAAGTTCATGCTAACACCCCTAATCCTTCTGGTTACCATCGCAGCGGCTTTTTCCGCTTCCGGCTATCATCTACTGAAAACCATTCCGGTAGGCGGCCAGGGAAGCTGGGACTATCTCTCGATCGATGAAGCAAACCGCCGCGTATATGTCTCGCACGAAACGCAGGTGGATGTGCTGGACCCGGATTCTGCCAACGTCGTCGGCAAGATCACGAATACGCTCGGCGTTCACGGGATTGCAATCGCACCGGAGCTTAACCGCGGCTTCACCAGCAACGGCCGCGCAAATACAGTCACCATTTTTGATCTAAAGACGCTTAGCCCCGTTGCCCAAGTCCCCACCGGAAAGAAGCCCGATGCGATCGTTTACGATCCCGCCACCAGCCGAGTTTTTTCCATGAATGGCGGAAGCAATAGCTCTACTGCAATCGACGCTTCCACCGGCACAGTCGCCGGCACGATTGATCTAGGCGGTGGTCCGGAATTTGCGACGGCAGACGGAGCGGGAAACGTTTTCGTCAACGTCGAAGATGAAAGTCAGGTTCTGCGAATTGATTCGCGGGGATTAGCGGTGAAGGACCGTTGGCCCCTCGCTCCTTGCGAGCACCCTTCCAGCATGGCCATCGATCGCACCAATCATCGCCTATTCATTGGGTGTCGCAGCAAGGTGCTGGCGATTGTGAATGCGGAAACCGGCAAAGTGATCGCGACGTTTCCCATCGGCGATCATGTGGATGCCTCAGCCTTTGATCCTTCGACCGGCCTGATTTTCAATTCTACCGGAGAGGGGACTGTCGATGTTTTTCATCAGGATTCCCCGGATCAATATTCTGTCGTTGCGCGAATCCCCACTCATCCTGGGTCCAAGACCATGGCGCTTGATCAGAAAACCCACCAGCTTTTTGTGCCCGCAAATGAATCCGGGAAATTCGGAGTCATGGTGTTCGGAAAGTAGCTGCCGAAATTACTGCTTTGACCTTTTAACTTGCTAATTTCCGACGATGGTGGAATCTTAGAATCCATTCTCAACTTATTGCCGGGGTGAGATAATGGCCCCTGAAATCCTCAAGTTCGAGACCTTGCCTCGTCAGTTTCTGGGTCCAATGTGTTCTGTTTATCCTGGGACGCGCGTCAAAAGCTGAGCTAGGAGAGCCGACTATGTTCTTCAGAACCGCGGCGTTTTTCTTGGCCCAGGTTTTAATCTCATTGCTCGTCTGGCAGACTGCCGGTGCGCAGGACGCTCAACCAGAGCTTTCCCCGTTGAACGTAACAGCGGAATTTTCTTCCGCCCTCGGTTCGAACTGTAAGTATGGTGAAGGCCTGCTCGTGCATTTGCGCTATACCGGCACGCAAGACCTTCGCGGCTATCTCGTCCGGCTCGCTATCGGTCGCCCGGGGGCGAGCAAGGCCTTCGTGGAGCAGACCGTGCAAGAGGTCCGCGATCCGCGCGAGCCGATGATTGCTAGCGGCGCAGAGTGGTCGCGCGCCGTCTGTTCGATAACAAAGACCAAATCGGGCGACTCGTTAAACGTCACGGCGCAGGTTGACGTCCTGAAATTTGCGGATAATTCGATTTGGGGACCTGCGGCGCTGCCGGAATCTCATCAACTCATCGGCGCACTTGACGGTATGGACTTCACGCAGAAAACAACCGAGTTGGAGAGGTTTGTCTCTCCCATCCTGCCGCAAAAAGGACCGCTCCCCACCGCAGAAGTTGAATCGCAGACCATTGGTCCGCTAAAGATCGAGTCCGGTGTCTGGCGCGACGAACAGGGCCAGGACATGCTTGCCGTCACGGTCACCAATGAGAGCGATACCCCGATTCGCGGGTATCTCTTAACGACTTCTTTTTTCGATCCCGCCACCGGGGCTCGTATCCGCCGATTTTCAACCAAGGAACTCGAAACGCGCGGAAACCCCGCTGACTATCTCGTGCCCGGAGCCACCTGGGTCGCTGACCCGCGAAAGTTTTCGCATTTACCCGATGGCTCTCTGGCGAGTTACAAGATATCTCTGGATCTGGTTGTCTTTGCCGACGGTTCGACCTTCGGCCCAAAGAAGTCTCGGGAGTCAGACGAGGTTCTGGGCATGTTCGATGGCATCGATACCGCGAATTCTTTGAATCGAAGAACCTCGCCGAACAAGGATTGATTCCCATTCCCGTTGCCCACTGATCGTTCCCTGTTCGTATTGATTCCCAAAACAAATTTTTTCCGGCAAAGCAGGCTCCGACGCGGAGCGACTAGGAAAGTTGTAGGTTCGGCCAGCAATTACGGCTATTATCACTGGGCTTAGGCGGGTTCCACAACGGAACCATTTCCTACTTTCGGCTGAGTAACTACCTTGACCATTCAAGCAGTCCGGCGGAGCACGCTTTGATTACCTCTCAGTGTGCTCGTTTACCAGGCCACCCGCCTTGGCGTAGGCGGCTACTGAAGATCGGCTTGCAAGCAGGTGTATTTTTTTGCATCGCCGTTGCTGCTCTGAGCCTTCAAGCCGGCGAGCCCGCAACTCCTCCGCATCCGCCGGTCCCGGCATCAAAATCTCATCGAAGCGGTCCACCTTTGAGAGCGCGCGGAATCCAGAGCCCAGGCTCAGCTCCAGCTCTAAGTTATGCCACCTACCTTGGAAGTCCAAAGTACCGGGTTGACGCGCTGGCTGTGGGTCCCGACGGCACGGCTTACGTCGCCGGTGTTGCCCTCGCCAGTGCCGCGGACATCGACCTGGCTGGTACTCGTCCGGGTGAAGGCACCGCCTTCGTTGCCCGAATCTCGAATGACGGCTCGCAGCTCATCTACTTCACTTTCCTGGGCACGGACGCTGTCAGCGAAGCGCGCGCAATTGCGGTCGATGCATCCGGCAACGCATACGTCACCGGGCAAACGCGCTCGAAGACTTTTCCCGTGATCGATGCGTTGCAGTCGGGATGCAGCCAGAATGTCTCCGGCCAATGCGCGGGTGACGCGTTCGTGGCCAAGCTGAATACGCAAGGCTCAATCATCTACTCAACGTACCTGGGCGGAAGCGGCGAAGACGCCGGGAATGCCATCTCGATCGATGCGAGTGAAAATATCTATGTGGCGGGCACGACAACCTCAACTGACTTCCCCACGTTCAAGCCCGCGCAATCGAGCATTGGCGGGGATCAAGATGCGTTCATCGTCAAGATATCGGCCGATGGCTCCCACCTGGTTTTTGCGACGTATCTGGGCGGCAATGGAGACGACGAAAGTCGGGGCATCGCAGTCGATGCCACGGGAAACATTTTTGTCACCGGCAGCACGGCGTCCACCGACTTCCCGGTTCACAACGCGCTTCAGTCAAGTTGCGTGCTGAACTCGAAGAGCCTTTGTCCCGGTGAAGCGTTCGTAGCCAAGCTTTCAGCGGACGGCTCGACGTTTCTGTATTCAACTTATCTTGGCGGAAGCGGCGGCGATGCGGCGAATGCGGTCACGATTGACCCCAGCGGCAGCGTCTATATTACAGGAGTCACGAATTCCGCGGATTTTCCCGTACTCAGGCCGCTCGAAGCGCGCGCTACGGGCGGCGGGGACGCGTTTGTCAGTCGCCTGTCAGCCGATGGAAAAAGCTTGGTTTTCTCCACGTACTTGGGCGGAGCGGGCGCTAATCAAGGAAACGCGATCACTCTCGATCAATATGGAAACGTATTCGTTTCGGGCTGGACCAGTTCGCTGAATTTTCCAACTTTCGACCCCGTGCAATCCGCCTGCCGGACGGACTCCCAAGGTGCATGCAGCGTGGATGTGTTCGTAGCTGCTATGGACTCGATGGGCGCGACGATCAAGTTCGCAACCTATCTCGGCGGAAGTGGAGTGGATGACGCCCGCGGAATCGCCGTAGATGCGCAGGGCGCGATCTATATTGCCGGCGAGACGACATCCGTGGACTTTCCCGAGGCGAAATTAGTTCAGCCATCAAAATCCGCCGGGAATCAGTCGCCCGGCGGTGCTTTCGCCGCGAAAATTTCGGGAGTGAGTTTCGAGCAGAACGGAGGTGGCACCGGAAGCAGCGCTACCAAGAATAGTTCCTCTCAGCCTCCGGACCCGCCCACCGCGTGTACGGGAACGACTACGAATTGGCTCGGCGGCACGGGCAACTGGAGCAACGCCGCGATGTGGAGCACGGGCGTGGTGCCGAACAGTACCAGCACCAATGTCTGCATTGATGATGGCAACGCCGCCGACTCCGTCGTAACTCTGGATATTGCGGTCTCAGTGGGCACGCTGACGATCGATAGCGGCGACAGCCTCACAATCGGCAACAACCAAACCCTAGTGGTCGCAGGAAATATCTCCAACGCCGGCCAAATCCTGATTAGCGCCGCCGCCAACAACACATTCCTGTCGATTTCCGGCGCCGTCAGCCTTTCGGGCGGCGGCACATTGACCATGTCCATGTCCGGCGGAGGTGTTGCGGTCATAAATGAATCGGGCAGCGGCGCGGTGCTAACCAACGTCGACAACACGATCCAGGGACGCGGGCAGATCGGTAACAACGGTTTGTCTTTCATCAATCAGACCGCGGGAATCGTGAACGGCAACGCGGCAGGCGCAGCTTTGCTTCTGAATACGAACTCGATTGCGAATCAGGGGCTCCTCGAATCCACCAGCGCCTTCCTGCAAATTAGCACGGGAACCAACAATTCCGGCGGTACGATTTCCGCGTCCGGCACTGGCGTAGTGCAATTCCTGTCGGGAGCGACCATTCAAGGTGGAACTTTGTCGTCCGCCGGCGGAGGAGTGCTGGGCGTTGCTTCAGGCATAACCGCCACGCTGGATGGAGCCACGCACGGGACGCTGACGATTTCCGGGACTTACACGGGGCCAAATAACAGCACCACGATTCTGGTGGGCACCATCAACAATACCGGCGCGATTCTGGTCAACGCGGCTGCCAACAACACGTTCCTCAGCATAAGCGCCGGGGTGAGCCTAACCGGCGGCGGGACGGTCACGCTGTCAACCACTGGTGGGGGCGTTGCAGTTATCAACGAGAGCGGCAGCGGAGCCATTCTCACCAACACCAATAATATTATCCAGGGCGTCGGGCAGATTGGTAACAACGGCCTGGCGCTGGTCAATCAGGCTAGCGGAATCATCGATGCGAACATCGCGGGTGCGGCGCTGCTTCTAAACTCCAATGGAGTGACGAACCTGGGTTTGCTGGAAGCGACCAACGGCGGCGTGTTGCAAACCAGCACGAGCGTCAACAATCTGAACGCAACGATCACGGCCAACGGCACGAACTCGACCGTTCAATTTCTGAACGGTACGACGGTGCAAGCGGGAACTTTATCGACTCTAAACGGCGGGATTCTGGGAGTAGCAGCAAGCCAGACGGCCACGCTGGACGGCACGACGCACGGAGCGCTGATCAATGCCGGCACCTACACGGGTCCAAACAACAGTACGACAGTGCTGCTAGGCACGATCAACAACGCCGGTGCAATTCAGGTAGTGGCGGCGGCCAACAATACCTTCCTATCGATTTCAGGCAACGTGAGCCTGACCGGTGCTGGGACGGTGACGCTATCAACCAGCGGCGGTGGCACTGCGGTTATCAACGAGTCGGGTGGCGGCGCGGTGCTGACAAATGTGAGCAATACGATCCAGGGATTCGGCCAGATCGGAAACAACGGCTTGGCTTTGGTGAACCAGTCCACGATCAATGCCAATCAACCCGCCGGAGTTTTACTCATCAATGCCAACAGTCTCACCAACCAGGGCCTGCTCGAAGCGTCCGCCGGCGGAACGATGCAGCCGAGCTTAACAATCAGCAATGCTGCGGGAATGATCGAGGCGAATGGTTCCACTTCGTCGATGCAATTTCTGAACGGTACCTCCATTCAAGGCGGCACCATAACGACAACGAATAGCGGCGTTCTCGGCGTCGCGGCCAACCAGGCCATTACGCTGGACGGCACGACGCACGGCGCGCTGACCAACTCAGGTACCTACGTGGCGGCTAACAACAGCACCACAATCCTGATCGGTACGATTAACAACCCCGGCTTAATTCAGGTGAACGCGACCGCGAACAACACATTCCTGTCGGTGTCGGGCAACGTGAGCCTGACGGGCGCCGGCACGCTGACGCTGTCAACTGCAGGCGGGGGCATTGCGATTATCAATGAGTCGGGCGGCGGTGGGGTTCTAACGAACGTCAACAATACGATCCAGGGCAGCGGGCAGATTGGAAACAATGGGCTGGCGCTTCTCAACCAAGGGACGATAAATGCCAGCCAACTAAGCACGACGCTCACCCTGAATCCCTCCGGCATAACGAATCCGGGCCTGCTCGAAGCTACCGCCGGCACTTTGGTTCTTGCGAATTCCATCCTCAATAATGCCGGTGGAAATATCAAAGTCAGTGGAGCTTCGTCCTCGGTGCAATTCGTGAACGGCGCGACAATTCAGGGCGGCACGCTGACGTCGGCCGGCGGCGGCGTGATGGGCGTGGCCGCGAATAATACAATAACGCTCGACGGGAACGCGCAGGGCCCGCTGACGATTGTTGGAACTTACACAGGGGCGAACAACAGTACGACTGTCGTGGTCGGTACGATTATAAATACCGGCACGATTCTGATCAGCGCGGCCGCCAACAACACATTCCTGTCGATTTCCGGTGCCGTCAGCCTTTCGGGTGGCGGCACAGTGACCATGTCCATGTCCGGCGGAGGTGTTGCGGTCATAAATGAGTCGGGCAGCGGCGCTGTGCTGACAAACGTCGATACGATCCAGGGCTCCGGGCAAATCGGAAACAACGGCCTGGCTCTCATCAATCAAGGGACCATCAACGCCAGCCAGGCGGGCACTGCTCTGGTCATTAATCCCGTCAGCACCACGAATGCCGGGCTGCTGGAAGCGACCGCCGGCACATTACAGCTCGCCATTTCTGTAGTGAATAACGCGGCTGGGACAATTAAGGTGGCCGGAGCCGCTTCGTCCGTGCAATTCGTGTCAGGAGCGACGATTCAAGGTGGAACTTTGGCCACCGCCAGCGGAGGAGTGCTGGGCGTTGCCGCGAACACAACCATCACGCTGGATGGAGCCACGCATGGAGCGCTGACGATTTCCGGGGCTTACACGGGGCCAAACAACAGCACCACGATTCTGGTTGGCACTATCAATAATGCCGGCGCGATTCTGGTCAACGCGGCTGCCAACAACACGTTCCTGAGCATAAGCGCCGGGGTGATCCTAACCGGCGGCGGGACGGTCACGCTCTCAACCACTGGCGGGGGCATCCCAATTATCAACGAGTCGGGCAGCGGAGCCACTCTCACCAACGCCAACAATACCATCCAGGGCGTCGGACAGATTGGTAACAACGGCCTGGCGCTGGTCAATCAGGCCAGCGGAATCATCGATGCCAACGTCGCGGGTGCGGCGCTGCTTCTAAACTCCAATGGAGTGACGAACCTGGGTTTGCTGGAAGCAACGAGCGGCGGTGTGTTGCAAACCAGCACGAGCGTCAACAATCTGAGCGCAACGATCACAGCCAACGGCACGAACTCGACCGTTCAATTTCTGAACGGAACGACGGTGCAAGCGGGAACTCTATCGACTCTAAACGGCGGGATTCTGGGAGTAGCAGCAAGCCAGACAGCCACTCTGGACGGCACCACGCACGGAGCGCTGATCAATGCCGGCACCTATACGGGACCAAACAACAGCACCACGGTGCTGCTAGGCACGATCAACAACGCCGGTGCAATTCAGGTAGTGGCGGCGGCCAACAATACCTTCCTATCGATTTCAGGCAACGTGAGCCTTACTGGTGCCGGGACGGTGACGCTGTCAACCAGCGGTGGGGGCACTCCGGTCATCAATGAGTCGGGCAGCAATGGGGTGCTGACCAACGTCACCAACACGATCCAGGGGATCGGCCAGATCGGAAACAACGGCTTGACCTTGGTGAACCAGTCCACGATCAACGCCAATCAACCTGCCGGAGTTTTGACCATCAATCCCAACAGTCTGACCAATCAAGGCCTGCTCGAAACTGCGAGTGGCGCGGCGTCGCAGATAACCAACGGCGCGATTGCCAACGCGGGGGGCACGATCAAAGTTGACGGCAGCATGGGCGTCCCGGCGGGCTTCACTGTGAACGGCGGCACGTTGTCTGGTTCGGGCACGATCTCAGGAAGTGTGGTCGTTGGCCCCAGCGCCATCACCCAGCCAGGCGACATCCCGCTCCCCGGTGTACTGACGATAAGCGGCAGCGGTGCAGGAAACTACACGCAGGGTCCCACGGACGCGCTGAACGTGGTGATTGGCGGGACAACGCCCGGAACGCAATACTCTCAGCTGAAATTGACGGGCGCCGCAAACTTGAATGGCGCAGTCAACGTGAGTTTGGTCAACGGCTTTACTCCGGCAGCGGGAACTCAGTTCACAATTCTTAGCGCAGCGTCTGTCACCGGCCAGTTCTCCACGCCGAGTCTGCCAGGCCTTCCGGCCGGACTGCTCTGGACGGTTACATACAATCCCACTTCAGTGGTTTTGGTCGCCGCCGCGCCGGCTTCTATCGCCGTCACTCCGGCGAATGCTTCCATAGCTGTAAACGCCACGCTGCAGTTCACTGCTACAGCCACTTTCGCGAGTGGAAGCACCCAAAATATTACGGGCGCGGTGACTTGGGGTTCGTCCACGCCCGTTGCGGCAACGATTACTTCCACCGGCCTGGCGACCGGGGTAACCGGAGGCCAATCAACCACCATCTCGGCCACATTGGGCAGCGTCATGGGCTCCACCGGGCTGACCGTCACAAGTTCCGGAACTCCTGCGTTGACCCAGGTGAGCCCCAACACCGGCGGACAGGGCCAGCAAAACCTTTCGATTGCAATCACGGGGCAGGCGACGCACTTCGCGCAGGCCACGACCACGGCCAGTTTCGGCTCCGGAATCACTGTGGTATCGCTTACGGTTAACTCGGCAACGAGCGCAACCGCCGTCATCAACATCGCTCAGTCCGCCCCTCTTGGTGCGCGTACCGTGACCCTCACGTCGGGCGGCGAAGTGGCCTCGCTGACGAATGGGTTTACGGTCACCGCGCTGTCGCTGACCTCGATTGCCGTCACTCCGAATCCGGCGCCGTCTATCGCCATCGGCGCCACCGAACAATTCACTGCCACTGGAACGTTTAGCGACGGCTCGACTCAAAATCTGACCTCGACAGCAACATGGGCTTCATCAAACTCGGGCTTTGCGTCTATCAGCAACACCGCAGGGACGCGGGGATTGGCAACGGGCGTAGCAGTGGGCATGACATCGATCAACGCGAGCGTAAACGGAGTAACTTCGCCGGGTGTGAGCCTAACTGTGACGGCAACGGCGCCTACGCTAACTTCGATCACTGTTGCGCCGCTGACGATGTCGATAGCCGTCGGCGCGACTCAGACGTTTACCGCGACGGGACATTTCTCCGACGGGTCCTCCGGCGCGGTCACCGTGAATTGGACTTCTTCGAATAACGCCATTGCCACGATCAACGCGGCAGGAGTTGCGTCGGGAGTTTCCGCCGGAGGTCCGATCACCATCAAGGCCACCTCCACACAGACTCCCAGCATCAACGGGACCGCGCAGCTCACGGTCACAGCAGCTGCTCCAACGCTAACTTCGATCACGGTTGCGCCGCTGACGATGTCGATAGCTATTGGCGCGACTCAGACGTTTACCGCGACGGGACATTTCTCCGACGGGTCATCCGGCGCGGTCACCGTGAATTGGACTTCTTCCAATAACGCGATTGCCACGATCAACGCAGCAGGCGTTGCGTCGGGAGTTTCCGCTGGAGGCCCGATCACTATCAAGGCCACATCCACACAGACTCCGAGTATCAACGGCACCGCGCAGCTCACGGTCACAGCAGCTGTTCCAACGCTAACTTCGATCACCGTTGCGCCGCTCACAATGTCGATAGCGGTTGGCGCCACTCAGACCTTTACCGCGACGGGACATTTCTCCGACGGCTCATCCGGCGCGGTGACGGTGAATTGGACTTCTTCGAATAACGCCATTGCCACGATCAATGCAGCAGGAGTTGCGTCGGGAGTTTCCGCCGGAGGCCCGATCACAATCAAGGCCACCTCCACGCAGACTCCAAGCATTAATGGGACCGCGCAACTTACGGTCACAGCAGCTCCGCCCACGTTGACTTCGATCACCGTTGCGCCGCTCACTGCGTCGGTAGCCGTTGGCGCGACGCAGACGTTTACGGCGACAGGACATTTCTCCGACGGCTCATCCGGCGCAGTCACCGTGAATTGGACTTCTTCGAATAACGCCATTGCCACCGTCAACGCAGCAGGCCTTGCGTCAGGAGTTTCCGCTGGAGGCCCGATCACTATCAAGGCCACCTCCACACAGACTCCGAGTATCAACGGCACAGCGCAGCTCACGGTCACAGCAACTGCGCCCACGCTAACTTCGATCACGGTTGCGCCACTAACGATGTCGATAGCGGTTGGCGCCACTCAGACCTTTACCGCGACGGGACATTTCTCCGACGGGTCCTCCGGCGCGGTCACCGTGAATTGGACTTCTTCCAATAACGCGATTGCCACGATCAACGCAGCAGGCGTTGCGTCGGGAGTTTCCGCTGGAGGCCCGATCACTATCAAGGCCACCTCCACACAGACTCCCAGCATCAACGGGACCGCGCAGCTCACGGTAACAGCAACTGCGCCGACGCTAACTTCGATCACGGTCGCGCCGCTGACGATGTCGATAGCCGTTGGCGCCACTCAGACGTTCACCGCGACGGGACATTTCTCCGATGGCTCATCCGGCGCAGTCACCGTGAATTGGACTTCTTCGAATAACGCGATTGCCACGATCAACGCGGCAGGCGTTGCGTCGGGAGTTTCCGCGGGAGGTCCGATCACAATCAAGGCCACCTCCACACAGACTCCCAGCATCAACGGGACTGCCCAACTCACGGTCACGGCGACCGCACTGGTCTCGATTGCGGTCACGCCTGCGAATCCGTCCGCGGCAGCCGGCACAACTCTGCAGTTCCATGCAACGGGCACCTATGCAGATACCAGCACGAAGGACATCACTACTGCCGTCACATGGACATCCTCGAATACGCGGGCAGCGACAATCAATGCCGCGGGATTGGCGACTCTAATTGCGGTGGGCCAATCGACAATCTTTGCAACGCTGGGAACCGTGAGCGGCAACACGCTCCTCACGGTCAGCAGCGCTCCATTCACGCTTACTCTCGGACCGCCTCCCGCGGGACAACCGGCGGTCCCGACCGTTACTCCAGGAAGCTCGATCGCCTTCGGACTGGTTCTGACCGCGGCTCCAAATTTCAGCGGAACAGTGCAGTTCGCTTGCACCACGACGAATCCGACCATTATCTGTTCGCCGGCTCCGAGCTCTGTGACACTCAGTCCAACTTCGCCGACCGAAGTCGCGATAGTCCTCAACACGTTCTGCCAGGGAGCCGCGGCGAGCGTGCCGGCAATCCCGGGAAATATCGGTGCCGGATTTGGGCTATTGCTGATGTCTCTGGTATTCGGCGGAGCGGCGTTGTCTTACCGGCGGCGCGGGACGTGGGCTCTCGCCTCCGTACTACTCGCGATGATCGCGCTCGGCAGCGCTGCGTGCGGAGGTCTGCCGAAGGGACCAAACGGGGCTACCCAACCGGGCCCGGTGTTTGTGACCGTGACGGCATCGGCCAACGGAACTACCGCGACTGCACCCCCGATTGAGTTGATCATCAAGTAGCAGCGCCTCGCCAGTCCGAGATTGCACGGAACTCCCCAACAAATTTAGCTCGTCGCCCCAAGTTTCTTCGGCTTTCTTGCGCCGCTTCTCGCGTTCGTCCCTCTTTTTTTGTGACTACGACGAAGGACGGTGTCGGTGCTTTGGAGCCGGCGGGGAGCGATCACTTCGATTTGAGTTGGAAGGGAAGCAGCCCAAGAAAGAAGGCTTGGTAGCGCTAACGGGAATCGAACCCGTATTTCAGCCTTGAAAGGGCCGCGTGCTAACCGTTGCACCATAGCGCCAGTGGGGATTTCGTACGTCAGTGCAACAAAAGTGAAAATACTTGCTGTGTGGGGGCTGCACCACAACCGGCTCACACCTTTGGCATTGTACTACAGCGGCCGCGCGAGCGGCCATGCGACCATAACACCTACAATGGTAGGGAGCTCAGACCTATTCATATCGCAGGGCGATCATCGGGTCGACGCGGGTGGCGCGGCGGGCCGGAAAGTAGGACGCCGCGATCGCAACCAGCGTCAGCAGAACTGAAACCCCAATAAATGTAAGAGGATCGTATGCGCTGATGCCGAACAAAAAGCTTTGCAGCAGGCGCGTCAATACCAGAGCTGCTACCAGGCCAACGCCCACACCAAACAGCGCAAGCCGCAACCCCTGGCCTACGATGATGCGGAATACATCGTGCGGCTGCGCGCCAAGCGCCACACGAACGCCAATTTCACTCGTGCGCTGCGTCACGGTATAGGACATCACGCCGTAGACACCCACCGCCGCGAGCACCAGTGCGAGCATCGCCAGGATTCCGATGAGCCATGCACGAAAACGGGGCTGCGCCACCGTGGTGGCCATGTTTTCCTCCATGGTGCGGACTTTCACGAGCGGCTGATTCGGGTCGATCTCCGCGAGTGCGCTGCGCAGTGCCGCGGTTTGCAGCGAGGGATCGCCTGCTGTGCGCATCACCACCGAAAGCTGGAACACCGGCAAAAGCAAATCCGCCTGCCGATAGGGCAAGTACATTTCCGCCTGCGGGTCAGTGCCCAGTCCGAAGCGAACATCTCCGACAACGCCGACGATTTCCATGGTAGGAACTTCCTGCTCGGGCAGCGCGCCGAGCTGCAGCCTCTTTCCGAGCGGATTCTCGTTATGGAAAAAAGTGCGAGCCATCGTGGCGTTAATCAGCACCACCGCAGGCGAATTTTCATTGTCCCCGCGCGTAAAAAATCTTCCTTGTAGCAGCGGCACACCTAACGTCTCGAGATAATTGGGCGTTATGGTGCGGTACCCTGCGGCCACAAACTCGTGCGGCGATTTCGGAGGACGTCCCGTGATATTGAAGTGGATGATGGAACCGCCCCCGCTGACGGGAAGAAAGGAAGCCGCGGCGGCGGATCGAACCCCAGGGAGCGACTTGGCGCGCTCGACGAGACGGTCGAAAAACTGGTAGCGATCTTGCGGCTTGGCATAGGCCGTCGGCGATAGAGGAATGTCAGCGACCAGAAGATGATCGGCCTGAAAACCCGGCGGAACTTCTTGCAATCGCGAAAAGCTTCGCAACAGCAGCCCAGACCCAACGAGCAGCAGCATCGCCAGAGCAATTTCCATGGCGACCAGCGCGCCGCGCAGCACATGCTGGCCGGGCCCTGCCGTTGAGCCACGCGAGCCCTCATTAAGCGTCTCGCGCAGATCCAGCTTTGCCGTGCGTAGCGCCGGCACAATGCCGAAGAGCAGTCCGGTGAACAGCGAAACCACCGCAGTAAACGCTAGGACCCACGGATCCAATCCAATCGGCGCGCCCTGCGGGATGCTACCGGCCGCAATCTTGGGCAAGAGTCCAATCGCAGCCCAAGCTATGATCACGCCGAGCAGGCCGCCCGTCAGCGAAAGAAGAACGCTCTCGGTTAGAAGCTGACGGATAACCCGCCCACGGCCCGCGCCCATCGCCGTGCGGATCGCAACCTCTCTGCCGCGAGAGGCTGCGCGAGCCAACAAGAGATTGGCGACGTTGGCGCAGGCGATCAAAAGCACAAAACTCACTGCGCCAAGCAGAAGCAGCAGCGCGGGACGCGAGTTCTGCACAATCTCGTCCTGCAGCCCGACAACATCCGCGCTAGTGCCCGTGTTGTAATCCGGATACTGCTGCTCGAGCCGTTTCGTAATTCCGATCATTTCGCTGCGGGCTTGCTCCTTGGTCACGCCCTGCTTGAGCCGCGCGAGCGGAATGATGCCCGGATGCCAATTGCGATCGTCAGGAAGCGTTTTCGCCCAAGGCGTAAAGGGCAAGTACACATCCGCGGGCTGAAGAATCTGGAAGCCGTTCGGCAAAATGCCAACGACAGTGTAAGGCTGCAAGTCCAGGTTGATGGTTTTGCCGATGATGTCTGCAGAGCCGCCGAAGCGCCGTTGCCACAACCCGTAGCTCAGCAACGCAACCGGCGTGCCGCCGGCACGATCCTCCTCCGGGAGAAACGTCCGGCCGATCTGCGCGTTAATTCCCAGCATTGAAAAAAGGCCCGCCGTGGCCATCCGAACATTCAGGCGCTCGGGTTCTCCGGCGCCAGTCAGCGTGGTGGAGCTACCGCGCGTCGCTTCCATTGCTTCGAAGGAGTGACTCTGGTCGCGCCAATCCAGATAATTTTCATAGGAGGTGGAAATTATGGGAAAGGAACTCTTTTCCGCTATCAGAACCAGCCGAGATGGGTCGCGAAAAGGAAGCGGGCGAAGGAGCACGCCGTTCACCACGCTGAAGATGGCCGTGTTCGCGCCGATACCAAGCGCAAGCGTGAGTACGGCGACGATTGTAAATCCCGGACTCTTTCGCAACATCCGCGCGCCGTAGCGCAGGTCTTGAAGCAAGGTACCCATGCTGCCTCCCGTCGCTCGTTCGAGACGCGACGCGGGCCATCTTACTGCAACAGGCTTGCGTTATTCCAACTCCTCCGCCCTGCCGACGTTTGGTCACTTACGCGAGAACTCCACTTCTCCGGTCACGGCGTAATTAGTAGTTAGCTCCCATGCCGCCGCTGCCCAACTTGCTGAGCATTTTGTAGTGCGAGATGGTATGTCCAATCATATTCGTAGGCGAGGGATGTTGCTTTACCGGACGTGTGCTTTGGACTTACGCTGGCCTGTTCGTTTGGCACGCGGTGGCAGGTAGTGGAATCGGATTAGATAAATATTCTCACCTCGACCATGTTTCGCCACTTTGAGCAGGTCCAAAACTCCAAGGAAGCCGGATTCGCGCGCTAGTGCAGGGGTAATATCGGGAAAGCCTATCGGTTCAATCGAATCGACCTGAATCTCGCCTTCCTCCATACGGTATCGCGCCCCTACTCTTACGTGCGGACGCGTCCAGATTCGCACACTGCAAGTGATTTCTCCGTGACGCACTCCCTCGCGAAGTCGTTTAGTGAAAATCATGAATAGAGTTTCCGAAAATACTTCACCATTGGCTAACTCCTGGCGCGCTGAAAAACTAGTCGGCTGCCGGACCGGCAAAGAGGATGAGATTCTCATCCAGATCCGAAACTACAAAGGTTGCGGCACCCCACGGCTCCTTCTTAAGTGCCTGATGGAAAGAAACTCCTGCAGCCTGATAACTCAGAAACAGTTGTTTGATCTCATTTGCGGTGGCAACCGTGATGGAAGTGGAGAGCAGCTGTTCGCGCTTGCGAACGTCGCCAGCGAACACAGGTTCGTGGACCAGCCTCAAGTTGAGTCGCGCATTGTCGCGGAAGACCTGCGCGTAGTGCGGCGGATCGCCAAAGATGAATTCCACCGCGAAGCCGAGCTTGTTTGTATAGAAATCGCAGGAACTTTTGACGTTCGCAACGAAGAGTTGCGCCTCAATTGAATTGAGAACGGGGCGGGGCGTCGCCTGGCTAGCTTCATCGGTCATGGCATCTGCTCCTGATTTGAATCTTTAAATTAGAACGCTGCCGAAATTCTTGAGCTGTCCATCTCTCGCCTGAGCGGGGCGCTTCCTGCCCTCGGGCTGACACCTCGCGCTAAGTAGCTGACATCATGGGAGTTAATGTACCTGTCCTTCCGCCAGGTCAGGTCGATTTTTGCCCCGTGAACAGGCGAATTGCGCTGCTCTTTCTCGACTCCTCCGACC
>Ga0181525_10001913_pt1 | contig 17518 bp, 11 predicted proteins | sample PEATcosm2014_Bin_48_FD_121100 | JGI IMG/M metagenome (GOLD analysis project Ga0181525, IMG submission 121100) | Peatland microbial communities from MTU Mesocosm Facility, Houghton, MI, USA - PEATcosm2014_Bin06_10_metaG | ecosystem: Environmental > Terrestrial > Soil > Wetlands > Peat | place...
ACAAAAATACATTCAGCGACGGGGGGGAGCGTATTGGCGGTTTCATCGACTTCTTCGACAATGATGTGGAACAAGGGCCGATCGTTTACCCTCCCAGCGCTGGATATCAATATTGGGGGGCAGTAGATTTCAGCGATACCGCGAACGGGGCACTTGATGCCCATGACAACTACTTTGAGCTGTCGATAGGCCCAAGCGCGATCAACACCACGAGCAACGCCGCAATAGCGACGGGACTTCAAACCGTGACACCGGCTTCGATGACGAAGATTGCCATGGGGGTTGTGCTCAGCGTTGATGGTGGTTCGTCGCAGGAATTTGTCCAGGTTGCTTCGGTCACGAGCGGCACCTTCACGGCGACGTTCGCTCGCGCCCACGGACCCGCACCAGTCACCATAGCGAGTCCGCTCGTTGCGTTTAATATTGAAGGCTCCGTTTGCAGCGCATGTAGGATTGTCGGCAACATGATCAACGGCGAGAAAGGCCACTCCGGTAGCACAGCGATCAATCTGGCCCACCAAGTCGGAACGAGTGGCTATACCTATTCCGTCGAGATGCATGGCAACCAGTTCAACCGGTGGGATATCGGCGCGTACATCCCTGCATCGGCGGCTCAACCTGGAATTTCTGTCCAAGTCGGCCCGAATGAATTTTCGCTCGCATCGGTAAATCACGTGTATGAAGGTTCCGGAGCATATGTAACGCGGTCGCTCGATGCGACCAGCGGTAATCCGGCGCGGGCGGCACAAAATTTCTCCATCATGCCGCAAGGTATCTATGTCGGGGGCATGGCGATAAACTTTGGAATTGTCGATGTGATGAATAACGACACCACCCTTGATCTGAGCCGGGGTAACGTTATCAGCCTGCGGAACACCGCGGCCACGTCGATCGATGCATTCTATGCTCCAAGCCCGGTGCCGGGGGAGGTGTTCACGATTGTGTCTACTAACGGCAACAGCAGCTTGACCAATAGCGCATTCAACCTCTGCACAGGGGCTGATCTCAAAATGCCCCCGAATGTTCCGCTGGCCTTCATCGTCGATTACGGCGGGGCAGTCCGCCAGGTGTGCCCATCGGCGGCCACCCCTGTAATTTACATCAGTAGCCGCCGGATGACGCAGTGGGCGTCGGTAGTTGGGCAGCTACAGGTCATGAACTGTTCGGGTGATTGCTCAATCACCTTGCCCGCTTCTCCCATGGCTGGGTGGAATGCGGCCATTGTAAGCATTGGCTCAACTCTCGCCACGGTGTCACTCAATGGCTTCAATTACAACGGTGGAAGCACCGCTCCGGTACTGAACCCTTATTGTCCTCTGCACATTTGGAGCGACGGCACGCAGTTCTATGGGGACGCTCCTCTGATAGCTGGCAGTAACATTCATTTTTCTCCGGCTGCGAATGGGATGACCGTGAATGCGACGCTCCCAAGCATGAACGCGTTGAAGCAAGGGTCGCCTTATTGGTTGAGCTACGTGGGGGATGGATCGGAAGGAGCGTATATCTGCGCAAAGGGGAGTTGCCAAGTCAGTGAAGAGCACTGGTACAGCAGCATTCACATAAGTTCTGGGGCTAGCCTCTACAACAACCTGACCACGCCGCTCGTTCTTCGTGCCACCGGGACGTGCACGATTGCCGGAGCTGTTTCCGTCTCAGCAAACAGCTCATTATTCTCTGGGCTTGGTGGTGGAACGTCTTTGGGCGGTGGTGGCGGAGGAACAGCGTCCGGCAGTGCAACTTCTCAGGCTGGTTCCAACGGCTCTCCCGCTGTGGGTCTGGCAGGCGGAGGAATAGGAAGCGTAGGGCCTCCCGTCTCGATCGGCCTGCAGCATATGTTTCTGTCGAATGGGATGGGATCGATTGGCATAGGGGTAGCTGGCACGAATGGCTTTGTATTTGGTGGTTCCGAAGGTGGCGCAGGCGGAACCAGCGGTCCTGCGGGCGGTAAGGGTGGCGGCGCAATAGTCTTCGTCTGCGCTGCGATCAGTTTCACCGGCACAATTGACGCGAGCGGAATGCCCGGCAGAAACTCCACGGCTAACAACATGGGCGCCTCGGGCGGTGGCGGAGGAGGAGTTGTCATCCTTTCCGCGCAGACCTATACAGCCGACAGTGGCACAATCAATGTCACGGGTGGCAGCGGTGGTTCCTGCGGAGCCTACACCGGGTGTGGAGCGGGCAGAAGCGGTGGAAACGGTTGGTCGTATCGGGGAACGATTCAGTAGTCATCTGCCATCACATATTCTGTGCCGCTTAGAGAAATCACTTGCCGTAGTCGTCGAAATGACATAGACACAGTTCGTTTTTTCCCGCTCCGACAACTGCCATTGGTCGTTGGCGTTACGCTTGACGTTAGAGATCCTCCTACCGCGACATTCGTTGCATCGTTTTACCTGTCAGAACACGGAATCCAAACGGAACAAGCCGACACGATTCTTCAGAGATTTACTTCGTAAACCCAAAATACTTGCACCAACAAATCTCCTCCAGAACTCAAGGACAAAACAATGGAATCAAAGCATCCTTTCGCGCCCACGTCGTTCGCGTCTTGGCCTCACTTTGCCCAGGACGAGGTTGAAGCGGCGACACGAGTTCTTAAATCTGGCAAAGTCAACTACTGGACGGGCGAAGAGGGGCGACTGTTCGAGCAGGAGTTTGCTCAACTTGCTGATTGCAAACATGCGATCGCGCTAGCTAACGGAACTGTAGCGCTCGAAACGGCACTGAAGGCGCTGGAAGTAGGTCCGGGAGATGAAGTGATTACGACCAGCCGAACGTTTATTGCCTCGGTCAGCTGTGCTGTTGCAGTGGGGGGACGTCCAGTAACGGTGGACGTCGACCACGACAACCAGAACTTCACAGTCGAGACGATTCGACCCGCGATCACGCCGCGCACGAAGGCGATTGTCGCAGTGCATCTCGCAGGTTGGCCTTGCCCCATGGACGAGATCATGCAACTGGCGCGCGAGCACGGGCTAAAAGTCGTCGAGGACTGCGCTCAGGCCCAGGGCGCCAACTACAAGGGTAAGCCGGTCGGCTCCCTGGGTGATGCGGCAGCATTCTCGTTCTGTCAGGACAAGATAATGACCACTGGTGGCGAAGGCGGGATGTTCACGACCAACGATACCGAACTATGGGAACGTGCGTGGAGTTACAAAGATCACGGAAAAAGCTATGACGCGGTCTATAACCGCAAACATCCTATTGGCTTCCGCTGGCTTCACGAATCGTTCGGAACGAACGGAAGGATGACTGAGGTGCAATCCGCTATTGGACGCGTTGCGCTTAAGAAAGTCCCTGACTGGGTTGTAACCCGCCGAAAGTACGCGGCCATTTTCAACGAAAGGCTCGCACAATTGCCAGGGTTGCGGATCGCGATCCCTCCCGAACACTTGTACCACGCTTATTACAAATATTATTCCTTCGTGCGCCCTGAGCATATGCTGGCCGGCTGGAATCGCGACCGAATTTTGCAAGCGATCAATGCGGAAGGCGTACCTTGTTTTGTCGGCAGTTGCAGCGAAGTCTACAGAGAAAAAGCGTTCATTCAGGAACGGCGCAGCCGGGAACGCCTTCCCGTCGCAAAAGAATTGGGCGAAACGAGCTTGATGTTTCTCGTCCATCCAACGTTGACAACAAAAGATATTGAATACGCCTGTTGGGTAATCGAAAAAGTAATGGCGTTAGCTACCAGCTCAGAATTCCTGCCTGCACGGGCGATGACCGCAGCCGCGACTCGTTAAACATCCTCCCACTCGCAATCATCGCGACCGTCTACATACTTTAACAATCATTCGAAAGAGAGATACTAGATATGCCTTTAAAACAACGCGCATGGAACTTAGCGGCGCTGCAGTCGTTGATCATTTGTGCCTCTTTTGTGACTGCGTGGCTTCTGCGATTTGAATTTTCCTTACCTCATCCAGAATTGATTCGTACCGCTTTGCCTGCTCTAGTAATCCTACGCCTGCTTGCGATGTGGCCCTACAACCTTTATCACGGTTATTGGCGTTATAGCGGCTTGAGCGATGCGACGGATGTCGGGAAAGCCGTCGCACTGGGCAGTGTCACATTCTTTGTGATCATTCGTTTCGCCATGGGAATGACAGCTTTTCCTCTGTCCATTTACTTCTTAGAAGCTTTGCTGACCGCGAGCGCTCTCATTGGAGTTCGAATTCTTTCTCGGATTGTATTGCACCGGGTCGACGTACACAATCAGACGAATGGACCACGCGTGCTGATTATTGGCGCGGGCGCTGCAGCCGAGGCGCTCATAAGAGAACTGAAGCGCAGCCCATATGTAGCCATAGGATGCGTGGACGATGATCTGCAGAAGCAAGGTGCCAGCATTCATGGCCTGAAGGTACTTGGGACTATTGAGAACCTCACAAACGTGGCGAACGCCTACCGCGTGGAAGAGTGTTTCATCGCGATGCCTTCGGTAACCGGCCTGCCGATGCGTCGCGTAATAGAGTTCTGTCTCGAAAGCGGCCGAAAGTTCAAGACTACTCCAGGTCTTGGCGAGCTCTTGCAAGGCCGGGTAACAGTCGATCAACTGCGTGAAGTCAACTTGGAGGAATTGCTGGGGCGTGACCCGGTGCGGCTTGATTTGGACGCGGTCAGCCGGGATCTGGCAGGCCGGGTAGTATTAGTGACAGGTGCTGCCGGATCGATCGGGCAGGAACTATGCAGCCAGATACTGGAGCGCGGACCAGCAAAGCTGATTTGCCTTGATCAAGCGGAAACACCCATGTTCTATTTGCAGTTAAAGTTGACGCAGAGCAAGTATGGTAATCGGGTTGTCTATACCGTAGCTGACATTACCGATGGAAATGGAATGAAGAACATACTCCGCGCCCACAGCGTGCGAGTAATTTTCAATGCTGCCGCCTACAAACACGTACCCTTGATGGAGCAAAATGTCCCTGAAGCACTGCGAAACAATGTTTTCGGCCTCATCGAGTTGTTAGTTGCCGCTGAGGAGGCAGGCTGTGAACGTTTCCTGCTGATATCGTCCGATAAGGCTGTGAATCCCAGTAGTGTCATGGGCGCAACCAAGCGAATAGGCGAGCTTGTTCTGGCGTCTCGCCCTTCAAAAATGTGGTGCGCCTCTGTCCGGTTCGGCAATGTGCTTGGCTCCCAAGGGAGCGTCGTACCGATATTCCAGCGGCAGATACGCAAGGAAGGTCGTGTCACCGTAACCCATCCAGAAATCACTCGTTATTTCATGACCATTCCTGAGGCGGTTTCGCTCGTTCTGCAGGCCTTTACGATCGGCGAACATGGCGACATTCTGGTTCTGGATATGGGGAAGCCGATTCGTATTGCGGATTTGGCTCGCACCCTTATACGTCTCACGGGTGTTTCTGAAAACGATGTGCCTATTGTATTCACCGGCCTTCGCCCGGGAGAAAAACTCTTTGAAGAGCTTTTCTATTCGAGTGAAACCTTCTTGGCTACGCCGCACGAAAAGGTTCAGCGTGCTCGCGGGCGGTTGGCGCCGTGGCCAATCCTGTCTCGACACTTACAGGAACTCAAACAGATGATGCAGGAGGGATCGGAGGCGTCGATACGGGCGAAAATTCAGGATATTGTTCCTGAGTACACTCATGAAACACTCGTTGCACCTGCTAGAGCCCTCAAGAAAGATCCGGCCGGACCTCTTGCCATTGCCAGAGTTCTAGGGGCCGCTGCTGGCAATGACTGAGCCCGCAGTCAGCCGCTTCACCCCAACCACGGGTTAGGAGCAATAAATCTGTAGCGGCGCTTGTGTTTATCCGCGCGATCAAAAGAACATTCTTCGCCGAGGGAACAATCGACAGCTAACGCGTTTCGTAAATCACACGCGAATTCACGATTTACTCTTAATTCGATGACTTTATCGCTTCCTAATATACGGCGGTCAATCCGTGCTGCGATCCCTCAACTTTCACACTTGGAGTTGTCACCGGGGGTATCCGCTTTTCTAATCATCGTTCTTCTGACCCTCAGTTTAATTCCATTCCTTCTTCCAATGTTCTATTTGGTGACGGTAAAAGCTGACAACTCTGAAATAACACCAATCGCGCGTGGACTGTTGGGATTACTTCTCCTTCTTGATACTTATGTTATTTTCCAGTACTTCCATATTTCCCGCATTCGTCGTCAGCTTCTCAAGAAGGAAGACTTATTCCGCGTAATTACTGAGAACGCAGCCGACATGATCGCCGTAATCGATAATGATGGGCGGCGCATTTACAACAGTCCAGCGTATCAAAAGATCCTTGGCTACATTCCAGAAGAATTGACTGCGACATCTCCGGTTGAACAAATCCACCCCGACGACCATGAGCGAGTCAAGGGCGCGGCTGAAAAAGCTCGACTGACCGGATCCGGCGAACTGCTCCAATACCGAATAAGACATAAGGATGGTTCATGGCGGGTACTGGAATCCACCGCCAATGTTATCCGCAATTCACAAGGTCGAGTGGAAGGCCTGGTCGTGATTAACCGTGATATCACCCAGCGGCAACGGGCTGAACAAACGCTGGCGTACAACGCTATCCACGATGGTTTGACGGATCTCCCCAATCGTATTCTGTTTTTCGACCGTCTAGGTCGGGCGCTTGCTCATTCGCGACGGCATCTCGATTTCAGGTTCGCGGTCCTATTCATCGATATCGACAACTTCAAAGTTGTGAATGACAGTCTGGGACACCGTTCTGGGGATGCGCTGCTCATTCAACTCGCTCGCCGTCTGACCGCTTGCCTGCGACATGTGGATACCGTTTCACGGCAAGAACAAAATGATAATGAATATGTCACATTTGGTGAGACCACGCTCGCCCGCCCGGGAGGCGACGAGTTTGTGGTTCTCGCAGAGGAAGTGCGCAATCCGAGTGATGCCATCCGAATCGCCCAGCGAATTAGGGACAAACTCGCGCGACCATTCGACATTGCCGGCCATGAAATCGTAATCGCTGCAAGCATTGGCATCGCCCTAAGCAACGATGCAGATGCCGAGCCACAAGACGTGCTTCGGGATGCTGAAATCGCCATGTACCGCGCCAAGAACTCTGGCAAAGCGTGTTGCAAAGTATTCGACGTTGCAATGCACGCGGAAGCGCTAAGGCGATTGCAGCGTGAGACCGACTTGCGCAACGCAGTCGAGCGCAGTGAGTTTCTCGTCTATTATCAGCCGATCGTATCCGTGAACGACGAAAAGATTGTGGGATTCGAAGCACTCAGTCGCTGGCAGCTTCCTGGTGCGATGGTGAGCCCGAATGACTTCATTCCGCTGGCCGAGGAAACTGGGGTCATTCTTGCGATTAACCGCCAACTGTTTCTTGAAGCATGCCGGCAACTTCATTCGTGGCAGCAACGCTTTGTTTCCGAGCCACCGTTTTCGATCAGCGTCAATGTTGGCCCGAAACAGTTTGCTCAGGATAATCTCGCTTCCCAAATCGACGAACTTCTCCGACAAACCAACACAGATCCTCATTGTGTCGCACTGGAGATTACCGAAACAATCGCGATGGCAGACCCTGAAAGATCTGCTGCTGTCCTGGCAGAGCTGAAAACTCTTGGCGTAAGACTGGACATCGACGATTTTGGTACGGGATATTCTTCGCTTAGTCGGCTGCAGTGTTTTCGCGTAGATACTCTGAAGATCGATCGAGTTTTTGTGTCCCGCATGGACAAAGATCGTGAGAGTTATGAAATCGTCCGCATCGTTGTTATGCTTGCGCACAATCTCGGCCTGAAGGTGGTGGCGGAAGGGGTGGAAACGGTAGCTCAATTTGATCTACTGAGACGTCTCGGCGCTGATTATGCTCAGGGCTATCTATTTTCCAAGCCTGCTGACCAGTCGACTATTGGCAAATTTCTCGCAAGCAATCACAACGCAAGCAATCGCGGAGGCACTGCTCGTGCCGCCTCGACGACGGAGTGAGACCGTTCCCGACGAATACCGCGCACTCTGGCATGCCGAAGAAATGCGCACAAACGTACATTGACATTTCTGGCCGCGATTGTTTCTGATTGTCGGCCCAAGCTTCTGCGCGCGCTTGCTCATAACAAAACTGACAAGCCGTTGATTTCCAGGAGCCATGTCTTCGCTTCTGGCCGAACTTAACAGCAGACGATGACACCATTTCGACCGCCTCTCATGATGATCTTTGCGGTAGCGAAATCTCGCATCGAGGCCAAGGACGAAGCCTCGTCTAGCCCAACGAAAGTGTTCGCAGCCGGTTCGAGTGCTGCGCCTTTTGGAACTTAGGGAGAGAAGCGAACCGTCTGCGGAAGAGACGCTGCTTCCAGAATTCACACAGAGTCTGCCTCTCCGGTTTCGGCTGCCTTTCGATGAACTTCTTTGCAAAGCCCCGGATAACCAGAGGTTGTGGTTGTTTCGTAGGGGAGTGATGTTCTGGCAACTCGAATGCTCGATGTCGTCTGTACCAACACCCCATGAATAATGTACTGGTCCTACTCATTGATGCAGACGAGACACCCATAATAGACCGAACCCTCAATACGGGCGGTTTGGAACAGTTTTGCTTCACGCAAAAACAAACTTTGTCCGAAGGCCTGCGTGCTTTGCAAGAATCGCGCTTCCACTTAGTGCTTCTCAATCTTCCGCTCCCCGATGCTTCCACGGCCGATTCTGTCAAGAAGATATTGGAGAAGGCAGGAGATCTGCCAGTAGTCGCACTAGTGAACCAGGGCGATACGGCAAAGACTGCCAGAGCTTTACGCCTTGGAGTGGACGATTACGTAGTAAAGGATCGTCATTGCGACTTCCTGGTTCATAGCATGAGGCAGGCGATCGACCGGAAACAATTCCTTAAACTAAAAGATCCCGCCGGTGACCACGAGACGAAGCCGGATGCACGATTGGCCGCTCATCTATCTCACGAGTTGCGGAATGCGCTTGCCTGCATCCATCAGTTTGGCACCATAATGATAGATGGATTAGCTGGCAGTGTGTCGGACGAACAGCGCGAGTATCTGTGCATCATACTCGAAAACGCCTCACGAATCCGGAGCGTGGTGGACGAAACATTGGAAGGTACTGTCGCTTTAGGCGGCAAGTAGGCAATAACTTTTTAAAGAATGGAAACCACAATGGAAGCGACAAGTGATACTGCGACGATATTGGTAGTCGACGACAATGCTGCGATCCGAAAAGGCCTTAGCCTCCGCCTGCGCGCCAATGGGTTTGCGGTTTCTTTTGCCGTAGATGCAATTTCGGCTACTGCTGCTCTGGTGACGGAAAAACCTGACCTTGTCATTCTTGACCTTGGTCTGCCTTGTGGGGATGGTTTTGTCGTCATGGAGCGAATAAACAAGCACGACCGCCTGGCCGGCACCCCTGTAATTGTGCTGACAGGCCGCGAAGTGGCAGAAAATCGTGATCGAGCTCTGCGGGCGGGCGCTGTGGCTTTCTTTCAAAAGCCGGTGGACGATAACCAATTGCTCTTGGCAATCAATAAAGCGCTGTATTTTCCAGGAGGAAAGCTGTGTTCCGACGATTAGCCCGACACAATATTCATGGCACAAGAGGGGGATGTTTGCATGTTGACTATCTTGGTCGTTGATGACAATCGCCACCTGCAGATCGCATTCAGAAAGATACTTACGTCTGCCGGGTATAAAGTCCAACTTGCCGGCGATGGAGAGGAGGGCCTACGTATGGCGCTGGAGCAGATGCCGGATGTTATCGTGCTCGATATGCTACTGCCTAAACTTGGTGGGGTCGAGGTTCTGCGGGCTTTGAAGCAGCATCCTGTCGCACATCACATTCCTGTAATCGCACTTAGTGGTCTTCCGATGAGCAATGAATCGAAGCTGAAGCAAGAAGGAGCGGTAAGCTATTTAGAAAAGTCCAGGCTGGAAGCTTCTGACATTCTGCTACAGGCCGTCGATTACGCCCTTCTCCTGCCAAGAAACGACGAATTCCAGCAAACCGCATTTTTTCCCAATCATGTCGAACCCAGCAACCCTTCGTAGCAAAGTCGGCTTTCCGGCATCCGAGACACTTTATTTGCTTCAAAACAATTACGGAGGGAGCACGCGCCCCGGTTTGCGAACATGATCACGCGTGTGACCGGCGAACCATGTGGCGAAGAGTATTTTGGTACTCTGGAAATCTTGATACCGTACACGTACTGCTGACATTCTTACAGTGCCGCAGCACAATCCACGATTCACATTCGCGCTTTACCACGCTTATCTAACTGAGAATGAATGCAATAGCAGCGCCGGAGCGGGGTAGCCTGATTGGTGCACTAATTGCTGTTTTTCACAGCGTGGCATTCACGAAAATCGTCTAACGACGGCCGAAATGAACGGATAGCGGCTCTTATGTTCCCGAGCTGGATGAGGCTGGTAAGCCTCGCAATTTGTTTCACGTGGCCTTTTTGGTCCGCATGACGTCAGCATTTAAGAAGAGCGATCGGAGCTTAACAACAAGATGAGCTTATCATCTACATTGATTAATGAAATACCTACCCAGGTTCTGATCGTCGACGATAGCGCGGCGGATCGTAACTTGGTGCGCCTCTCCCTCCAGGAGGCGACCAAGTTCTACAGTCTAGATTGTGCGGAGCGGCTTTCCGAGGGACTGGAAAAACTATCAAATAGCCAACCGCATGTCATCTTATTGGATCTCAACTTACCGGATAGTCAGGGTAACGAAGGTGTCCAAAAAGTCCTTCATAAAGCTCCGGATGTGCCAATCCTGGTGTTGACTGGCGCGGACGATGACCGCATGGCTGTGGAAGCAGTACGTCATGGCGCACAAGACTATATCGTGAAAGGCCAGATGGACAGTCATGAGCTCACGAGAGCCATGGAGCACGCCATCGAGCGCCACCAAGTGCTCGCGACTTTGCGGGAAAGCCGGCGGAAGCAACTCGACTTCAAAGATAAATTCTTGTCCCACGTTTCTCATGAACTACGTTCACCGCTGGCGTGTATTCATCAGTTTGTCGAGGTCATGCTTGACGGACTGGCGGGTCCACTGACCGATAAGGAGCGTGAGTATCTTGAAGGCGTCCTGCGGAATGCAGGGCAATTGAACAGTCTCATCAGTGATCTTCTCGATGCGGCGTCTGCAAATGTGGGGAAGCTTACGATCGAGCCCGCGCGGGTGGATGTCACGGAGGTCATAGAGCAGATAGTTCTAATGTTGACCCCAAAAGCCAAGGCGCGCGGGGTAGAACTCACGACGACCGTCGGTGGCGCTTTACCGGCCGTGCGCGCAGACCGTCGAAGGTTAGTCCAGATATTCATCAACCTAGTGGAAAATGCTCTTAAATTTACCGACGCCGGCGGTCGGATTCGGTTAAGCGCCGGCATTTGTAAAGATGATTCGACCCTTGTTCAATTCTCAGTCGCTGATACGGGACAAGGAATCAATCCGCACAATCTGGAACTAATCTTTGACCGTTTGTATCAGGAACACAACGCAGTTTTCAATCGACACGGCTTAGGCCTTGGACTTGCAATCTGCAAGGACTTAGTCGAACAGCACGGGGGCCGGATTTGGGCGGAAAGCAAACTGGGGGAAGGCAGCGTATTTTCTTTTACCCTGCCACTATTTTCATTGCCCGCGATTGTTTCCAAGATTCTGGTTCACGAGGGTAAGGTGCAAGAGGCTTCCGTAATTGCCATAGAAATTGCACGCGGCAGCCAAACGGTGACCGACGAAGCCTGGGAACTCGCCCGCAGGCGATGCCGCGCGATTGTCGAAAGTTGCGTCCTTCCCGATAAGGATCTCCTGCTTCCTCTCATGCATCCTCGGAAGGACCGAGACATAATTTTCGTTTTGGTTTGCGCGGATGCGTCGGGGACGACTGTCTTGGAACGACGCATACTGGGACAGCTAACTGCGGCCCCCCAAATTGCAGACAGCAGCGTTTACAGGACCTTCTGCATCCCACTTCCGAAAGTAGACACCGCCGACAAACGAGAGTTGAGTGAGCAGTTGTCATGGATTTCCGAAGAGATGGAGAAGGCAATTCTGCAGGCCGGTGGTTTATGAAAGGCAATTTGTGAACCCAATTAAAGTCTTGATCGTGGACGACAACGTGGACTTGGCGCTCGCGCTAACATTGCGTCTGCGGGCGAACGACTATGAAGCAGAACTCGCGCAGGATGCGGTTTCTGCGATTGCCCTTGCTCTCGCCCACCGACCTATAGCGATCCTCCTGGATTTACACCTTGCAAAAGAAGACGGGCTTGCCATCATGCGACAACTTCAATCCTACCCTGACCTTTGCTCGGTACCCGTTATTGTTGTTAGCGCCGATTGCTCCATCGTTACCAAGCATAAGGTGCTGGAGGCGGGGGCGCATAGCTTTCTGGATAAGCCAGTGAATCATCGCTTACTTCTACAACTTCTTCGTGACATACAGATGCGTTCAACACACCCGGAGCAATTGAAAGCAACAGCACATCCGTAACGTTTTAGGATTGAGGTGTCAAACAAATGACGACCAAGGCCCTCCTCGAAGCCGTACCGGGCATCACTAACGACAACCCAACTAGCACAGCCCCGCCGCTCAGGGAACATTGGCAGCAAAAGGAAGCAGACCTTTTGCGGTCGATCATGGAAAGCAGTAGAGATGGCTTTTTCGTCGCCGACAGATTGGGAAATTGTGTTCTCTGGAATCCGGCATGCGAGGAGATGCTGGGTTTGAAGCCCGACAAGATACAACAAAAAGACTGGACGGAAGGATTAGGGATTTATTTGCCTGACAAGGTAACACCATTCCCCGTGAGCGATTTACCTCTAGCGAGGGCCTTGCGAGGAGAGTCTTGCGAAGGCGTCGAACTCTGGGTTAAGAACACTGTCCAGAAGGGAATCTGGATCAGCGTGACCGCCCATCCTCTCACGGACGGGACAGATGGGGCCATTTCCACTTTTCGCGATGTCACGTTTGCAAAGGGCGTCGAGGCAGCGCTAGCGACGACGGCCGACGAGGCTGCCCGCTCTAATCGTGAATTGGAACAGTTCGCTTACGTTGCCGCTCATGATTTGCAGGAACCGCTGCGCATGGTCTCCAGCTACGTGCAACTTTTGGCCAAGCGTTACAAAGGAAAGCTGGATGCTGAAGCGGACGAATTCATCGGATTTGCGACCGATGGCGCCAAGCGCATGAGTCAGCTGATTAATGACTTGCTTTCCTTCTCTCGCATCGGCCAGGGAGAAGCGCCGGAACTGTTAGTCGACTGCGAAAAGGTGCTGGAGCAGGTTCTTTCGAGTCTAAAACAAAAAAACGAACTCGCTAGAGCCCAGATCACGCACGATCCGCTGCCTCGACTCCGTGCGAACGAACTGCAAATCACTCAGGTCTTCCAGAATTTGATCGATAATGCCGTCAAGTTTCGAAGCAAAGACGACCCGCAGGTGCACATCTCCGCTCGCGCGGAGGGTAACCAATGGATTTTCTCTGTGGCAGACAATGGAATTGGTATCGACGCGCAATACAAAGATCGCATTTTTGTGATTTTTCAGCGCCTTAATTCCCGTGAGGACTATGCCGGTACAGGTATCGGGCTCGCAGTCTGCAAGAAGATTGTTGAGAAGCGTGACGGTCACATCTGGGTGGAACCAAACAAAGGCCACGGCACAGTCGTGTACTTCAGTTGGCCGTAAATCGAGGTATCAATGAGGACAAACTTCATGACCAAGCCTGAGGCATTACCGGTTAAGATTTTACTCGTGGAAGACAACCTCGCAGATGCGCGGTTGACCCAGGAGTCGCTCAAAGACTGTAAGGTCCTCAACGAATTATTTATCGTGCGGGATGGTCTTGAGGCCATCAACTACTTGTCCAAGAGCGGCAACTACGCCACTGTGTCCCAGCCGGACTTGATCCTTTTGGATCTGAACCTCCCCAAGAAAGATGGAAAGGAGGTTCTGGCCTTTATCAAGGAAAGCCCGGTCTTGAGGTCAATCCCAGTGGTCATTTTGACCAGTTCGCGGGCAGAACGCGACATCGTCCAGAGCTATTCCCTGCACTGTAACTGCTATATCAGTAAGCCTTTGGATATTGATGAGTTTAGCGAAGTCGTGAATGCGATTGAGGGTTTTTGGTTCGCGATTGTGAAATTGCCTTCGGCGAAGGCGGCATCGAGCGATAGCTAAGTCGGAAGCGGATGGAAGCATGGTGCTGGAAAGCAACCAAAAGCAATTGACTGACTGCTTGGCGCCTTCATTAGCTCGCTATAGGATTTGTTGATTTGGACGGCGGTAATCGCCGAGAATGAGGCCTTATGTATCTAAATTCATCGCCGGCAAAGATTTTGTTGGTGGAAGACAACTCCGCAGATGTACGACTAACCCGAGAGTCCCTCAAGGATTGCCGGATCGCGACTGAATTATTTGTCGCGAAAGACGGTGAAGATGCTATAAAGTTTCTCTGTCAGGAGGGCAAGCACAGTTCCTCCCCGCGGCCGGATTTAGTGCTCCTGGATCTGAATCTTCCCGGAAAAACCGGACGAGATGTTCTATCGTTTGCCAAGGGTCGTTCGGACTTGAAAGAGATTCCCGTAATCATACTGACCAGTTCACGAGCAAGACTCGACATCCTTCAGACTTACGAAATGCATGCAAACTGTTACATTAGCAAACCGCTGGACCTGCAAGAGTTTTCGGACGCAGTACGGGCCATTGAGCTCTTCTGGTTTTCCATCGCTCAGTTGCCCAGGGACGCGGCGAAGATGAATTAACGGTTTCGAAAACACTTGTGGTTGCTGGAAATCGCGAATGTCTTGCAACCATACAAGGGTCTGAATCCCAGACGGCTAGGTGTCCGACGAACGCTAGCAAATTGGCCAGTAAGAGCTGTAACCAACACATTCTAAGAGCATTGCTTCTGGCCGCAGCGACCACGACCCTTCGGCAGGGATCGTGCAAGGTTCAAGCTGCTGGGCAGTCCTCCCCCAAAAGGCTCGGCGCTATTGCCAAATGAAACCGTCGCAGCCAGTTCTTCGGGCCATTAGCCGGAGGAGGTCTATTTTGCTTCCGACTTGATCGCCGAGGAGAAATGTAGCTCGCGGCGCGGACTCCACAGACACGGCGCCGTTGCCTTTCTCCCCTCGCTTTTTTGAAGTGATCACTGAGGCCTGAAGGCAACCTTAGAACATCGGATTCGCAGCGGATCTTTCTCCCACTGGCTCTTGATACCTAGAGCGTGGTAGGCAGAGCATGTGCAAGAAAGGCGCACTGCGAAACATCTTGGTGATGATAAATGGGCATCGGGCATGACCGACCTTAGCAACAGCGCAGATGGGAAAGCTCCGCGATCGAATACGGGGCTGGTGTCCGCTATGCCTTCTGGACGCTCGATTTTTCGCCATGCACTTCTTTCGCTCTCATTTGTACTTCTGTTCCTACTGCTGAATCTGCCTGGAACTATTTTTCTTGACCGTCTTGGATCCTCGACCTGGTACCCGGCAAACGGGCTCGCATTAGCGTTGATGATGCTTGTCAGCCCCTGGTATGCGCTGCTGGTTGCCTGTTCCAACGCGCTTGCCGGCGCCTTGGTTTATCACCAGCCGCTTAGGTCTTTTGGCCAGACCCTGGGCGCGGCTAGCGTGGCGGGTTGGTACGCGGCCGCGGCCTATCTCTTGCGTGGGCCGCTTCGCATCAACCTGAACTTCCGCCGCGGCCGTGACGTAATCCGATACCTGGCTGTTACCTCCGCCGCAGCCTTAGGGTCAACAGCGACGGGCGTCGCATGCCTGGCTGCCGATCACACAATTCCTTGGAGTGAAATCCGGTCCGCAGCCTCCAAGTGGTTTGTCGGCGACGAGATTGGCCTGCTGGGACTAGCGCCATTTCTCCTCCTACACATATTCCCGTGGGTTGGCAACAAGCTATCAAAGAAAGGTCACGCGGCTGATCAATTCCGGGCTCACGAAGAGCGGATTGTTGATGTCAGGAGAGTTCGCCTGCTACTGCCCGAAGCAGTAGGCCAGACGCTTTCTTTGTTGGGGGTGCTTGGGCTGATGTTCTGGCCTCCTTTGGGAAATCTCCTTTTCATGAGTTTCGTCCCTATCCTTTGGATAGCCGTACGTCAGGGCGTGCGGCGGGTAAGCACCGGAATTGTCGCGCTCAATTTTGGCATCATCATTGCAATGCACCGGTTTCCGTTGCCGCCGCCCCTGGCCAGCAAGATTGGCGTCTTAATGTTCGTCGTCTCTGCCGCAGGGCTTATCGTAGGATCTAGCGTTACGGATCGGCTCCTCACCGAAGACGAGCTTCGCGAACGAACCGTTTATCTGAATTCCCTGATTGACAATAGCCCATTGGGAATCTTAGTGCTGAATCGGGATGGGCGCGTGGAAACTGCCAACGATGCCTTCACGAAGCTTTTCCTATTCGAGAAACGAACTGATCTCGCGGGCACACGATTGCACGATCTATTCCCTATCGATCCTGGCGGGGAGACTCCTTGGTCCGATCTGGTCATATCGGGCCAGTCGTTGCACCGCACTTTGCGCAGACAGCGCCGCGACGGAAAGATTTTCGACCTGGAGATGCAGGCCGTTCCCCTGATGGTGGATGGAGGAGTGCGAGGAGCATATGCGATATGCCGGGATATTTCCGAGCAAGTCCGAGCTTCGGAGGCCGAGCGCGAACACGCCGCGGCACTGAATCAACTGGTGAAGGAATTGGAACTTCAAACCGACCAAATGACTCTGCTCAACGAAATGGCGAACATGTTGAAGTGTTGCGCCACGATTGAGGAAGCTTGCACAGTGGTTCAAGATTCGACACGCAAGCTTTTCCCGGGCGCTATTTTTATAGGTCTGTACACGTTCAGGGCTTCACGCAACCTGGTCGAAATGGCAACTTCATGGGGAGAGGGGGAGGCGGCCCAGTCGGTCTTCCGTCCAGACGCCTGCTGGGGTTTACGCCGCGGTCAACCTCACTGGAGCGATATCGCGGCAGAGGGAGGTATTGCCTGCCTGCATTTGAATAAAGTGCCTGCTGCCAGGCATCTCTGTGTCCCAATGGTGGGGCAAGGGGAGACGCTCGGCATCCTGGATGTGGGTTTTGCTGGCGTCGACGCAGAGCCAACCAACTTCCGTGACTCCCAAACTCAGTTGGGAGTAGCTGCGGCGGCACAGATTGCTCTTTCGTTGGCAAGTCTGCAGTTACATGAAAAGCTTCGCAACCAATCCATTCGCGATCCTCTTACCGGATTGTTCAACCGGCGCTTCATGCAAGAGTCTCTCGACAGAGAGATGATACGGGCGACACGAAAGAGCCGCTCTCTATCACTTCTTTTTCTCGATATTGACCACTTCAAGACGTTCAACGACACTTTTGGCCATGATGCGGGCGATTTGGTCCTGCAATCTATTGCAGAACTATTAACTCGGTTCTTTCGCGGCGACGATGTAGCTTGCCGATGGGGTGGCGAGGAGTTCGCCGTGATCCTGCCGGAGTCGATCTCCGAACAGGCAGTTGAATGTGCTAATGCGCTGCGAACCGAAGTAAAGAAGCTGGAGCTTCGGCATCGGG
>Ga0181525_10001914_pt1 | contig 17512 bp, 11 predicted proteins | sample PEATcosm2014_Bin_48_FD_121100 | JGI IMG/M metagenome (GOLD analysis project Ga0181525, IMG submission 121100) | Peatland microbial communities from MTU Mesocosm Facility, Houghton, MI, USA - PEATcosm2014_Bin06_10_metaG | ecosystem: Environmental > Terrestrial > Soil > Wetlands > Peat | place...
GGTGCTGGCGGTCGCACTTGTCACCATGGTTGGCCTTCTGACCCGTTATTACATAGGCAAACGGATGATCGCCTGGGCTGATTCCCTGATGCTGCGCGTGCCGGTGCTCAACAAGATTTACGGAACGATCAAGCAGGTGGATGAGGCCTTCAAATCCGGAAAGAAAAGCTCATTCCAGACCGTCGTGCTCGTCGAATATCCGCGAGAAGGGATTTATTCAGTCGGCTTCATCACGAGTGACCAGGAAAATCCGATACACCGGGCGACCAATGAAAAAATCGTCTGCGTTTTCATTCCGACGACCCCCATTCCAACCGGCGGATTTTTAATCCTGGTGCCGGTGGAGAAAGTCACCAAGCTCGACATCTCCGTGGCTGACGGCTTCAAATACATCATCAGCCTCGGTGCCCTTTCGCAGGAATACACACTGCCCGGAAAATCGTCCTCCTCGTCCTCGTGATGGGAAATGAAAAGTCGAGGAGGAGAACGAGGACGAGGAGGATTTGGAAATGATTGAATCCGCCACCGGCCTGATATTGCGGACTCGACCGCTCACGGAAACCAGCCTCATCATCCACTGGCTCACGCCGACCTTCGGACGCATCGCCACCGTGGCAAAAGGCGCGCGCCGGACCAAATCGCCTTTTCTCGGCAAGCTGGATTTGTTTTACGAGGCGGATTTTTCGTTCAGCCGCAGCCGCCATTCGGATTTGCACAATCTGCGCGAAGTCGCCCCGCGGGAAATGCACGGCGCAGTCCGTGGAGATATTTTGAAATTGAGCCAGGCGGCCTACGCCACCGCGCTCATCGAGCAGGCGACGGAGACAGAAACACCGCTTCCCGCCGTTTTTGAATTACTGCGCGGATTTCTCGATTGCCTATGCCGTCAGAAACCGGCGACACAACTTCTTTTTGCATTTGAACTCAAATTGCTGCGGGAACTTGGCCTCAATCCCGACCTGCAAAAGACGAACCTGACAGCGGGCGCGAAGCAGATTGGCAGCGCGCTCCTAAAAAGCGGCTGGCTAGCGTGCTTGCGGTTGAAACTGGCACGCTCCCAAACGGCCGAATTGCGGCAGTTCCTGCACGGCTTTTTGATTTTTCACCTCGGTAAGCTGCCCAAAGGACGCGCGACGGCGCTTGCGGTTGAAACTTGAAATCGCTTTCAGAACGGCGGGTCTTGGGTTATATTCGCGCGGCTCGGATCACCAGATGAAGAAAAGTATTTTCAGATTTTCCACGGTGCGGATGAAATTGGTCGGCAGTGTGCTGCTGCTCATCACGCCGGCGCTGCTGGTGATGTATATTTACGACCTGCCGATGAGTGGCTTCATCGTGGGTTTTCTGGCACTGACGGCGGCGTGGATGGGCGGCGAGTATTTTGTGCGACGCCAAGCGCACGCATTGTCGGAGGCCGCCCGGAAAATTGCGGACGGCGATCTGGCCGCGCGAACCGGGCTGCCGGCCTCGGACGACGAACTCGGCCAGCTCGCGGAAATGTTCGACCGCATGGCCGCCGCGCTGGAGCAGCGCATCAAGGAACGGGAGAAACTCGCGGCGTTCGCGCAGATGAACCCAAACGCGGCCATGGAATTTGCCGGCGACGGGACGATGGTTTATTTCAACAACGCCGCGCAGCAACTGGCGCTTTCAGTTGAAAAAAAGCATCCATGCGAAGTGTTGCCGGAAAAATCGGGCGAAATCATCCGCGATTGTCTTGCCACGGGCAAAAGCAGGTTGCGCCTGGAAACAAAAATCTGCGGGCGCACGTTTTCGTGGTCGTTCCATCCGATGTCAGCGAGTCAAATCGTTCATGGTTACGCCGAAGACATCACACAGCGTTTGAGTCTCGAGGAGCAATTACGCCAGGCGCAAAAAATGGAGTCCATCGGCCAGCTCGCCGCCGGTGTCGCGCACGACTTCAACAATATGCTCACCATCATCCAGGGACACACCAGTGCGTTGCTCGCTAAACAATCGCTGCCGTCCGAAGTGGTGGATCCGGTGCAGGCCGTTTTCTTCGCCGCCGAACGGGCCGCCGGCCTTACGCGCCAGTTGCTCATGTTCAGCCGCAAGAATGTGATGCAACGCACGCAGCTCGATCTGCGCGAAGTTTTGGGCAACCTGACCAAAATGGTGCAGCGCCTCATCGGCGAAACCATCACGCTCCAGTTCCAGCCGCCGGAGGAACTCCCGTTCGTCCAGGGCGACGCCGGCATGATTGAGCAGGTCGTGATGAACCTTTCCGTCAATTCCCGAGACGCCATGCCAGACGGCGGCACTTTGACCATCAGCATTGTGCCATTGACGGTTGACGCCGACTACGCCGAGACGCATCCCGAAGCCCGCGTCGGACGTTTCGTGCGGCTGCGCGTCTCCGACACGGGCACCGGCATGGATGCCGCCACGATGAGACGCATCTTTGAACCTTTCTTTACCACGAAAGACGTCGGCAAAGGCACCGGTCTTGGGCTGGCAACCGTCTATGGCATCGTCAAGCAACACGACGGCTGGGTGGAGGTGAACAGCGAACCGGGCAAAGGCACCACGTTCGACGTGTTTTTGTTCGCCGGCGAGGAGAAGGCCGTTTCGGGAAAAAAAGAAACCGGCGACGACGCACCGGTTGTGGGCGGCATCGAAACCGTTCTTATTGTCGAGGATGAGGGAACCCTGCGTGAAATGGCGCGCGACATCCTGGCGGATTGCGGATACCGGATTCTGGAAGCCTCCACCGGCAAGGAGGCTCTCGAAGTGTGGCGCAAATCCTCTGCCGAAATTGACTTGCTGCTCACCGACATGGTGATGCCCGAAGGTGTCTCCGGGGTGAATCTTGCCGAATGGCTGCTGGCCGACCGGCCGGATTTGAAAATCATTTTCACCAGCGGTTACTCCTCCACTGAAGTCGGGGAGGAACTGCTCATGCGATCGCACACGCGCTTCCTGCAAAAACCTTACACTCACCTCGCGCTCGCCAAAACTGTGCGCGACTGCCTGGATCAAACCGGGGTCGTCAATTGACGCCGCATGGAAACCCTCGCACCCGGCGACTTGACCGTCGCCATCTTGAGTGACATCCATTATGCCGGTTCCGCCGAACTCGCGCGCGGGGAAGATTACGAGCTTCGCGTCATCGCCAATCCCCTGCTCCGTGAAGCCGCGCGCGCCTACCGTCATCTGGTCTGGATGCGCCATCCGCTCGACCAGGGACGGCAGCTTGACCGTTTTCTCGCCGAAGTTTCGCCGTTGGATTATGTCGTGGCCAATGGAGATTACACCTGCGACAGCGGGTTTGTGGGCGTCAGCGACCCGGCGGCGTTCCAAAGCGCGCAGGAATGCCTCGGCAAGCTACGCGCAAAATTTGGCGACCGGGCGAGGTTCGTTTTTGGTGACCACGAATTGGGGAAATTATCCATGTTTGGCGGGAAAGGCGGAATGCGGCTCGCAAGCTGGCATTGCGCGACGCGGCAGCTCGGCCTGCTACCACTCTGGAAATTTGCCATCGGACGTTATCTGCTGATTGGCGTGTCATCGCCACTCATTGCCCTGCCAGCAAACCAGCCGGACACGTTGCCGGAGGAATGGCCGGAATGGCAGCGGTTGCGTGAGGCGCATCTTGCCGAAATCCGCGCCGCATTTGACGCCTTGCAGCCGGAACAACGCGTGCTGCTGTTCTGCCACGACCCGACGGCGTTGCCGTTTTTATGGCGCGAAGAATCAGTGCGCCGCCGGCTGTCTCAAGTGGAACAAACGATTCTCGGCCATCTGCACACGCGCCTGATTTTATGGAAAAGCCGGTTGCTGTCGGGAATTCCAAGCATCCGATTTCTTGGCCGGAACGTGAGTCGCTTTACCTCTGCACTGAATGAAGCCCACCACTGGTGGCCGTTCCATGTGCGTCTCTGCCCCGCATTGTCCGGCATTGAACTGCTGAACGACGGTGGTTATTACACCGTGCAGCTGGACCCGGCGGCAAGCCGGCCCGCACGATTCACCTTCCATCCGCTTCCACGCTAAAGTTTATGCGCCCCGCAATCCGGCGTTGCCTTCTGTCAGCAATTTCATCACGGCTTCCACTGCCTCTGCGGCTTTGACCGGCTGTAACGCGCCGCCGCGCGGTTTGACTTCCACCTCGCCTTTCGCCAGCGATTTTTCGCCGATGCTGATGCGGATGGGAAAGCCCACCAGTTCCGAGTCCTTGAATTTCACGCCGGGACGCTCGTCGCGGTCGTCCAAAATCACGTCAACGCCTCTGGCCGCCAGTTCGGCATAAATCTTTTCCGCAAGTTTCAACACACCGCTCTCCGGCGCGACCGCCAGCGGTGTGATGCAAACGGTGTAAGGCGCGACGCTCAACGGCCAGATGATGCCGTCCTTGTCGTTGCCCTGCTCGATGATCGCTTGCAACGTGCGCGTCACGCCGATGCCGTAGCAGCCCATCACCGATGGCTTGCGCGAACCGTCCACGTCGAGGAACGTCGCGTTCAGCTTCTCACTGTATTTGGTGCCGAGCTTGAAGACGTGTCCAACTTCAATGGCTCGGCGAATTCTTAGCGACTTGCCGCATTTCACGCACGGTTCGCCGGCGCTTACGGTGCGCAAATCAAACCAAGCCGTCACCTTGATGTCGCGTTCGATGGAAACATTCTTCAAATGGAAGCCGTCCTCGTTCGCGCCGGTGGTCATGTCGTTCGCCCCGTGCAGACGCTCGTCGGCATAAACTTTGGCGTCCGACGGAACATTCACGACCGCGCCGAGCGATCCCGGTTTTGCGCCGAGCAATGGCACGATCTCTTCAACGGTGGCGGGCCGCGCAGCAACCGCGCCGGTCTTCGCCAAAAGTTTCGTCTCGTTCAACTGATCATCGCCGCGAATCAAGATGATGATCGGCTTGCTGTCGGCGACGTAAACCAGCGTCTTAATCTGGCGGTTGGCCGGAACCTTGTAGGGATCCTTGCTTAAGGCCTCAATCGTCACGACGCCGGGCGTGGCAAACTTCTCGATGGCTGCGCCGATGTCGCGCGCCGCCGTTTTGGGAATGCCGCTGGTTGCCTTTTCAATGTTCGCGGCGTAGCCGCACGCCTCGCAGAACGCCACTTCATTTTCACCGGTCTCGGCGGGCACCATGAACTCGTGCGAATAATTTCCGCCAATGACGCCGGTGTCCGCCTCCACCGGGAACGCCTTCAGCCCGCAGCGCGCGAAGATGCGCGTGTAGGCGTCATACATTTTTTTGTAGCTGGCCATCGCGCCCTCGTCCGACGTGTCGAAGGAATACGCGTCCTTCATGATGAATTCCTTCGCGCGCATCAAACCAAAACGCGGGCGGATCTCATCGCGGAATTTCACGCTGATTTGGTAAAAGTTCTTCGGCAATTGCCGGTAGGAATTGATCTCGTTCGCCGCGAGCGTGGTGATGACCTCCTCGGCGGTGGGACTTAAAAACCATTCGCGGTTCGAGCCATCTTTCACCTTGAACAAAACATTGCTGGCGGTTTCGGCGCGGCCGCTCTGCTCCCAGATTTCCTTTGGTTGAAGCGCGGGCAAGAGAACTTCAATCGCGCCCGCTCGATCCATTTCTTCGCGGATGATTTTTTCCACCTTGCGCAGCGCTCGAAGTCCAAGCGGGAGAAAAGTATAAACGCCACCCGCCAGCTTGCGGATCAGACCGGCGCGCAGCAAAAGTTTGTGCGAAATGATTTCCGCGTCAGCCGGGGCTTCGCGGAGCGTCGGAATTAAAGTTTGAGTCCACTTCATGCGACGGAGAGATTAACCACAAAGTCACCCCGACACGAAGAATTTTCTATTTCACCGTGTTGTTCAACGGAGCCAGCCCCTGAATCCGCACTTCCAGCTTGTCGCCGCTTTGGATCGGGCCAATGCCGCTGGGCGTGCCGGTGAGAATAACATCGCCGGGCAGCAGCGTGAGGTTCGTCGAGATGAAGCTGACCAATTCGGCGGGCTTGAAGATGAGCTGGCTCGTGTTTGAGTTCTGGCGCAACTGCCCGTTCTGGAAAAGCTGGATGTTCAGCCCGTTCGGATCAATTGTCGTCTCGACCAACGGGCCGAGCGGCGTGAACGTGTCGAACGACTTCGCGCGCGCCCACTGGCCGTCGGACTTTTGGATTGTCCTGTCGCTGATGTCCTGGCTCGCGGTGTAGCCGAAAATATAGCGTGCCGCCTGCGTGGGCGAGACGTTGCGGATTTTGCGCCCGATGACGATGCACAATTCCGCCTCGAAATCCGTGCGATGCTCTGGAAACGGAATCTCAATCTTCCCGCCATCCGGCAGCAGCGACGTTGTGGCCTTGAACCAGATCAACGGCTCTTTCGGCAATTCCTTGCCCGTCTCGCGCGCGTGGTCGGCGTAATTCAAGCCCACGCAGATGATTTTGGAGGGCACGACCGGCAGCAGCGTGTTGACGCCCTTGCGCGAAACAGGCTTGCGCTCGAAGGACGGCGCGCCGAAGACATCGCCGTGCAACCGAAAAAGCTCCCCGTCAACGACCTTCGCGTAAAAAATGTCGTCCCCTTTTTGAAATCGTCCGATGGCCGCCATGTTAATTCCGATTTGCGATTTGCGATTTATGAATCATCTGCCATTTGGAGTTTGCCGCGTAAATCGTGAATCGTAAATCGTAAATAATCAGATTGTTGCCGTTGGCCTGTTTCCCGGCTACATTGTCCCCGTGAAAACCCTGACGAAGCAGGAACAGATGTTTCTGGTTATCATTCTGGGCTTGTTGCTGACCGGTTGGGCGGTGAAGACATGGCGCACGGCGCATCCAACGCCGCCAGCAGCGACACAGCAGGGAAAACCTTAAAATGCAAGAGATCAATTTTGACGAGGCGGTGGATTCAATCCTCGCAAAGGACAAGCGTTTCGCGCGCGACGCCTACACGTTTGTCCGCGAGGCGCTGGACTTCACCCAAAAATCCGTCGGCAAGGAAACCCGCGGCACCATCCGCCACGTCAGCGGGCAGGAACTGCTCGACGGCATCCGCAAGTTCGCCCTGGAGCAATTCGGCCCGATGGTCGTGACCGTCTTTGAGGAATGGGGCGTGAACAACTGCCGCGACTTCGGCGAGATTGTTTTCAACATGGTGGAGATCGGCCTGCTTGCCAAGACCGACAAGGACACGCGCGACGATTTCCAGACCGGCTACGATTTCACCGCCGCCTTCCGCAAACCCTTCTGGCCGGCAGGCAAATTGAAGTCGGAAACCAAGCCGGTTGCCAGTCGCGAAGCGACGGAGGGAAATTAGCCGGGGACATTGTCCCCGGATACAAACCCCATGAATAATTCGTCCCAGCAGGACGATGGAAAGATTCCGCCGTCCCTTCACAGCGTCCCGTCGCCGGCTTCAAACAGGCTGGTGATGCGGTTGCTGCGCAGCTCCGGCGTGTTGTTGTCATTGAAAACCGTGAAGCGGACGCCGTCGAACCGCGCCAGTCCATTGTAGGTGCCGATCCACAAGTAGCCGTCGCGCGTCTGCACCACGGCGTTGACCTTGATTTGCGGCAGACCTTGTTCCACCTGCCAAGTGCGAGTGAAATAATTCGGCGCGGCCGGCGCGGGAGAAGAACCGGCGACTGCCACCGCGAGCCGGCTAAATAATTTTTTGGCAGCGCGAGGGAACATCGTTTTGTTTTATCCACTGCACGTCAAAAGCCGCAAGTCAATTCAAGCTCCTCGGGATCATTCATTTAATAACAAGACAAAAGCACCCTCATCGGCAAAACTTAATTGCACAATAGCCCAAAAAATAATTCCATACTGACATGATGGCATTCAAAAAAATCGCTGGCGCCAGCTTTTGCTGCCTCGCCGTGATCGCAGCCTCCGCCACGCCGCCGCTGCTCAACGATCCCGTGGACGTGAGCGGCGATTTCCACGCGCTGGAAAATTTCTATTATCTTGCCGACAAGGTTTCGGATTTTGATCCCGGAACCCATGCCGGGAAGATTATTTACCAGCGCGCGCAATTTCATGTGCGCCATGCGTTCGACAACGACCTTGCCCTCATCAACGCCGTCGGCCCGAACGAGTTTCCCGAAAACCAATATGCCGCCAACCCGGAGCTGCCCTTTTCAATTGATTTCGTTTCACCGCGGACAATTCGCATCCGCATGACCAGCGGGCCGCAGGTGCATCCGCCCCAGCCCGAACTCATGCTCGCCGGGCCGGTGCCGGCCGATGATTCCTGGAAATACGAAAAAATTGACGGCGGTCATCGCTACACGAGTGAATTCGGCTCTGTCACCATTTTGGAAAATCCGTTCCACATCGAATTTCGTGACGCCAGCGGCAAATTGTTGACGGCCACCGATCACTCCGATGACAATAAATCCAGCTTCACGCCGATTTTGCCGTTTTCATTCGTCCGCCGCGCGGCGGATTTTTCGCGCAGCTTCAACGCGGCGTTCACACTTTCGCCCGGCGAAAAAATCTTCGGCTGCGGCGAATCGTTCACGTCGCTCGACAAGCGTGGGCAGAAACTGGTTTTGTGGACGGACGACGCCAACGGCATTCAGAACCAGGGCGAATACAAGCCAATTCCATTTTTCATGAGCAGCCGCGGCTACGGAATGTTCATGCACACGACCACGCCGATCACCTGCGATTTCGGCCACGATTTCAGCGGCGTCAATTCACTGATGATTGGCGACGACGAACTTGACCTGTTTGTTTTTCTCGGCCAGCCAAAAGATATTTTGGACGAATACACCAAGCTCACCGGCAAATCGCCGCTGCCGCCGCTGTGGAGTTTTGGTTTGTGGATGAGCCGCTGCACTTACAACGCGGAGGTGCAAGTCCGCGACATCGCGGCGAAGTTGCGTGAAAATAAAATTCCCTGCGACGTGCTGCACCTCGACACCGGCTGGTTTGAAACCGACTGGCAGTGCGACTACGAATTTTCCACCACGCGCTTCACCGACCCTAAAAAAATGCTGGCCGATTTGAAGGACGAAGGCTTTCGCGTTTCCTGCTGGCAACTGCCGTATTTCGTTCCGAAAAATAAATTGTTTCCCGAACTCATCGCGAAAAATCTTGTCGTGCGCGACGGCAACGGAAATCTGCCTTACGAAGACGCCGTGCTGGATTTTTCAAATCCAAAAACCGTCGAATGGTATCAGGCCAAGCTGGCAAATCTTTTGAAGATGGGCGTCAGCGCGATCAAGGTGGATTTCGGCGAGGCCGCGCCGGAAAATGGAATTTACGCCGACGGACGCGACGGATTTTACGAACACAATGAATATCCGCTGCGCTACAACAAAGCCGTCGCCGACATCACGAAGCAGGTCACCGGCGACAACATCATCTGGGCGCGCAGCGCGTGGGCGGGCAGCCAGCGCTATCCGATTCACTGGGGCGGCGACGCCGAAAGCACGGACGACGGCATGGCGGCGGAATTGCGCGGCGGGCTTTCCTTCGGCGTGAGCGGATTTTCATTCTGGAGCCATGACGTCGGCGGCTTCACGGCGGATTCCGTTGCGACGATGGACAAGGATTTGTTCGCGCGCTGGCTCGCGTTCGGGATGTTGAGTTCTCACAGCCGCTGCCACGGCATTGCGCCAAAAGAACCGTGGCTCTATGGCACGGAGTTCATGGACAAGTTTCGCACGATTGACGAAATGAAATATAAATTGATGCCTTACGTTTACGCGCAGGCCAAAGATTCTTCCGAGCACGGCCTGCCGATGGTTCGCGCGCTGTTCGTGGAATTTCCCGATGATCCCGGCTCGTGGAACGTGGACGACGAATATCTTTTTGGTTCGAGCATTCTGGTCGCGCCGCTCATGCGCGAAAATGAAACCAGTCGCGCCGTTTATCTTCCTCCGGGAACGTGGATTGATTACCAGAGCGGTAAAAATTATTCCGGCGGCTGGAGCAAAATTGAAGCCGGCGCGATTCCAGAGATCATTTTGGTTCACGACGGAACAGTTTTGCCGCACATCGCGCTCTCGCAATCCACGAAGGACATGGACTGGTCGAAAATTGACCTCGTCGTTTTTGCGAAGGACGCGACGACGGCGAAAGGCCTGGTCTGCCTGCCATCCGACAACGTGCAGCATGAACTCACGCTGACCAGGAGCGGCAACAGCTTCCAACTCGCGAACGATCCGCTGGCCGGCAAGGTGGCATGGAACATCCGGTTGAATTCCGGCAAATAAAACAAGCCGGACGGAAAACTGCCGCCGCGCGCGTGTGCGGGATTGCATCAACGCCGACGGCGCAAAGCCGCGGAGCGACAACGGAAATTAGCCGGGGACAACGTCCCCGGTAAAAAGCCCCAAATTGATTCGTCCCAGCGGGACGATGGAAAGATTCCGCCGTCCTTTCAGGACGGATGGTGGCGGTGCGCAAGCACCCCGGCACGGTGTGCCGGGCTAATTTCCGGTGTCCCTGCCGGGACGAGGGTGAATCCCGCAAAGCGGGAGGATGTGATCGAAAATTTGTGGTTCTGCAAATTTGCCGCGCCGGATGCCATTTATGCCGGGTCAGATGCTTTTCCACCACGTTGGAAGCAAAGTTTTTCCAGCCGGAATTGCCTCCGTTCCAGCAGGAATGGTCGCGCTTCCGATGGGAATGGCCTCAATTCGAAGCATTCCCTTGCCATGTAACTCCTGACTGCCAGTGTTGATAACAATTTCATCAACACGCAGTTTTTCTGAACCGTTTCGGACAATTTTGACAAACTCGTCTGCATTCACATCAAATACCTCACAGCTTGCTTTTCGAGTATTCTCTTCATGCCAAGAGTTTGCTCCTGAAATCCGGCAACGTCAATTCACGGATTCGGATTGCCCCAAGCGCATTTCCGAATATCCTCCCATTCCGGTTCAATTTGACATGACACATTCATCCGCCAACGACATCGCCGTCCTGCCGCCCGGCGTAAAGCTCACCACGCTGGATAACGGCCTCGTCATCATCGTGCGCGAGGACCACAGCGCGCCGGTGGTGAGCGCGCAGGCGTGGGCGATGGCGGGCAGCATCCACGAGGGACGCTGGCTCGGCGCGGGGTTGTCGCACGTGCTGGAGCACATGCTGTTCAAGGGCACCACCACGCGGCCCGGCAGCCGGATTGACCAGGAGGTGCAGGAGGCCGGCGGTTACATGAACGCCTACACAAGCTTCGACCGCACGGTGTATCACATTGACGTGCCGAACACGGGCGCGCGCACGGCGATTGACATCCTGTGCGACATCATGCAGCACGCGTCGCTGCCGCCGGATGAACTGGCCAAGGAGATGGACGTGATCCGCCGCGAGATGGACATGAACGTGGATGATCCCGGCCGCCGCGCGAGCCGGCGGCTGTTTGAAACGGCCTACACGCGCAGTCCGTATCGCCTCACGGTCATCGGGTATCCGGACATTTTCAACGAGCTGAAGCCGGAGGACATCCGCGGTTATTACACCGAGAAATACGCGCCGAACAACGTCTTCTACGTCGTAACGGGCGACATCAAGAACGACGAAGTGGTCGCGCAAATCAAAGCCGCCTATGCGAACAGCAAATCAAAGGCGATGCCTCCAATGGTTTTGCCCGAGGAACCGAAGCAGACGGCGGCGCGCGAAATCGTGGAGGAAGCGCCCATCGAGCTGGGCCATCTGCACTTCGCGTGGCACATCCCGGAATTGCGCCATGCCGACGTGCCGGCGCTGGACGTGCTGGCGGTGTTGCTCGGCAGCGGGCGCAGTTCGCGGCTGTTCCAGCAGGTGCGCGAGCGGCAGGGCCTCGTGCATCACGTGGATGCGTGGACTTACAGCCCCGGCAATCCCGGCCTCATCGGCATCAGCGCGATTGTGGACGCGGACAAGTTCACCGGCGCGCGTGATGCAATCCTCGCCGAAATCGAGAGGATAAAATCCATCTCGGTTTCGTCCAACGAAGTTCAGAAGGCGGTGAAGCAATTCATCTCCGCCACGCTGTCCACACGCAAGACGATGGAGGGCCAGGCAAACGACCTCGGCGGAAGCTGGCTCGCGGCAAACAATCTCACGTTCTCGGAGCGTTACCTTGCCGCCATCAAGCGCGTGACGCACGGCGATGTCCAGCGCGTCGCTCGCGAATATCTCACGGCGGAAAACCGCACGCTCTACGCGCTGCTGCCGAACGGCGCGTCGCCGAAGGTTTCTGCGGCGGTTGAAACAAACAGCGACCAGCCGGTCAGGAAGTTTGAACTGTCGAACGGCCTGCGCCTGCTGGTGAAGGAGAACCACCGGCTGCCGTTCGTGGAATTTCGCGCGGCGTTCAAGGGCGGCGTGCTGGCGGAGACGACCGCGAACAACGGCATCACGCAATTGTTTGCCAAGACGCTGCTCAAAGGCACGACGACGCGCTCCGCAGAGAAGATCGCCACGGAGATCGAATCCGTTGGCGGCAGCATTGACAGCTACGGCGGCAACAACAGCTTTGGCGTGAACGCGGAGGTGTTGAGCAGCGATTTCGCGACCGGGCTGGAACTGCTCGCCGATGTCCTGCTGAACGCGATTTTCCCCGACAACGAACTGGACCGCGAACGCGAGGTGCAGATCGCGAGCATCTCCGCGCGGAAGGATGATTTGCTCAAGAGCGCGAGCGTGGCGATGCGGCGCGGATTGTTCGGCGACACCGGCTACGGGCTGGATGCGTTTGGCACGGAGGAATCGGTCGGAAGGATTTCCACCACCAACCTGAAATGGTTCCAGCACAAGCTGGCTGTGCCGAACAATTGTGTGCTGGCGATTTATGGCGACGTGAAGGCCGGCGACGTGAAGACTGCGGTTGAAAAGGCTTTGGGGAATTGGCGGAGAAATCCCGAAACGGACAAATTGATTAACACCTCCCCTTCCCCGCTCCTCACTTCGCCCAAGCGCGTCGAGGAAACGAGGGACAAGAAGCAGGCGGTGCTGGTCATCGGTTTCACCGGCACGACGATGGACAGCGAGGATCGTTACGCACTGGATGTCTTGCAGGAATGTTGCAGCGACCTCGGCTCGCGGCTGTTCCTGCGCATCCGCGAACAGCTTGGCCTGGCTTACTACGTCGGCGCGCAGAATCTGGCCGGACTCGCGCCCGGCTACTTCGCATTTTACACCGGCACCGAGCCGGCGAAGGCCGCGCAGGTGGAAACGGAACTGCTCAACGAGGCGGAGTTGCTGCGCACGGAAGGTTTGACCGCCGAGGAACTCAAGCGCGCGAAGGCCAAAATCATCGGGCAGAAGAAAATCGCGCGTCAGGACCTCGGCAGCCTCGCGCAGCTCACGGCGCTGGACGAGCTTTACGGTCTCGGCTGGCAGCGTGCGGAATTGGATGACGCGAAATACGAAGCCGTCACGCTGGAACAGGTCAAAGCCGCCGCGCAAAAATATCTCAAGCCGGATTCGTTTGTGGTTTCCATCGTGAAACCCGAAACATGAATTAACCACAGATGGACACTGATAAAAAGTTCCCGGCATCCGTGTTTCTCCGTGTCAATCCGTGGTTGATTGCAGTCTTCGTCATTTGTTTCGCGTTCCGCGCATTCTGCGCCAATGCGGATTACAAGCAGGTGCTCGTTTTCACAAACGGCGACTCGATCCGGGTCCGCCTGCCGCTGACCGATGTGACCGGCAAGGTGCGCGTGAAGGAAATGAATCCGGATGGGTTCGGAATTCCCGTCGCGCCCAGTAAAACGGTTCTCGGCGAAAAGCATTACCTCGAATGGCAGATTGGCTACGACATCCCGAACACAAACAGCCCCAGCGTCGTTCCTGAAATAAAGTTCACGCGCAACGGCGAGACGAAATACGGCCACGAGCTTTCCAAAATCATTTATGAAGCGGTGCGAATCGGAATTCTTTCGACCAATGACCTGATTCGCGAAGTCGAAGCTTTGAAGAAAATCCAGCCAACGGAGTTCGAGGAAAGCCAGCCGGTGCAAGTCGAGACTTCAACCAACAACACAGCCAATGGATTTCAAAGCGCCGTCCAGCGATTGCCACAGTTCACCAAGACCACGCCGCACGGTTCGGTGCAAATCCAGCTCAAACAGAAACAGCGCGCCGTCGGTTATCAGGCGATGGTTTACGTCTGTCTGCCGATGTCCGAAGTGCTGGCGATGGACGGCTCGCCGCGCCAACCCGGCAGCGCCAGATCCAAGGAGACGGTTTATTACGACTTCACCCGCGCGAACTCCGATCTGCTGCTCGACATCATCCACGCCTTCGGTATGGCGTCGCAGCAGCACAACGAGGACATCCGGCAGATTATCGGAAAGATTTTGGAAACGGCACGCTAAACCCAAGACGGCTTGGAGCGCCGAGCTTGCTCGGCCAGTTGGGGTTTGAAATTCGAGCCGAGCAACGCTCGGCGCTCCGTTGGCGGATCACGCAGGCAAAACCAAGCGACGACACTGGTCGCGAAAACGCGCGCTGCTGGACGGCCACAGTTCCGGGTGCCGGCACAACTTTGCTTTCAACGGGTTGTTTTCGATATAGCGAATGGCCAACCGTTCCTGCTCTTCGTTCCGCATGGATGTTTCCCAATACTCGCGCTGCCAGAATGTTCCAACGCGGTTCAGGCTGCGGTTGGCTTTGACCGCCGTGGCGGATTTCCAGGTTTGCAGCATCTTCGCCAGCGGCCAATTCCAGACATGCACCAGAACATGGACGTGATTCGGCATCACGCACCAAGCCAACAGTTCATAACGCTCGTTTTGAAACTCAACGATTGCGTCCTCGACAATCTTGGCGGCCCGCGGATTGCGTAATTGGCATTTGCCGACTCCGCGATCCAGATACTCCTCAAACTTTGTGCGTTTCTCGCGGTCATCTTCAATCTTCAGCAAATGCTCCCACTCGCCACGTCGCGAAACAGGCATGGAACCGGCCAGGCGAAAGGTGACGAACTGAACCAGGCCAGGAAAATCACAATGCGGCAGGTAACCGCGTTCATGCCAGCCGAGAAAACCGAGAGCCTTCTCTTCATCCGTGAGCGGACGATGGCAGTGGTTCTTTTCCGCCACCAGATCACGCAAATATTCGCGTTTGGTCTGCGGTTTCATTTTCGGAACGCCGAGCATTGCTCGGCAAGTTCATGTTCTTTTCGGTTCGTGCCGAGCAAGCTCGGCGCTCCGTCACGCCTTCGCCACCAACTGGCGCAACACAAAAGGCAAAATGCCGCCGTGCTGGTAGTAATCAATTTCAATCGGCGTATCAATGCGGCAGCGGACGGGAACATTTTCAACCTGCCCGCCCTTGCGCGTGATCTTGAGCGTCAAGTCCTGCTGCGGCTTGATGTTCGCGTCGAGGCCGACGATGTCGTAGGTCTCGGAACCGTCGAGCTTGAGGGTTTGCGCGGTGGTGCCGTCCTTGAATTGCAGCGGCAGCACGCCCATGCCAACGAGATTGCTCCGGTGGATGCGCTCGAAGCTTTGCGCGACGACGGCTTTCACGCCGAGCAGGTTCGTGCCTTTCGCCGCCCAGTCGCGCGACGAGCCGGTGCCGTATTCCTGTCCGGCAAGGATGACGAGCGGAATTTTCGCCGCCTGATATTTTATCGCCGCGTCGTAAATGCTCAACTGCTCGCCATCCGGCTGAAATTTCGTCACGCCGCCTTCGACGCCGGGCACCATCAGATTTTTGATGCGCACGTTCGCGAACGTGCCGCGAGTCATCACGCGGTCATTGCCACGCCGCGAACCGTAGCTGTTGAAATCCTCCGCCGTCACGCCGTTCTCGATGAGGTATTTTCCGGCGGGCGACGTTTTCTTGATGGAACCGGCGGGCGAAATGTGGTCGGTCGTCACGCTGTCGCCAAAAATAGCAAGCGCGCGGGCGCCGGTGATTGGGGCGATGCTGCCGGGCTGCAACGCGAAATGCGTGAAGAACGGCGGCTCCTGGATGTAAGTGGACTTGCGGTCCCACTCGTAAACATTTCCGGTGCTGGAAGGAATTTCGTTCCACTTGGGATTTTGCGCGGCGAAATCCTTATACAAGCGGCGGAACACATCCGGCTGCAACGCCGATTGCATCAGGTCGCGCACTTCTTTCAAGCTCGGCCAGATGTCGCGCAGGTGGACGGGCCTGCCGTCCTTGCCGGTGCCGAGCGCGTCGTTGGCGAGGTCAATATCCACCCGGCCCGCGAGCGCGAACGCCACAACGAGCGGTGGCGACATGAGGAAGTTCGCCTTGATGTTCTGGTGAACGCGCGCCTCGAAATTGCGGTTGCCGGAAAGCACCGAGGCGGCGATCAAATTATTTTTCACCACCGCGTCTTCGATGGCCGGGTGCAGCGGACCGGAGTTGCCGATGCACGTGGTGCAGCCGTAGCCGACGAGGTTGAAACCAAGCTTGTCGAGGAACGGTTGCAAACCCGTATTGTTCAGATAATCGCTGACCACGCGCGAGCCGGGCGCGAGCGAGGCCTTGACGGTGGAATTGACCGTGAGGCCTTTTTCAACCGCCTTCTTCGCGAGCAAACCGGCGGCGAGCATCACACTCGGATTGCTGGTGTTGGTGCAACTCGTGATGGCCGCGATGAGCACGGAGCCGTTGCGAATATTGCCGTCAAGGCGCGGAGCTTTGGCGTGAATCGGATCAGCGGTCGGATGTTCATTGGCCATTTCCCGTTCGCTGGACCGGCCATTGCCGTCTTGAAGGCTGCCGCCGCTGGGGTGAATCTCGCCACCCGCCGAAACATGCACGGAGCGCGACAACTCCTCGGCCTTCATGCCGAAACCATTTTCCGTGACCGGCTTGCTGAACGCGGTGATGAATTCGTTTTTGAGCTTCGGCAATTCGATGCGGTCCTGCGGACGCTTCGGGCCGGCGACGCTGGGCAACACGGTGCCGAGGTCGAGTTCCAGCTCCTGCGAATAGGCGATTTCACCTTTCTTCGGAATGCCCCACAAACCCTGCGCCTTGTAATAATTTTCGTAGGTTCTGACCGCTTCATCGGTGCGGCCGGTGGCGCGGAGATAATTCACGCACTCCGCATCAATCGGAAAGAAACCCATCGTCGCGCCGTATTCGGGCGCCATGTTCGCGATGGTTGCGCGATCCACGAGCGGCAGCGCCGCCGCGCCGGGGCCGAAGAATTCCACAAACTTGCCGACGACCTTCGCCTTGCGCAGCATCTGCGTGACAGTGAGCGCGATGTCCGTGGCGGTGACGCCTTCGCGAATCGCGCCTGTCAGGTGAACGCCCACGACATCCGGCGTAAGAAAATAAACCGGCTGGCCGAGCATGCCGGCCTCGGCTTCGATGCCGCCGACGCCCCAGCCGACGATGCCAAGGCCGTTGATCATGGTCGTGTGCGAATCGGTGCCAACCAGCGTGTCGGGGTAATAAACGCCATCCGCTTCGAGAACACCCTTCGCGAGATATTCGAGGTTCACTTGATGCACGATGCCGATGCCGGGCGGCACGACCTTGAAGGTGTCAAACGCCTGCATGCCCCATTTCAAAAACTGATACCGCTCGCGGTTGCGCGTGAATTCCAAATCCAGATTGCGCGCCAGCGAATCCGCGCCGCCGGAAAA
>Ga0181525_10001915_pt1 | contig 17510 bp, 13 predicted proteins | sample PEATcosm2014_Bin_48_FD_121100 | JGI IMG/M metagenome (GOLD analysis project Ga0181525, IMG submission 121100) | Peatland microbial communities from MTU Mesocosm Facility, Houghton, MI, USA - PEATcosm2014_Bin06_10_metaG | ecosystem: Environmental > Terrestrial > Soil > Wetlands > Peat | place...
AACGCGGCCAGAGGAGCAGGCATCACGATGACCGGATAGGCGAAGAGCCAATATCTGATGTTGTCCTTAAACAGGGGGCTCAGTACTTCTTGAGGGTTGGCTTCATCCGCGAATGCGCTTGCGCTCTTCTTGTATTCAAGCAGCATCATGGGCCAGAATCGTTGGACCGTTCCGTTCATCACGATGCGGCCTAAATTGGAGGATTTCAACCAGTTTCTTGTGATCGTCGCCAAAGTGGGTCCGAAGACCTGAAATAGCTTATAACCACCGGTATTGTTTACCCGCATTGCAATTAGCTTTTCTTGAATGTAGAGTCCGCGAGCAAAGCAGTTCAACGCCGTGAACGTCCATCCGAGTTGTGCCAGACCGGTTCCGACCAAACTGCAAAATGCTTGCGGCCCAGCCGCCAGCACCGTCTTCTTGTTGATGATGTTACCTGTGATAAAAGTGAACAAAACGTGGATGCGTTTGACGTATGCCACCGGATCTGAGATTTCGATCGCGTTTTCGCGCACTTTAACGGCGCGCGGTCTGTGGAACTTTCCGAAGGAATAAGCGCTCACCCAGATTAGGTCGTACTCGGCAGCCTTGCAATAAGTAAGAATCTTTGCAACTCCACCAGGAACGATAAGATCGTCATCGCTGAAAATCCAAACGTACTTCCCCAGTGCCTGTTCAAAGCATTGCAAAAAGTTCGCGTCAGGTCCTATGTTCTGCGTATTCCGAATGTAACGAACGTGTAGCCCACAAGCCACATATTCTTGTACGACTGCCGGAGTTTCGTCCGGAGAAGCGTTGTCAGAAATAATTAACTCGACACGCGGTTCATCCTTAAGCTGGTCCGCTAGAACGAGAAGCAGCTCTCTGAGGCACCGGGCTCGATTGTAGGTCGGAACCGCAATCGTCAGCAGAGGCTTCGTGATTTCACGGCGCTGCATTTCCTCGGACATCAGCTTCTCAGTCCCTCAATCCAAGGCGCACATTTGACGGTCAGCCTCATGCCTTTTTTTCACATTGTTGAACACATGCCCAGGGTTTTACCGCGCTCGAAGCACTTTGTGATGACGCTGTAAATCACCGGTGACAAAATTCAAGCGCGAGATTCGGTGGTGGCTGCGGCAGGCCGGCGGCGTGCATATATCAGACCAGCGGCCACACCCAGCACTTGCGCACACGATCGCGCGGCGAGCAGCATGGGAGAGAGCAACCCCACGATGGGCTCTTTTCTGAGAGCCCGCGATACGAATGGAATGATGCTGAGAAAAAAACATGCAAGTACCGCGCCCGACGCTGGTATTTTCGGACGCTGTAACAAGTCGTAAGCGATGGCCGCCAGCAGCGCAGGGCCAAAAAGAAGTTGCAGCTTCATCAGTTGTGGAGTGTGGCTATCCTTAATCGCTTTACTGCGGTTCTTGCTCAAAGCCAGCACCCGCCAAAAAGCGAATTTGTACTTCTTCTTGAGATACTTTTGTAGAGTATCGGGATGCGTGTGGTAGACGACGGCCGCGGGAACGAACTTCATCACCCAGCCCCGAGCAGACATGCGATAGGAGAGTTCTATGTCCTCCGCACAGGCCAATGGAAACGTTGTATCGTACCCGTTCATCTCGAGAAAACGGTCCCGGCGGAAACCGGCCGAATAGGTGTCAATGAAGTCGATGCTCGGAAGATTCATCATCAGCCGATATTTGTCTTCGTATTCGAGCTGCACGAATCGCGCCACCAAACGTCTTTGACGAGTGCGGTAGATGCCCTTTACTCCAACAACATCAGGGTTGCGGAAGGGCTCAATCATGGCAGTCAACCAGTCAGACATGGGCACGCAGTCATCGTCGGTAAACAGGACGATCGCTCCCCTAGCTTCCAGTACACCTCGATTACGGGCCGCGGCAGGCCCGGCATTGGATTGAGTAATGAGATGGATTCCGGGATAAGAGGCAACAACATCTGCGGTGTCGTCGGTTGAGCCGTCGTTGACGACCAGAATCTCTGCGTCTCGTCCCCCCGATTGACTCAAGAGTGCGTCCAAACAGTTTCCGATGCGCGACGCGCCATTAAACGTAGCGACGATGATTGATACTGACATAGATTCTTGGGAATCGAGCAAGCCTTGATTAATCGAAATCTTTGGCTAATTTACCTTCGTTTGTATTCTAACCTGCGGAGGCGAATGGTCACGCGACGATTCAAAGACAGAAACAGCCGCGCTTCTATTCCGTGCACGAAACAGGCGATTCCGGAGGGGCATGCCAGAGTCTGCGATACTTTCGAAATTTGTACGTCGTCCATACCAGCCCTGCCCAATTGAGGATGCCCGTGCTGACCACGATCCCCGTGGCGCCGTAGATCCGTCCAAAGATAAAGGTGCCTAGGGTGACAGCCACTGCGCCGACCAGCGAGTTAACGAAGAGTACTTCCTGCTTATGCGCTCGAAGATAATAGGCTTCTGAAGAGATGAGGACGTTTGCAATCATGTAAAGCAGCAAAATCCCGAGAGGAATGGGTGCAAGTAGACGCTGAGCAAAACTGAGGTGCCGCAAATTGAGGTAAAGGCATCCAATCCAGGCGGTCAGAGCCCCAGCCAGCGACACGGCGAAGGATTGCCAGAGGGCCTGGAAGAATGTTTGGTCCAACTGATTGTATTCCTTGCGGGCGATCAAGTTTCCAAAGGGCGCAGATTTTGTGCTCACCCAGGAGACAGCAACTGCCTGAATCGCGTTTGCCAGACTGAGCGACATTCCCATCTTACCGGCTTCCACCGGACCGCGAAATGCAAATAGAACTGGATTGAAGAGCCAGAACAGGAAGTAGCCGCTGAGCCAACTTAGCGCTATTCTCCACTGGAACGGCCAAACCTCACGATTCCAGCTGATGCGATGAGTTTGTGCGGGATGTCTCAGTAGCCCGAGCAATAGTTTTCGCTTCCCAGTCAGCCATCCCAGCGAAGCGAACGCCATTCCAAAAAGCATCATCGCTGGCGCGAAAAGGCCGTGATGGCCTATCAGAACAGTCCACGCTAGCAGGCTTCCGACCGCCGACTGAATGAAGCGGAGGCGCGCGACTTCGGGCACATATCCGCAGCCTTCCATAAAAGATAGAAACGGGTCGATCTGGAAGTTGAGCGCTGCCATCAACACGGCAGAACACCAGGGGAGAACCCAAAAAACAACTTGCCCCGCGTGCCGGTGGGTAGAAAAAAAATACAAGCCAACCGGAAGTAACGTTGCGGCCATCAGGACCGCTGCCACCGAGTACCAGCGAACCGACTTCTGAATTACAGACGCCAGCCTAGCATGAGCGACTGGGTCGCCGCTGATTTCGCCGTCATCGGAGATAAAAAGCGGGGCTCGTTCGTGGCTGGCCAGCTGCAGAATCACGAAGGAAAAGCCCAGCTCAAAGACAATCTGCAGAGCGACCAGGCTCCCGAATGTGTAGTAATATCCCTGCTCGGCCGGGGAAAGGAACCGTGCGATCAGGGCAACGGTGACGAGGCCCGCAGCACTGGACCAGAATCTCGCCAGAACCGTGAAGCCCACCGCCCTATCAAGCCCCAGCACCCTATGCGCCCAGTGACGAAGGTCTTGAATCCTGAATGCATTCAACTCGAGCGGCGTCACTTCAGGCGTACCGTCAGACATTCAGTTCCCTCCCGAACCGAGACGGCAACTCGCCCGACCGGATGTAGTAGGCTAACAGACACTCTGTAAAACGACGTACCTAAGGTCGCCGGCTGAAGACGGCATGGGACCTGAAAATGAACTACCCGACGGCTTCGTCGATAGCTGCTTCGCCTGGCCTTCGGGAGTCCCGTTCAGTCTTCAACTCTCGCGTTACGGGATTATAGCGTGCCTTGTACCCTTGGCCGAACTACCCGAGCTGTCCGTAAACTCCGATCAGCCTTATGCGGCTCTGTTACCTGCTTTCGAAGCCTACGTCAACTGATCCCTCGTGACAGACGAACGCTTTTCCAGTAAACAGAAGGTACAAGCTTGAATCACGCTGAGGAGAAATCGTGGGCGAGTGCAGGAACTGTGGAAGAGTGGAAACCAGAGACCTCGGATTCATCGGCGAGGTAGCACCGTTCTTTCTGAAACGAGTGCTGAACCTTGAGTATGGCCTTGCTCCCTCTGGGCATCCGGTGAAGCGCTTCTTGCGGAGAATCGGATTCTTTTCGGCGAGCTTTCAGAAGATTTATGGAAAATCTGTTCTTGTCGAGATCGACACTTGTAAATTCTGCTCGTTTATCCAGACAAAGCTACCGTTTCCGGAGGAGGCTATTGCAAAGCTTTACATAGATTACCGCTCTGACTCCTATAACAAGGAAAGAATCCGGTACGAGCCCGAGTATGCCTCGATAGCACCCCATGTCGGCAATTGCCCACAGGAGATTCAGACCCGTAAGGTTGGCCTCGATCGATGGTTGAAGGGAAAATTCAATATTGAAAACAACTTTTCGATGCTGGACTATGGCGGGGCGGATGGAGAGTTTCTACCAGACCTGCCCGGTGAGAAATACGTTTACGATATCTCGGGCGTTGCGCCGGCCGTGGGTGTTAATAGAATCGCAGACGAATCGGCACTGAATTCTTACTCCTATGTCCAGCTCGCTCACATCCTGGAACATGTGCCGTATCCCCTTGTACTGACCCGGAAAGTGGTGTCTCTTCTCAAGAACTCGGGCTATCTTTATGTCGAAGTACCGCTGGAGTTGAACGAGGAAGCGATGAGCCGGCTCGCAAATCAGGACGGTACTGTCCGGTTACCGATTCATGAACACATAAACCAATACTCGGTACAATCGATAACGGAGCTATTGCGATCCGCGGGTCTAATGGTGGTGGCAGTGCAAACGGAGGCGACCGACCTGGGTTGGAACAAGGGGACAATTATCAGAGGTCTTGGCAGAAGACTGTGAGTTTGCAATAATGCATTTCGCGACTGCTCCGGGGGGAACAAAGACGGCAAGCCCGTCCCGGTATCCCCTGAAATACGGGGATGCAGCTGAGGCCGAATGACCTTTTCTCGTCAGATCGTCAGTTTTGGAGCCGGCAATCTCGGTCGGCGCATCGCCAGGGCGCTCCGTCCTATATTGATTTGCGACAGCAATTCTTCGCTCTGGGGTACGGTCGTCGAAGGCATTCCAGTCGAGTCGCCAAAGTCAGCCGTCCAGCGTTATCCGGATGCCACGTTTGTCGTTGCGATATGGAATCCGAGCCACACAGAGGGAATGAAGCAGCGTATAAACCAGCTTCGCTCTCTTGGAGCTCAGAATGTCGTTCCCTTCTCTGCTCTATTACCTGAGTACGGCGATCTTCTGTTGCCGCATCTGCTTTGGGAGCGTCCTGATTACTATCGCGATTATGAGGAAGATATCGGTCGCGCCCGAGCACTGCTGGACTCGGCCGGACAGGAGGAGTTCGACCGTCAGGTACGACTTCGGCTGGGAGACTTTTCTAATCAGGTGATCGACCCCGGAGTTACCTATTTTCCGGCAGACCTTTTTCAACTCGGCCGTAATGAAGTTTTCGTTGACTGCGGCGCTTATGATGGCGATACGACTGCGGCATTTCGCAAGGCCACCGACGATCACTTTGACCGTATTGTTGCGTTCGAGCCGGATCCCCAAAATTTCGCGCTGCTAAAATCTGCAGTGAATGGCGATCACCGGATTGTGCTGCAACCATATGCAACCGGAGCGCGGCGCGAAACCCTTCGTTTCGTAGCGGGAGATGGCGTTGCATCTCGAATTTCGCCAACCGGAACCTGCGAAATTGAGTCAATCACGCTTGACGAGGCGCTCGAGGGCCTCGCACCTACTTACATCAAATTCGACATTGAAGGAAGTGAACCGGATGCGATCGAGGGTGGTCGCAACACGATCGCGCGTCATCGACCTAAAATGGCGGTTTGTCTCTATCATGCCCCGGACCATCTATGGAGCATCCCTCTTCGATTGAACGAACTCCTGCCGAACTCGCGGTTCAGTTTGCGGACCTACTACGCAGACGGATTCGATTGCGTTTGTTACTGCATTCCGCGCTAGGTCTGCGGCGAGCCTGAGCTCTCGTATTCCGAAATCTGCTTCCGGGTGAACTCCGCCATATCGGCGCCCTGATTCCAGGCGCGGTACCATGCCAGGGTCCATTCCAGTGCTGCCTCGATGTTGAGCCGTGGCTTCCATCCAAGTAGGGCGCGAGCCTTGCTGGCGTCGAGCCTGAGAACACTAGACTCGTGGGGGCTGGGAGCAGAATCGCGTATCCAGGCCGCCCCCCTCCCCCACATGTGCGCAAGCTTGTTAGCGATCCGCTCGACCGGCCAGATGTCTTCTTCATTCGGTCCGAAATTGTAAGCGGATGAAAACTGTTTAGGATCAGCAAGAAGCTTCTGCGCGAGAACCAGGTAGCCGTGGAGGGGATCGAGTGCGTGTTGCCAAGGACGGATTGCCTCGGGGCGACGGATCAAAACCGGCTGGCCAGATCCGAATCCGCGGACCAGATCGGGGATGAGCCTGTCCTCCGACCAGTCCCCTCCGCCGATGACGTTACCGGCTCGCGCTGTAGCCAAAGCTACCTGGTGGTCATGCATCCGCTCGCTGGGAAAGAAGGAGTTGCGGTAGGCGGCGCTTACAATTTCGACGCAGGCTTTGCTTGAAGCATAGGGATCGTATCCGCCAAGCGGATCCGTTTCACGGTAAGGCCAGATCCATTCCTGATTCTGGTAACACTTATCGGTCGTGACACACACCACTGCGCGCACACTCGGAGTCTTGCGGATTGCCTCCAGAAGGTGCACCGTCCCCATGACGTTCGTGCCGTAAGTGCCGGCGGGGTCGGCATAGGAACGACGCACAAGAGGCTGTGCCGCCAGATGAAAGACCACTCCGGGCGCAAACTCCGTCAGGGAGGCTTCGAGCCTACCGCAGTCACGGACATCGCCGCGAACGTCATCAAGAACATTACCTACCCCCGCCAAGGCGAACAGGTTGGGTTCGGTGCAAGGGTCAAGGGCGTAGCCTCGAACCTGCGCCCCCAGTCTGGCGAGCCAGAGTGCCAGCCAACTGCCCTTAAAACCGGTGTGCCCGGTGAGAAAAACACGCCGCCCCTGCCAGGTATTCACCAGGTTTTCCAGGGTGCCCTCCCACTGGCCCACAACTCCTCCAGCCGTTGTTTATCCCGAAGAGTATCCATCGCCTGCCAGAATCCACGGTGCCGAAAGGCATGTACCTGACGTTGCGCCGTGAGGCTGTCCATAGGCTCCCGTTCAAACATCAACGCATCGCTGTGAATTTCGTCTATGGCTTTTGGCGACAACACAAAGAAACCGCCATTGATCCATCCACCTTCGCCCTGTGGTTTTTCCTGAAACGAAGTGATGGCCGTTCCATCCATGCCTAGTGCGCCAAATCGGGCGGGAGGTTGCACCGCCGTGATCGTGACAAGTCCCCCATGTTGCCGGTGAAACGCGATGCCCGATGAGATGTCAATATCGCCCAGACCGTCCCCATAAGTCATGCAGAAAGCATCGTCGCCTTCGAAATAGCGAGCGACTTTCTTGAGCCGCCCTCCGGTGCCTGTCTGATCTCCAGTGTCGACCAGGGTCACTTTCCATGGTTCCGCGACGCTTTGGTGGACTTCCATCGAGGGCTTCCGCATGTCAAAGGTCACATCGGACATATGAAGAAAATAATTCGCAAAGTATTCCTTGATCATGTACCCCTTGTATCCGCAGCAGATGATGAAATCGTTGATTCCATGATGTGAATACAGCTTGAGGATGTGCCAAAGGATGGGTCGGCCGCCGATCTCAACCATGGGTTTAGGCCGGATGGCAGTCTCCTCACTGAGACGCGTTCCAAAGCCGCCCGCAAGAATTACAGCCTTCATCGGTTCTCCCTGCCGCTATTTCAAACAGAATCGAATCTTAAGCCGCACCCGTTCATATCCATTTGATCAACGCGTGCGAACACGCCGGATCGAGTCTTTCCTCGATTTGCGAGGCATTGGACTAGCGGCAAAATTCATCCTCATCATATGCCATTCACACAGCAAACAAGCATCCCTGAAGCAACTTGGATGGTATGATTTGGATACCCCCGGCGTTCTATGACGCATACCGCTGCTCAGCTTCGCAGGCAGATTCTCGATCTGACTGCGCAATATTTCTTGGAATCTTCGCCCGCGAGAGATTTTATTCCTGGAGTTACAGCTGTTCCCGTGTCCGGTAAGGTCATCGATGCTAACGATATAGGTGCAGTGGTCGACTCGGCGCTCGATGGATGGTTTACCACCGGCCGCTTCGCAGAAATCTTCGAACGCAATCTGGCGCGCTTTGTCGGTGTCCGTTCCGCCTCATTGGTCAACTCAGGATCGTCGGCGAATCTTGTCGCTCTGAGCGCTCTAACCTCATCGAGACTGGGTAAGCGGCGGCTCAACCCCGGCGACGAAGTCATCACGGTGGCGGCGGGTTTCCCAACAACCGTTAACCCAATCTTCCAAAATCGCCTGATCCCGGTGTTTGTGGACGTCACCGTTCCGAGCTATGAGATCGATGTCCGACAACTGGAGGCAGCCCGCAGCGACCGGACGAGGGCGGTTTTTCTCGCGCATACTTTAGGAAATGTCTTCGATCTCGATGCCGTGGTCGCCTTTACCCGCAAGCACAACCTCTGGTTAATTGAGGACTGTTGCGATGCCCTAGGTTCTACGTACAAGGGCCGGAAAGTCGGCACCTTCGGAGATATTGCCACATTGAGTTTCTACCCAGCGCACCACATTACAACCGGAGAAGGCGGAGCGGTTCTCACCGATACTCCCGCTTTGCAGGTGTTGATCGAGTCCTTTCGCGACTGGGGCCGGGATTGCTGGTGTGATCCAGGCAAGGACAACACGTGTGGAAAGCGTTTTGACTGGCAATTGGGTTCGTTGCCCTGTGGATACGATCACAAATACACCTATTCGCACATCGGGTACAACTTGAAGGCCACAGATATGCAGGCCGCTCTAGGCGCCTCCCAGCTTGCCCGGCTGCCCGAATTCATTGAGCGCCGCAAGCAGAATTTTGCCCACCTGCGAAAGAAGCTGGAGCCGTTGCAGGACTTGTTGTTTCTTCCGGAAGCTACCGAGGGCGCTGACCCCAGCTGGTTCGGTTTCCCTATCGGCATCCGCGAGGGAGGAACGATCAGCCGCTCGGAGTTGACGCGGGCGCTGGAGGCGAAGAAAATTGGCACCCGGCTCTTGTTTGGGGGAAACCTGGTTCGCCAACCCGCTTATGAGGGCCGTGAATATCGTACGATTGGAAATCTGCCCAACACCGACTACGTAATGAATCATGTGTTCTGGATTGGCGTGTATCCGGGATTGACAACGGAAATGCTTGATTTCGTCGTGGTAACGATCTTCGAGTTCGCAGCTGCTGCCAGGTCAGTTGCAGTACGTTCGTGACACGCATCCAGATGCAACACCCATGAAGCTCTCCGACTACATTTTCAGCCAACTGCGGCAATGGGGCTCTCGCCACGTTTTCCTCATCACAGGAGGAGGTGCCATGCATTTGAATGATTCAGTTGGCACCAGTGGCCTTTCTTACATTTGCACGCATCATGAGCAGGCCGCGGCCATGGCTACCGAAGCTTATGCTCGAATAACGGGAAGACCGGGCATCCTGAATGTAACGACAGGACCGGGGGGCATCAACGCGTTGAACGGAGTCTTCGGTGCGTGGACGGATTCCATTCCGATGCTGATCGTTTCAGGGCAGGTAAAGCGCGAAACCTGTATGTCGACTTACGGCCTCACCGACCTGCGCCAACTGGGAGATCAGGAAGTCGATATCATCCGCATCGTGAAGGGAATTACGAAGTATTCGGTCTTGATATCTGAGCCGGAATCGATAGCGTATCACCTGGAACGTGCCTGGCACCTTGCCCAGATCGGGCGTCCCGGACCGTGCTGGCTCGATATACCGGTCGACGTGCAATCGGCACCGATCGAACCCGGGCAGCTGCGCCACTACGATCCCGCGGAAGATGCGCCGAAATTTGACCCCGCGACCATTGCGACTCAGGTTGCGGACGTTCTGGAGCGCATGCGCAAGGCTCAACGTCCGGTTATTCTTGCCGGCAGCGGGGTGCGCCTAGGTGGCGCTCTCGCGCAATTCGAACAAGTGATCCGCGCATTGAGCATTCCAGTCGTCACGGCGTGGACGCACGACCTGATCGCGAGTGATGATGAACTCTTCTGCGGACGGCCGGGCACCATAGGGGAGCGCGCCGGCAACTTTACGGTGCAGAATTCGGATCTTCTGCTTGTGCTCGGCTCCCGACTCAACATTCGCCAGACCAGCTACAACTGGGGCTCTTTCGCGCGCTTTGCCACCAAGATACAGGTGGACATAGATCCAGCTGAGTTGCGGAAGCCGCTGCATCACCCGGATATTCCGATTCTATGTGACGTAAAACTTTTCTTGGAGGAGATGGCGAAGCAGCTTGAGAGCCAAAACCATTGCGACTCGAGACACCGGCAATGGCTCGACTATGCTCGGCGCTGGAAAGAGAAATACCCGGTCGTCCAGCCACGGCAGCGGGTCGCAGGGCCACCGCTGAATCCCTATGATTTCATTGACCGGCTTTTTGAAATGCTTGGGCCCGAAGATGCCGTGGTCTGCGGCAACGCGACCGCATGCGTTGTTCCCTATCAGGCCGGAAAGTTGAGAAAAGGACAGCGCCTTATCTCCAATTCCGGGTCCGCGTCGATGGGATATGATCTGCCCGCGGCCGTCGGCGTATCGGTCGCCAAAGGTGGACGCACCATTTGCATTGCAGGCGAGGGTTCGCTGCAAATGAATGTGCAGGAACTCCAGACCCTGGTGGGCTATAAGCTGCCCGTCAAACTCTTCGTTTTGAATAATGGCGGCTATCTTTCCATCCGTCAGACCCAGACCGGTTTTTTTCAGGGGCGCAAGATCGGAGAGAGCCCGGAAAGCGGCGTGAGTTTTCCCGACATGAAAAAGGTAGGAGAGGCATACGGCATTGCTTCCTTCACGGTGGATCGCGTCAGCGACTTCGAAATCGTGCGCCAGGAGCTCGAAACCCCCGGGCCAACTTTGTTCAATGTTGCCCTGGACCCAGCTCAGGAATTCGAACCGCGACTGCGATCGCGAATCCTGGCGGACGGCAAGATTCTTACGCCGAATCTTGAAGATATGTACCCCTTCCTTACCCCGGAAGAACTAGCCTCGAACATGCTGGTGGAGGATCGGAAATGAATCCCCTACTGCCCACCTGCGTTCTGTTTGATCTGGATGGCACTCTAGTCGATTCACTGCCGGGAATCGAATTCTCGGTCCGTGAGGCTTTCCGCACCTGCAAACTTCCCGTGCCGAAAAAGAGTTTGCGGGAAATGATCGGTCCCCCCATCAGAACGATTCTTTCGCGGGTCGGCAATATCTTCGACGAAGCATCCCTGGATGCCGTGGAACGCGCATTCCGTGCCAGTTACGACGCCGAAGGCTGGCGTATGGCAGTATGCTTTCCGGGGGTTGACCGCGTGCTGGGAATGATGCATGAACGCCGGCATCGTCTATTCGTGGTCTCGAATAAGCCCCGGCAGATATCCCTTCAGATTCTCAAAAGGCAACAAATTTTCGACTACTTTGAGGCGGTCGTTACGCGTGACTCCCGCTCGCCGGAATACCAGGGAAAGCATGAGATGATCGGCGCTCTTCTGGCCGAGCGAGTCATTGATGAGGAGAAGTGCCTGATGGTGGGCGATACCGCGGAAGACGCCAGCGCCGCGGCAGCAGCCGGGATCCAATTTATCTGGATGACGCACGGTTACGGAACTGTGGGCGCAATGTCTTCCGTTCCGGTTGCATCTACCCTGGACGGTTTTTCGCAATTCCTCCCTTGGGTGATCAAGGAGCCTACTCGTGATTGACAAAGACATTTTCGAAGATCTTTTCGTGCTGGAGATGGCAAACAACCATCTTGGCAGTCTCGAACGCGGCCTGAAGATTGTTGCCGCGTTTGCTCAGGTGGTCCGATTCAACAATGTTAGAGCCACCATCAAACTGCAATTCCGTGATGTCGACTCGTTCATTCATAAGGATTTCCTCGATCGCAAGGATCTCCGGTATATCAGGAAGACGCTCGACACACGCCTGACGGATGAGGATTACGGAATTATGGTCAAGGCGATTCGCCAGGCAGGATTCTCTGCAACGGCTACCCCGTTTGACGAACGCTCGGTCGAGCTGTGCGTTGAATTGGGGATTCCAATCATTAAAATCGCTAGCTCGGACCTGAATGACTGGGTGCTGATCGAAAAAATCGCAAAGACGAAAAAGCCGGTGGTGGTCTCGACCGGGGGGTCATCCCTCAAGGATGTAGACGACATCGTTACGTTTTTTGCCAATCGAAATATCCCCCTTGGCATCAATCATTGCGTTTCGATTTACCCGTCGGAAGATGCGGAGCTTGAGCTGAACCAGATCGATTTTCTGCGAAACCGGTACCCAGATAATACGATTGGATTTTCCACTCACGAATATTCGAACTGGTCGAACTCCATGCTCATTGCCTATGCCAAGGGCGCAAGGATGTTCGAGCGACACATCGACATAGCGACCGATGGAGTAAAAGTGTCGCCCTATTGCAGCCTTCCGGATCAGCTGGATGAATGGTTCAAGGCTTATCACAAAGCCAGAGAGATGTGCGGCGCTGCGGGAACGCAGAAGCGCATTCCTCAAAAAAAAGAGGTTGAATATTTGGACGCTTTAGTCCGCGGTGTGTACGCGAAGTCCGACTTGCCGGAGGGCCATTGTCTGGTGGATGACGACGTGTATCTGGCGATTCCATTACAAAAGGGCCAACTTTCGTGCCGGGAATTGATGCGGGGCGAAAAGCTGCTAAAACCAGTGCAGAAGGATGCCCCCATAAAGATCGACGATATCGAAAGCCCCTATTCGCATATGCCTTCTCTGAAGAAGATAATTTATCAACGCGGGCTCGATGTTGAGAGCTGATTTAAACCGGGGGCTAACACTGCCAGGTACAGGGTCGCTCCACAATGCCGTCGACTCATCCATATGAATAGACTGGCTCAGGACCTTGAGTTAATCGCCGCCAGCACCCACGGATTGTGGGACGAGTTACGCAATGAGCGGGTCTTTATAACTGGTGGCACAGGGTTTTTCGGCTGTTGGTTGGTAGAGAGTTTCTGTTTTGTAAATAAGTTATTCAGCCTGAGCGCGCGAGCCACCATTCTTACTCGTAGTCCCGAAGCCTTTGCCCAAAAGTGCCCCGAGCTGGCTTCCGATCCCGCTGTAACACTTCTTGCCGGCGATGTGCGTAACTTCTCGTTCCCTGAGGAAGAATACAAGTACCTCATCCACGCGGCCACCGATGCCAACTCAAAACGGGCGGTAGAAGCTCCTGTCGAGATGCTCTCGACGATCATCGCAGGCACTGAGCGCATTCTCCAGTTCGCAGTCACTCACGGAGCAAGGAAGTTCCTTTTAACGAGTTCGGGCGCAGTGTACGGCAGGCAGCCCGCCGCGCTGACGCACGTCCCAGAAAATTACGGTGGCGCTCCCGATCCGCTAGACTCGGGCAATTTTTACGCTGAAGGCAAACGCACTGCTGAACTACTGTGCGCTCTCTATCAAGAGAAAAACAGCGTTGAGTGCAAGATTGCGCGCTGCTGGGCTTTCTGCGGCCCTTATCTTCCCCTCGATCGGCATTTTGCCATCGGCAACTTTATTGGCGACGTTCTCGCGGGCAGACCGATTCGGGTTCAGGGAGACGGAACATCCAGAAGATCTTATTTGTATGCGGCCGATCTCGCGGTCTGGCTCTGGACAATTCTGCTTCGGGCGCCGGCGCTTGTCCCTTTCAACGTGGGGTCAGCGCATGATGTGAGCGTTCTGGAGTTAGCAAATACGGTTGCTACGACTCTCAACCCAGGAACGGAAATTCACGTCGCCCGACAAGCCGTCCCCGGAGCCGATCCGCTTCGCTATGTCCCTTGCGTCGATCGCGCGCTAGAGATGCTCGGCTTGCGCGAGACTATAGGATTGGAGGAATGCATCCGCCGAACGGCAAATTGGCATACTCATCAGACTAAAGCACCGGCTGTGCGGATGTGGTAGCCATCAATTTTGCACGGCTAGTCGCCTGCTGGCGGACTTGGAGCCGCCGTCAACCCAGAAGCGTGGCCTGCTGACTGGTGAACCGGCTCCTTCTTATCGTGTTGGCTTCCGCGCAAGAGATACTTCGACAGAGTGACGAAGCCCTTGAGATTACGCTGAAACTCCCGACGATCCCTTAAGGACTGCTTTGCCTTATACAGCAGATAGGATGGACTGAGATAGAAGCTGCGCCGAGCTCGATCACAGAAGCTCACCAATTGCTCGTGTGTGATGTTGGGCAAAGTGACGACACTATTGTGGAGACCGTCTTTCGTCAGCCAAGCGCCCCAATCGTCGATCTGAATGTAATCGCGTTTCTTGGCTTCCTCGTACGCTGTCGTACCCGGGTACACCATAATGGGAAAAAATTGCGCGGTGTCGGGCTGCAGCTTCTTAGCGAAGTCCAGAGTCTTTTCCATGCTGGCCGGAGTCTCGTTGAGATTGCCGACCATAAAGCACCCGTGCACCATGATGCCCGATTCCCGGCAGCGACGGACGAAACGATGGGCCTCCTCGTGATACTTCGCGTCGCGGCGGTCATCATTGTTCTTCTTCATGCCGTTGATAACTTCCACATCGCCGCTCTCGAACCCGACGCAAAATAAGCGCGCGCCGGCTTTATGCAAGGTCGAGAGCAACTCTCCTTCGGCGCCAATGTCGGCGCGGCAGTTAGCATCGAATGGCAACCTGTTGCCCCGACGAATCAATTCTTCCGCCAGTTCCAGCGTCCGAGGCTTGCTGATGATGAAGGTATCGTCCTCCAGCATCACAGTCTTAATCTCCGGCATTTCGCGCGAGACGAAGTCGAACTCATCAGCCACATTGGCTACGGAACGATAGCGCATCCGGTGTCCGCTGAAAGTCTGCGGATACACGCAAAACGAACAGTGATAAGGACATCCGCGGCTGGTGTCGAAAACCACCAGCGGCCACAGCGAGTGGCCGTAAAAGTAATCCGGAGTGTGCAGAAAGCGCTTGTAGACCTCGGAGACGAAAGGCAACTCATCTAAATTTTCGATGGCTGGGCGTTGCAGGTTGGGGACTATCTCACCCGTACTCGCCCGCCGCCACACCAGGCCATCAACGCCAGAAAGATCGGCGCCGCAAGCTTTGGCTTCCAGCCAGTCGCGCACCGTGTATTCGTATTCACGAATGGCGACAGCCTCCAAGGCAGCCGACATGGCGAGCGTCTCTTTCGGTAATGACGACACATGGCGTCCTACCATCAGCACGTGCAGCGAAGGCTTCGCGGCAACCAGAGACTCGATCACACTAACGTCATTAAGAATGCTGGGAGTGGAAGTATCGCAGACGAGCGCTTCGATGTTCTTTGCGTTAATTCGGTCGATAACGCCCTGCACAGTGCAACCGGCGGCGGGCGAGTCGAGCAAATCCACGTCGTGTCCGCTCTTAATCGCGACCCCCGCCGCGGTGGCTAACCATTTCGGATAGTACAGTGTGCCGCTCTTGGTAACTCCCGGGCTACGCTGTTCACGGGAAAAACGAGGATGGAATGGGGGATTTAAGAACAAAACACGCATGCGTTAAAGTATATCAAAGCCTAGTGGCAATACTAGTAAAGCGTTGCATACCCCTCGTTACCCGGGCAAGTACGAAAGGCGCGTCCGTGATTGGCCTGAGGTAATCACGTGGATGATCCCCTGATTCTCAGGCTCGGGATAAAGCTGGCGACCGACCGGAATAGACGCAAAGTGGCGACCACGCCGTTTCCTGGGGCGGGTCAAATTCCACTTCTATGTTGCTCCTCTGATTAGAAACCGGCTATTCTGCCCCACGCGAAAAGTATTGATTCGCGGACGCGACCCAGAGTTCGAGCAGCCAGGCACAGGGCACGTTGGGCTTCCACCGGAGGAACCACACTGTGGCAAGATATCGCCATGCGGACGCAACTTCGATCAGCAGACGCCGCTTTATTCGAGGGGCGACGCTCACAGCGGTTGGTTCAGCCCTTGCGTGCTCGCTCGCGAGTTGCGACTCCGGGTTCGTTATACCTTGCCTAGGGCCAGCCCCGCCGCCAGCAGCTGTCCCGGGAATGACTTATATCCGGGCATCGGCGATCGGGTGCGCCCTCGATTGCGACCTGAGAAACGGGCGCAACAAATATACAGGCGGCGCGGCCACCGACGATGGGCCTCGTATCAATGCAGCAATGGCCGGTGCGACGGCCGACAATCCGATCACACTGATCATCGACGGAAGCGCGCTGATCTCGGGCCTTTTCCTTCCTGCTGGCGGGCACTGGAATATTGCGGGGCTGGGTTGCGGCACCGGATTTTTCGTAAAGACCGGCGCCAATAATGACGCCATCCACAACGGCCCCCCCGATGCGGCCGTGCCGTTCGATCCGGGACCCCCATCCCCGGCGCGAGGGATGAACGTCTCGCTCAGCAATCTTACAGTGAACGGCAATCAAGGAAACGGTTTTGACGGAAATTCGACGAGCGGGTCGCGGCTGGGCAGTAAATCGGCCTGGTACTGCGGCATCAACCTGATGAACTTAAACAACATTACAATTGAAAATGTGGTTCTGGTGAGGATCTCCGCCTACCACATAAGGCTTTCCAACGTCGGGAATGCCCGCGTCTCTGGGTGCGTGATGAAGAGCCAGGGTCCGGGCACGGACGGAGTTCATATCGACGGTCCGGCGAACGACATTGCGATTTCAGAATGCGGCTTCACAACGGGTGACGACTCTATCGCCCTGAACTGCCCCGAGGGATACTCGGGCAACATTTCGCGAGTCGAAGTCACCAATTGCACGTTTAACAGCTGGTCGCTGATGCGGCTTTATACGACTAACGGGAGTGCTAACAAGTTCAGTATCGAGACCGTGAGTGTGAGCAATTGCAGCGGCACACTGGCAGAGGCCGCTTTTTTGATCGGGATCTTGGGCGCCAGCCTTCCGAATTCGATCACCTCTTTGACCATCTCAGATTGCAAGTTGGAGGCGCCGACGATACTCGGAGTCGCGGAAAATTTCGGGACGATAGTTCTCAGAAACGTTTCCTTTATTCTCTCCCAACCAAGAGTCGTCTGGATCTCTCCCCAGTCGAACGATGCATGCGGAGTTTTGCGACCTTCCCCACTTTATGGCACCGTTACTTGCGTCGGATCAAGTCTCACTTTCGACAATTGTAGAATCAGTCGAAATGGGACTTTTACGGCCCCGGCCGCGATCCTGGCAAACAACTCGAGGATTGAAACCCTGGCGTTCAACGGTTTTGAGGTTCAAGATGCGGGAGTTCCGATGCCTGAGCTGCTTGACATCGCGCAGGGATCAATCGGACAACTGGTTTTCGGCTCCT
>Ga0181525_10001916_pt1 | contig 17500 bp, 19 predicted proteins | sample PEATcosm2014_Bin_48_FD_121100 | JGI IMG/M metagenome (GOLD analysis project Ga0181525, IMG submission 121100) | Peatland microbial communities from MTU Mesocosm Facility, Houghton, MI, USA - PEATcosm2014_Bin06_10_metaG | ecosystem: Environmental > Terrestrial > Soil > Wetlands > Peat | place...
CTCGGTGATGGCGATCTGGGGCATGGGCGTGATGGTGGGACCGATCCTGGGTCCCACGCTCGGCGGCTATCTCACCGACGTCTACGACTGGCGTTGGGTGTTCTTCGTGAACCTGCCGTTCGGCATCGCCGCGGTGACAGGCATCGCGCTCTTCTTCCGCGACACCCATCGCGACTCGACGCTCAAATTCGACTGGAGCGGCTTCGCCATGCTCGGCATCGGCATCGGCGCGCTGCAATTGATGCTTGACCGTGGCACGTCGCAGGACTGGTTTGGTTCGACCGAGATCGTTGTTGAGGCTGTTCTCGCCGGCCTCGGAATCTATCTCTTTATCGTACATCTGGTCCTGGCCAAAACCAGTTTCATTCCGAAAGCGATATTCGACGACCGCAACTTCCTGTTTTCGCTGCTTCTGATGTTCGTCGTTGGTTTGGTGATGCTGGCGAGTTCGGCGCTTCTGCCGCCTTATCTGCAGAATCTCGCCGGATATTCGGTGAGCGCGACGGGATGGCTGATGGCGCCGCGCGGTGTCGGCACCATGATCTCCATGGCTGTCGTCGGCCGGCTCGCGATGCGCTGGGACCCGCGCAAAATCATGGCCATCGGCACGGTTCTCATGCTGTGGTCGATGTGGGAGATGTCGCAGTGGACGCCGCAAATCGCGGCATGGCATCTCGTCTTCACGACATTCGTACAAGGTATCGGCATGGGCATGGTGTTCGTGCCGATGAACCTTGTCGCGTTTTCGACCCTGTCGCCGATCTATCGCACCGACGGTTCTGCTGTGATCAATCTGATGCGCAATTTAGGGAGCGCCATCGGCGTTTCCGTCACGACCACGTTCCTGGCGGACAGCATCCAGACGGTGCACGCGCAATTGGCGTCTTACGCTTCGCCGTTCAACCGCAACCTTGCCCAGAACGCACCCAGCATGATGTGGAATCCGCAGATTCCGTTCGGTGCGATGGGGCTCGATCGGATCATCAATATGAATGCGCAGGTGATCGCGTATTCGAACGACTTTCTGTTCATGTTTGTCATCAGCCTTCCGGCGCTTGCCGTGATTTTCCTGATGCGCCGGCCGGTCGCGCCGGCAAAGCCGCAAGATCTCGAAGTGATGGAATAGGCGGCGGGCGTCGCCGCCGACTTTTTGGAGAGAGCCTGAATGGCGCAAGTGGCATTCATCGGATTGGGCGTGATGGGCTACCCCATGGCTGGCCATCTGGCCCGCGCCGGTCACACCGTGTCGGTGTATAACCGCACCGCGGCGCGCGCCGAGCGTTGGGTCGCGGAATTCGGCGGGAAAGCTCTTCCGTCGCCGGCAGAGGCGGCACGCGGCGCGGAAATCGTCTTCGCCTGCGTCGGACGCGATCACGACGTCGAAGCCGTCACACGCGGGCCCGATGGCGCATTTCAAGCCATGAAGAAGGGCGCGGTCTTCGTCGACCACACGACCGCCTCGGCCGATATCGAACGCGCCTTGGCCGAAGTCGCCGCAGCCAAGGGGCTAGGTTTTGTCGACGCGCCGGTTTCGGGCGGCGAGCAAGGCGCCAAGAACGGCCAATTGACGATCATGTGCGGCGGCTCCGACAGCGACTATGCGAAGGTCGAGCCGGTGATGGCGGCTTACGCCAAGCAGTGCCGGCTGATGGGTGACGCCGGATCCGGTCAGCTTACCAAAATGGTCAATCAGATCTGCATCGCCGGTGTCGTGCAGGGACTTTCCGAAGGGCTCAGCTTTGCGCGCGCAGCAGGGCTCGATCCGGCTGCCGTCGTCGAAGTGATCGCGAAGGGTGCCGCGCAATCCTGGCAGATGGAGAACCGCTACAAGACGATGCTCGCGGGCCAATTCGAGCACGGCTTTGCGGTCGAATGGATGCGCAAAGATCTCGCCATCTGCCTCGACGAGGCGCGGCGCTCGGGCGCGTCCTTGCCGCTGACGGCGCTGGTCGATCAATTCTATGCCGAAGTCGAAGCGATGGGCGGGCGGCGCTGGGATACGTCAAGCCTGTTCGCACGCACGGAAAGGCTGAGGAGCGGGGACGCGTGAACGAGAACGTCCGCCTACGGAGTTATCACCACGGCGATCTTCGCAACGCCTTGCTCGATGCTGCGCGGCGCATCCTCGAGGAAGAAGGGCTTGCGGCACTGTCGCTGCGGGCGGCGGCGCGAAAAGCCGGCGTCAGCCACGCCGCACCCTATCGGCATTTTCCCAATCACGAAGCGTTGCTGGTCGAACTCGCACTGGAAGGCTTCGCGGAGCTTCAGGAGGAGATCGTGGCGGCCGGAACCGGGCCGGGGCTCGTTGCGGATCGCGTCTGCGATATCGGCGCCGCCTATATGCGTTTCGTGGCACGCAGGCCGGCGCTCGCGCGGTTGATGTTCGGAGCACAGCTTCCCAATCGGGATTCCTTTCCGCAATTGGCCGGTGCGGCCGACGGGATCGGCAACGAAATCGGTGCCGCGCTGGGCGACACGGCGCTCGGACTCGCGGTCTGGGCCTCGGTCCACGGACTCGCGATGCTGGTCCTCGAAAACGTCATCGACCTCGGGCAGCGACGGTCCGGCCTCGATGTCCTTCCCTCACGTGCCGAAATATTGCTTCGAAGTCTCTTCAGCCTGCCGCAGAAATAGCGCGGCGCGCGGCGCTTTTCCCGGTTTCAAGCCGGCCTTCCGAAGGCCCGCATCCTATCGTTCGATTCAAGATTGAGCGGGCGGTGTAGGCAAACGCAAACATCTTGAGATCACGCTGTCGGAGCTTTCGAAATCGTAGTGCGCCAGCTATCGCGGCGGCACCAGACGAAGGGGGCTCAAATGCGAAGATCCTGGATTGTTTTGGTCTCGCTTGCTGCGGGGATGGTCACACTCTCTTCTTCGGCACTCGGGCAGGACGTGCGCGTGCCTGTCGCGTTCACGCAGATCGAGAACACGGCCCTTCCGAAAGGGCCCTTCGCCACATGGCCGCCGGAGACACGCGAGGCCGCGTTGCGCGCTCTGCGCTATCGCTGCTTTGTGTTTGCGAGCATGGTTTTCGATAATTATCGCGGGTCGATGGATACCGCCGTGCATGACCTCGAGGCAATCGCGTCGATCTGTGTCGCCATGCAGATGCCCGAAGACTGGACGGGGAAAGCCGCCGAGCGCGCGCAGGCGGTCTCCATGTATGGCGCCGCCAAGTTGCTCGACCCGACGCTTCCGGACCCCAACCTGCTTGCGCGCGAAATGGCTGGGCCGCGCGACAAGGGCGTGCCGTAAACCTCAGCCGGCTTGCAGCAACTTCGCCGCATCGCGTGCGAAGTAGGTGAGGACACCCGATGCGCCGGCGCGCTTGAAGCCGATGAGGCTTTCGAGAATGGCGCGATCGCGGTCGAGCCAGCCGCGCTCGATGGCGGCCATCAGCATCGAATATTCGCCCGAGACCTGGTACGCGAAGGTCGGGACCTGGAAGGTCTCCTTCACGCGACGGACGAGGTCGAGATAGGGCATGCCCGGCTTGACCATGACCATGTCGGCGCCCTCGGCGAGATCGAGGGCAACTTCCCGGATCGCTTCGTCGCCATTGGCCGGATCCATCTGATAAGTGCGCTTGTCGCCCGTCAGCGCCTTGGCGGAGCCGAGTGCGTCGCGGAAGGGGCCGTAGAAGGCGGAGGCATATTTCGCCGCATAGGCCATGATGAGCGTGTTCTTGAAGCCGTTCGTCTCGAGTGCCGAGCGTATGGCGCCGACGCGCCCGTCCATCATGTCGGACGGTGCAATGATATCGCAGCCGGCTTCCGCCTGGACGAGCGCCTGGCGAACCAGGATCTCCACGGTTTCGTCATTGGCGACGTAGCCGTCGATCAGCACGCCGTCATGTCCGTGGCTGGTATAGGGATCGAGCGCCACGTCGCAGAGGACGCCCATGCCCGGCACGGCGCGCTTGATCTCGCGCACGGCGCTGCAGACGAGATTGACGGGATTGGTCGCTTCGCGGCCGTCCGGCGTTTTGAGGGCGGGATCGGTGTAGGGGAAAAGCGCAACAACCGGTATGCCGAGCTTGGCCGCTTCTTCCGCGGTCGCCGCGATAAGATCGACCGACAGGCGCTCGATGCCGGGCATGGACGCCACCGGCTCTCGCTTTTTCTGACCATCCATCACGAATAGCGGCCAGATGAAGTCCGATGCGCTGAGCGTCGATTCCGCCACCAGCCGCCGGGTCCAGTCGGCGCGGCGCAACCTGCGCATCCGGAGCGCGGGAAAAGCGGGCACGGCTCGCATAGGGCATTCCTCTTTTGCTCGCATCGGTCTAACCATTCGGCTTTAACGGAGCAAGCACAGGGTCGCCCGCATGGATTTCGAACTGACTGAAGACCAGAGAGCCGTGGAGGACGCGGCACGCCGTTTCGCGGCCGAGCGGCTCGCGCCCCACGCGGCGGAGTGGGATGCGGAGGCGCACTTCCCGGTTGACGTGTTGCGTGAAGCAGCCGCTCTGGGCTTTGCCAGCATTTATGTAAAAGCCGATGTCGGCGGTTCGGATATGTCGCGCCTCGACGCAGCGATCATCTTCGAGGAGCTGTCCGCGGGCTGCACGTCGACGGCCGCGTTCATTTCTATCCACAACATGGCATCGTGGATGATCGACCGCTTCGGCGGCGAGGAACAGAGGAAGCGCTTTCTGCCGAAGCTCACGACCATGGAGACGATCGCGAGCTATTGCCTGACGGAGCCAGGTGCGGGCTCGGACGCCGCGAACCTCAAGACGCGCGCCGTCAAGGATGGCGATCATTATGTGCTCAACGGTTCGAAAGCGTTCATCTCGGGCGCGGGCGTTTCCGACATCTATGTCTGCATGGTGCGGACGGGCGAGGAGGGCGCGAAAGGCATCTCCTGCATCGTCGTCGAGAAAGGTACCAAGGGTCTCTCCTTCGGCAAGAAGGAACGCAAGATGGGCTGGAACAGTCAGCCGACCGCACAGGTCATCTTCGAGGATTGCCGCGTGCCCGTCGCCAACCGCATCGGCGCGGAAGGCGAGGGCTTTCGTATCGCAATGATGGGTCTCGATGGCGGGCGCATCAATATCGGCGCGTGTTCCGTGGGCACGGCACGCGCGGCGCTCGAAGAGGCCGAGACCTACGCACGGGATCGCAAGCAGTTTGGTCGCGCCATCGCGGATTTTCAGGCGTCGCAATTCAAGCTCGCCGACATGGCGACGGAGCTCGAAGCCTCGCGGCTCATGATCCGTAGAGCCGCCGACGCGCTCGACAAGAAGCTTCCCCGCGCGACCATGCTGTGCGCCATGGCGAAGCGCTTTGCGACCGACACGGGATTCAAGATCGCCAATGACGCGCTGCAATTGCACGGCGGCTACGGCTATCTGAAAGATTTCCCGGCCGAGCGGCATGTGCGCGATCTGCGCGTCCATCAGATACTCGAAGGCACCAACGAGATCATGCGCGTGATCATTGCGCGGGAGATGTCGCGGCAATGATGGACGCTCTTATTCCTCCCCCGAACGCAGTTCGGGGGAGGGGGACCGCCCCCCGGTCCGCGCGAAGCGCGGCCGGAGAACAAGCTCCGCGGTGGAGGGGGCAGACGCAGACACGGTCAGCGCCGGTTGCCCCCTCCGTCTTGCCACGCTGCGCGTGGCAATCCACCTCCCCCACACTTCGTGCGGGGGAGGATTGTCTTTGGATGCACGGAGAACAGGTCCATGTCTTCTGAGCCTGAGGTCCTTTTCGAAAATCTGGCGCCCGCCGGATACATCACGCTGAACCGCCCCAAGGCGCTCAACGCGCTCACCCATGATATGTGTCTGGCCATTAAAGCGCAGCTCGACGCCTGGCGAGACGATGACGAAATCGAGCGTGTGGTCATACGGGCCGCAGGCGATCGCGCGTTCTGCGCCGGCGGCGATATCCGTACGCTCTACGAGTCCGGCAAGGCGGGAACGTCCTATGCGCTGGATTTCTACCGCGATGAATACATTCTCAACGCAACCATCAAGCACTATCCCAAGCCCTATATCGCGATGGTGCGCGGCATCGTCATGGGCGGCGGTGTCGGCGTGTCGGTACACGGGAATTATCGCGTTGCGGACGAATCGACTCTCTTCGCGATGCCCGAAACGGGAATAGGACTCTTCCCCGATGTCGGCGGAAGTTATTTCCTGCCGCGAATGCCCGGCGAGATCGGCCTCTATCTCGCGCTGACCGGCGCGCGGCTGAAAACGGAAGACTGCGTTTACGCAGGCGTCGCGACGCATTTCGTGCCCGCTGCGAAATGGGGCGAGCTCGGCGACCTTTTGTTGGAGACATTCGAAGATGTCACGCCGCTGGCCGAGCTGTTCGCGGGGCTTCCGGATCCGGTAACGCGGACGCTGCCTTCCCTGGTCGAGCACCGCGAGAAGATCGACGCGCACTTTGCGGCGGACTCCGTCGAGGCGATTCTCGATGCGCTGGACGCGGACGCCTCGGATTGGGCCCGCGAGACGGCGAAGACCATCCGCGCAAAATCGCCCATCGCCACGAAACTCGCCTTCCGTCAGATCCGTGAAGGCAAGAACCTTAATTTCGACGATTGCATGCGGATGGAATTTCGCATGGTGAGCCGCGTTGTGGCGGGCCGCGATTTCTACGAAGGCGTGCGGGCCGCGATCATCGACAAGGATCAGTCGCCGAAATGGCAACCGTCGCGCCTCGAAGACGTATCCGATAAGGACATCGACGCCTATTTCGCGCCGTTGGGAGACAGGGAGCTGAAACTATGACGAACATCGCTTTCATCGGCGTCGGCAATATGGGCGGGCCCATGGCGCGCAACCTGTTGAAGGCCGGCCATGCCGTGACCGTCTTCGATCTCAACATCGGGGCCGTGGAACAAGCGATGCAGGCGGGCGCGGCGCGTGCGGAAACGGCGAACGAAGCCGCGGCCAATGCGGATTGCGTCATCACCATGCTCCCCGCGGGCCAGCATGTGCGCAGCGTCTATCTCGACGACGGCGTTCTCGTGCATGCAAAAAAAGACGCGCTGCTGATCGATTGCTCGACGATCGACGTCGACAGCGCCAAGGCCGTGCATGCGGGCGCGGAGAAAGCCGGCTTTCAATTCATCGACGCACCGGTGTCTGGCGGCACGGGTGGTGCGGAAGCGGGCACGCTGACCTTCATGTGCGGCGGTCTGGAAGACTCTTTTGCGCGCGCGAAACCGATTCTGGAAAACATGGGCAAGCGCGTGGTGCTGGCCGGCGGACCGGGCACGGGACAGGCGGCAAAGATCTGCAACAACATGCTGCTTGCAATTTCGATGATCGGAACGTGCGAAGCGTTCGTGCTGGGCGAAAAGCTCGGTCTCGATCCGCAGAAGCTTTTCGAGATCGCGTCCACGTCCTCCGGCCAATGCTGGTCGCTGTCGACATATTGTCCGGTGCCCGGTCCCGTTCCCACGTCTCCCGCGAACCGCGGCTATTCAGGCGGCTTCGCAGCGGCATTGATGCTGAAGGACCTGAAGCTTTCCCAGGCGGCCGCACAATCGTCCGGCGCACCCACCCCGTTGGGCGCGGAGGCGACTCAACTTTATTCGCTTTTTGCGGCGCAGGGTCGGGGGACTTTGGATTTTTCCGGCATCATCAAGATGTTACGTGGTGAGCCGTGAAAGTAAGCCGGCCGTGAAAATTTACTGGCTCTTAAGACCTGTCGACTAATCTTCCTACAAACACAAATGGTGGGCCCCGAAGAAAAATTCGGGGGGAAGACGATGACAGCACTGGCCAAGCCGCAAGCGGCTGAGGCGCTCGAGGGCGCACAGCCACTTCGTAGACACTATCTCGACACGCTCTCACTCATCGAGCGGCTGCACCGTCAGCTGCTGGACGTGATCAAGGACGAGCTCGACCGCCGCGACGAACGCGAAATCAACAGCGTGCAAGCGCTGTTGCTGTTCAATGTCGGCGATCAGGAATTGACGGCGGGCGAGTTGCGCACGCGCGGTCACTACCTCGGCTCGAACGTCTCGTACAATCTCAAGAAGCTTGTCGAGAGCGGGTACATTCACCACGAGCGTTCGGAAGTCGACAGACGTTCCGTTCTCGTCCGCCTGACGCGCAAGGGCGAAGCCGTGCGCGACATGCTGCGGCTCCTGTTCGATCGCCATCTGGGTTCGCTGGAAGCGGTCGGCAACGTCGCGGGTCAGGATCTCGACGGGACGAATGTCAGCCTGCGCCGGCTCGAACGTTTCTGGATCGACCAGGTACGTTTCCAGCTCTAAGCGTAGGGCTTTGGGGACGTCGCCGACTCGTGCGAGGAGTGTCCGTATCCTCGCAGGGAGCGTATCCTGTACGCTGCGACGCTCGCCCATCTGAATCATCATCAGCGCCTCTACGCGGCGCTGATTCTCGGGCTTGTGGTTTTTTTGGCGACCGGCGCGCTCAGCGCGCCGTTTCGTCTGATAGCCGCCGCCGACACCTTCTTTTTCGTCTATTTGTTTTTGGTCGCGTTCATCTTCGGCGAATCCTGCGAAGAATTGCGGGTGCGGGCCTGTGTCGAAGACGAGGGGATTTTTCTCGTCGTCCTGCTTTTGCTGGCTGCGATCGGATCGTCCTGCGTCGCGATCATCATCATTCTTCGTCAGAGCCACGGCCACGTAAGCGGGCCGCTGGGCCTGGCGCTTCTGGGCGCGCCGCTGGGGTGGCTTACGCTGCACGTCGTGGCGGCCTACCACTACGCCAATCTCTATTATGCCCCGACCGGCAAGCGCTCGCAGCCGCCGCTTCTGTTCCCGGGCGGTGCGGAACCAACGGCCTGGGATTTCCTCTATTACGCCTTCGTGGTCGGGATGACAGCGCAAGTCTCCGACGTCCAGATCGCGGGTGCGAGGATCCGACGGGCCACCCTCGGGCACGGCGTCGTATCGTTTTTATTCAATACGGTCCTGATCGCGATGGCGGTCAACGCGGTCGTGACCCTGGCGACCTAGGCCGCGCCAGCCTGTCGCACCGTGAGCGGCCGCAGCATGGCCGACTTGCCGCAGGGAGGCTATGTAACACCGGACTATGATAGGATTATACCGCTAGAGGCCGCGTGCGATGAGCGGCGCAAGGGCAACAGCCATGTTCTACTCCTACGCGAACCGGTTTCGCGAAGCGCTTTCCGGCTTGAGGCACGAGGGTCGCTATCGCGTGTTCACCGATATCGTCCGGCGACGGGGCGACTACCCGCGCGCGGACTACCATGGCGACGGCACGCCCAGGCCGATCGTCGTCTGGTGCAGCAACGACTATCTCGGCATGAGCCAGCATCCGAAGGTGCTGGCCGCCATGCATGGCGCAATCGATACGGCCGGCGGTGGTACGGGCGGCACGCGCAACATCTCCGGCACGACCCACTATCATGTCGAGCTCGAAGCCGAGCTCGCCGATCTTCACGGCAAGGAAGCCGCACTTCTCTTTACGTCTGGATATGTGTCGAACGACGCGACCCTCTCGACACTGGGCAAGCTGCTGCCGGGCCTCATCGTATTCTCCGATGCATTGAATCATGCCTCGATGATCGAGGGCATCCGCCATGGCGGCGTCGAGAAGCGCGTCTTCGGGCACAACGATCTCGTCGATCTCGAGAACCAGCTGCGCGCGGCCGACCCGGCGGCGCCGAAGCTGATCGCGTTTGAATCTGTCTATTCCATGGATGGCGATTTCGGACCGATCGCTGCGATCTGCGATTTGGCCCAGAAATACGGGGCTTTGACGTATCTCGACGAAGTCCACGGCGTCGGTCTGTACGGCCCCCGCGGCGCCGGCGTGGCCGCCCGCGACGGCGCCATGCATCGCGTCGATATCGTCGAAGGTACGCTTGCCAAGGCCTTCGGCGTGATGGGCGGCTACATCGCCGCGAGTGCCGAAATTGTCGACTGCATCCGCTCCTTTGCCTCGGGGTTCATTTTTACGACGTCGCTGCCGCCTGTCCTGACGGCAGGCGTTCTCGCGAGCGTGCGCCACTTGAAGCAGAGCGACATCGAGCGCGCGACGCTTCAGGAGCGCGCGGCCAGGTTGAAACGGCTGCTCGCCGAGGCGGGGTTGCCCGTGATGAATTCACCGAGCCATGTCGTGCCGGTCTTCGTCGGTGACGCCGCGCTTTGCAAACAGGTTTCCGACGCGCTTCTCCAGGAACACGGCATCTACGTCCAGCCGATCAACTTTCCGACCGTGCCCAGGGGAACCGAACGGCTTCGTTTCACGCCGTCGCCCGTCCACACCGACGCGATGATGGACGAGCTGGTGCGCGCGCTGGATGCCGTCTGGACGGTCCATCGGCTCAAACGCGCGGCCTGATATCGTGGCCGGGGGCGGATCGGGAGCGCCGGACGACGTCCTGATCGAGTTCGTGATCCTCGGAAACGCCGCCCGCGTGACCGCCATCCATGCAGCCTCAGGCACGGAGGTCACGATCGTCGGCCCGGCGTCCGCGCCGCGAGCCGCACTCGAGGCCGCGGTGTCCCGCAAACTCGCCTATGTGATGGCCAAGGAAAAAGGCGCGAGTTGAGCCCGCGCCTTGTTGGCCTGTTCGGGGCGGCTTAGCCGCGCCGCCGGCTCTTGGTTGCGGGAGCTGTGCGGCCGAGGCCGATCTTCTTGGCGAATTCCGAACGCTGCGCGGCATAGTTCGGCGCAACCATCGGATAGTCGGCCGGAAGGCCCCATTTCGCGCGATATTCCTCCGGCGTGAGATCGTATCGCGAGCGCAAATAGCGCTTCAGCATTTTCAGCTTTTTGCCGTCCTCGAGACAGATGATGTACTCGGGCGTCACCGACTTCTTTATGGCGACTGCAGGTTTCAAGGCCGTCGCCGGCTCGCTCGACGTGCCGCCGGTCAATCCGCCAAGCGTCGCATGAACGCTTTTGATCATCGCGGGTATTTCGGACACCGCAATTGGATTGTTACTGACATACGCGGCGACGATCTCGCTTGCGAATTTGAGGAGGTCGTCACCTTTGCCTCCATTGCCATCACTCAGATTGCTCATTACGCGCCTCTGAACTCACACCGTGGTGGATACCAGCATTGATTCTATATCACTTAGTCTAATCTCAAATGCAATGTGCATTTGTATCTTAATTTTACCGTGTGGCACATATGCGCCTAATATTTGGTCTTTCCGCCCTTGGTTTCTTCCGGACGAGAGGACAGGACGCCAACAATAGGATAGATCAGCATTATGATGTTGTGGAACTATCGCGATCGGTTACTCTTGACGTCTACACGAATACTTACATTTCCGCATAAATAACTTCGTTACAAACAATTTTGCATAAGCGCGCGGGCCCAAAGATGGCGACCGACCGGCAGCGAATGCTGTCGCGTCGCCCCGCCGCAGAGCTCCTTCCCGCTTCCGGGTCTGGCGCAAGATTTGGTAAAGCGCTACGCCTACGACCGCGATAGGTGTGGCAGAGGCCGCGCCGGTAGCATCGGTCCCATCTCGACGAGGCAGGAACATGGCGGCGATATCGAGCGCGGCGGAAGCGAGGAATTCGCACTTCTTCACGCGAGGGTTGGCGGAAGCGGATCCGGAAATCGCGACCGCGATCCGGCATGAACTCCACCGCCAGCAGGGCAATATCGAGCTCATTGCCTCGGAGAACATCGTCTCCAAGGCCGTCCTCGAGGCCCAGGGCTCGGTCCTGACGAACAAATACGCCGAGGGGTACCCCGGCCGGCGCTACTATGGCGGCTGCGAATATGTCGATGTCGCGGAAGAACTTGCCATTGATCGGGCGAAGCGCCTCTTCGACTGCAGCTTCGCCAACGTCCAGCCCCATTCGGGTGCCCAGGCCAATCAGGCCGCGTTCTTCGCGCTGCTTCAGCCGGGCGACGCCTTTATGGGCCTCAGCCTCGATGCGGGTGGCCACCTCACCCACGGCTCGCCCGTCAACCAGTCCGGCAAATGGTTCAAGCCGATCCCCTATAGCGTCCGCCGTCAGGATCACCGCATCGACATGGAAGAGGTCGAGGCGCTCGCGAAGGCGCACAAGCCGAAGCTCATCATTGCGGGCGGGTCGGCCTATCCTCGGATCATCGATTTCAAGCCCTTTCGGGAGATCGCGGATTCGGTCGGCGCGCTCTTTATGGTCGACATGGCCCACTTCGCAGGGTTGGTCGCGGGCGGCGTGCATCCCAATCCGCTCGATTACGCGCATGTCGTGACGACCACGACGCACAAGACGCTGCGTGGTCCCAGGGGCGGCATGATCCTGTCGCGCGACGCCGACCTCGGAAAGAAAATCAACTCCGCCGTGTTTCCCGGCCTGCAGGGCGGACCACTGATGCACGTGATCGCGGCCAAGGCGGTCGCGTTCGGCGAGGCGTTGAGGCCCGAGTTCAAGGTCTATGTCCGCAACGTCGTCGACAACGCCCACGCGCTCGCCGAGACGCTTCTTGCCGAGGGCCTGGACATCGTCTCGGGCGGCACGGACACCCACCTGATGCTGGTGGATCTGCGGCCCAAGGGTGCTACCGGCCGCGCGGCCGAGAGAGCGCTCGATCGCGCCCATATCACCTGCAACAAAAACGCGATTCCGTTCGACACCGCAAAGCCCGCGATCACGTCCGGCATCCGTCTCGGCACGCCGGCCGGAACGACGCGCGGGTTCGGACCGGCCGAATTCCGCGACATCGGCAAATGGATCGTCGAAGTGGTCGACGCCGTCGCCAAGACAGGCGAAGCCGGCGACGCACAGGTCGAAGCTTCCGTTGGATCGCGCGTGGCCGAATTGTGCCGGCGCTTTCCCATCTATTCGTAATCAGGAGACATAGGGGCCCATGCGCTGCCCGTTTTGCGGACACGACGATAGCCAGGTCAAAGACAGCCGTCCGAGCGAAGACAATTCTGCCATTCGAAGACGGCGCCACTGCCCCGCCTGCGGCGGCCGGTTCACCACGTTCGAGCGCGTGCAGCTGCGCGAGCTGATCGTCGTCAAGAAGACCGGACGGCGCGAGCCCTTCGAGCGCGACAAGCTGGAGCGTTCGCTTTCCCATGCCCTGCGCAAGCGGCCCGTAGAGCCCGAGCGGATCGACCGCATGGTCACCGGCATCGTTCGCCGCCTCGAAAGCATGGGTGAAAACGAAATCCCCTCGAGCGTGATCGGCGAATTGGTCATGCAGGCGCTCGCGAGCCTCGACAAGGTGGCCTATGTGCGTTTCGCATCGGTCTATCGGAATTTCCGCGAGACCAAGGATTTCGAAGCGCTCATCGGAGAGATGGAAGGCGGGGAATGAGCGCAGGCGACGATGTTCGCCACATGCGTCATGCCTTGCGACTGGCCGAACGCTCGTTGGGCTCGGTTGCTCCGAACCCCGCGGTCGGTTGTCTGATTGTTGCACCGGACGGACGTGTCGTCGGACGCGGGCGAACGCAGGAAGGCGGGCGGCCGCACGCGGAAACCGTCGCCCTTGAAATGGCCGGCGCCGCTGCGCGCGGGGCTACGGCCTATGTCACGCTGGAGCCTTGTTCCCATCACGGCCAGACGCCGCCTTGCGCGGATGCGCTCATAGATTCCGGCGTGCGCCGTGTCGTCGCTGCCGTGCCGGATCTCGATCCGCGCGTAGACGGTCGCGGGCTCGCAAGATTGCGGCAAGCGGGGATCGGAGTCGATTTCGGCGTGCTCGGCAAAGAAGCGGGGGATCTCAATCGGGGATTCTTCCTGCGGATGATCTCCGAACGGCCGCTCGTCACGCTGAAGATCGCGCAGAGCCTCGATGGGCGGACGGCGACATCGTCCGGTGAAAGCAAATGGATCACGGGCGAGCAAGCCCGGCACTTTGGCCATCTCCTGCGCGCGCGCCACGACGCCATTCTCGTCGGCATCGAGACTGCGCTCGCCGACGATCCGGAACTCACCTGCCGCATCGCCGGACTCGAGGGTCGTTCGCCGCTCCGGGTCGTGCTCGACTCGCGGCTCCGCCTCAACGAGTGGTCGAAACTTGCACAGACGGCGCGCGAAGTTCCCACGCTCGTGTTCACCTCGAAGGCGTCCGGTGGTCCGCTTACGGCGTGCGGCGTCGAAATTGTCCAGGTCCAGCGCGACGCGCGCGGACGGCCCGAAATCGCGGCCGTGCTGAAGGAACTGGCCGGACGCGGCATTACGCGTCTCCTGGTCGAGGGCGGGGCGAGCGTACACGCCTCATTTCTCGACCGCGGATTTGCCGACCGGCTGGAGGTTTTTACGGCGCCGAAAGTGCTGGGCGGCGGCGGACGCGCCGCGATCGACGCGCTGGCGGCTCTAAGCCTCGGCGAAGCGCCGCGCTTTACGCGGATACGCACGAGGATCCTCGGCAGCGACGTGCTGGAAAGCTTCTCGGCCTCGGACTAAACAGTGAGATATGTTCACGGGAATAGTCACCGACGTCGGACAGGTCCGGCAAATCGAGAGGCGGGGCGACGCCCATATCGTCATCGCCACCCGTTACGACGTCAGCGAAATCGATATCGGCGCGTCGATCGCCTGCGCGGGCGCATGCCTGACCGTCGTCGGCAAGGGCAACGCGGCGGACCGCTGGTTCGCCACGACCGTGTCGGCCGAAACATTGTCGAAAACAACGCTCGGCGATTGGAAAGTCGGTGAGCCGGTCAATCTCGAGCGGCCCTTGCGCATCGGCGACGAGCTGGGCGGCCATATTGTCTCCGGACATGTTGACGACACGGCGGAGATCATCCGTGTCGCGCCGGAAGGCGAGTCCACACGCATGACGATCCGCGCACCCGCCGACCTCTCGCGGTTTATTGCGTCGAAAGGTTCCGTCGCGCTCGACGGCGTGTCGCTCACCGTCAACGAGGTCGATGGCGACCTCTTCGGCGTCAACATCATCCCGCATACATTCGAAGTCACGACATTCGGCCGCGCCGTCGCGGGGACGCGGGTCAATCTGGAAGTGGACCTCTTCGCCCGCTACGTCGCGCGGCTCGTGAAGGCGTAGCGATGTTTCGCGACCATATTTCGCCGATCGAAGCGCTGATCGAAGAAGCACGCAACGGCCGCATGTTCATCCTCGTCGACGCGGAGGACCGCGAAAACGAGGGCGACCTTGTGATACCGGCGCAGATGTGCACGCCACAGGCTGTCAATTTCATGGCGAAATACGGACGCGGGCTCATCTGCCTGACGCTCACCGGCGATCGCGCCGACGCGCTGAGAATCCCGATGATGGCGGCGGTCAACGGCACACCGAACCAGACCGCCTTTACGGTTTCGATCGAGGCGAAAGAGGGCATTTCGACCGGCATCTCGGCGCATGACCGCGCGCACACGATCTCCGTTGCGATCGATCCGACGAAAGGGCCCGACGACATCGTATCGCCCGGACATGTTTTCCCGCTCGTTGCGCGCCATGGCGGGGCACTCGTCCGCGCCGGGCACACCGAAGCCGCCGTCGACATTGCCCGTCTCGCGGGCCTTTATCCCGCCGGCGTCATCTGCGAAATCATGAACGATGATGGCACGATGGCGCGGTTGCCGGACCTCGTTCAGTTTTCAGAGCTGCACGGCCTCAAGATCGGCACGATCGCCGACCTCATCGCCTATCGCCGGAAATACGATCACTTCGTCAAGCCCGTGGCCGAGAGCGAGTTCACGAGTCACATAGGCGGCGCCTGGCACATGGTCGTCTATGCCAATACGCTCGAATATGCAGAGCACATCGCGCTCGTGAAAGGCGATATCCGCTCAGGCGGACCGGTGCTGGTGCGGATGCACGCCCTCAACATCCTCAGCGACGTCCTGGGCTATCGGTCTTTCCAACAGGACCTCCTGGGCGAATCCATGCGCATCGTGGCGGAGGAGGGGCGGGGCGTGGTAGTCGTGCTGCGTCCGACGAGGCCGACTTTCGTCTCCGATATCGTGACGGGCCGGGCTTCGGAAGACCCCGATCGCCGCCGCGTGAAGGAATATGGCGTTGGAGCGCAGATTCTGCTTGATCTCGGCGTGCGCGACATGACGCTGCTGACGGACACGCCGGAGAAGAAGATCGTCGCGCTCGATGGTTATGGTCTGAATGTTGTGGGCACGCGCCCCATCTGCGGCAGAGCAGGAGAATAAGGCATGAACCCCAACATCCTGATCGTCGAGGCGCGCTTCTATTCGCATATATCCGAGGCGCTGTTCGATGGCGCGTCGGCGGCGCTGGAGAAAGCCGGCGCAAAATTCGACCGCATCGCGGTGCCGGGCGCGCTCGAAATTCCGGCTGCGATCCATTTCGCCGCCAAAGCGAGCGAAGGGGCGGGCAAGAGCTATGACGGGTTCGTGGCGCTGGGCTGCGTAATCCGCGGCGAGACCTATCATTTCGAGATCGTTTCGAACGAGTCGGCGCGCGGATTGATGGATATTGGCCTCCAGCACGGACTTTGTATCGGCAACGGCATCCTGACCGTCGAGAACGAACAGCAGGCGATGGTCCGCGCCGCGCGTGACGGACAAGATAAAGGCGGCGGCGCCGCGCGCGCCTGCCTCGCGCTCATCGAGCTCAAGGCGCGCCTGGGTGCCCGGCGATGACGGGGACCGATAGCGCCGCACGCCACGCCGCGAGACTTGCGGCCGTCCAGGCCATCTATCAAATGGAGCTGACGTCGCTCAACGCTGAGACCGTCATCGATGAGTTCTGCGAGCACCGTTTCGTGGAACTGGCGCCGGCGGCGCGGCCCGACGCCGAGTTCTTCGCCGATGTCGTGCGCGGCGTGCCGCATCGTCAGACCGATATCGATCGCGCCATTTCGCAGTGCCTGGCGGCCGACTGGAAGTTTTCGCGCATCGATTCCATTCTTCGCGCCATTCTCCGCGCCGGCGCCTATGAGCTGATCGTGCGCGCCGACGTTCCCGCCAAGGTCGTGATCGACGAATATCTCGACATCGCGCACGCGTTCTTCCAGGGCGACGAGCCGGGATTTGTCAACGCGGCGCTTGACCGGCTCGCGCGCGACAAGCGTGCACCGGAATTCGGAGACGCGCCGCGCGATGGCAAACCGCAAAGCTGACAACCGTCCGGGCGAGTTCGAGCTTATTGCCTCGCTCTTCGCACCGCTGTCGCGCGGAGCGCCCGGCGCGTTCGGGTTGACCGACGATGCCGCCGTCCTCGCACCGCCGCCGGGACATGAACTCGTTCTCAAGACGGATGCGATCGTTGAGGGCGTGCATTTCCTGCGGGACGACCCGGCGGAGGCGATCGGGCGAAAGGCGCTCCGGGTCAATCTCTCCGATCTCGCGGCCAAGGGCGCTGTGCCCACGGGCTACCTTATGACCCTGCTCCTCCCCGACTGGCCCGACACCGCGTGGCTCGAAGCATTCGCCAGTGGCCTGGCGGCCGATCAGTCGGAATTCGGACTATCGCTGTTGGGCGGCGACACCAGTGCTACGCCGGGACCTTTGGCGATATCGATCGCGGCCATCGGGACCGTGCCGGCCGGTGCGATGATCCGCCGCGCCGGTGCCACGCCGGGCGACATCGTGTTCGTATCGGGGACGATCGGCGATGCCGGTGGAGGTCTCGCC
>Ga0181525_10001917_pt1 | contig 17500 bp, 18 predicted proteins | sample PEATcosm2014_Bin_48_FD_121100 | JGI IMG/M metagenome (GOLD analysis project Ga0181525, IMG submission 121100) | Peatland microbial communities from MTU Mesocosm Facility, Houghton, MI, USA - PEATcosm2014_Bin06_10_metaG | ecosystem: Environmental > Terrestrial > Soil > Wetlands > Peat | place...
AAGACGGCAAGCCGGGCGCTGAAATCGAACGCGTGCTGATCAAGGCGGTGAACCTCACGCCGTACAACTACGTCAAGCACGGGATGAATTTGACGAGCCTCGAAGCGATCTTCGCGCGGAACGACGATGGCGCGGAATGGCAGAGCTTTCTGCCGGAACCCCCCGACGGCAAGACGCGCGATTGACAACCGGGCCAAACCCGCCAATACTTCACCACTTGGAAAAGTATTTTTGGGGGAAAGTCATGAAGATGGCGCGTCCGATATCATGCGGTCTGGTTATTCTGCTTGCCGCATTCGAACCTGTTCATGCCGCCGACAAGAAGGCGCCATATCCCACCATGGCGCCGCTTGCGCAGTACATGATGGCCAATCCCGCCGATGAGATTGCGTTGGCGCGCAGCGCAGCACCGGCGTCGATCTCGAATGACGCCGAGATACTCACGCTGACCAGCCAGGGCTATCAAACCGCGGTGAAAGGCAAGAACGGCTTCGTGTGCCTTGTCGAGCGTTCCTGGGAGAGCGGCTTCGACGATCCCGGATTCTGGAATTACAATATTCGCGGGCCGCTTTGTCTCAATCCCGCGGCGGTGCGCACGATACTTCCGGCGGCTCGGGAGCGCGCCTCGTGGGTGCTTGCAGGTCTTTCTCGGGAAGAGATCGAAAAGCGCGTAACGGTGTCGCCCGTCGCGAACATGGCGCCCGAGCCGGGTGCGATGTGTTACATGATGTCCAAGCAGGGCTATCTGTCCGATACCGGCCGTCACTGGCATCCGCACCTGATGTTCTGGTTCCACCGGGGCGAAGCGCCCAACTGGGGCGCCGATCTTCCCGGGTCTCCCGTGCTGGCAGCGCCCGGTGACTCGGGACCCATCACCCTGTTCTTTGTTCTCGTGCCCAAATGGTCCGATGGGACATCTGCAATGGAAATGCACTCGTGAACCAATCCGAACGCCTCGATCGCACTTTTGCGGCGCTTACCGATCCGACGCGACGCGCAATCCTCGCCCAGTTGGAGCGCGACGACGACGGAGCAACGGTGAGCGACCTGGCGCGGCCGCATGCGATCAAGCTGCCGGCGGTGATGAAGCATCTCGACATCCTCGATGACGCGGGACTGATCACGCGCTCCAAGTCGGGACGTACCGTGACGGTGCGCCTGCAGCCCAAACCGATGCGCGAGGCGATGGAGTGGCTCCGTCGTTACGAGCGCTTCTGGTCGGCCAGCCTTGATCGCCTGGCGCTTTATGCCGAAGCGAAAGAAGCCGAAGCGCGGAAGGGCCGCAAATGACAAGCCTCACTCTGGTGCGCCGCATCCGAGCGCGACCGTCGATTGTGTTTGACGCGCTGGTGACCGCGGAAGGCATCGCGCAATGGTGGGGACCCGATGCCGGTCCCGTCCTGATCGCCGAAGCCGACGCGCGCATCGGTGGACGCTTCAAGGTCCGCTTCCGTCTGCTCGACGGGACCGAGCACGAGAGCACCGGCGAATATCTCGAAATCGCCAAGCCGGAGCGCGTGAAGATGACGTGGCGCTGGACCTATGGAGGGGCAGATCCCGGCGAGTCGCTGATCGAGATGTCGCTCCGTCCCGTCGCGGAGGGCACCGAACTCACCTTCACCCATTCGCGCCTGCAGGACGAAGAAAGCAGTCGCAGTCACGAAGCCGGATGGAGCGGCGCGCTCGACAAGCTCGAGGCGATTTTCGCGCGGGGGGCCGCGGGGCCGTCGCGTTAGCGGCGTATCAGGGGAGGCCTTGATAGGCTTCGTCGAAGGCGGCCTTCCAGTCGGCATAAAACGGTGACGCCGGCTCGCGGCCGTCACCGGTGTCCTCGTATTCGCCCTTCCGCCAGAAATCGAGTTGCGAGATCGGCGGATAGTCGTCGGGAACCGGGATGTTCGGCTTTTTTTCGACGAATTTGTCTCTGGCCCATTTCCGAAATTCATTGCCGTCCTGTCGGCCGGCCGCGGCAGCTTCCTCGGCACTCTTGAAGCTCGCGGGTGAGTTTGTCGGTGTCGCACTCATGCTCGCGCTCCCTGTGTGGATCAGGCCCCGGCAAGGGGATCTGGAATCTCGCGCTCAGCTGCTCGAACAGAGATTCGCCGCTTCGCCGGGCTGCATATTACCGGCGCCGAAGGCTGCAAGGAAGATCGCGATCGCACGCGCGACGTTGTCGTGGATCTCTTCGGGCGTCGGATTGGTTTCGACGTTCCACAATCTTCGATGGTGGATGCCCGACATGCAGAGGTCGAAGAAATAATTCGCCATCAGGATCGCGTCGCAATCCCGCAACTCGCCGGCTGCGATCATCTGTCGGAAATACTCCGCGAGTTTCCCGCGGCCCTGTTTCATGCCCGTTTCGTAGAGCGTGCGCCCGAGTTCCGGGAAACGTCCGCACTCGGCGACGACGAGGCGGTAGGTCGCGATCGACTCCTCCCGCAGCAGCAGCGCAAGAAAACGCTCGCCGAAATTCTGCAGGGCGGAACGGAAGTCGCCACCTTCGACTTGTGCATTATGGAGAAGAACCTGCAGCTGTTCGCTTTTCTTGCAGACGACCGCGGCAAACAGCTCTTCCTTCGAGGAAAAGTAATTGTAGAGCGTAGCCTTCGATCCGCCGACGCGCGCGGCGATCGTCGACATGGACGTGGCCGCATAGCCGTCGGAGAGAAAGGCGGCATGGGCGATATCCACAATCTGAGCCCGGCGATCATCTCTTCCCGGCTTCACTAAAACTGGCGTTTCCATGACCGTACCGTACAGTTTTTTCTTGACTTAACTCTTCTATACCCTCAAAACACAGGGAATTCAATAAGACCGTACGGTACGGTTCAGTTCTAAGCGGGTGAGGGTTTTATGTTCGGGACGGGGCTGGAGGGCATTCAGCGAACCGAGATTGCGACGCTGGAGCGCATGCGCGACCTCCTGGTCGGCGTGACGGTAGCCGCCATCCTCTTGCTGGTGATGGCCGGCTGCGCGCCCGACCTCGGAAAGGCCCCACAGATCTCGCAGCCGGGCGCCTACGCGACCGACCGGAGCTTTGCCGCCCAGACCACCCCCTGGCCGGACGAGGCCTGGTGGAAGGCCTATGGCGACCCAGAACTGGACCAGCTGATCGCCGAGGCGGTGGCCGGCGCACCCGATCTCAAGATCGCCGAAGCGCGTCTGCGCGAAGCCGGTGCGGCCGAGGAACAGGCCGGCTCGGCGCTTTGGCCGACGCTCACCGCGAACGGCACCGTCCAGCCGGAGCGGGAAAGCCTCAACCAGGGGTTCCCGAGCCAATTCCAATCCTTTCTCCCGCATGGCTGGCATACGCAGGGGCAGGTCACCGGCAATCTCGATTACGAGCTCGATTTCTTCGGCAAGAACCGGGCGGCGCTCGCGGCCGCGACGTCGGATTCCGAAGCGGCGGCTGCGGACGTGGCCCAAGCCCGCGTCACGCTGTCGACATCGGTCGCCGCCGCTTACGCCGACCTGATGCGGCTGGCCGCCGATCGTGCAGCCGCGGTCGATGCGCTGCGCGTGCGTAAGGAAAGTGCCGCGCTCGTTGCAGATCGCGTCAAGCAGCAACTCGAAAACGTCGGACAGGCGAACGAGCAGAATTCGCGCGTGGCGTCGGCCGAAGCCGATCTCGACGTCATCGACGGACAGATCGCGCACACCCGCGATGCGATCGCAGCCCTGCTCGGCAAGGGACCCGATCGCGGCCTCGATGTGGCGTTGCCGACGGGCGTCAACGTGAAGGCGTTCGGACTGCCGCCGTCTCTTGCGGTCGATCTCGTGGGGCGGCGTCCGGATATCGTTGCGGCGAAGCTGCGCGCGGAAGCGGCCGCATCGCGCATCGACGTGGCCCATGCGGACTACTATCCGAACATCGATCTGAGCGGCTTTTACGGCGTCCAGTCGCTCGGTCTTTCGACGCTCCTGCAGAAGAGTTCGATCATCGGCGAAATCGGGCCGGCCGTGCATCTGCCCATTTTCGACGGCGGCAAGATCGAGAGCGGCTACCGCAATGCGCGCGCCGAATATGATGAGTCCGTCGCGACTTACGACAAGACGCTCGTCCACGCGCTGCAGGATGTCGCCGATGCGGCCGCCGATTGCCGGGCGCTGCAGAAAGAGCTCGCGCATTCGCGGGCGGCGCTTGCGGAGAGCGAGAACGCCTATCGCATCGCCAGGCTGCGCTATCAGGGCGGGCTGTCGCGTTACCTCGACGTGCTGACGGCGGAAGACACGCTTGTCACGCTGCGCAAGCAGGTTGCCGATTTGGAAGCCGAGGCGTTCTCCCAGGATGTCGCGCTGGTGCGGGCTCTGGGCGGCGGCTTCGGCACGAACGTTCACGCGTGAACACGATTATTGGTCGGGTATTGGTCGGGAGTTTTCGATGACTGAGGCACAGACGATTACGGCTCCTCCCGCCGGGTGGCGGGATGCCAACGGGCGGGCGCGAAGCTGGCTCAATCCCGAGGGGCTTTCGACGAACGAGCTGCGCAAATTGTGGCGGCGGCGTTTGTTGTTCGGCCTTGGCGGCGCGGTGGCACTCGCAGCGGTTATTGCGGGGACGTGGTGGTTTGTCGTCTCGCAGCGTTATGTCTCGACCGACGACGCCTATGTCGATGCATCGGTCGCGGAAATCACGCCCCAGATCGACGGGCCGGTGCTCTCCGCACCCGTCAACGACACTGAGACCGTCAAACGCGGCGATATCCTCGTGCGGCTGGATCCTTCAGATCAGGAGATCGCGCTCGCGCAAGCCGAAGCGAATTACGGCGAGGCCCGCAGGAAGGTCGAGCAATATTTCGCGAACTCGGCAGCCGCATCGGCGACCGTCGCCGCCCGCCAGGCCGATCTCGATCGCGCAGCGCTGGACTACAAGCGGCGTGCCGCACTTGCTTCGACCGGCGCCGTCTCGGGCGATGAAATGACCACGGCCAAGAACGCGCTCGACACGGCCCGCGCCGATCTCGACGCGGCGAAGCGCCAATTGACGTCGCAGCAGGCGCTGATCCGCAACACCGATATCGACAACAATCCCGAAGTGCTGGCGTCGAAGGCAGCCCTCGACGCGGCGAAGCTCGCGCTGTCGCGCACCGTCATTCGTTCGCCGGTCGACGGCATCGTGGCGCAGAACAACGTCCAGATCGGTCAGCGCGTGCAGGTCGGCACGCAGTTGATGACGGTCGTCCCGCTCGCCTGGGTCTATGTCAACGCGAATTTCAAGGAAGGCCAGCTGCGCAAAGTCCGCATTGGACAAAAAGCGACGCTGACCTCCGATCTTTACGGCTCGAGCGTCGTGTTTCACGGACGCGTGGCGGGCGTCGGCGGCGGCACGGGCTCGGCTTTCGCCGTGATCCCGGCGCAAAACGCGACCGGCAACTGGATCAAGGTCGTCCAGCGCCTGCCGGTGCGGATCGCGCTCGATCCGAAAGAACTCGCGCGCCATCCGTTGCGCGTGGGCCTTTCGATGGACGCGACCATCGACGTCGCGCACTGACCCCCGGCGGCTGACGCACACCATGGCGAACGAAGCCCCGAGCAACGCACAGACGGCTGACGATCCGGCGGTCGTCATCAATGGTCCGATGCTGGCCGTGACGATCGGCGTGCTCGCGCTCGCCAATTTCATGGCCGTGCTCGATATGACGATCGTGAACGTCGCGGTGCCGCACATTGCGGGAAGCCTCGCGGTCGCACCGAACGAAGGAACCTGGGCGATCACGTCCTATTCGGTCGCCGAAGCCATCATGGTGCCGCTGACGGGGTGGCTCGCACAGCGTTTCGGCGCGGTGCGCGTCCTGGTGTTCGCGGCGCTCGGCTTCGGGCTGTTCTCGGCGCTGTGCGGCCTTTCGCAAAATCTCGGCATGCTGGTGGTTGCACGCGTCCTGCAGGGGTTCTGCGGCGGCCCACTGATGCCGATGTCGCAGACTTTGCTGATGCGCGTCGCGCCCAAACGCCACGTCAACATGGCGCTCGGCCTTTGGACGATGACGACGATCATGGCGCCGATTGCGGGGCCGATCCTCGGCGGCACCATCACCGACGGTCCGGGATGGCCCTGGGCGTTCTACATCAACGTGCCCATCGCGATCGTCTGCGCCTTCTTCGCCTGGAGGCTGCTCGGATCGCGCGAAACCAAGACCGCGAAGGCCCCGGTCGATTACATCGGCTTCGCGTTGCTCGCGCTTTTTGTCGGCGCGTTGCAGATCATGCTCGACAACGGCCAGGACAAGGACTGGTTTTCATCGCCCTTCATCGTCGGTCTCGCGATCGTCGCCGCCATCGGCTTCGTGGCGTTCCTCATCTGGGAGCTGACCGACGAGCATCCGATCGTGGATCTGCGCATCTATCGAAACCGAAGTTTCGCGATAGCCTCCGTCGCCATGACGTTCGTGTTCGGCTCGTTCTTCGCGACGATCGTCCTCATTCCGCTCTGGCTGCAGCAGAACATGGGTTACACCGCGACCTGGGCCGGTTACGTCGTCGCGTTCAATGGCGTTCTGGGCGTCTTCGTCGCGCCGACGGTCGCGATGCTCATTTCGAGGGTCGACCCGCGCGCCTTGATGTCGCTCGGCCTCTCGGTCATCGCGGCGACCACGCTTTATCGGGTCGGCTTCGCGCAGAACATAACCTTCGCACAGATGATCCCGCCGCAGATCGCCTATGGCCTCGGCATGCCCATGTTCTTCGTTCCCCTGATGTCGGTGTCGATGTCGTCCGTCTCGCCTTCGCAGACCGCGACCGCGGCGGGGCTCGTCAACTTCCTGCGTTCGATGTCGGGCGCATTCGCAACGGCGATCGTCACCAGCAGCTGGTCCGACGCGGCCACGCGCAATCACTCTTTGCTTTCCGGCCGGATCAATCAGCCCGGCCAGGTTCTCGCCAAGCTCGGCGGAAGTCCGCAGCATATGGGCACAGCCCTGCAGAGGCTCGACGATATGGTGCAAAGCCAAAGCGTCATGCTGGCCACGAACCAGATGTTTTTGATTCTCGCCGTCGTGCTCGGATGCGTTGCGGCCGGCGTGTGGCTGTTGCCGAAGCCGAAGGGCCCGGTCCGCATGCCGGTCGGCGGGCACTGAACCGGCTGTCCCCGAGCGCGGACTTCGGCGTCGTCAATCGGCGACTTCCGCTCCAAGAACATCTCTTTGCTGTTGGCCACCGTTAGAGCGTCGAGTTGCGCGGTACCGGCCCGGCGATAGGCCGTGGTGTCGATGGAACAGCTTCGAAAACGCGGCCGCCGTCTCGTAGCCTACGCGGTTTGCAATCTGTGCGATCGCCTCATCGCTTGTTTCGAGCAGAAACGCAGCCTCCGCCATGCGGCGCGCGATCAGATAACGCTGCATGGACTGGCCGACGAGCTTTGTGAAGCGCGCCGAAAACGCCGAACGACCGAGCCCTACACGTTGCCCGAGCTCGCCGAGAGTCCAGGGCCGATCCGGTTGTTCGTGGATCAGCTGAAGCGCAGGCCCTATATGCGGATCCGCCATCGCCCCAAGCCATCCGCCTTCTCCAGGGCTGAGCGATTTGATCCAGCTTCGCAACACTTCGACGAAGAGCACTTCCGTCAAGCGCGAGAGCGCAACGCTTTGGCCGGGACGCTCAACCGCCGACTCGCTCGCCATACGTTCCAGAATCGATCCGAGCCAATCCCGGTCCGCTGTTGGTTTCAGGAGAAGCACGGGTGGAAGCAATTCCAAAACGCTGCCGCGCGACGGTCGCGACAATGTGAAATTGCCGCAGATCATCTTCGTGAAAGGCTCTCCGTTGCCTCCGCGGCTCAGAATGCCAAGACGTCCGGACGGCCGATCGATATCCGCTATCGGGAACGGTTCGGTTTCGCGATCCGAATAAATCAAATGCGGCTCGCCGCGCGTAACCACGACAAAATCGCCATTGGTCATGTGAAGTTCTTGTCCCTGCTCGAGCGCGAGGGTCGCTGAACCACGACTGAGATAGTGGAACAGCGCATAGGGGCGTTCCGGCAGCGCCAGGCTCCAGGGATGGCCGAGCTCGAAGCGGAACAGAAGCGTCCCGCCAAGGCGAACGCGATCGAGCACGTCGGCGAGGATATCCATGGCAATGACGCTAATCCCTCGGACGGTCGGACACAATATTTGGACGATTGGGCTCTAACGTCCGAGCGCTCATCGCACTAATTCACGCCACAGCAGGCCGACGCGTCGCGCGGCAGTCCATTTCGCTAGACGGCGGATGGAAGAAGCGCGGCTTTGCGGAAGCGCCTGTCCATCCCCGGACCAATGTCGTCCAACAACCCATCAGGAGCATCCATGCGAAATCTTCTCCTCTCAGCGGCCACCATTTTCATCGCCGGCGCCGCAATTGTTGCCCCCGCCCAATCGGCGAAACTGCCCGACGGGGCGGCGCGCAATATCGTGCTCGTCCATGGCGCTTTCGTCGATCAAACGAGCTGGAAGCCCGTTGCCGATATCCTCACGAAGAAGGGCTATAACGTCACGCTCGTCGAAAATCCGCTCACGTCTCTTGCGGCAGACGTCGATGCCACCAGACAGGCGCTGGCGAAGCAGCACGGCAGAACCGTTCTCGTCGGTCACTCCTGGGGCGGCGTCGTCATCACGCAAGCCGGTGACGATCCCAAGGTCTCGGCGCTGGTCTACGTCTCCGCATTTGCGCCCGACGTGGGACAATCTTTGGCGACCTTGGCCGCGAGCGGTCCGGCAACTGAAGGCACCGCTGCCATTCATCCCGACGAAAAGGGCAACCTTTATATCGATCCCAAAGTGTTTCCTTCGGCGGTCGCGGCAGACCTTCCGCCGCAGATCGCGGAGTCCCTGGCAAACTCTCAGCTTCCGCTGAATCACATAGCGTTCGAAGCCCCCGTCGATACGGCGGCGTGGCATGACAAACCGACGTTCTATGTCATCAGTACGAAGGACAAGGTCATCGCACCCGAAGTCCAAAGAATGTTTGCAGCCGCGATGCATGCCCAGACGACGGAGGTCGCCGGCAGCCATGCCTCTCTCGTCGTCCATGCGAAGGAAGTCGCTGCGGTCATTGAAAAAGCCGCGCTCGCGAATTGACGACAACGCTCCCGGTGCTTCCGTGCAGGGAGCACCCGCGTCTCAGAGGACAGTGAAAGGTATTTCGATGACCAGTAGCAACACATCCATAGAAAAAGTAACGATCGAACACGTCACAATTCGGTCGAGCAACACCTTCGCCGCGGTACGGGCGGCACTCGAAGCGCTTGTTCCGCACCTCGACGACGGCTTCTGGACGCTGCTCCGTTTCGGCCTCGCGGATCGGGCACGACAAGAACTTCAAGCGGCGGCTACGCTTTCGATCTTCGGAACCCGGGATCACGGTGCAATACTGGCAATTGCCGGATTGCAGCGGCGGGCTATCCAATATGACATCGGCAATCCGCTAACCGCATCGCTGATGACTCGCCACAAGATATCAGCCGGACTGTACGCGCCCATTCGTGTTCTGCTTCGGGAGAGTCCGGATGGCGAAGTTGCCTTCGAGTACGATCGGCCGGCTTCGACTTTCGGACAGTTTGGCGACGAGAGCGTCGATCATGTTGCCCGGAAGCTTGATGATGATCTGCGGAATGTCCTGCAGAAAGCAGCGACTTAGATGTCCAGTTCGCACCAGATGGGCACATGATCCGACGGCTTGTCGCGGCCGCGCACATGCTTGTCGATCTTGCACGCCTTGAGACGGTCGGTCGCCTGCGGCGAGAGCAGGATGTGGTCGATGCGGATGCCGTGGTCCTTCTGCCAGGCGCCCGCCTGATAATCCCAGAACGTATATTGATGCGTCTCGGCATGGCAGGCGCGGAAGGCATCCGTATAGCCTTCGAATTCGATGCGCCGGAGCGCCGCGCGGGATTCGGGCTGGAAGAGCGCATCGTCCTTCCACGCCTTCGGGTCGTAGCAGTCGACCTCCGTCGGGATCACGTTCAGATCGCCCATCAGCGCCACCGGCTCTTCGAGTGCGAGGAGGCCCTTCGCGTGCCGGGCGAGGCGCTCGAGCCAGGCGAGCTTGTAGCGGAATTTGTCGGTGCCGATGGGGTTGCCGTTCGGCGCATAGATCGACGCGACGCGCACCGTGCCGTGCTCGCCCGCCACGACCGCTTCCAGATAGCGCGCGTGATCGTCGTCCTCGCCGCCGGGGAGGCGCGGGGTCACGTCCTCCAGCGGACGCTTGGAGAGGATCGCCACGCCGTTATAGGTCTTTTGTCCGTGTACGGCGCAATTATAGCCGAGGCTTTCGAACGGTTCGCGCGGGAACTGTTCATCGGTGCATTTCAGTTCCTGCAGCACGACGACATCCGGCTCGGCTTCCTTGAGCCACATCACCGCCGCGTCCACGCGAGTTCGGACGGAGTTGACGTTCCAGGTCGCGAGTTTCATTCGGTTCTCACTTGGTGTGCTTGACGACCCATGTCGTGATCGTCTCGAGCGCTGCGGGCGCAATCGTTTCTTCGATGTCGCCATATTCGGACGGCGAACCGGTCTTGGCCGTCTGGAAAAGATGATTGAGACCGGGCAATTCGACCGTCGTGGCGTCGGGGACAGCTTTTTTGATCGCTGCGAGATCTTCTTTCGGCGGCACCTGCAGATCCTTGCTGCCATTGAGCGCAAGAACCGGACACTGCACCTGCTTCAGTGTGGGTACGGGATCATAGGTGAGGAAAAAGCGGAACCATGGCGAGGTGACGGCCGCCGCTTGTCCGTCGATGGCAGCTGCAGGCGCCTGCGGTTCGGCTTCGGCGAGGATCGCGCGCACGCGTGCCTTGGCCTCCTCATCGCTTCCCGGCTGCCCCGCGGCATCGACAATCTTCCGCTGAAGCGCGTCGCCGCTCGCGAGCTGGTCTGCGGATGCCCCCATGGCCTCGGCGATAAGCCTGCGTTGCGCCACAAGGATTTCATCGCCGCGCAGACCGGGGCCGGCCATGAGTACGATGAACGCGACGGAGTGGTCTTTCGCCGCCACTATCGGTGCGATCAATCCCCCTTCGCTGTGGCCAAGCAGGCCGATCTTCTTCGGATCGATCTCGGACCGCGTCTTGAGATAGGCGACAGCGGACTCGGTGTCGCTTGCGAAATCTTCGCTGGTGGCGGTGCGATAGTCGCCCGTCGATTTGCCGATGCCGCGCTTGTCGCTTCGCAAAACCGCGATGCCATGGCGTGTCAGATAGTCGGCAAGGAGGAGAAACGGCTTGTGTCCGAAGATCGTCTCGTCGCGATCGTGCGGCCCGGAGCCCGCGACGAGGATCACCGCCGCAAACGCAGCACCGTTCTCAGGCATCGTCAGCGTGCCCGCGAGCTTTACGCCGCCGGCGCCGTCAAAGGTCACGTCTTCCGTGCGATAAGGATAGGGCGGATGCGGCGTTTGCGGACGATTGAGCACGAGTTCTCCTGCGCCCGCAGCCCGGCGGGTGAACGCCAGCGGCAGTCCGTTTCCGCGTTGGGTGAATGTGCCCGACATCGATTGTCCGCCGGCAGCGAGCGTGCCTTCGTACGACGCACCCGCTTGGGAAAGCGCAAAGGAAACCTTGTCGCCGTCCAGCCTGATGTCCGACATCGCTATCACAGCGCCGCCCTGGTCGATGCTTTTCAGCGTTCCGGTCCTGGCGCCCGCTACGGTCTCGATGTGGAGTGCCATCCGAAGCTTGATCGCATGGATCTGCAAAGTGCCGTCCCAGTCACCGTCGAGCGACGAGGCGGAATCCGCCACGGCAAGGCTTGTGGTCACGGCAAGAAAACCCAGCGCAAAAAGAATGCTCTTCAGCCAACCCACGGAACGCCCCCTGCTCGATACCGCACGACGGTCTTTCGGTAGTAAGGCGGAAATTAGACCGCGAAGCTCGTGCCGCAGCCGCAAGACGAAGTGGCGTTGGGGTTGTTGACCTTGAAGGCGGCGCCGATCAGGTCGTCGGCGAAATCGATCTCGGAGCCTTTGAGAAAGTCGAGCGAGACGGGATCGATCAGAACGACTGCGCCGTCCTGCTCGATGACGAGATCGTCGTCGAGGCGCGAATCGTCGAGCGCGAAATTGTACTGAAAGCCGGAACAGCCTCCGCCGGTCACCGCGAGCCGGAGCATCACCGGCTGGGCCTCGGATTTCAGGATCTCCGCGATCCGCTTGGCGGCGCGGGCGGAAACGGTGACGGGACTGGCCAGATCGGTGCTCATCGGATTTCCATGCCCTCTCGATATGCCTATGTAATGGTCCGAAAGGGTTGAGAAAAGACCGTGGAGACGCGCAAAGGACCGCCGGGCCGGCTAATCGGGCCGCTTTTCGAGCCGCCGGTGGCCAAAGCCCCCTTTGCGACCATGCCCCAGGCGAGCCGCGGCCGCTATTTCGAGGAGGCGGAAAGCCCCACGCGGACCTGCTATCAGCGCGACCGCGACCGGATTATCCACGCGACGGCGTTCCGGAGGTTGAAGCACAAGACGCAGGTCTTCGTGCAGCACGAAGGCGATTATTTCCGCACCCGGCTCACCCATTCTCTGGAAGTCGCGCAGATCGCGCGCTCGGTCGCGCGGCTTCTCGCCCTCGACGAAGACCTCGCGGAGGCGGTGGCGCTCGCGCATGATCTGGGACATACGCCATTCGGGCATGCGGGCGAGGAAGCACTCAGCGCCGCGACCAGGAATTTCGGCGGCTTCGATCACAACGCGCATGCGCTGAAGCTCGTGACCGCGCTCGAGCATCGCTACGCCGATTTCGACGGGCTCAATCTGACGTGGGAAACGCTTGAAGGATTGGTCAAGCACAATGGACCGTTGCGCGCACCGTTTCCCGGGCCGATCGCGTCGTTCGACCAGCGCTGGCCGCTTGAGCTGCACTCCTGGCCCGGACTCGAAGCACAGATCGCCGCCATCGCAGACGATATCGCCTACGCCAATCACGATATCGACGACGGCCTCAGGGCCGGTCTCTTCACGGTCGACGAATTGGGGACGGCGCCGCTTGTGGGGCCCTATGTCTCCGAGATCGTGGCGCGCTACGGCAAGCTCGAATTCGGCCGCCTTGTGGGGGAAATCGTCCGCCGGCTGATGAGTGCGATGATCGGCGATCTGGTGGCCGAGACGAGACGCCGCCTCGCGGCAGGAAAGCCCGCTTCCGTCGCGGATATCCGTGTCGCGGGGCGCGCCACGGCCGGGTTCTCGCCTGCGATGTCTGAGGCCGTGCAGGCGCTGAAGGACTTCCTTTTCGCCCGCATGTACCGCCATCCCCGGGTCATGGCGCCGATGAACGCCGCCAAAGGCGTGGTCGCTGAGCTTTTTGCGGCCTTTGCGGCCGAGCCTTCGCTCCTGCCGCAGGACTGGGGGGCGCTTTGCACAGGGGCCGGCGAGGTTGCGACGGTGTCCGTGGTGCGCGATTACATCGCTGGCATGACGGACCGTTTCGCCCTACAGGAATACAAACGGGTCTTCCACAACGAAATCGCCCTGTGAGCCTTGAGGGTCGCCGTGATTCGGCCCGGGCTGGGTGCTAGTGTGGGGACTATCCAGATTCGGTGAGCACATGGCCAAGTTCGAACGCTATGACGCGCGGGACGACGCCCGCATCTTCGATGGCGGCGAGTTAGAAGATGAGGACGAGGAGGGCTCGCGCCTTCCTTTGCTGCTGGTCATTGGGCTTCTGGTCGTTGCGGCATTCGGCGGCGTGGTGTGGCTTGCCTACACCCAGGGCGTGCAGCGTGGACGCGCCGACGCGCCGCGCATGCTGGTCGCTGCGGGCGGTCCGGTGAAGGAAGCGCCTGCCAATCCCGGCGGAACGGCAACGCCGTTTACGGGCCTGAAGATTTATCAACAGCCTGCACCGGCGGAAGACGAGGATTCGGAAGCTGCGCCGCAGCCGCCGACGCCGAAGGCGGCCACACCGGCAGCGCCCACACCGACGAAAGTTGTGGAGAGACCGACAGCGGCGGCGGCGCCTGTCGTTCCCGCCAAGATGGCAGTGACCAAGGTCGCGCAGGCTTCGTTGCCCAACACGGAAACGGTGCCGCCGAGCGTTGCGACCAAGCCGCCGCGCAGCCTGCACGGCGCGCCCGCGGCCGACACCATCCCGGCGCTCAAGCCCGCAAGCATTCCCGCGCCGCCTCCCAAACCCGTTCAGGCGGAAACTCCGAAGACGACCGTGGCCGCCACTGAGACAACGTCCGCGCATGCCGGTGGAGGTCCCGCGCTTCAGATCGGCGCCTACAAATCGGAAGAGGAAGCGAACGCGGCCTGGCGGGCATTCACCCAAAAGCACCCCATGGCGGCGAACTACCAATCCGATGTCCGCAAGGTCGATCTGGCCGACAAGGGAGTCTGGTATCGTTTGCGCATCGTGGCATTCGCGGACAAATCCGAAGCCGTCCAATTGTGCGACAAGCTGAAGGCCGATGGTGGCAATTGCTTTCTCGCAAAATAGCGCTGCGGCGGAGGGGCTGACATGCGCACGCGGGCCGTCTACGGCTGCTCCGGAACTGCGCTTACGGACGAGGAGCGCGGCTTCTTCGCCGAGACGAAGCCGTGGGGGTTCATCCTGTTCGCGCGCAACATCGTCGATCGCGCGCAGACGCGCCGCCTGGTGGATTCCTTGCGCGCAACCGTGAACGATGCCAACGCACCCGTGCTGATCGACCAGGAAGGCGGCCGCGTCGCGCGGCTGAAGCCGCCAGAGTGGAAAGAGCGTCCGGCGGCCGCGCGTTTCGGCGCACTTCATGGGATTGCGGTCGAAGCGGCGCGCGAAGCGGCCTATCTGAATGCGCGGCTGATCGCGCATGATCTTTTCGAGCTGGGCATCAATGTCGATTGCACACCGGTGCTCGATGTACCCATCGAAGGCGCCAATGACGTCATCGGCGATCGCGCGCTCTCTCACGATCCCGCGATTGTCGTCGATCTGGGCCGCACCGTGATCGCAGGGATGATCGACAGCGGCGTGCTGCCGGTCATGAAACATGTTCCCGGCCACGGCCGCGCCATGGCGGATTCGCATCTGGCGCTCCCGCGCGTGACCACGCCCCGCGAAGACCTCAGCATGGCGGATTTCGTCCCCTTTCGCGGCCTCGCCGATTGCCCGATGGCGATGACCGCGCATGTCGTCTATGAGGCGATCGATCCGAGACGGCCCGCGACGACGAGCCCGAAGATCGTCAATGAAATCATTCGCGGCGAAATCGGATTCGGCGGATTGCTGATGTCGGACGATCTCTCCATGAAGGCGCTCGACGGAACGCTCGGCGCGCGCGCCAAGGCCGCGCAATTTGCCGGCTGCGATATCGTCCTTCACTGCAACGGCGGCATGGACGAAATGCGTGAGGTGGCGAAGGAGGCGAAGCCGCTGGAGGGTGCATCCCTCAAGCGCGCGGATGCAGCGCTCGGACGCCTCGCGGAACCGGAAGCATTCGACGTTGTGGCCGGCGAAGCGCGGCTCGCAGAACTTTTGAGGACGGCGGCATGACCGAATTCGTCGACACGTTCGAAGAGATGGAAGCGCACACGGCCAAGCCCGACGATGCGCTGGTGGTGACGGTCGACGGGTTCGAAGGCCCGCTCGATCTTCTGCTCGCGCTCGCGCGTACGCAGAAAGTCGACATCTCCAGGATTTCGGTCCTGCAGCTCGCCGACCAATATCTCGAATTCATCGAGCGGGCGAAGCGGTTCAATCTCGAACTCGCCGCGGACTATCTCGTGATGGCGGCTTGGCTCGCCTATCTCAAATCGCGGATGATGCTGCCGCAACCCAATTCCCAGGACGGCGAGCCGACGGCGGACGAGATGGCGGCGCGGCTGCGCTGGCGCCTGCAACGACTCGACAGCATGCGCGAGGCGGCGGCGCGGCTCATGGCGCGCGACCGGCTGGGCCGCGAAGTCTTCGCGCGCGGCGCGCCCGAGCCGGTCAAGGTGGTCAAGCTCCACACCTACATGGACACGCTCTACGACCTCCTCACGGCCTATGCGACGCAGCGCCTGAAGCGGACTGGCGGCAAAGTCTATAAGCCTGTCCACATGCCGGTGCTCCTCATCGAGGAGGCGCGCGAGCGAATCGAGCGTATGCTGGGCCGGATCGGGAGCTGGAGCGGGTTGTCGAACCTCCTGCCGATCGACTGGCAGGGCGGCCAGCGCCGCCGCTCGGCGCTCGCGAGCACGCTGCTCGCCTGTCTCGAGTTGACGCGGGACGGACGGCTTGAATTGCGCCAGTTGAAGCCGTTCGATGAAGTGTATGTAAAAGACAAGGCGCCGGAGGGCGTAGCATGAACCGTGTAGTGCGATTGGTCGAAATGTCCGCCGATATCCAGCCCGTGTCCGAGACCGAACAGGAGCATCAGCCCGCGATGGAAGGGCTCAATCCCGAACATTTGCGCATGCTGGAGGCCATCCTCTTCGCGGCGTCCGAACCGCTGGCTGCGAAGGCCTTGGCGACATCGCTGCCCCAGGGTGCGGATGTGGCGGGTTTGCTGGCCGAGCTTCAACGCTTCTATGAGCTGCGCGGCGTAAACCTCGTCTGCGTCGCCGAAAAATGGCAATTCCGCACGGCGCCCGATCTCGCGTTCCTCTTGCGCAAGGAACAGCCGGACCAGAAGCGCCTGTCGCGCGCAGCGATCGAGACGCTCGCCATCATCGCCTATCATCAGCCGGTGACGCGCGCCGAGATCGAGGATATCCGCGGTGTTGCCGTCTCCAAGGGCACGATCGACGCGCTGATGGAAGTCGGCTGGGCGAAGATCCGCGGCCGCAAGCGCACGCCGGGCCGGCCCGTGACCTACGGCACGACGGAGGAATTCCTCGTCCATTTCGGTCTCGAGAATGTCGGACATCTTCCGGGTACGGACGAACTGAAGGCGGCCGGCTTCCTCGACGCGCTGCCGCCGCAGGGCTTCGACGTGCCGAACCCGTCCGATCAATTGTCCGCGGACGAAGATCCCTACGAAGGCGGCGAAGACGTGCTGGCGACGGGTAGCGAAGACCCGATGGGGTGAACTTGCTGGGACCGCCGGCGTCCCGCCGGCATTTGTTCGAGCTTGGTTAGCCATGCCGGTGGGACACCGGCGGTCCCAGCAAGATCGCTTTTCGATGACTGCGTCGCGCTCACGGCGTGTTCGGAGTACAACCAAACACGGCAGCCAAGACCGAACAGAGGAGACTTCCATGGCAACGACGGAAACCGTGATCATAGCCGGCGCGCGAACGCCGATGGGGGGCTTCCAGGGCGAGCTTTCGGCGTGCACGGCGCCGGAATTGGGCGCGGCCGCCATCAAAGCGGCGGTCGAGCGCGCGGGCATCGCTGTGTCCGACGTGTCCGAAACGCTGATGGGCAATGTGTTGTCGGCGGGGCTCGGGCAGGCGCCGGCGCGGCAGGCGTCGATCTTCGCCGGCGTGCCGGACAGCGTGCCGTGCACGACGATCAGCAAGGTGTGTGGCTCGGGCATGAAAGCCGTGATGATCGCGAACGATCAGCTGGCCCTCGGTCGCGCGGAGATCGTCGTGGCCGGCGGCATGGAGTCGATGACGAATTC
>Ga0181525_10001918_pt1 | contig 17497 bp, 16 predicted proteins | sample PEATcosm2014_Bin_48_FD_121100 | JGI IMG/M metagenome (GOLD analysis project Ga0181525, IMG submission 121100) | Peatland microbial communities from MTU Mesocosm Facility, Houghton, MI, USA - PEATcosm2014_Bin06_10_metaG | ecosystem: Environmental > Terrestrial > Soil > Wetlands > Peat | place...
CGGCATCGACAAGAGCGCGCTCACGCTGTCGGAGCCACGGCGCATTCGCGACAAGGACCATGTTCGGTTCGTTGCCAAACAGCCGTGCCTGATCTGCGGACGAGTGCCTTGCGACGCCCACCATGTCCGGTTCGCGCAGCTTTCGGCCCTGGGGCGCAAGGTGAGCGACGAATTCACCGTGCCGTTGTGCCGGGGGCATCATCGCGAAGTGCACCGCTGCGGCGACGAAGCTGCGTGGTGGAGCAAAGCCGGGCTTGATCCGGCCGTCACCGCCCGAGCGCTGTGGCTGCGAACGCATCCGCTTCCGGCGGCCGCGGACGGCAAAAGTGGCGATGCGGTCGAACGCTTACCCGCCGGAACGCCGGACCGCGGCGATGCCAAGCCTACGCGCACGATCGGCAAACGAAGCCCGACGACAAAACGAAGCCAATTGTCCCGGCTTCGCAACGACCCGGACAGCCAAATTGACCGCGTACCGGTATCCGGTATAGTCAATCGATGATCCGCTCGTTCGGAGACGAACGCACCGAGGCGCTGTTCCGAGACGAGCGGGTTCGCGAGTTCGAAGGCATCGCCCGCGCCGCCAAACGAAAGCTTGAATCTGTCAATGCGGCCAACCAGCTTGGTGATTTGACGATACCGCCTTCAAACAGACTGGAAAAACTCAAAGGCAAACTGAAGGATTTTCACTCGATCCGGATCAATGATCAATGGCGGCTCATCTTTAAATGGATTAATGGTGAGCCTCATGATGTCCGGATTGTTGATTATCATTGAGAGGGACAATCAATGGCAAATAACAAATTTGCACCGGTAACGCCGGGTGAGATGCTGAGGGAAGAATTCCTGACCGAGTATGGCTTATCACAGAGCAAGCTCGCTAAGGCCATCGGGATTTCGCCAAATCGCATCGCCGAGATCGTGAATAATCGTCGGCGCATAACCGCCGATACGGCGCTTCGGCTAAGCTTGTATTTTGGCAATAGTCCGCAGTTCTGGATGAATCTTCAGACGCATTACGACCTGAAAATGGCGCAGCGGAATCTCAAACCCGAAGATGCCAAACGCATCAGGTCGCTTCGTGCCGCCTGAAAAGTGCGGCGATGATGGTGCGGCGCGCGAACCGCGCTAACCGCCGATGACCTTTCGATCCCGCGCCTGCCGGCGTGAGATTCATCATTGAGAGCAGCGGTGGCTCAGGGGCGTTTTGGAAAACGCGCAACGGGCGGCGCCCTTAATGCAGAGCAGTGTCGGTGCAGGCAACCGCGGCGAATGCACGTTGACATATGCCAAGGCATATGCCAAGAAAGGGCATGGTTGAGCGGCACGTGAAGCTTTTCAAAAACGGGCGCAATCAAGCCGTGCGCATTCCGCGCGAGTTTGAGTTGCCAGGCGAGGACGCGATTATCCGCAAAGAAGGGCAGCGGCTTATCATTGAGCCGGCACCGCCCCAGTCGCTCATGGCGGTACTGGCGGCGCTGCAAACGCTCGATGAAGAATTTCCGCCAATCGCCGATTTTCCAGCGGAGCCAGCCGACTTTTAAGGATGCGATTTCTACTCGATACCAACATTCTCTCGGACCTCGTGCGGCACCCGCGCGGCCTAGTCTCTGACCGAATAAAGGAAGTTGGCGAAGACAATATCTGCACCAGCGTCGTGGTTGCGGCCGAATTGCGCTACGGCGCCGCCAAGAAGGCGTCTTCGCGGCTGACGATGCAGCTCGAGGCGATATTGCGTGCCATCGATGTGCTTGCGCTCGAACAGCCCGCCGATGCCGTTTACGGAGCGCTTAGAGCAAGGCTTGAGCAGGCTGGTCGGTCGATCGGCGCCAACGACTTACTCATCGCCGCACACGCGCTTGCTGTGGGCCACACCCTTGTGACCGATAACGCGCGCGAATTTTCCAGGATCCACGGTCTTCGCGTCGAAAACTGGTTGCGTTAGCTTAATCGTCTTGGTCCTTTGGGCGGTGGCGCCGCCCACAAATATGTAAACAACGGGTTAACAAAAGCGGCCAACAGGCCGTTAGCGTCGGTTTAACCGTTCGCATTTTATCAATTGAGCGCGCGGCCGAGAATGATCCTCGACCTGGAAGCGGGTTTTCCAGCGAGACAAGGCGGCCGAGACGTGAAGCGCCGGAAGCGCGATCCGTCAAACCAACTAAACGTCGAAAACACAATTGTCGGCCGGGGAGGGGGAAGGACCCCGACAACGCGCATTTTCTTGCGGCGCTCGAACTTGCCGCCCAACGCCCAGCCCTCCGCGTCACGCAAGCGCGGGGAGCCGGCAAACCTGAAAGGAAGACAAGGATGACAGACAGACTACCGATGCAGCTGACGCCGACCCAAGTGCAGGAATTCGCCGCTGTTCTGGGCTCGGCCCCGGTTCTGACCACCGAGAACGAGGAGCACTACAACGAAATTTGGCAGCACCTCATCGCGTGCTATGGGCCCGCCGATTTCCTGCAGCTATTCCTGATCAAGCAGGTGCAGAACGAAACCTGGAAGATGATCCGTTACACCCGACATCAAAGCTTAGGGATCGATCGTCGTTTCCGCCAAAGCCTCCAATATCAAGCCAAACGCCTGCAGGAGCAAAAGGCGCGGCAGGGGGAGGCCGCCGAGCGAGCGGGACGTCCGACAACCGACCTCAACCGCTTGACCGAACTTCAAGACGCGGTTTTCAACGTGGCTGAAGATGTCGATGGGATTTTTGATCATGCCACCAAGGAGAATGAACATAACAAAGCGCTGGAAGCCGGCATCGACTTTGAAGAGCGGCTCGACAAACTGATCAGCTCGGCCTTGAAGCGGCGCAATGATGCGATTGAGCAATTGGCGCTCTACCGCATCGGCCTGGGCCGTCAGTGGCGCCGGGTCTCCGACGAGATCATCGAGGCGGAGGCGACCGAGATCGAGCCAAGCAAGCGGATCGAAGCTCCGGGTGAGAACGCATGACCTCGGAGCGCAAAGCTGCGGCCAACCGCCGCAATGGTCGAAAGGGCCGCGGACCGCGCAGCGCGGCTGGCAAGTCGCTCGCCAGCCGCAACGCGCTCCGTCACGGGCTCGCCGCGCTGAACCACCACCAACCCGCAGCAAAGGAGGATATCGAACGGCTCGCAAAAGCGCTGTGTGGTGACGACCCAAACCCATCACTGTTGGAGCAGGCGCGGATCATCGCCAAAAACGAACTCGTGCTTCGCGCCATCGGCGCGCAACAGCTTGCGGTGGTTGAGCGGGTGCGCGAGCCCACCGCCATCGCCTTCGCCAAAGGGCGCAACGATCTGCGGCTGGCGGATCAGCGGTTTCGCAAGGCGAAGCTCGCTGATGAAGCGCTCATCGCGCTTCGCGACAGACTCCTCGAGCAATATAAGGACGAACTGCCTGCCGCGATCGTTCGGGACGACGAGGAGCAGGCCTTTGGCCCAGTCGTCGTCGTGTCTTACCTTCTGTCATTTCTGCAGGACAAGAAGGATGCGGAAGGTCTGCCGCAGAGTGATAACGGCGAACTTGCCGCGAAGCCGATCGTCGAGCGCGATGAAGGCGCCGCACTCGAGGAGGCGGCCGCCGATCTCGTCCGGCTCGATCGTTATGAGCGTCGCGCCTGGTCTCGGCAAAAACGCGCGATCCGCGCGTTCTTAAATATAAAAACGCTGCAGCGGCTGGGCACGCCCGCGGTGGCCTCAGAACGGGACGCAACGTCGGACCGGGACCTTGCCACTAAGGACTTCGTCAACAAGAACGGCTCCTTCCGTTCCGCTCGATTGGAATATTAGCCCTGCGCGTTTGCCCGACGGTTTGGATTGTCAGTGACGTAGCACGGGGGTCTTGGTCAAGTCGGTAAACGCTACGAAGCCCTCAGGGTTGCTCGGGTCCTTGGCCGGCAGGCCTGGCGCGCGACGGCGAGGAGCGCGAGCGCGCGTAACTTTTGGCTGCGGCTCAAGCCTCGACGGCTTAGCGAGCAGCGGGACCGGCCGCGGCATTGTCGGTCCGTGGCTGAGGCGGCATCGCCTGTTCGGCCGGAAGATTCCCGGTTGGGGTTTGTGGTGGCACCGATTGCAAGCTTCTGGCGGCTAAGTCAGCGTACATCGTCAATCGTCGGGATCGCAGAAAAAGCCCCTCGGCGGGTCCGCGCAATTGTTGCGCCGTGATGTCCGGATGCGTTACCCGCCATAACATGCGCGCGGCCTCGAGCGGATCAACCCCGATCCTTTTCCACCACGCCGCTTCGTCGCTGACGCCTTTAAGGTCGTCATGGTGATCGCGGCACAGCGGCACCGTGAACTCGTCGCTCACCTTGCGCGCGAGCTCTTCGGTCAGGCCAAGACGATGGGCATGCACAGGTCCGCCGCCACAGACGAGGCATGGCTGCTGCGCGACATAGCTGACGTGATACGGGTCGACGGCGGTGTAGGGCCAATAATGAGGATCATCATAGAAGACCTTCGGTTGGTCAGCGATCTCGACGCCGTCTTCATCAATCCACAGGGGTGGTGGCCGTAGTTTTGAGTTGCGCGGATAGAGGTTGCCATCATTGGCGGGCCTCTCATCGCGGAGCGCATGATAATCGGCCACCTCCGGATCCTCCACGAGGGTGCGAGGCTTTCCGTAAAGCACCCGCAAGAGCCGCAAGTCTTTCTTGGCCCAGGGTTTGAGGCCCCGTCGCATCTCGCGGGCGCGCGTCGCTAGCTTTTCGAGTTTGGCCAACCGCCGTTTTGCCTCGCCCTCCGCTCCGTAGTCGAGTGTGTCGACCCTGGCTATACGGTGGGCCTCCTCGGCGACTTCTTCCCGCGTGAGGCCAATTTTGGATCGCCGTTTACGCTCGAGCGCAGACAGGCGCCGATAGTCTTGTTGATACTGGTCCCGGCCAACCGGCTGGTCGTCCCGGCGACCTTGATGGATTCCGTACATTCCGTAGCGCGCGTGCGGAGGCGGGTCGAGACTTCGGCGTATCGCCGCAAGACGTCCCTCAAGCTTGTCGGCTTGGTGAGCGTTCCCAGGCTTGATCAATCCATCGCTGTCCTTGAGTTTCTCCATCTGTAGTTTGGCATCGCGATATTCGTGGGCGATTTTCGGGCTGATGACAAATCCGTATTCATCGGCAACCGCCCGCGACAACAAGCGATCGCCGGTCGGCGTCGCCGGCAAGAGCAACCACGCGATCCGGTTCGCGGCTTGGCGGCGCTCTTGCTCAGCGAGGCTTGCGTCGCGTGTGAGCCGCAACAGCGAATCGAGTTCCGCCTGTTGTTGGCGCGACGTGGTGGCCTTTGCCGATTTCGCATTTGTCGTTTTGCCACGAAACTGGTGAGACCGCGCGGCCAAGCGGGATTTTTGCGCAATCGCCACCCGGGTATCAGCCGGCAGGGCCTGATCGTCGACCAGTATTGCATGCAGCTCTTGCCACCCCATCTCCGGATGGGCCGCAGCGGCGACGAAGATTCTATCGGCTAAAATCGTTCTGCGGTTCGGCGTGCCGCGTTTTCGCCCGCCGCATTTGGTGCCGGGTTTTGACCCTCTTGGCATCTCGTCGCTCTTTAGGTCTTTGTAGAGGGGTGTGGCGCCGCCATCGCTTGTCGGGCGTCGGGCCAGGTATCGAGCCGCGCAACCTCGTTAGCCGCCGAACTCGCTTAAGGAAGCTCGTCCACGGCCCGTGCCCACCCCGTCACAAAAACCTTACCGCGCTGGTCCCTAATTTTTCCCTACCTGACCGCTACTCGACCGCTACTTTATTGCCACGATACCCTGCACCCGCCCTTGTCGCAAAAAGTGAAGGGCGCATTTATCACAAGCAAAGATTGTGGTTTGGCAGAACGAACCCAACTAGCGCCAAAAGACACCGCGCCCGACAAGATCATGCTCCGCATCATCGCGCAGGTGGCGCGAGCGCTCACATTTGATCCATCAGGCAAGGCGATAACGACCAATATCGCCGATGCATGGGTGGTCCGCAGCAACTCTTACCCTGCACGAGTGGCGCCGGTGGCGGATAACCCGGAGATGATCATCATCCGCCCGGATCCCGCTGATCTCGTCCTCCCGGCCGGCCGGTACGCTTTGGTGCTCAAAGGTTTTGCTTATGATTTCGTTGTCGACGGGCCGGTTACGGACATAGCCCACTGCCTGGAGCGCACTGACGCCCTGGCTTCGCCGGTCTATACCGAATGTCGAAACCCTTAGCAGCTCCGTCCATATAAATGTTTCCAATGAGCAGGCAGGCGCCATGGCTGTTACCAAAGAAGAAAATAAACCGGCGCTGACCGCGCAGTACGACCAAAACGGCGATGTTCTTCATATCGCTGTGGGTGAGCCGCGCCCATCGGAAGGCGAACATTTAAAAAATGGCATAGTTGTCCGTTATCCTTTTGATGATCCCGGTCACGCTTGGGCGGTCACGGTCATAGGGTACGAGGCTAATTTGTGGCACAGGAGGCTAATTTGTGGCACAGTCGGACTGACGAATTAGCCCTGCAAATAGCGCATCTTTTAGACGCAAATTCGCGCGATATCATTGCCGTTATTGGCCGCGTTACCGGATCCCGCTGACATCGTTCTCCCGGCCGGCCGGTCGACGCCGCCCACTTGTTCGACGGCCGCAGCCCGCCGGCAGGGAATGAAATGGGCGTCTTTGCAAGGTGGACGCCCGTTGCTTCTTTTAGGACAACCCAAAGCCGCAACGCCGGCAATCACTTCGGCGTACCAATGACGCAACCGATCTGATCGATGAAACTACCTGAGCGTCCGTAGAAGCCCAGAAGGATTTCACCGTAGGCGAGGGTACATTGATTGCTAGGTCCAAATGTCATGTCGCCGAATGAGTAGACGCGAGAGTCAGTCCAAATCGCGAGGCCCGCGACCCACTGCGGGGGGACGTTGTTCGAGGTCGGAAAGTGGTAAGGCATCCAGTTCACGTCCACTCTGCCAACTTTCTCATCTGGTGAGAACTCGACGAACTGGGCCGGCTGGGCGTTCGGTCCTTTGCCGCCATGCACCACACCGAATTGTTCGCCCCAACGCACTTGTAAACTGCCAAGGATGCGCTGCTTCGTGTCGGCAGGATTGAGGTTCTCAACAACCCTGATGGCCGAGATTGGCAGGCGACCGCGGTTTTCGGAGGTATCATCGAAAGCCGCGCCACCGCTGCCGCCGAAGGCGGCCGTCCTCCTGATGGTGAACTCAGGATTGGGAGCAGATGCAGTTCCCGTCGGCGCAGCTGGAGCTGGCGCAGCCGGAGCCGGTGCCAGTGGAGTAGGCGCAACTGGTACCGGTGCAGCTGGGGACTGCGCAATTGGTCCAGGTGCTGGCGCCGGCTGTGCTTGAGAGGGCCGTGGGCTGTCCGGCACTGGAGACGCCAGACGCTGCTCCTGCCAAAGGAAGAACGCGCCGGCGAACGCAACCGCAACGAGTGCGATTGCGCTCGCCAGCAAAGGCAGCATCTTTGTGGAACTGCGGGCCGACGTGTTCGGCTTGCTTGGGAACGTTGAGAACGCTGCAAGTGATGCCGCGCTGAAAACTGCGCTTTGCTGCGAGCGGGCGGGCGGCGTTTGGACCTCAGCGCCATCGCTGGTGGCGGCGACACGAAGGATGGCTTGAATCGTTTCCACAAGCCTTTGCAAATGCGCCGTGAGCGGTGGAGTCAGTGCATCTAGCCAATGAATCTCCCCAAGGAAATATGCCATTGACTTGGTTGGAACGATCTCTTCGATCCGCATCGGGACGATAGGCACGCCGCGGCTCGCGGCTCGCTCGATCTCGCGAGGGATCTGATGCGACGCGTTAGCATTTGAGGACACGATCACGACCATCACCCGGCACGAATCAATCGCGTCGATTATGGCCGCCGCGTATTCAGTGCCTGGACTGACATCGCGCGGTGCGATCCATGAGCGGATTCCGGCAGCCTCCAGCGCCGCGCACGTGGCATCTGCCGTGACCTTGTCTTTTGTAGAATGGGAGATGAATACGTCGAAATCCATGCGGATCAGCAGCCCCAACCGACCTGACCAGTATTCCACCAAGCCCCGCCGATCGAAAGCACCCTCTTGTATTGGGCATTTCAGCTTGACCCGCCAGTCCCAAGGTGTCCCATCGCGTTGATGCCGCCATCATCGCATTCCAAGTTTGCGATGAACGCAAGATACCGCTGCGCCGCAACTGGACAGTTCGCTTCTATTTGGCCGATGGCTACAAAGCGGCCCAATGCGAAGTCGGTCGTTAATACCGCGTGTGGCCGCTATATCGGCGACGCGCCTTGCGCGGACGAGCGCGGCGGGCGGGCGGCAAAGTTACTCACGCGCGACGAGGTGCGTCGGTATGGCGGGTTTCGTAGATAATCAGAATTGATTGACCGAAGACGCCACCACCTGCACGATATGAAAGCCACGCGCCTTCAAATCCTTCAGCAGGCCCGGTAATGCGGCAACAGTTGCGCTGTGGATATCGTGAAGCAGCAAAATGCCTTCGCCGCGCGCCTCAAGCCGGCTCACAGCAAGCGAAATGATTTTTCTCGGCGAGATGCGATGGTGCCAGTCATCTGCAACCGTATCGGAGCTAAACGACGCCAGGTGCCGAGCGGCAAGCTCGCCCCCAGCTGGCGATTTGTTTACGGCGTCAAGACTCGTTGGCGGCGCAACCCGCCCCCTTGCGACAGCTCCATTGCGTGCGTCTGCACTCGGTAACGACGTTGCGCCTCCGTCCGCGCAATGGCGTGGAAGTCCGCACTGTCGAATCTCAGATCGCGCAGATCGTGTTCGGAAAGGCTTTCCAGCTCCGAAAGCATGGCGCGATAACCGCGCACCAGGCGAAATAACCAGATCGCTACGCTGCAGGTTAGCCGCGCAAAACGAAACCACGTGGCGACGCCGCGATTTCCGCCGTCCCGGTGCCGGCGAGTTCGTATGCGAGCGGACGCGGCCGCGCCGGTTGCATAAAGGGGAGGGCGCGTGCCGTCGGCCGTTGCTTGGCTGTGCACGCAACCACTCTAGGCAACCCATGTAACGTCGCGTGCTTTGCGCTGTAACAGCAGTGTAACAGTGGCTTTGCTTGACGGGAACCGCCTCGTGCGGGACAATCAACTTCCGGGCGATTGGACAGATTTATTGGCCAATCATGCCGAAACGCGTTCTGGTCGTGGCCCAACAAACGGTGCTTCGTGCTGCGATCGCGCGGTCGCTGCTGCCAATCGGCTATAGCGTCGAAATTGCTTCTACGGAAAAGACCGCGCGTCAGCTCCTGCGCAAGGAGTCATTCGAAGCGGCCGTCGTCGCCGCGTCTTCGGCCATTGACCGCGAGCTGTCCTTTCTGCGGGAGGTGGAGAGCGCCGTCGGCAAGCTCGTGATCCTGGCCGAGGGCGCGGCCGTCGGTAGACAACTCACCAACTGGTTCTCCGATGCTTTGGTTTGCGAGTCGGAGCCGCTTAATCCTGAAACATATGTGTCGTTTATTGGCCATGGCGCGTCGACCGCGAAGCGCCGCGAGCGCGCAAGCGGCGCCGATGTTATTCAGTTCGAAGGCTGCAAGCTCGACCTGGCCGGACACGTTTTTCTCAACGCCAAGGGCCAGGAGGTGACGCTGACGCGTGGAGAATTTGCGCTGCTGGTAGCGTTTGTTAGCAGTCCCGGGCGGGTCTTGTCGCGCGCGGAATTGCGGCGAGAAGTCGATGGCGGCCGTTCCGATAACTACGACCGCAGCATCGACATGCTCGTGGCGCGATTGCGGCGCAAGATAGAGCCGCGGGAAACGAAGGCCCAATTTATCGTTACCGTGCCGGGCGCCGGCTATAAGTTCGTGGCTCGCGTGCGAATAACAGAGCTGGAAGGCACGCCGGTGATGGCCGAGCCTGTTCACGCCAAAACGCACGATGCGCAATCGGTCGAAAGGCGGCAGGTTGCCGTTTTGTCGTGTCAGATTCTTGGGTTTGCGGCGCTTGCTGCCGAACTGGATCCTGAGGATCTCGACGCGATCATCAGCCACGTTTACGAAGTCTGCGCTGGCACCATCACTCGGCGCGGTGGCCTCGTCGCCCGTAATTTCGGCGACAATATCGTCGCTTATTTCGGCCATCCGAAAGCTCAGGAAAACGACGCGGAAAACGCCCTGCGCGCCGCGCTAGAGTTGAACACAGCGATCGACGCCATCGATCGCTGGCCGAAGGGCAAGTTTCGCGCACGCACCGGTATCGCCACCGGGCTCATGGTGATCGGCGAACTCGGCAGCACCGCCGGCAGAGAAGCCGCTGCCGTCGGCGAAGCGCTCAACCTCGCCCAACATTTGCAGCAAGCGGCGGCCGCCGGCGGCGTGGTCATGGAGGAGCGTACCCGGAGGTTGGTTGGCCGTTTGTTCGATTGCCGCGAAATCGCACCGGTGGTGATCGACGATAGCGCGAAGGCCATCCGGGCTTGGCACGTGATTGCGGCGGCCGCCGGGATTGGCCGCTTTGACGCGTTGCGGCGCGAGGACATGTTGCCAATCGTCGGTCGCGAAGCCGAAATGGGACGGCTGATGCAACTTTGGTCCGAGGTCAAGGCTGGCCGCGGGCGAGTCGTGATCCTGATCGGCGAAGCCGGCATCGGCAAATCGCGTCTGATCGTCGAGTTGGAGGAACAGCTGCAATCCGAGGCGCCGGCGCCCCTTCGTTATTGCGGCTTGCCCCACCGCTCGGATGCGCCAATGGCCGTCATTCTGGACGAACTGCAAATGTCCGCCGACTTCGGCCGCGATGATAGTGCCGCACTGCGTCTGGAGAAGCTTCGCCGTCAGATCGACGCGCTAGGACCGGCGGCGGCGGAGGCGGAGGCGCTCCTCGCGGGCCTGTTGAGCCTGCCCTCCGACGCGTCACCGGAGACCGCGCAGCTGTCGCCGCAAAAGCGCAAGGAGCGAATCTTTGTCCATTTGCTGGCGCGCATCGCGTCCATGGCATCACAACGACCGGTCTTGGCCGTCGTTGATGACGTACAGTGGGCCGATCCGACGTCGCTCGAATTTCTTACCCTTCTGGTCGAGCGCGCCAACAACCTACGTCTACTGCTGTTGATCGTAGGCCGGCCGGAAGCGACGCTGCCATGGCCGGACTATGCGCATCTGACTACGCTTATTCTTTCCCGTCTCAGCCGTCCGGACTCGGCGGCACTCATCCATCTGGTCGCCGCAGACAGCCGCGTCGCCGCGGCGGCGGAGGATGAGATCATCTCGCGAGCCGAGGGCGTGCCGCTGTTCGTCGAGGAGCTTACAAAATCGGTACTGGAGCGATTGCCCGCGGGCGATGGGCCGCGCGCGCGCCGAACCAAAGCGGCGGAACTGGGCCTTATTCCACCCACTCTGCATGGCCTGCTGTTAGCGCGTTTCGACCGAATCGCCGGCGCCAAAGAAGTTGCGCAAGCCGCCGCTGTGATCGGTCGCGATTTTTCGTATGAGCTTTTGCGCTTTATTGCCGAACGGAATGACGCGGCATTAACGAGTGCGCTCGATCAGTTGGTCTCTTCGGGGCTGGTGTTCCGGCGCGGATCGCCGCCGCAAGCAAGCTTCTTGTTCAAGCATGCGCTGGTGCGCGATGCCGCCTACGACATGCTTGTGCGCGAGCGACGGCAGGCCCTGCACGGCAGCGTCGCGCGGTCTTATGAAGAATTGTTTCCGGAAACCGCCGCGATGCAACCGGAATTGCTCGCCTATCATTGGCGGGAGGCTGGTGATTGGCCCAAAACGATCGGCTATCTGATAGCCGCGGCGGAACAGGCACTGCGGCGTTCGGCAACAAACGAAGCCCTCTCTCATCTCGGGCGAGCGCGCGAGGTGATGTTGGCATTGCCCGAGACCGACGACCGACTGCAACTGGAACTCAAACTGGAAATCAGCCTAGGTCGGGCGCTGATTGCTGGTCGCGGCTATACGGCACAGGAAACGATCGATTCCTACCGGCGCGCCCACGCCTTGTGTGACGCGCTCCACGACCATTATTGGCTGCCGATTGTTTTGTTCGGACTGAGTCTCAGCACCTGGTTTGCGGCCGATTACAAGTCGGCGCTCGGTTCGGCGCAGGCGCTCATTCGCTGGGGTGAGCAAGAAAACGTCGGGCCCGGCCGGGCCATGGGCCATTTCTTGACCGGCATGACGCTGACCATGATGGGTGTGTTCGCCGCGGCACGACACCACCTTGAGCGCGCCCTCGCCATCAATGAATTCACGTTGACTGGTCGGCCGCCGTTTCTGGCGTCAGATGCCGATGGCCGCATTACTGCGCTGATGTATTTGCACACCTGCCTGTTTGCGCTTGGCTTCCCGGAACAGGCACATGCCGCGGCCAGGCGGGCGCTCGTGGACACTCCCTCGCAACGATATTCCGTGCTCGTCGCGCAGACCAATGCCTGCCGCATGCACGCGCTGGAGCGTGATTACCGAAGTGTTCTGCGGGTCGCGCTCGAGGCATTGCAAGTCTCCGAGCAGCAGGGTTATCCATTCTTTATCGGCACCAGCTTGGTCTATCGCGGCTGGGCATTGGCGCAGCTTGGGCAGGCGACCGAAGGGGTCGCGCTTTGCCACGAAGGTATTGCCAAGCTTCGCGCCCTGAGCGCCGTGAATTGGTTTCCGCGGTACCTGTCATATCTTGCAGAATGTCACGAAAAGGCCGGCGACGCCGAACGCGCATTGAGCATTGTGGGCGAGGCCATCACGGCGGCGCGCCAACTTGGCGAGCCGTTCTGGGAGGCCGAGCTTCTGCGTTTGCAGGGAGGGCTGATGGTGACGCTCGGCCAGCTTGATCAGGCAGAAGCCCGCTTTCGCGACGCGTTGGCTTTGGCGCGCCGCCAGGAAGCACGTCTGTTCGAGCTGCGCGCCGCCACGAGCCTCGCCGACTTACTGGCCGCTACCGGCGACGGCGGCAGCGCTCGCGAAGCATTGGCGCCGGTCTACGCTCGCTTCACCGAAGGATTTGAGTTCCTCGATTTGCGGGAAGCGAAGGCGTTGCTTGATCGGATTGTCGCGCCGCAGCCCGCCGGCGCCAATGCGTCCAACGACAAATGAACGGGCGGAGAGGGCGCCGATGTGCACGCGGATCGTTTGGGTGAACGATGACGTGGAGAAAGTACCACTCGTCGGACGAATTATGGACTGGGGCTATGACGATTACGAGCCGGACCTTTGGATTCTGCCGCGCGGCGGCAGTCGAGATGGCGGCACCAAGTCAAACCCAATACTATGGGACGTTCGATACGGCAGCCTGGTTGCGCCGCTTTACTGGAAGGTGAGGCGAAACGGCACCGTCACCACGGTCGCGACCAGCACGGACGGAATCAACGAAAAGGGCCTTTCTGGACACACGCTGTGGCTAGGCAAGACCGAGTATCCGCAAGCGGGCGACCGCAAGACGCTAAACGTCGGAAAGTGGCTGCAATACTACCTGGACCAATTCAAAACGGTCGCCGATGCAACGCGCCACGCCGCCAAGGCGCCGTACCGGCTGGTGGCGGCGATCGTCGGCACAATACCGGGCATGCTTCACCTCACCCTGGAAGACGGCACCGGAGATTGCGCCGTCATCGAGTACATCAACGGCGTGCCGCACATCCATCCGGACCCCGCGCGACATCAAGACAGCCGCGACTACTGGGTCATCACCAATTCGCTGACATGCGATCTGCAAAGTAGAAACACCCTCAGTCAATACAAACCATTTGGCGGAACCCTGGAGCTTCCCGGCTCGACGGATTCACGGCACCGGTTCATCCGCGCTTGGCACTATCTCTTGCAATTGCCCAAACCGCGCGACGAAAAGCAAAGAGTAGCCTACATGCTGAGCGTGCTTAGGAACGTGTCTTACCCGTTTGGGAAAATTGACCAGTTTGCCCCGCCGCCTCAAGATAATCTGATACCTTCGACCCGCTGGCGTTCCGTCACCAACCTCAGGGACAAGAGGTATTATTTTGAATCGACGACTACCCTCAATATCTGTTGGGTCGACCTCGACATGCTACGATTTGATCAGCCCAAAAGGCTGGACCTACACCCCAGAAGCGACTTGTTCGGCGAAGTCTCCGGTCGGTTCGTGGCCGCCGAGCCGTTTGAATGGCTGCAAGCGGAGGACGCCGTGCCATGACGCAGCGGGAACGGCTATTGATCATCGGCGCTGGTCCGAAAGCGGCCGCAATCTGTGCGAAGTGTAGCGTGCTGCGCGATTTGGGACATAGACCGCCCCGCCCGATAGTATTTGAGAGAAAGAAAGCCGGTGCCCACTGGACCGGAGATCACGGCTTCACCACCGGACGCCTGCTGTTGGGCACCGCGCCCGAGAAAGATGTCGGCTTCCCATACTTGCCGCATCCCGACAACTCCAAGGTCGCGCCGGAACTCTACCGTCGCTACTCTTGGAGCGCGTTCCAGATCAGCGAAGGGGGCGGGTTGAGCGATTGGATCGATCGCGGCCGACCACACCCTACCCATGAGGAATGGTCAGAATACGTCTCGTGGGTGATCGAGCACTCGATGAGCGATCTGCGAAAAAGGCACCGAAGAAGCGAGCCGCGCGAGGACTTCGGCGAAACCGATGGATTCGTCAAGGGAGAAGTCGTTGCCATCGACCTGCACGACAATCGGTGGAAGATCACCGTCACCAAGGGGGGCCAAAATCAAGATTACGAGGGGGAGAAATTGCTGGTCACCGGACCGGGCAAGGTCAAATGCCTCCGCTGCGTGGACGATGCCTTGAAAGCCAGCGGCCTTATCCTCTTCGGCGATAATTTTTGGACTGCGGACAATCTTGACGCGATAGACAAATCGTCGCGAGCCGTCGCAAACGATCCGATCGTGATCGTCGGCGGAGGAGAAACCGCAGCTTCGATTACCGCCTATCTCGCAGAGCGCGACCACAAGGTCCTCATACTCACGCGCAGCGGGACCATATTTTCCCGCGGCGAGGGCTACTTCGAGAACCGCGTCTATTCCGGGATTTCGCACTGGGGCGATATACCGGAGGTCGCGCGCCGCGAGATTATTCGACGCACCGATCGCGGCGTGTTTTCGCCGGGCGTGATCGCCAAACTCGCCAGCGCCCGTAACCTGGAGCACCGTTTTTGCGAGGTTACGAACGTCGAACTGCGGCAGCCGAACCTGCTCATGATCAATGGCGGCATAAGATGCCGGCTGCTGATCATCGCCATGGGCTTCGACCCCCTGTCATTCAGGAAAATGATAAAGCCGCGGAATAACGGCTTGCTGGAGGCCCTGGACCAAGAACCTTTGACAATAACGCAAGATCTGTCGGCGCAATTGCCCGACGACCATCCCAAGCTCTACCTGCCGATGCTGGCGGGTTTCGATCAGGGCCCGGGATTTCCCAACCTCAGCTGTCTAGGACTCATGTCCGATCGCATTCTCGGCGGATGACGCTGCGGCTGCCCATGCTAAAACTGAGTTTTCAGAAAATTATCGAAGGCCACGCAAATAATGTCGTCGGCGCTGACGTCGGCGCGGCTCGCCCAGCGCTTCAATTGCTCGTCATATTCGGATGGAACAAACACCGATCCCAGTATCTTGTCTTCGTGTTCGTGAAGACTTTTCACCACGCGCTTTATGTCTTCTTTGTTGACGTCGTCCAGAGGCGTTGTCTTGGCGGCATCGCGGCCGATCGCGATTCCCCGCTTTATGACCAGATCAATAGCGTCGCGCATGACGTGGTCCGTCGTCACATTCAACTTGCCTGCCAACCGATTAAGAGCCCGATATTGTTCCATCGGGATGTAGGGCGTCTCCAGAATCTCGTTTTTCTCCTGGCCGCCGGAATCGTCAGTCTGGTCGATTTTGGTTTGCATTTGCAGGCTCTCTGAAAATCTGGCCGAGGTTAAGCAAAGATATATCAGCGCGGCCGCGGAAGCAACGTCGCCGCTCGTCAGCGATGCTGTCGAATGCTATGGCTGGCGCGGTAAGGGCCGACACTGCAAATGCACGCCGAAGCTGCCGCTGCTGGCCGTTCTGCGGCGAGCGAAAGTCACGTGCGAACTCATCTTCGCGGCCGAAACCGGAGGCCAGCCATGCCCACGAGCGACACTTCGCAAGACGACGCGAGCGTGGTGCGGCAGGTCGACGTGGCGATCATCGGCGGTGGGATCGCCGGGATGTACTGTGCGCACCAGTTGCGCACTTCCGCTTTGGCGAAAACGTCCAATCCTGTCTCGATTGGACTGTTCGAAGCCACCGACCGCCTCGGCGGCCGTATCTGCACGCGGACCGTCGTCAACGATCGCGACGAGCCTGAATTCTTCGCCGAATTCGGGCCGATGCGCATCGAGCCCGCGCATCAAGCGCTGTTGGCCGAACTGCTCAATGAGCTTGACATCCGTGCTCCGCAGGGAGGCGACCCTGCCGGCCGGCGAGAGGGATCACTCGTCACTCTTTCGTCGGCTGGCCTGACCTTGGCCGAAAGCAAATATGCTTTCCAGCCGCAGGAGGGGCATGCCCTTCCCAGCGCTGCGGCGTTGTTGCTGCGTGCGCTGGTAGAAATTCTCAAATCGCAGCCGTCGCAGGGACGCGCGGGCGCCGATCGCTTTCACGCCGTTATCGAGGCGCTACGCGTCACCTTGACGGTTCCGCCCGACGCTGAGCCCAGCTGGAGACAAAGAGCGTTCGGGATATGGGCAAAAGACCTCGATGACGCCGACCTGCAGAGCATCCGCGAGTGCGCCGAGCTCAACGGGGTGCCGCTTTGGCAAATGGGATTTTGGAATTTACTCAGCGAGATGCTGCCTCATGAGGAGGTCAACGCGATACGGGATCGAGGGGCTTTCTTTCATCTCATCCACGAAAACCCCAACGCTGCCGACTGGCTTATCGCTTGCCTGCGGTGGTTGAAAACGTCCAAAAAGCTGCAGGCCGTGCACGGCGGCATGGAAATCATCGTCAATCGGCTGCAAAAGCGGTTCACGAATATTGAATGCAGACTGCGGCACACACTGGTCGAACTGACGCCACGCGGGGAAAACGTTTTGCTGAAGTTTTCCTACCCGGGCGGTTTTGCATTTTGGCAAGCCAGGCACGTCATTCTCGCCTTGCCAAAAGCTCGGCTGCAAAAACTGATGCGGATGAACGATCGGCGGTTTCCAGACCGCATCCAAAGGGCCGCCGATTCGGTCATTGGGTACCCAATGCTGAAGGCCTTTTTCGCGGTGAAAGCACGATGGTGGCCGGACGATTATCGCGCCGAAGATCATGCCGACCGACTGCCGACCCGAGAGCTACATGTTTTCAACAGCCTGGTGCGAGGAAGCCGGCGCGGTATGATCTTGATTTACACTGACCGGCCGGGATCCGAATTCTGGTCGGATTACATCGGGACGCACGGCCGCCAGGACGAGCCGGAATTATTTGCCCGATCGGCCCTTCGAACCGGCAGCGTTCTCGCTAACGACAATGCCGACAATCAACGACGCCGCCTAATAAAAAAATTCCTGCAGTACGCAAAGCGGATTGGCGGCGACGGTCTAAGCGAAAAGGATATTGAATGGTGCGGCATTCGCGA
>Ga0181525_10001919_pt1 | contig 17495 bp, 11 predicted proteins | sample PEATcosm2014_Bin_48_FD_121100 | JGI IMG/M metagenome (GOLD analysis project Ga0181525, IMG submission 121100) | Peatland microbial communities from MTU Mesocosm Facility, Houghton, MI, USA - PEATcosm2014_Bin06_10_metaG | ecosystem: Environmental > Terrestrial > Soil > Wetlands > Peat | place...
TAGTCCATGCGGAACACGCCGTAGGGCGGTGCATCGGTCGGCGACTGGGTCGCGCTCAGGTAGGCGTAGACGGTCTGCGAACCGCCGTTCTGGCTCATCGATATCCAGATCCGGGCGATCATCGGGTCGCTGTTGGAGGCGCGCGTCACGTTGACGGTGGCGTTGGCGTAGTTGGTCGCGCCGGCCGAATTGGCACTGCCGCCGCCCTTGTTCGCCTGGCACTTGTTGATGTCGATCAGCGCCAGGTACGGTCCGGCATTGACCATGTCACCCGGATCCATGGCACCTATCACGCACAGCACCATGTTCAGGCTGCCGATGCCCTGCGCGGTCTCGTCCTGCACGTACAGGTTCGGCACGTCGGTGTTGTACGGCGCGGTGGCCGGTATCTGCGCCTGCGCGGCGGTGCCGATCAGCAGGGCCGCGCCCAGCGCCAGTCGGCAGAATTTTTGCGGATTCATGATGTGCCCCTCAGTTGGCCGTGACCACGGACACCGTGCTCGGCGTCTTGACGCCGGTGACCGCCGGTGCGGGTGTCGTGGTGACTGGTGCGGCGCTGCTGGAGGAACCGCCGCCACAACCGCCCAGCAGTTGCGCGACTGTCAGCCCTAAGATAAGTAGGGGTAAGGAACATTTCATGAAGATGTCTCCGAGAGTGGACTGCCCTGCGGCCAAAACCGGCCATTGCCGACGCGCCGTGACGGTGTTCTTGCAAGCGGGCGCCACCCGGCGTGAAGTGCTGACCGACGTCCCCTATGGAACGCGCCCCCACGCCCGGCATTTCGTGTCCGTTGCCATCGGCGTTTTCCCGCTAATATTCAGCGGGCATTCGAATTGCCGGTAGAACCACGGGCAATTTGCGCCTTACGCAGTGCATCATTGCCCTCCGAACTCCCCACCGGCTTCCCTTGTCCATGTCAGAACGCCATTCCTGGATCCGCATCCGCGGTGCCCGCCAGAACAACCTGCGCAATCTCGATCTCGACCTGCCCACCGGCGAACTGATAGTCGTCACCGGCGTGTCGGGTTCCGGCAAGAGCTCGCTGGTCTTCGACACGCTGTATGCCGAAGGCCAGCGGCGCTACGTCGAAACCTTCTCGCCGTATGCGCGCCAGTTCCTCGATCGCATGGACCGTCCGGCGGTCGACCGGATCGAGGGCGTGCCACCGGCCATCGCCATCGACCAGACCAACCCGGTGCGCACCTCGCGCAGCACCGTGGGCACGATGACGGAGATCAACGATCACCTGAAGCTGCTCTATGCGCGCGCCAGCCGCCTCTATTGCCGCCAGTGCCGGCGCGCGGTGCGCCGCGACACGCCGGGCAGCATCGTCGAGGATCTCCTTCACCGCAGCGAGGCGCAGGACCGGCCGCGCCTGGTCATCACCTTTCCGGTGCGCGTGCCCGCCAATTTCTCGGCCGACGAGGTGCGCGCGCACCTGCATGCGCAGGGCTACACGCGGGTCCAGCGCGAGACGACCGCGGCCGGCACGGGCGACGGCGCACCGGAACAACGCGTCCTCGACGTGGTGCGCGATCGCCTGCGGCTCGACGCGGGCCAGGCGCAGCGGCTGCGCGAGTCGATAGAGGAGGCGCTGCGCCTGGGCAGCGGCCGCGTCGACGTGTGGCTGGACACGGCCGGCGAAGGCGCCGGGTCGGAGGCGGCGGCGCCCGCGCCGTGGGCGCGCTACTCCTCGGAACTGCACTGCGCGCACTGCGACATCCGCTACAGCGAACCGACGCCCAGCACGTTCTCGTTCAATTCGCCACTGGGGGCCTGCGACAGCTGCCGCGGCTTCGGCCGGGTGATCGGCATAGACCACGCGCTGGTCATCCCGGACACCGGCAAGACGCTGCGCGGCGGAGCGATCAAGCCATGGCAGACCGCCAGCTTCAAGGAGTGCCAGGCCGAGATGCAGAAGTACGCCGGCGCGGCCGGCGTCCCCCTGGACGTTCCCTGGGAGCAGCTCGACGAACGCGCGCGCCGCTGGGTGCTCGATGGCGACCCGCAGTGGACCGGCAAGTGGAAGACCCAGTGGTACGGACTCGACCGATTCTTCGTCTGGCTCGAATCGCGCGCCTACAAGATGCACATCCGCGTGCTGCTGTCGCGCTATCGATCCTATACGACCTGCCCGACCTGCGCCGGCACGCGGCTCAAGCCCGACGCCCTGCTGTGGCGCCTGGACCTGGGCGACGGCGCACCGGGATACACGATCCACGAGCTCATGCTGGTGCCGGCGCAACGGCTGCGCGAGCATTTCGACGTGCTGCACGCATCGCTTGCCGCGGCGACCGGCGCACCGCCGGACGCGGCCGCCGGCGCGCGCAGCGGCGGCGAGGATGCGGCAACGCAGATCCTCGCCGCCGAGATCCGCTCGCGCCTGCGCTTCCTGTGCGAGGTGGGCCTGGGCTACCTCACCCTGGACCGGCAAAGCCGCACGCTGTCGGGCGGGGAGGTCCAGCGCATCAACCTCACGACGGCGCTGGGCACCTCGCTCGTCAACACGCTGTTCGTGCTCGACGAGCCGTCCATCGGACTGCATCCGCGCGACATGCAGCGGGTCATCGGCGTCATGGAGCGGCTGCGCGATGCCGGCAACAGCCTCATCGTGGTGGAGCACGATCCGCAGATCATGCTGGCCGCCGACCGCATCCTCGACATGGGGCCGGGTCCGGGCGACCGCGGCGGGCAGATCGTCTTCGACGGCACGCCCGCGCAGCTGCAGCTGGCCGACACCGCCACCGGCGTGTACCTGGGCGGGCGGCGGCGCATCGAGGCGCCCGGCGGACTGGCCGTGGAGGCGCATACGCCGCGCATCGTCCTGGAGGGGGTGCGCGAACACAACCTGAAGGACATCGACGTCGAATTCCCGCTGCGGCGCCTGGTGACGGTGACCGGCGTGTCCGGATCGGGCAAATCGACGCTGATCCAGGACGTGCTGTACCCGGCGCTATGCAAGATACTGCGCAAGACCGGTCCGGTAGCCGGTGCGCACGAGCGCTGCCTGGGTGCGGACTGGATCGACGACGTGGCCCTGGTCGACCAGTCGCCGATCGGCAAGACCACGCGCTCCAATCCGGCAAGCGTCGTCGGCGCCTTCGACCCGATCCGCAAGCTGTTCGCCCAGGCGCCGCTGGCACAGGAACGGCGCTACACCGCCGGCACCTTCAGCTTCAACACCGGCGATGGCCGCTGCCCGACCTGCGGCGGCAACGGATTCGAGCATGTCGAGATGCAGTTCCTGTCCGACGTCTACCTGCGCTGCCCCGATTGCAACGGGCGGCGCTTCCGCGCCGAGGTGCTCGAGGTCCAGCTCGAACGCAAGGGCCGGGCCGCGTCGATCGCCGACATCCTGGAGCTGACCGTGGCCGAGGCGGTCGCCTACTTCGCGGCCGATGCGGAGGTGGTGCGCGCATTGAGCCCGCTGGCCGACGTCGGGCTCGACTACCTGCGCCTGGGGCAGCCGGTGCCGACGCTCTCCGGAGGCGAGGCGCAACGCCTCAAGATCGCCGCCTTCCTTGCCGATGCGCTCAAGGCCGGGCCGGCGGCCAGGGCGGGCCGCGGGTCGCTGCTGCTCTTCGACGAACCCACGACCGGCCTGCACTTCGAGGACATCGCGCGGCTGATGCGCGCGCTGCGCAAGCTGCTGGCGGCAGGCCACTCGCTGATCGTCATCGAGCACAACCTCGACGTGATCCGCGCCTCCGACTGGATCATCGACCTGGGGCCCGAGGGCGGCGACGCCGGCGGCAGCGTCGTCGTGGCGGGCAGTCCGGCCGACGTGGCGCGCCACCCCGGCTCGCACACCGCAGAGGCGATGCGCCCCTACGAGGCCAGCCTGGCGCCGGGCGCCGCACCGGCCGCGCGCCGGCACGGCGCCGGCGAACGACGGGCAGCCTACGCGCCGGCGGCGATCGAGATGGTCAATGCGCGCGAGCACAATCTCAAGGGCATCAACCTGTCGATACCGCGCGACACGTTCACGGTGATCACCGGCGTCTCGGGCAGCGGCAAGTCCACCCTGGCCTTCGACATCCTTTTCAACGAGGGCCAGCGGCGCTACCTCGAATCGCTCAACGCCTACGCGCGCTCGATGGTGCAACCGGCGGCCCGGCCCAGCGTCGATGCCATCCACGGCATCCCGCCCACGGTGTCGATAGAGCAGCGCGTGAGCCGCGGCGGCCGCAAGAGCACGGTGGCCACGCAGACCGAGCTGCACCACTTCCTGCGCCTGCTGTTCGTCAAGCTGGGCGTGCAGTACTGTCCCGACTGCCAGTTGCCGGTGCAGCCGCAGTCGTTCGACGCGATCGTCGCGGCCATCCTGCGCGAGTGGCGCGGCCGCGAGATCGGCATCCTCGCGCCGCTCATCGTCAACCGCAAGGGTCTCTACACCGAACTGGCGCGCTGGGCCTCGGCCAAGGGCTATTCGCACCTGCGGGTGGACGGACGCTTCGTGCCGACCCGCCCCTGGGAACGGCTCGACCGCTTCAAGGAGCATTCGATCGACCTGCCGGTGGGCAGCCTGCTGGTGGATCCGCGCAACGAGGACGAACTGCGCGCCATCGTGCAGGCGGCGCTGGAGCACGGCCACGGCGTGGTCGAGGTGGCCTGGCCGATGGAAGACCTGCGCGCCGCGCTCGACAAGGGCCGGACCCCTCCGTCCCTGGAGCGGCGGGTCTTCTCGATCCACCGGGCCTGCGCCGGCTGCGGCAAGTCGTTTCCCGAACCGGACCCGCGCATGTTCTCGTACAACTCCAAGCACGGCTGGTGCACGCACTGCTACGGCACGGGCCTGCAGCTGGCCGGCTTCGAGGCCGAGCACACCGGCGAGGAGGTCTGGTGGAACGCCTGGTACGAGGGCGAGGAGACCCCCTGCCCGGCCTGCCACGGCCAGCGCCTTAACCCGACCTCGCTGGCCGTGCGCTTCGACGACCGCTCGATCGCCGACATCGGCGCGATGACCGTGGCCCAGGCGCAGGCCTGGTCGGCCGGCCTGGCACTCGAAGGCCGCGCGGCACAGATCGCGCGCGACGTGGTTGCCGAGGTCGGCGGGCGCCTGGACTTCCTCGTCGAAGTGGGCCTGTCCTACCTGGCGCTCGACCGTGCCGCACCGACCCTGTCGGGCGGCGAGGCGCAGCGCATACGGCTGGCCGCGCAGCTCGGTTCCAACCTGCAGGGCGTCTGCTACGTGCTCGACGAGCCGACGATAGGCCTGCACGCGCGCGACAACGGCATACTGCTGCGCGCCCTGCGCAAGCTCGAATCGCGCGGCAATACGCTGGTGGTCGTCGAACACGACGAGGACACGATACGCGCGGCCGAACACCTGATCGACATCGGCCCCGGCGCCGGATCGCGCGGCGGCCGGGTGGTCGCGCAGGGCAGCGTGCAGGACCTGATCGACTGCCCCGAGTCGGTGACCGGACGCTACCTGCGGGCCGATGCGGCGCGCGCGGCGGCGCCCGCGCGCCCGATCGCGCCCGGCGATCCGCTACTGGGATTGCGCGGCGCCCGCCTGCACAACCTGCGCGACGTCGACATCGACCTGCCGCTGGGCCGGCTCGTCGTGGTTACCGGCGTCTCGGGGAGCGGCAAGTCGAGCCTGGCCCGCGACGTACTGCTGGCCAACCTGCGCAGCGTGCTGGGCGATGCGCTGGCGCAGCGCAAGGCGGCGCGCAAGACGCCGGGGGCGCGGGCGCCGGCCATGCGCTGGCAGGGTTGCCGCGAGATCACCGGCTGGGAGGCGGTCGACCGCGTCCTCGAGGTGGACCAGACGCCGATCGGCAAGACGCCGCGCTCGTGCACGGCGACCTATGTCGGCATCTGGGACGCGATACGCAAGCGCTACGCCGAGACCACCGAGGCCAAGGTGCGCGGCTTCTCGCCCAGCCGTTTCTCCTTCAACACGGCCGGCGGCCGGTGTCCCGGATGCGAGGGCCAGGGGCTGCAGACCATCGAGATGAGCTTCCTGCCGGATGTGAAGATCGTCTGCGACCAGTGCGGCGGCCGGCGCTTCGAGAAGACCACGCTGGAAGTGCTCTGGCGCGGCAAGAGCATCGGCGACGTCCTGCAGATGGAGATCGACGAAGCGGTGGAATTCTTCGCGAGCAGCAGCCAGATCGCACACCCGCTGCAGCTGCTCAAGGACGTGGGCCTGGGATACCTCACGCTGGGACAGGCCTCGCCGACGCTCTCCGGCGGCGAGGCGCAGCGCATCAAGCTCGTCACGGAACTCGCGAAGGCGCGCAGCGCGCAACCGCTGCCGCCCGGACGCGCCGCCGGCGCGCGGGCGCCGTCCAGCACGCTCTACGTGCTGGACGAGCCGACGGTGGGCCTGTCGATGGCCGACGTGGAACTGCTGCTCAAGGCGCTGCACCGCCTGGTGGACGCCGGCCACAGCGTCGTCATCGTCGAGCACAACCTGGACATGATCGCCCAGGCCGACTGGATCATCGACATGGGCCCGGACGGCGGCGACGCGGGCGGCCGCCTGGTCGGCGCCGGGCCGCCGGCGCTGCTGGCGACGCTGGAGACACCGACGGGGCAGGCTTTGCGCGGGTGGCTGCGCAGGCGGTGATCGCGCATGGGCGTGGGCCCTCACCCCTGCCCTCTCCCGCACGCGGGAGAGGGGGTTGATCGACGCAACGCGGGTGTTGCTCCCTCTCCCGCACGCGGGAGAGGGCAGGGGTGAGGGTCAGCGGCAGATCCCCCGCAGCGCCTGCCACTCCACCGCATCGAGCACCGGCCGGCTGGGGTAGCCGGTGGCGTGCGCCGCCAGCTCGGCGCGCTGCGCGCTGGCCGGATGGCTCGAGAGGATAGGCGGCGGTTCGGGCATCTTCTGCGCACGCTCGAAGAAGGCCCGGAAACCGGCCGCATCCACCTGCGCCCTTGCCAGGCGCTGCAGTCCCTGCGCATCGGCCTCTTCCTCCTGCTGGCGGCTGAATTTCATCGTCAGCAGCAGGTACGCAAGGCGCGAACCCGCCGACGGATCGGCGCCGGTCGCGCCACCTACGGCGCCCAGCGCAAGCAGGTTGACCGCGATGCCCTGGAGTATGTGGCGGTTGCGCACGTGTTCGATCTCATGGGCCAGCACCCCGGCCAGTTCCTCCGGTGACCGGGCCTGGGCTATCAGGCCGTCGAACAGATAGATGTGGCCGCCGAGCGCGGCGTAGGCGTTCACGGCCTTGCCGTGCAGGACGGTGATCGAAATCGGCAGTTGCGCGTCGGCGGCGTCGAGCGGGTACAGGCGCTGCACGAGCTTCGCCAAGGCGCGAGTCGATGCCGGGTCGGAGGGAGCGTCGCACGCGGCGCTCGACGGCGCGCCGCCGATGAGTCCCGCCAGCGCCCGCTCCACCGACCAGGGTGCGTGCCGCGCCGCCCAAGGCAGCGCGGGAACCGCCGCGGCGGCAGCCGCGGCCACGAGCGCGAGCCACAGCAGTCCCTTCGTGCGGGAACCGAGCGGCACCATCGGCTTCAGTGCCGGGCGAAGCGCATGAAGATGTAGAACAGGATGAAGAAGACGGTGACCACCATCGCCAGCGGCCCGCCCTGCAGCTTGCGCGCCGAGGCCGCGCTGGTGCTGGCGATGTTGATCGTCGGGCTCATGGTATCGGTGGCATCGATGAAGGTGTCGCGGTCCTGCAGCACGGCCTGCGGCGGCAGCGCATCCGAGCGCGTCTTGATCCCGGCGACCTTGCGCACGGCCGTGCCGATGGCCATGAACTCGATGAGCCCGCCGCCCAGGTCGTAGATGTGGGTCTTCACGCCGATCACTTCGTCGGCGCCGCAGCGCTCGGCGTCGGCCTCGATGCGTGCCAGCGCCTTCTCGCGCGCCTCGTAGAGGATCTCGGTCAAGCCGGCGACCTCGCCGCCACCCAGGGTCTGCAGCGCCGAGAACAGGCCGCCCTTGAGGCCCAGCGAATAGACCGATACGCCCATCACCAGGCGTATCGGCAGGAAGCCGACGTTGACCATGTTCCACATCTCCTCGTTGGTCATGTCGCTGGTCACCGGCTTGAGATCGAAGGCTTCCACGGCGGGGTGGTGGGAGGCGGTCCCCACCATGATCATCTCCTGCGCGCCCAGCAGCGGCGAGATCGTCGTCTCGATGCCGACGACCGCGTTGGCGCCGCAGCGCTTGGCCTCGTCGGTGATCCGCGTCAGCGCCAGGTGGCGGGTGTGGTCGAAGATCTGCGTGTATTCGGCGACCTCGCCGCGCGCGAGGCTCTTGAACCCCCCGGCGACGGCGCCGCCCAGGCCGATCGAGTACGCCACGTTGCCGAACACGAAGCGGATCGGCCGGAACCCGGCGTCGACCTGGCAGAAGAGCTTGGCGACGTCGGCCGAGGTCGAGAACCGCAGGCCGTCCTTGCTCTCGCCCTCGGCCGGGTGGATGGTCGAGGCGACGGTGATGAACTCGAGATTGCCGCCGTGGTTGATCACGTCGAACGAGACGCCCGCCAGCCCTATGCCGCCGTACTGCTGGGCCTCGCCCATCATGCGGTCGAAGGCACGCGTGCGCCCGTCATGGACGAGATTCGTGATTTCGGCGATCTCGCCGCCACCCAGGTTCGAGAGGCCGGCGCCTATGCCCCGGGCGATACCCAGCGCGACGACGCTGTTGCCCACGCACAGCTGGCCGGGCCGGTAGCCCATGCGTTCGAGAAAATAGATCTCATTGCCGGACATTCCGGAGATGCGCTTGTGCTGCTGGGCCATGGTGTCCCCTGGAGTGCGCAGCACCGGCGGTCACTCGCGTCCGCGGCACGGCGACCGGCGTGTCCGGCGTCGGGGCATGCACGCCGGTCCGGCGGCGCTATTGTTTCAATCGTTGACCGGCGCGTCAAAGGTTCCGATGCCGGCGTGGCCCGGGCACCGGTGCGCGGACGAAAAAAAACCGATGATCCGGTCCGGGGACCTCGTCATCGGTTTTGCTACCAGCGCCCAGGCCCGCGGGCGGGCCCCAGGCGCCGGCGGCGGCCGGGTCTAGCGGCCGCGGCGCGCCGGCGCGCCGGTGGCGGTCCAGCCCGGCGGCAGGTTGCTGCGCACCGTCGAGGATTCGCCACTGCGCGCGGGGCCGCGCGCGCCACGTCCGGCCGAGCCGGGCGTGGAGCCGTTGCGCTCGAAGCGCTGCGCACCCGGGCGGCTGTCGCCGTGGGCCGGAGCGCGATTGCCGTTGACATCGGCGCCGCGCGGCGCATCGGCGACCGTTGCGCTGCTGCTGCGCATCGGCCCGGTATAGGGCTCGCGCCGCGGGGCGGAGCCGCGATTGGCGCCGCCGTGCGGGCGGTCGCCGGCCGCGCGGAAGCCTTCGGCGCGGTACGGTTCGAGCGTATTGCCGTTGCGGTCGCCGTTCTCGTCGAGCGGACGGTCCTTGCGCGGGGCGCTGCGGGCACCGGCCGGACGCGCGGCGCCACTGCGCGGCGCGCCGGAACCACTGCTGCGCGGACCACGGGCGCCGGCGCCGGGCGCGGAACGCCCGTTCGACGAACGGCCGCGCGGCGCGCTGGAACGCGCGGGGCGCTCATCGGACTCGATGACCTCGGCCGGCTGCGCACCCGGACGCCCGGCCTCGAATCCGGCGATGACGACCTTCGGTATCGAACGCTTGATGAGGCGCTCGATGTCGCGCAGGCGACCGCTTTCCTCGCCACTGACCAGCGAGACCGCCTCGCCGGTGGCGCCGGCGCGGCCGGTGCGGCCGATGCGGTGGACGTAGTCCTCCGGGACATGCGGCAGTTCGAAATTGACGACGTGGGGCAGCTGCTCGATATCGAGACCGCGGGCGGCGATGTCGGTGGCGACCAGCACCTGCAGCTTGGCCTCCTTGAAGTCGGCCAGGGCGCGCGTGCGGGCGTTCTGGCTCTTGTTGCCGTGGATCGCGAGCGCCGGCACGCCGCTCTTCTCGAGGCGGGCTGCCAGCTTGTTGGCGCCGTGCTTGGTGCGCGTGAAGACCAGCACCTGGAACCAGTTGCCTTCCTTGACCAGATGCACCAGCAGCTCGGCCTTGCGGCCGGCGTCCACCGGGTGCACGGTCTGGGCGACGTTCTCCACCGTCGAGTTGCGCGGCGTCACCTGGATGCTGACCGGCGACTTGAGCATGGTCTCGGCCAGGGCGCGGATCGGATCGGCGAAGGTGGCCGAGAACAGCAGGTTCTGGCGCTGGCGCGGCAGCAGCGCGATGATGCGCTTGATGTCGGGGATGAAGCCCATGTCGAGCATGCGATCGGCCTCGTCGAGGACCAGGATCTCGATGCCCGAGAGATCGACGGTGCGCTGGCCGCAATGGTCCAGCAGTCGACCGGGGGTGGCCACCATGATGTCCAGGCCGCGACGCAGCCGATCGATCTGCGGGTTGATGGAGACCCCGCCGAAGATGGCGCAGGACGTGAGATTGGAATGCTTGCCGTAGGTGCGCACGCTTTCCTCGACCTGGGCCGCGAGTTCGCGGGTCGGGACGAGGATCAGCGCGCGGATCTTGCGCGGCGGGCCGCGGCGGCCGGTTTCCTTGGCCGGTTCGGCGGCATGCACCGGTGCCGTCGTGCCGAGGATCTGCAGGATCGGGAGGACGAAAGCGGCCGTCTTGCCGGTGCCGGTCTGGGCCCCGCCCATGAGATCGGAGCGCGCGAGAACGACGGGAATGGCTTGCGTTTGAATGGGAGTGGGTTGGGTGTATCCGGCATCGGCGACCGCGCGCACGAGCTCATCGGACAAACCGAGGTTTGCAAAAGACATGTAATGGGGCTTTCAATGGTTGGCCTGCCGCCGCTTCCGAGAGAAGCGAAGTTCATCGACCAGCCGATTGCAGACGAACGAGTAAGGTACTGCGCGTCGAGATTGACTGTGGCGAGGTAGTCGAACTGTGCGACCACGCTGGTCTCAAGCCACGGACGAACTATAACACAAACGCGGCATCCGGGAAGGCAAAGCGGGCCGGAACCGCGCTGGCATCACCGGTACTGCGCCGCAAACCACCCCCAATTCACCGAGTCCCCGGGGTGCGCGCGCCTTCAACCACCCGTTTCGGGATCATCACCGGGGTCCTCGTTGTCGTTGCTGGCACGCAGGCCCTGGAAACGATGCCGCAGGTAGTGCTCCATCGGCCCGGCAAACACCAGGGTGAACAGGGCCAGGACCAGGCAGCATCCGCCGGTCACCCAGTCGCCGACGCCGAAGACGATGCCCAGCGCGGCGGTCACCAGCACGGTGGCCGCGGTAGTCAGCCCGTGGACGCGTATGCCGGGCGCGTCGTGCAGGATCACGCCGGCGCCCAGGAAACCGATGCCGGTGAGTATGCCCTGCATCACGTGGCCCATCGTCGTGTTCATGTCGTGCGTGCCGACGTCGACGCCCTGCGCCGCCAGGGTGACGGCGGCAGCGCTCAGGCCCACCAGCCCCAGGGTGCGCATGCCGGTGGGCTTGCCGTGCAGGTCGCGGTTGAGGCCCAGCAGCATCCCGCCGCACATGGCTGCGCCCAGTCGCAGGACGATCTCCCATTGGCCGTTCATCAGCGCTTGCCCTTGCGTGTGCCGCCGGACGGCGCCGGCCGCGCCGGGGTGGCGTTGCACAGTGCCAGCAGGCGCGGGTCGCCGGCGTCCCATGCCGCGGCGAAAGCGCGAAAGGCCGCCGTGTTGGCGGCATCGATCGCACCAGCCGCGTCGAGCCAGCTTGACGGCCGCGCGCGTACGTCGCCGCCGAACGCCATCAGGGCATCGATGCCATCGGCCTGCTGGCGACCGGCGCTGCGCAGCTGCGCGAAAGCCGCCAGCGTCGCCATCGCCTGCAGCGTCGGCGCCAGCGTCGCGCGGCCGCGTGCCAGCGGCTCGAGCGCGATACGGTCCTCCACCGGTTGCAGTTCGCGCGCCACGAACGGCGCGCCGCCCATCCGCACCGCGGACAGGAAGGCGGGCGAGGCGGCCTGGCAGACATCCTGGATGGCGACCACGCGCGCCGCCTCGCTGGGCCAGGCCGGCTGGCGAAACTGCGGCATCGCCTGGGCGGCGCTCGAGGTGGCGGCGTATTTGAAGTCGATCAGCGCATTGCGGTCCGGATCGGCCTTGCCCTGCACCAGGGCGACATAGCGCGGTACGCCCAGGCTGCCCATGCCGGCGACGCGAAAGGCGATGTCGCGCACTTCGAAGAAACGGGGGTTCGCATAGGTTCGCGCCAGCTCGCCCAGCGCCGCGGCGACGCGCCGGCGGGCCGGATCGCGCGCGGCCAGGGGCAGGTAGCGGTGGCCGTCGAGCGCGATGCGCCGGCAGCCGCCCTCGACATGCGTGCGCGCCGCCAGCAGGCTGCGGCGCTTGCGCTTCTCCACCTGGCGCAGCAGCGCGCCGATCGGACCGCTGGCGGTCTCGCGTTCCAGCCAGAACGCCTTGCCCCGCGCCAGCGCCGCGGCATAGGCATCCAGCGCTGCGGCCACCAGTTCCCGGGACTCGCCGCGCGTGATCCGCAAGCCCGGAGACGCCGCATGGATGCTGGCCAGGAAGCGCAGCAGGTCCACGCTCACCGGCAGGCGCGCCGCCTCGTCGAAATCGTTCAGGTCGAAATAGACCAGCCGGTTGCCGCCGCGGAAGCAGCCGAAGTTCTGCAGGTGCAGGTCGCCGCAGACCCAGCCGAGCGGGGTTTGCGGCAGGGCCGACAGATCGAGGGCGCGATGCCCCAGCATGGCCGTGGCGCGCAGGAAGACGAAGGCATCCTGCGACATCGCCGTGAACTTGCGCCGCATCAGCTCCGGCGCGCGGCCGCTGTTGACCGCGCAGACGAGATCAACGGGGTCCAGCCGGGGCCTGGGGGAAACGCGCGACGCCATGCGGCCGCAATCATGAAATATGGGTGTCGCAGTTTAACCGCCACCGACCGCCCCGGGAATCGGCACGACCTTTCCGGAGTAAATGCTTGCCCGCGCCCGATGGTCCGGCACACCTGCGGGAGGCGGGGTGCCGGCAGGCCGGGCTTGGGCATTCCCGTACACCGGCAATCGAGAATCCCCCACAGGTCGGGCCAGGCGTCAAGTAGGGAACTCCCGCCCTGGCGCAATTCCCCACGGAACCCTGCTCTTATCGTTCGATCGACCCCCGCGCCCCGCAATAGCCTTGTAGCGCTCGGGCATGGCGTCCGCACGGGCGAAGCCGGCGATCGTGGCGCCGGACCAAGATCAATCCAGGGATAGTCAGAGGCAAGGTGCATGTTCTCCAGCAATCGCGGCAAGACCCTGTTGCAACATAGTGGTGCTCCGCTGGTCGGCCTGGCGGGCGCCGTCGGCTGCGCCGTGTTCGGCGGTGCCAGCGTGGCGGCCCTGGGCTGCGGCGCGCTGCTGCTGGCCGGCGGCCTGTTCGCGGGTTGGCGCTCGCAGCGCACGCAGTCGCAGCACCGGGCCGCGCTGCAGGCCTTCCTGGAAAGCCAGAAGTCGTTCAGCGCGCGCCTTGCCCCCATCTGGTCGGGGCACATCGAGGCCTCGCGCAGCCAGATGGAAACGGCGATCTCGGCGCTCAGCGTGCGCTTTGCCTCGATCACCACCAAGCTCGACGAAACGCTGGAGAAGACAGCCGCGGTCTCCGACAGCGGCAACAGTTCGGCCAGCGCCGTCGCGGTCTACGCGCGCAGCGAGACCGACCTGGGCGGCGTCGTCGACTCGCTGCGGGCATCGATGGCCAGCAAGGCGCAGATGCTCAACCAGGTCCAGGGCCTGCAGGATTTCGTCGTCGAGCTGCAGGAGATGGCCGAGGCCGTGGCGCGCATCGCGCAGCAGACCAACCTGCTGGCGATCAACGCGGCGATCGAGGCGGCCCACGCCGGCGAGACCGGGCGGGGTTTTGCCACCGTCGCCCAGGAAGTGCGCGCCCTGTCCAAGCGCTCCGGCGAGACCGGCGCGCAGATCTCCGCCAAGGTCCAGGCCGTCAACGCGGCCATAGGCGCCGCGCGCTCGGCCGCCGAAGCCTCGGCCAAGAACGAGGACCAGACGCTGCGCGACTCCGAACAGGCGATCCGCCAGGTGCTCGGCTCCTTCGAGGGCCTGACCTCGTCGCTGACCGACGCGGCCGAGGCGCTGCGCGCCGAAAGCCGCGGCATCAAGGACGATGTCTACGAGGCGCTGGTGCAGCTGCAGTTCCAGGACCGCGTCAGCCAGATCATGAGCCACGTCAAGACCAATATCGAGCGGCTGCCCGAAGTGATGGAACAGCACAAGCGCGAGTGCGAGCGCGACGGCGCGCTGCACGCGTTGGATCCGCAGGGGGTGCTGAGCGAGCTGGAGGCCACCTACGCGATGACCGACGAGCACGCCGTGCACAAGGGGCGCGCCGCGGTCGCGGCGAAGAAGGAACCGGAAGAGATAACGTTTTTTTGAGGGAAACCATGGCGAAGAACATACTCGTTGTCGATGATTCCGCATCCCTGCGGCAGGCGGTCGGCATCGCCCTGCGCGGCGCCGGCTACGACGTCATCGAGGCCTGCGACGGCAAGGACGCGCTGGCCAAGCTGAACGGCCAGAAGGTCAACCTGATCATCAGCGACGTGAACATGCCCAACATGGACGGGTTCACGTTCGTCAAGGCCGTCAAGGCGCTGGCCTCGTACAAGTTCACACCCGTCATCATGCTGACGACCGAAAACCAGGACAGCAAGAAGCGCGAAGGCCAGGCGGCCGGCGCCAAGGCCTGGGTCGTCAAGCCCTTCCAACCCGTGCAGCTGCTGGCTGCCGTAGAAAAACTGGTGCTTCCATGAAACAGACCGCCAAGACCCCGTCGCGCAAATCCAAGGGCGCGGCCACCCCGCTGCAGATCGATGGCGACATGACCATCTACCAGGCCGATGAACTCAAGCAGAAGCTGCTGGGCACGCTGGCCGGCCCGGCGGCCGCGGTGCAGGTGGACCTGCATAACGTCAGCGAGATCGATACCGCCGGCGTGCAGCTGCTGATCGCCGCCAAGCACGCGGCCACCGCGCTGGGCAAGACGCTCACCGTCACCGCCTGCAGCAAGGCCGTGACCGAGGTCCTCGAACTGTTCGGCCTCGTGTCCTTCTTCGCCGACGCCGCCGCAAGCGCCTGAACACCGGCGCGCGCCCGCCCCACACAAGGAAATCCATGAACCTCGACCAGGCACTTCAGACCTTCATCGTGGAGAGCAGGGAACTGCTCGAGGACATGGAAGGCGCCCTGCTCGGCATCCGCGACGTCGAGGACCAGTCGGCATCGATCAACGCGATCTTCCGCGCGGCCCACACGATCAAGGGTTCCGCGGGCCTCTTCGGCCTCGACCAGATCGTCGAGTTCACCCACGTCGTCGAAAGCGTCCTCGACCGGGTGCGCGAAGGCACGATCGCGATCGACGACCCCCTGGTGGCCCTGCTGCTCGGGTGCAGCGACCACATGGGTGGCCTGATCGGCGCGCTGGCCGCCGGCCAGACCGACCGCGACGCGGCCGCCGACGAGCGCGCCGCGCCCTTGCTGCAACGCCTGCGCGCGCTGCTGGGCGAGGCGCCCGCGGCGGCGCCGAGCGCGCCCGCCGCGACGCCCGCGGCCGCACTGCCGGCCGCCGACGCGGAAGGACCGACCGGCGCCGACCACTGGCACATATCGCTGCGTTTCGGCCGCGAGGTGCTGCGCAACGGCATGGATCCGCTGTCGTTCCTGCGCTACCTGGGCAAGCTCGGCGAGATCACCGGGCTGGTCACGCTGCCCTACGCGCTGCCGGCACTGGCCGACATGGATCCGGAGGCCTGCTACCTGGGCTTCGAGATCGCGCTCAAGAGCGCCGCCGACAAGGCCGCCATCGAGGGTGCCTTCGAGTTCGTCATCGACGACTGCCAGGTGCACATCCTTGCGCCCAGGAGCCGCATTTCCGAATATGTCGCGCTGATCGAGCAGATCGGCGAGGAGCCTGCGCGCCTGGGCGAGATCCTGGTCCACTGCGGCTCGCTGACCGCGCGCGAGCTCGAGGGCGCGCTGTCGCGCCAGAAGGAATCGGCCCTGCACCAGCCGCTGGGGCAGATCCTGGTCGAGCAGGGCACGGTGCAGCCGGCCGTGGTCGATGCGGCGCTGAGCCGGCAAAAGCAGGTGAAGGACCACAAGAGCCCCGAGGGCCAGTCGATCCGCGTCGACGCCGAAAAGCTCGACCACCTGATTAATCTCGTGGGCGAACTCATCACCGCGGGCGCCGCCGCCAACCTGGCCGCACGCCGTTCGCGCAATGTCGAGGTGCAGGAAGCCAACTCGCAGCTGGCCAGCCTGGTGCAGGAGGTGCGCGACAGCGCCCTGCAATTGCGCATGGTCAAGATCGGCGCCACCTTCAGCCGGTTCCGCCGGGTGGTGCACGACGTGTCGCGCGAGATCGGCAAGGACATCGAGCTGCAGGTGCGCGGCGAGGACACGGAACTGGACAAGACGGTCGTCGAGAAGATCGGCGACCCGCTCACGCACCTGGTGCGCAACGCGATGGACCACGGGATCGAGAACGCGGAGACGCGCGTGGCCCGCGGCAAGCCGGCCCACGGCACCGTCACGCTCAACGCCTTCCACGACTCGGGCAGCATCGTCATCGAGGTCAAGGACGACGGCGGCGGCCTGAACCGCGAGCGCATCCTCGCCAAGGCGATCGAACGCGGGCTGGTGGAACCGGGCGCCGCGCTCACCGACAAGGAGACCTACGGCCTGATCTTCGAGCCGGGATTCTCCACCGCCGAGCAGATCACGAACCTGTCGGGCCGCGGCGTCGGCATGGATGTCGTCAAGAAGAACATCACCGCGCTGCGCGGCACCGTCGAGGTCTCCAGCGAGCCCGGCGCCGGCACCACGGTCAGCCTGCGGCTGCCCTTGACGCTGGCGATCATCGACGGATTCCTCGTCGGCCTGGGCAAGTCGTCCTTCGTCATCCCGCTGGAAATGATCGAGGAGTGCATCGAGTTCTCGACCGAGACCGGCAAGGACTACACCGACCTGCGCGGCCAGGTGCTGCCGCTGATCCGCCTGCGCGACACCTTCCGCATCGAGGGTTCGGCCGGCAGCCGCCAGAGCATCGTCGTGATCAAGCACGCGGGCAAGCGCACGGGCATCGTCGTCGATGCCCTGCTCGGGGAATTCCAGACCGTCATCAAGCCGCTGAACCGCATGTTCGGCCAGGTCAAGTGCATCAGCGGCTCGACCATCCTGGGCAGCGGCGAGGTCGCGCTGATCCTCGATGCGCCGGCGCTCATAAGCCAGACGGCACAGCGGGAAATGGAGCGCGCGAAATCCGCGGGCGCGCCTTCCCGGGAAATCCAATCTTCCACGGTGGGAGCGTGATCGTCGCGTTCAACCCGGCGGGGTCGGCCATCGGCAGTCAGGCCGGATCCGGTTCGTTGTCGTTCCAATCGCTCGTCCAGAGCCCCTTATCCATCTAGGAAATACAATGTTCGCAAACGTGAAAATCGGCAGTCGCCTGGCCTTGGGTTTCGGGATCGTCCTGGTCCTACTGGGCGCCATCACCGTTACCGGTTCGATGCGCCTGGCGGA
>Ga0181525_10001922_pt1 | contig 17487 bp, 16 predicted proteins | sample PEATcosm2014_Bin_48_FD_121100 | JGI IMG/M metagenome (GOLD analysis project Ga0181525, IMG submission 121100) | Peatland microbial communities from MTU Mesocosm Facility, Houghton, MI, USA - PEATcosm2014_Bin06_10_metaG | ecosystem: Environmental > Terrestrial > Soil > Wetlands > Peat | place...
GAGATTGAGCAGACGTCCCTCGGAGAGGAGGATGATCGCTCGTCCGTTGGGCAGGATCCACTTGTCGACCTGAGGCTTGATGTTCTCGCGGCGGGCGCCAGCGAGTGCGGCGAGTCCGGCGATATCGATCTCGTTGTCGAAGTGGCCGATGTTGCCGAGGATGGCTTGGTGTTTCATCATCAACATGTGTTCGACCGAGACGATGTCACGGTTGCCCGTGGCCGTGATGATGATGTCGGCGAAGGGGAGGGCCTCTTCGAGCGTCGTGACCTGGAATCCGTCCATCGCCGCCTGGAGCGCACAGATCGGATCGATCTCGGTGATGATGACGCGCGCTCCCTGACCGCGCAGTGACTCAGCCGAACCCTTGCCGACGTCACCGTAACCGCAGATGACCGCGACCTTGCCGCCGATGAGCGTGTCGGTCGCTCGGTTGATGCCGTCGATCAACGAGTGGCGACAGCCGTACTTGTTGTCGAACTTGGACTTGGTCACCGCGTCATTCACGTTGATCGCGGGGAAGAGCAGGGTGCCGTCGCGCTCCATCTCATAGAGGCGGTGCACGCCGGTCGTGGTCTCTTCGGAGACGCCGATCAGGTCCTTCGCCATTGGCTCGAAGTAAGGCTCGCCCTTCGAGACGATCGAGTCGAGCAGCGCCAAGATGACGCGGTACTCCTCGGAGTCGGCGCTCTCAGGCGCCGGAACGAAGCCGGCCCGCTCGAATTCGAGACCCTTGTGCACGAACAGTGTGGCGTCACCGCCGTCGTCGAGGATCATCGTTGGTCCGTGGTGTCCGGGCCAGCGAAGCATCTGCTCGGTGCACCACCAGTACTCCTCAAGCGTTTCACCCTTCCAGGCGAAGACCGGTACGCCCTGGGGGTGCTCGATCGTCCCGTGTGGCCCCACGACGACCGCGGCGGCGGCGTGGTCCTGGGTGGAGAAGATATTGCAACTCACCCAGCGCACGTCGGCACCCAGCGCGACGAGGGTCTCAATCAGAACGGCCGTCTGAATCGTCATGTGCAACGATCCGGCGATTCGCGCACCCGCGAGGGGCTTGGTCGAGGCGAACTCGGCGCGCATCGCCATGAGTCCGGGCATCTCGTGCTCGGCGAGGGTCATCTCAGCGCGACCGAAATCGGCCAGTGAGAGGTCGGCAACTTTGAAGGTGAAGGTGTCAGAGGTCATGGTTCTCCTAGAACTGAAGTTTCCAGGCGCCGACCTCTGTCGCACACGCCTACCTCAATTGTACCTCGTTAGACGCCGACGCGGAACTCCACGACGTCGCCGTCACGCATGACGTACTCCTTGCCTTCGATGCGCGCTTTGCCCGCGGCCTTGACGTTCGCCATCGTGCCCAGTTCGACGAGGTCGTCGAAGGAGACGACCTCGGCCTTGATGAAGTGCTTCTGAAAGTCGGTGTGAATCTCCCCAGCTGCTTCGGGGGCGGTCGCACCCCGGTGGATCGTCCACGCCCTCGTCTCTTTGGGCCCCGCGGTCAAGAAGGTCTGGAGCCCGAGCGCCGCGAAGCCAACGCGTGAGAGCAGGGCGAGCCCGGACTCTTCCTGACCGAAGGACTGCAGGAGCTCGAGTGCTTCCTCTTCGTCGAGGTCGGAAAGTTCGGCCTCGACTTTCGCGCACAGTATGACGGCTTCGGACGGCGCCATCGAGGCGATCAACTCCGCGCAGCGTGCCTGATTCCCGAGCGTCTCCTCGTCGACGTTGAAGACGTAGATGAACGGTTTGTCGGTGAGCAGGTGCAACTCGGCGAGTACCTCGCGGTCGAGTTCTTTACCGACTTTTGAGATCACGAGACCTTGATTGAGTGCGGCCTGCGCCTTCTTCAACTCTGCGAGTCGCATGGGCGCGTCGCTGCCCCCCCGTTTGGCTTCGCGCTCGAGCCGTGCGAGCGGCTTCTCGAGGGTCTGCAGGTCCGCGAGGATCAGTTCGGTCTCGATCGTGGCCACGTCGCTGGCGGGGTCGATTCGTCCATCGACGTGGATGACGTCGTCGTCGACGAAGACTCGGACGACTTCGCAGATCGCGTCACACTCTCTGATCGCGGCGAGGAACTGATTGCCGAGGCCTTCGCCTTCGCTGGCGCCCTTCACGATGCCGGCGATGTCGACGAACGTCACGGCGGCGGGGAGGATTCGTTCCGACGAGAAGATCGCCGCGAGCACGCTGAGACGAGGATCGGGCACCGAGACGACGCCGACGTTGGGCTCGATGGTGGCGAAGGGGTAGTTCGCAGCCAGCACGTTGTTGTGCGTCAGCGCATTGAAAACCGTTGATTTGCCCACGTTGGGCAGTCCGACGATTCCGATAGAGAGGGCCATAGGTCAATCCACGCTAGACGAGTGGCGTCCCCATGGCGCCAACCCGCGTCTCGGGAGGCGGGACCGCGCCAAGCAACCTCCAACGGCCCTTGCGCGAAAGATGGGGTGCGGCGAAGACCACGAAACCTTTTGCGACGCGAGGGGAGGAAACTACTCTTCACCCATGGAAACGACAACGTTGACCCCGGGCTACGCGCCCTTTGGTGAATGGCGCACGTGGTACCGAATCACCGGGGACCTGCACTCGGGAGCGACGCCCCTCGTGGTCGCGCACGGGGGACCGGGATGCTCGCACGATTACGTGCTGGCCCTCGCCCGCATCGCCGACTCTGGTCGACCAGTCGTGCACTACGACCAATTGGGCGGTGGACGTTCGACGCACTTGCCCGAGCGCGGTGCTGACTTCTGGACCGTTGCGCTCTTCCTGGACGAGTTGGAGAACCTGCTGCGCTTCCTCGATATCGACGACCGCTACTTCTTGCTCGGCCAGTCCTGGGGCGGGATGCTCGGCGCCGAGCACGCGATTCGTCAGCCAGCCGGGCTCAAGGGGCTCGTCATCTCGAACTCACCGGCGTCGATGGAGCTCTGGGCGAGTGAGGCGAAGATCCTTCGTGGCGAGCTCGACCCCGGCGTGGAGGCGGTGCTCGATCGCCACGAGGCCGCCGGGACGACCAGGGACCCCGAGTATCTCGCCGCGCAGCAGGTCTATTACGACCTGCACGTCTGTCGTGTCGTGCCCAATCCGCCCGAGGTCATGGCCACCTCTGAGATGCTCGACCAGGACCCCACGGTGTACAACGTCATGAACGGCCCCAACGAGTTCTTCTGCATCGGAACCCTCAAGAACTGGAGTGTCGTCGACGAGGTCCAACGCATCTCGGTCCCCACGCTGCTCTGTTCGGGCCGCTTTGACGAAGCCACGCCCGCGACGGTGCAGCCCTTCTTTGACAACATCCCTGATGTGCGATGGGAGATCTTCGAGAACTCCAGCCACATGCCCTTCATTGAAGAGGCGGACCACTATTTGTCGGTCGTCGCTGAGTTCCTCGATGAGCACGAACCCAACGTCGAGAGCCGGTAACGGCCCTTGCAGGCGTAGGTATAAGTCATACAAAAAGTGCGATACTGGCCCCCGTGGCTACTCACTCTTTCGCGACGTCACTTCTTCGCGCTTGCACTCCAGGGCAATGACGAACGACGAGGTCGGTCCGGTGCAATTCGAACAGTTCTTCATGAACTCGACCGACCTCATGGCCGTGGTGGACATCGAAGGGAATTTCCTCCACGTGAACGGGGCCTTCAAACAGATCCTCGGGTGGGAACCGGAATCGCTCGTCGGCACCTCCTACAGGAGCCTCATCCATCCCGACGACATGGACTACGTGACGTCGTCCTACCAAGCACGCGACGGTGTCGTCCCCGCGTCCGTCGATCTCGAACTACGGGAGCGATGCGCCGATGGCGCGTACCGGTGGTTGAAGTGGACCATCCGACGAGACGATGCGTTGTACTACGCGGTGGGCTACGACATCTCACTGCGCAAAGAGACCATGGACGCTTTGGCGGACAGCATCGAGAAGTCTCGCGCGATCTTTGACGCCGCTGTCGACTCCATCATCGTGCTGGACGAAAATCTAAAAGTCCTCGAAGCCAGCCCCTCGAACGACACGTTCTTCTCATTCTCGAGAGAGGAGACCGAGGGTCGTCAAGCCATGGACTTCGTGCACCCCGATGACCGGGCCATGGTCCTCGAGGCGGTCGCCCAGAGCTTCGCGAAGAACGAAGTCGTCCGAGTTCGCTTTCGTGGACTGCGTACCGATGGTCGTTGGGTCAATATCGAATCTCGCGGACGCGCCCTGCGCGACGCCGAGGGTACGCCAACTGGATTGGTCATCATCTCTCGAGACGAGACCGAATCTGTTGAAGCGGCCGCGGCACTGGAGAGCGCGAAGGAGGAGGCGGAGCGCGCCAACCTCGCCAAGAGCGAGTTCATGTCGCGGATGAGTCACGAGTTGCGCACTCCTCTCAACTCAGTGCTCGGCTTCGCCCAGATCCTTCAGATGGAGATGACCTCCGCCGAGGAACTCGAGTTGATTGGCTACATCGTCAAATCCGGTGGCTACCTCTTGGAGCTCATCAACGAGGTCCTCGACATCTCGCGCGTCGAGTCAGGGAACATCGCCGTGGAACTCGAGGTCGTGAGCTCCGCTGAGTTGATTCGTCAGTGTCTTGAGATGGTCAGTGGCCAGGCGGCGGAGTCAGGTGTCGCCATCATCGATAATTGTGATGGCGACTACTACGTCCGCGCGGATTTCCAGCGACTCAAACAGGTACTCGTCAACCTGTTGACGAACGCCATCAAGTACAACTTCTCTGGCGGATCAGTCACCCTGGACTGCGACGACGTGGGCGGTCGCATGCGCCTCTCGGTCACCGACACCGGGCCTGGTGTCGCACCCCAACTTCACGACCGGCTCTTCGCACCCTTCGATCGTCTCGACGCGGAGTCCAGAGGTATCGAAGGAACGGGCCTGGGTCTCGCCCTCTCCAAGGGTCTTATGGAAGCCATCGGCGGCTCGCTCGGTGTGGAGAGCAACCTCGGTGCCGGTTCGACGTTCTGGCTCGAACTGCCGATCGTGTCAGCGCAGACCTCTTCGAGCGATGACGGTGTCGGCGACGATCTGGCGACGGCTCCGTTGGTCGACACCCCGGCGGCGACCCTTCTCTACGTTGAGGACAACGTCGGCAACGTCCGACTGATGGAACGGCTCTTACTTCATCGTCCGAACGTCCGCCTACTCACCTCCTTTGAAGGGAGTCGGGGCGTCGAACTCGCGAAGGAGTTCCAACCGGACCTCATACTGCTTGACGTGCATCTTCCCGACCTGTCCGGTATCGACGTCCTCGATCAGTTGACCCGCGACGATCGAACATCGTCGATTCCGGTGATCATGTTGTCAGCCGACGCGTCCCAGGAGCAGATCAAGCGCTTCAGTGACGCCGGTGCGGTTGATTACCTCACCAAACCACTTGACCTCGAGTACTTCTTGACACTGCTCGACAGCTACCTGCGAGAGATTGCTCGTACTCGCGACGCTCCCCGCCACTGATTCTGCCCGTCGTCACCAGAACGTCACGAACGTCGAGGCGACGAGAGACCCCAGATCGTCGGGGATGATCGTTCTGGTTCCCCTCGACGTGCCAGTCCGCCGACGTGCGACGGGGGGTCAACGTCACGGGCCGCTGTGATCACCTGCGCTAGTTGCTCTAGGCTCTCTTCTTCGGTCGCGAACCTCGCTTTTCGAACTTTCCAGACGTTCGCTGAGCAGTATTGCAATCGACGAAATCAACGTGTAGACCAAACAACAAGTATCGAGAGAGCACATGGGGGCACATGCGCGTAGGTGATGTTGGCGTGAGGCGTCCGCGCCGGGCACCGTTGCGACGACTTTCGACCGTCATAGCGCTGGCGATCGGCTTGATCGCCGTCGTACCGGGGATTGCTCAAGCCACCCCGACGCAGCTCGCCACGCCCGTCGCTCCGAACATCGCCCAGACGTCGCCGACCTCGATAAGTGGGACATTCACTCCGGACCCCAATGCCCTTTCCAGCACGATAAACCTCTACGACGGTGGCGTACCGGCCGGGCAAGAGACCGGCATTACGACCGGCTCCTTCTCATTCTCGTCACTCGTGACCGGCGACACTTATAGCGCCACGGTGACCTCGGTCGGCGACGAGGTCAACTCCATCGATTCAGCCGAAGGTGCGATGTCGGCGCCGGTGACCCTCACGATTCCCCAGCTGGCGGCGCCCGCCGCGCCGAGCATCGGCCAAACCACGATCTCCTCGATCACTGTCACTTACACGCCGGACCCGCACGCGACGTCGAGCACGATCACGTTGAACGACCTGACGACGAGCACTCCAATATCGGACACGGACAATACGACAGGTTCGAACGTGTTCACCGGTCTCACCGCCGGCAACACGTACGATGCGACCATCACGTCCATCGGTGACGGTTCGAACTATCTGAGTTCATCAGCGGGGGCGGTCTCTTCGTCAGTCACGCTGGCTCTGACCCCCTTGCCAAAACCGGCAGCGCCAACGCTGAGCCAGACCACGACGACCTCCATCACGGTGAACTTCACGCCCAATCCGCAGGCCACGTCGAGCACCATCACGCTCACGAACACCTCCACGAACGCGACGACTCCGATAACTGGCAATACGTCGGGTACGTCACTCTTCTCGGGGCTGACCCCCACCGATACGTACAGCGCAGCGATCACGTCAATCGGCGACGGAGAGAATTTCTCCAACTCACCCCTGGGTACTGCGTCCACCCCTCTAACACTCACGCTCCCGCAACTGGCGAAGCCGGCCGCGCCGACGTTGAGCCAAACGACGCCGACGTCCATCACCGTGACATTCACTCCGGACCCCAACGCCGTCTCCAGCACCATCACACTCACGAACACGACGACGAGCGCGCCGACTTCCATAACCAACAACACGTCGGGCACGGCACTCTTCTCGGGGCTAACCCCCACCGATACGTACAGTGCGACGATCACGTCTATCGGAGACGGCACGAACTTCGGATCATCGTCCGTCGGCACCGTCTCGGCACCCCTGACACTCACGCTCCCGCAACTAGCCCAGCCGGCTGCGCCGACGCTCGCCCAAGTGACGCCGACCTCTATCAAAGTGACCTTCACGCCTGACCCCAACGCTCTCTCGAGCACCATCACGTTCCACGACGTGACCGCGAACTCGACAACACCGATCACGGGAAACACGACGGGAACCTTTACGTTCTCTGGACTCACGACGGGGGACACGTTCACCGCAACCATCACATCGGTTGGCGATGGCACCAATTTCGCGACGTCGATCGTGGGGACGACGTCGGCGCCGCTCTCGCTCGCTCTTTTGCCCCTTGGTGCGCCCCAGGTCTCGTTGACGTCGACCACCAATACCTCGGTCACTGTGACGTTCGCGTCAGTGCAGAATTCGTCGTCGTACACGGCCGTCGTCTACAACGGCGCCAACGTGGTGGCGACGAACACGACCACGTGTGTGCCCGCCGCGTGCGTAGTGAGTGGCCTCACGGCAAATTCCCCGTACACGGTCGTCGTCACGGCCAACGGCGATCACATCACCTACAGCAGCTCGTCACCCAGCACCGCGGTGCCATTCGTGACCACGTCGGTGGGGCCAACCAATGCGCCGCCCCCGAGTGGCGTCAGCACATCATCGCTTGGGGTCCCGGTCTCGGGATCCGCTTCGAAAACGGCGTCGACTACCATCACCCTCTCGACGACGAGTACCTCGAGCACAATCACGATTCCGCCTGGGGCATTGCCGGCCGGCACGACCGTGAGTGCGTACCCCATCACGAGTGTCACGGCGTTGGCCGCCCAAGTACCCGCGAATCACTCCTACGTGGTTGCGGTGGCCATCTCGTGGCAAACGGGGACCGGGACATCGCCCGACGCGACCGTCCCCCTGACCTTGACAATCACTGATGTCAGCATCGTCGCCGGTGACACCATCTACGTGTTGACGTCGAGCGGCATGGTCGTCGCAGGCACGGCGACGGTGAGCGGCAGCGCGACGATCACGTTCACCGCGGATCCGGTCTTCGTCGTGACCGCGGTCGCCAAGAGCGCGCAGTCACCGTTGCTGGTGAACACCGCCACCGTGCCGGTGTCGCACTCGGTCAAGCTTTCGACCATCGGTGGCTCGGGAAGCGGCGCGATCACCTACAGCGTCAGCGACGGCACCGCCAAGGGATGCACGCTGACGTCATCGAGTCCGATCACCCTCTCTGCGACCACGTACGGGACGTGCACCGTGACGGCGACCAAGGCTGCCGACAGCGACTACGGTGCCGTCTCCTCTGTGGCGGCGACCTTCAATTTCACTGCGTTGGCGCAAGCGGCGCTCAAGGTATCGTCGACCAAGGGCACGGTGGGGAAGGCCGTCAACCTTTCCGCCACCGGAGGCTCCGGGACGGGCGTCGTCGTCTTCAACGTGGCCAACGGCACCGCGACGGGCTGCACAATTGCCCACGCCACCGCGTTCACACTCACCTCGGCGAGCGCCGGGACGTGCTTGGTGGTAGCGCGAAAGAGCGGTGACGATACGCATGCCGCGACGTCGTCACCGCGGGTGGCGATTCCGTTTTCACTCCCCAAGGTCGGGGCGAAGCCAAAGGTGTCGGCGATCAGGTCTCAGATACGCGGGGGAGCGACGACGTCGATCGTCCTGACCGGATCTGGATTGAAGGGTGGATCCGTCTCGACGACGACCAAGGGGGTGGCGGTAAGGATCGTGTCGTCGACGGCGACGTCGATAACCCTTTCACTTAAGGTCGCGTCGTCGGTTCGATCGGGTGTCTACCGCTTGACCGTGACGAACAAGAGAGGATCGACCACGACGACGTTCCAAGTGATCGCGAAGGCCACGGGGACTATCGATTCGCTGATCACCACGCTCTTCGCGGGCTATCGAACGGCCTGGTCGGTGAGTCCGACGGCGGGCATCATCTACGCCTATCAGCACGACTATCCCGGTTCGGCGACCTCGGAGAGCGCGTTCCTCGCCTGCTATCAAAAAGCGAACGTGGCGCAAACGGGTGAGACTGACACGCCGATACTCAGCACGCTTCGTCTCACCCCCTCATGGGAGGGAATCGGTCCCGACACGTCGGCCTGGAACTTCGCGGGCAAGAAGCCGAGTGGGACGACCTATAGCGTCACCGACGTCGAGACGTCCCTGTACAGCAGCGGCCCACCTTCGCACATCACGATGTCGGTGCACGTCACGATTCTGAACGGCGTGGCGTACTTCTACTTCGTACCGGCCTGCTGAGTCTCACTTCACGGCACCAGCGACGCCGAGGTCGTACCCCTTTTGTTGATGTCGCCGGGTTAGCGACGGTGCGTCGTGACGACGGGTGCACTATCGAGACGCGTGTACGACGCGTCGTCCATTGGATTGGCCGGAACCGAGCCGTTATATTTGAGAGGTCTCGCTGTCATCGCACCCCTTTCAATGGAACGGATTTGGTGAAGTGCCAGCGAGACATCACACGTTTCGAGCGCCACTGAGAATACCGATATGGTCGTTCGCTATGGCTCGTCGTTGGATAGTGGCTGACCTAATGGTCGTGGTGCTCTTCGTCGGGATCGGCCGATCCAACCACCACGATGGCGTGACCTTGTCGGGAATGATCTCAACGACGTGGCCCTTCGCGGCCGGTCTCGCGTTCGGTTGGCTCGTCGTGCTCTTACGCCGCCAAAATGCCGCGTCGCTGGGTGCGGGCGCGGTGGTGTGGTTGGCGACGGTGGCGTTGGGGATGGTGCTGCGCGTCCTCGCCGGTCAAGGCACGGCGTTCGCCTTCATCATCGTGGCCCTGGTGTTCCTTGGCGCATTGATGCTGGGACTTCGCCTCGCGCACTCGAAAATCGTTCGTACGCGCACGTAACCGAGTCAGTGCGAACACTGGTCTCCACTCGGTTGCATGAACCCGAAACACCCCGCAGGTTCCACCGCCGACGAGATTCGTATTGGCACGGATGCGAGTTCGACTATTGCTTCACCTTGCGCACCGCGAAGAGAGAGAACCCGGCCAAGAGGAGGGCGCTCAAGAGGTAGAAACCGCCTTCGTAAGATTGAAGCGACCAGTACTGTTTCGCAGGCACGTACAGTTGGACGTCGCGCAGACCTAAGCGCCTGGCGCACGTGGGTTCTGGAATCGACGGTGTCTGTTGCGATTCGCAGTGATACATCGAGTTCGTCGAAGTGTTCAAGACAATGGCGCTCGGAACTCCCCTTTCGTTCTGCGGCGCAAACCCGTTCGATAGGGTCCACGAGTCGGCCGGAGCACCGCCCAACATATAGAAACCACTAGCGGAGCCGTGGGACTCTTGAGAGCTCTGCAACAGTGCAACGGACGGCGAAGCGAATGAGGTGAGGACTTGGGTGGCGAAGCCCAGGAAGATCGCGGCGAAGAGGACGAGGCCCACCGCCAGAGACCAGCCCGGACGGCGCAGGTAGAGACCGATTACGACGGCCAGCGCGAAGCAGAAGATCGCGCAACCGACTTCGACAAAGCCCGTAATCGTGAAGACCTTGGGTGTAATCCGAGCGGCGACATGGGTGGCACCGACCCACCACGAGAACATCCAGCAGAGCGGTACAAGCACGACCAGGAGCGACACGACGCTCGCGATGTACTTGTTGGCGAGCCATCGGATCCGTGAACCGGACTGGGTCCAAGCCAGACGATTGGTCTTGTGTTCCATCTCGTAGGCGACGGCATTGACACCGAGGATCAAGGCGAACAGGGGAGCGAAGCACTCGCCGAATGCGATGACGACTTCGTCAAATCGTCCGCTGTTGTAGATAGACGTCTGAAGACTTTGGCAGCGCCCGAGTGTGCCCTTGCACGGCGCCGCGAGGAACTCTCTCCATAGTGACTGCTCGTGCACCCCCGTGATCAACATCCAGATCGACGCGACGACCGCGAGGAGGGCGAACGCCAGAACGATGGCGCGTTGTTGGCGCCATACGACCCACATCAGCGCGCGCCACTATCGAGTTCGCTGACGTCGCGATCGTGCGGCGCCCCCTCTCGGAGGTAGGCCAGGACGATCTCCTCGAGGGAGGGTCGATCGACGCGCCACTGATCATCATTGAATGGCAGTTCCACCCGAACGAGCAGCGTTCGTCCCCGCGCGTTGCGTTCTTCGTGGATGACCGTGATTCCCGGTGGCAGTTCGATGTCCTGTTCGCCGACACGAGAGAGAAGTCGATGGGTTTCGACGATGTAGTCCGTGTCGTCAGCGAGGACCACGCGGGCACGGGCGAGCACCACGACGAAGTCGCAGATTGCAGCGACGTCACTGAGCGCGTGCGTGGAGAGCAGCACACTCGACCCGCTGTCGGCAACTTGTCGCATGAGCAGACGGAGCAGATCTTCGCGAGCGACCGGATCGAGCGATGCCGCCGGCTCGTCGAGGAGGAGGAGCTCGGGCTGCTTGGCCAGACAGAGCGTCAGCGCTACCTGTGCCTGCTGGCCGCCCGACAGTTCGCCCACGCGCGATCCCAACGGGATGCTGAGGTGCGCGAGATGGTCCATCGCGACGTCCATATTCCAGGTCGCATTGTTGATCTTGCCAAATCGCAACATCTCGGCGACACGGAAGTTTTTGTAGAGCGGTCGGTCCTGGTCGAGGTAACCAACGCGTTCGCGCAACTGGTCGCTGCCGGGGGTCGGGGAGCGCCCGAGCACCCGTAACGTTCCACTGCTCGGTGTCGACAGGCCCGCCGCCATTCTCAGCAGCGTCGATTTCCCCGACCCGTTCGGACCAACCAGCGCCGCCACCCTCCCTTGGGGGATTGTGAGCGTGCAGTGTTGGAGGCCCCACGTGCGCCGAAAGCGTTTACCGAGGTTCACCGCCTCCAGCACGGTCGTCTCTTTCGTCACGTGTTGACGTTGCCGACGTGGCGAAGCGTGGAACGCATGAGGTCGTTCATCGCATCTTCGCTGAGTCCAATGCGACGTGCACTGGTGACCCAGTCACGAAGTAGGAGTTCGAGGGATGCGCGTTCTGCGTCGGAAGGCGCAACCGGCAATCGCAAAGTGATGAACGTGCCGAGGCCCGCCCGACCTTCAGCTACCCCCTGGTGCTCGAGTTCGCGGTAGGCACGGTGCACCGTGTTGGGGTTGATCGTGATCTGGGTCACGACGTCGCGCACCGACGGCAGTTGGTCACCGTCTTGCAAGAGACCGTCACGCACTGCTTGTCGAACTTGATCGACCAGTTGTCGATAGGGTGCCAACCCGCTTTTATGATCGAGCCGAAACGTCAGTGAAGGATTCCGTGTCATGTATTAGTACACTAATACATCCGTGAGCAAGCAAGACGGTAATTAGCCGGGTGGAACTCGATGGAGCGAGGGTTGGTGCGAGATCCATGGTACTCTATACTGCATGGTAGTAGGTGGTAATGACAAGCTGCTGGCGCAAATGCGCAGAGGTTCGATTGAGTACTGCGTCTTGGCGCTCCTGCGATCCGGTGACCGCTACGGATTCGAGATCACCCGCGAACTCGCCGCCGCTGATGGCCTGGTCACGAGCGAAGGAACGGTCTATCCGATGCTGACACGGTTACGAAGTGTTGGCTTAGTTGAAACGTACTGGCAAGAGTCCTCTGCCGGGCCACCGCGTCGCTACTACCGAATCACCTCAGACGGCGAGCTCGCGCTGAAACCATTCATTGACCAGTGGGAGCGATTTCGCGACGCGGTCGATTCGATATTGAAGACAGGGACGAAGTGACGAAGCAAGACACCTCACAGGAACTCGTCGACGCGTATCTCGAGGCGTTGGAAGATCAGATACAGCTCGTTCGCTCGACGACGCGCAACGAGTTCATAAGTGAGATCGCCGATCACATTGCCGAAGGTCGCGCCCGTTTGAATCCGGAGGACCTCGATGGTCTGCGCACGTTGCTCGAGCATTTGGGAAGTCCTGATGCTCTCGCGCGCGAAGTGATCGAAAACGAGCAGGATGTGAAGCGCAACCTGGGTTGGCGGCAGCGAGTTCGATCGGCGCTCGCGCCAGTGGCCGTACTCTTGGTCGTTGGGTTGACCGTCTCCTCGCTCACTTGGTGGACGCACTATCAGCCGTTGCGACAGTCACCACTTTTTCAAACATGGCCATCGATTACCCTTGCCAACGGCAAGTTGATCCCTCAAGTCAACGCCGCGAGTAGTGACATTCCCGGTGAGGTACCCATTTGGAAGATGCCCAGCACTAGCTCCACCGTTCATATCACCGTTGAGATCGAAAACGCGGGGAGCTTCCCCATCACAATTACCAGTGTGCAGTCTCCGTTTCCTGGCTGGCCCGCCTTTGGGCCGGCACGGGTGAGTCTCGGCAATTTGCAAAATGGTCACGCACGACGCTTCCACACCATCAGTGTCGGGGCAAACCGGTCAACCGAAGTTCGGCTATCCATTCCCATGCACTGCATGGCGAACTCCGGTTCTACCGTCGAACCAACCAGAGTCTTGGTCGGCACGTCCTTCTTCGGAGTGTCACATCAGGTTTGGGTCAATATTGAACCCTTCAATATCGAATTTCCCAAAGTGTGCTGATGGCGATCGAGGATCGTCTCGGGGTGATCGCGCGTACGCACTCACTGAAGTACCAGTAGTTGTCATATTCATTGCGTCGGTGCAATTGCGACGGTGGCCGGATGGTCGTACTATTACGTTGACTGATATATTAGTCATCGTACTAGGAGGCAACGTGACAACCCGAGGCACTGGAAACTCAGACGACGTGCTGCGCCGAGCTGGTGATGCGTCGGTTCTCATTCTGACGAGCCTCGCTGACGGCCCGAAACATGGCTACGCATTGATTCGAGATATCAAGGATTTCTCCGGGGTGCAACTAGGTCCGGGAACGCTGTATGGAGCGCTGGATCGTCTCGAAGGGCTCGGTTTGATCGAAGAACTACCCGCCGAAGAACGACGTCACCCGTACCGAGCGACCGCCCAAGGCGTTGCCGCGCTGCGTGCTCACCTCGACGCCTTGGAGCGTTTGAGTATGACCGGTCGCCTGCGACTAGGACTCGGGACCGTCTAGTGCGAAAGACTCAAGAGCACCGGATCATCAGCGCCGTGCTTCGCTGTTACCCGGCTCGGTGGCGCTCTCGACACGGCGACGAGGCGGCCGAGCTCGCGTCAGTGCTCTTGCGCGATGGCGTCGCGTGGTGGTCCATCGCCGCGAGTTTCCTAGGTGGCGTGGCCAGAGAACGAGTATTTCGCCTACCGAGGTTTCGAGTCGGTCCGGCGTTGGCCGCACTCATGATTGGCATCGCGGCGATACCTCTGACGCTCATCGGAACGCTCAGTGCGGCGAGCGCGACGAACACCACGGTCACCGTCGAACTCTCGAGGTCACCAGACCAGGTGCAACAGCTTCAATCGGCCTTGGATGCGCACCACTTCAAGATCATGGTCGTCGGGAAGCCCGTCCCCTGGGACCTCGCGGGTTCGATAATTTCGGTGAAGACGGACGGTGCATCAAGTGCGAACGCCGACGTCTTCTATGAAGTCCACGGCCACTGTCACGCCGCCGAGCTGCGCTGTGTAACTGGACTCGTGATTCCACTCCATTACGAGGGAAGCGCGCGGGTGACTGTGGGTGTGGCACAAGCGTCAGAGTCAATTCGTTACGCCAAAGTCGCACGAACGGTCCGAGTGCAATGAGTAAACAACACAGTGACGCGATGAAAGGTCCTCCGACTGCCTCGCACATACCGTTGGCGACGCCGGTCACCGGCGCCATGTCCACCAACGCCATCGGGTTCGGAATTTGTCATGCCAACTGAGGTTCTCGACGTCGAGCCCACGTCGGGTAGCACACCGACGGTGCGGCGAACCAACCGGAAGCGTCGCGTCGCGCTTGAGTGGGCGGTCATCATCATCGTTGCGGCCCTGGCTTCGTTCTTGATTCGCACCTATGTGTTCCAGACGTTCTATATTCCGTCAAGTTCGATGAATCCCACCCTTTGGAAGGGGGATCGAATCATTGTCAACAAACTGAGCGTCGAATTCGGCACCATCAATATTGGCGACATCGTCGTCTTCAAGGCCCCTCCCGATGTTGCGAAGATTTGTAGCGACCCCGTCACCGACCTCGTCAAGAGAGTCATCGGTCTACCGGGCGATCACTTGTATTCCAAAGGCAACACGATCTACGTGAACGGGAAGAAACTCGATCAGAAATGGTCCGTCTGGCCCGCCCTTGGCACTCCGATCAAACCCATCACGGTGCCGGCCGGCCACTATTTCATGATGGGTGATTGGCACGCTGGCTCTTGCGACAGTCGGATGTGGGGGACCGTTCCGAGGGCGGACTTGATCGGGAAGGTCTTTCTTCGGATCTGGCCGATTAAATCTATTAGGTGGTTCTAAATAGCCCGTAAACGGGGTAAATCGCCATTCCCGACTAAACGTTTTGACCGAGCCACTCGTCTTACTATCGGACACCCAGGCGTATTGCTGAACGGAGCCTCGGCAGATGGATTTCGATACGTACTACGAAGCGAGTTACGACCGTGTGCGACGAGCGATGACGCTCACGTTCCGCGACCCCGATCTCGCCGAGGAGATCGCCCAGGAAGCGTTCTTCCAAACGCTCCGTAGGTGGAAGAAGGTCTCACTGCTCGACCATCCCGAAGGCTGGACAATGGTGGTGGCCCTCAACAAGGGTCGTGACCTCCATCGCCGTCGCGTCCGACAGCAAGCGAAACAGCACGCCCTCATTCCGTCGTCAACGAAGATGTCAGGCGAGTCTCGAGTCGACGATCGGGTGACCGTCGCCGAGCTCCTCGAAACGCTCGGCGATCGTCAACGAGAAGCGTTGCTGTTGCGATATGTCACCCAACTCACGATCCCTGAGATCGCCAAAGTGATGGGTTGTGCCGAAGGCACCGTCAAGGCCACATTGCACGCCGCCATCGCCAAGGCGTCACTCCACGCGAAGGAGACCTTCAATGTCGTCGACTAACCAAATCCAGGATCTCTTTGACCGAGCCATCGCATCGGTGCCAACCGGTGCAACCCCCTCTTCACGGGTGTTGCATCAACGACTGCGCCAACGAAGCGTTCGCGCTCGTCTTTCGACAATAAGTGGCGGTCTCCTCGCCGTCGCAATTAGCACCACTGCGCTCGTCGTGGGTTTGACCTCAAGTCCTGCGCTTGCCGTGACGCTCTTCCCCAAGACCAACGGATCGGTGAGTGCCGCGCAACTCGCCGCCGACCAGCGCGTCATGATTTCTCGGCTTCACTCGGTGGGATTTACCAATGCCACGGTGAGAGTCTCGAACGGAGCGTTGGTTGTTACCAATGGACCAAGGTCTCTGGCCAGCCCCACGTCGTTCCTTACGACGTCACCCGAACTGCTCGTCCGATCGGTCATTTGCTATGCCGGTCCTCAGACCGGACCAGTGTCGTCTGGTCTGTTACCCACGTCGTGCTCCAGTTCGAAGTATGACGCACCGAAGGTGTCGGGGATCTCGATTCCCGCGACGAGGCGCGACCCGGCACTCGCGGCCTTCCCGACCACGACGCCGGCAGAGGACGCCGGATCGCCGGACAGATGGGCGTTGTTGCCGGTGCTCGACGGTGGCAAGAGCGCTCCCCAGCGCGACCTCGTCGGGCCCACGCTCCTCACGCTCTCGTCGAAGGTTGCTTCGGCGACCGCGACCGCCCACGTTGCGTCGTCAGGTGGATGGATCGTGAGCGTGAAACTCAACAAGGCCGAGTCCCAGATGTGGGACCACGTAGCCGAGCGGTACTTCCACCGCGAGATCGCCATTGACCTGAACGGCATCATCGTCGAAGCGCCCATCATTGAGCCCGACAGCCTCACGTTCACTTCTTTCGACGGCCAGATGCAATTGCTCGCTGTATCGAAGACTGATGCCTACGACCTCGCGGCCGCACTCCAATCTGGCCCGCTGACCGTGCCCCTGACCACTCAATCGTCCCGGCCCCGAACGTCGACCGCGTTAGCCGTTGACGTTTCGGGAGCACTGCGCTTCTTTGGTGCCGCGTTTACCCTCGGACATCGCAATGGCACCTTCAGTGCTGGTTACATCGACTTTCGAACTTCCAGTGGCGCGGTGTCAAAGATTTTGGTCCCAAGGAGTGGGAAGTTCACGGCACATCTTGCTCCGGGTACCTACTCGGCGCGTGGTCGCCTTGCGCACTCGAACCTCTGGTGCTCTGTGGGAGCTGACAAACCATTCAACATCGTGATTGGTAGAGATTTGCATCTCGAAGTGGACTGCGTCGCCATTTAACGCGGGTGTGATCGCGGGTCAATTAACCAATGACGTTCCAGTTTCCACTCGCTGCTGTTGCATTGTCGTTGTTCGAATTTCCGCTGTGTCGAATTAATTCGAACGGTGCCAATTCCCCTTGGCCCGAAAGGAATGTGTGATAGTCCAACTGAGGTGTGTTCACCGCCGAAGGCGCCGAAGGAATCGTGACAACCTTCGGCGCCAATTGGGCTGGGGCTCACTCACCGAAGGGACTGCATGCGTGCGAAGA
>Ga0181525_10001924_pt1 | contig 17476 bp, 18 predicted proteins | sample PEATcosm2014_Bin_48_FD_121100 | JGI IMG/M metagenome (GOLD analysis project Ga0181525, IMG submission 121100) | Peatland microbial communities from MTU Mesocosm Facility, Houghton, MI, USA - PEATcosm2014_Bin06_10_metaG | ecosystem: Environmental > Terrestrial > Soil > Wetlands > Peat | place...
AAGCGCTTCTATGCGATTTCGCTCGCTCTCTTCACCGTGTCCTCATTTCTGTGCGGCACCGCAAGCAATATCACGTCGCTGATTATCTGGCGCATCATTCAGGGCATCGGCGGCGGGGCGCTGCAGCCGACGGCGCAAGCAATCCTGTTCGAGACCTACCCGCCCGAACGGCGTGGTGCCGCGATGGCGATCTTTGGAATGGGTGCGATGGTCGGCCCCGCGGTCGGTCCGACGCTGGGCGGATACATCGTCGACAACGCCAGCTGGCCGCTCATCTTCTACATCAACATCCCGATCGGAATCGTCGCGTTCTTGATGACGATGGCGTTCATCCCGAATCCAAAGTTCATTGCCCGCGTAACCTCGGGTATTGACTGGGCCGGACTCGGATTGCTGACGGCCGGGCTCGCGTCGCTGCAGTACGTGCTGGAACGCGGGGAGCACGACGAGTGGTACAGCTCGAACACCATCTGGATCCTTACGATCGTGGCGGCGGTAACGCTGTCGCTCTTCATCTACCGCATGCTGCGCGAGAAACATCCGCTCGTGGTGCTCCGCGTGTTTCGCTTCGCCTCGTTCTCGATCGGCAACGTGATCGGCATTATCATGGGATTTGGGCTGTTCGGAACCGCGCTGATCTTGCCGCTCTTTTTTCAAACGATCCTCGGTCTTACCGCGTTTGACACGGGACTCGTGTTGCTTCCCGGCGCCGTGGCCACGGCGGTGAGCATGGTGATCATCGGCCGAATCTTGAATCGCATCGACGCCCGCGCCTCGATCGTTTTCGGCATGGGCATCTTCGCGGTTTCGTGTTGGCTTCTCGGCGATCTGAACACGCAGGCCGGATACTGGGACGTCTTCTGGCCGCGCGTCATCCAAGGCTTCGGCCTCGGGTTCCTGTTCGTCCCTTTAACGACGCTCACACTTGGCGACGTTCCGGTTGCCGATATGGCTGGAGCCACCGGCGTCAGTACGTTGATTCGGCAACTGGGAGGCAGCTTCGGCATCGCCATCCTCACGACGTTGCTCACGCATCAGACCGCCGTGGCCTGGAACGTGCTCGCCTCCGGCGTCACGCAGACGCACGGCCTTCCGGTCGGAGCGCTGACACAGATGGTGGCGACGCAAGCGTCCATGGTCGCGTACGACTTCCTCTTCCGCCTGACCTCGATCGTCTTTGTGCTTACCATGCCGCTGGTGTTCTTCTTAAAGGTGCGACCGCGCCCGAGCGGCGCACCCGTCATGGCGATGGCGGCGGACTGAGCAGCCGGCGGGCGAGCGGATTGAGCGCGCGCAATCGCCAGCGTTGATCGTAGTTGGCCTTCCGCACGACCGCACGCAGTTTTTCGCCGGCCGGGAGCGATTGCATCACGCGATCGGTGATGGCGTGGTACTCACGAAGTCTCGGGTTCAGCCGTTGCATCGTCTCGCGGGCGGCCGGCGGGTGATGACCGCCAAAATGAATCAGCTCCGGATACATGGGTGCGAAGTACGCACGGATGTCGAAGCCCGCGAGTTGATCGTCGCGAAGGATCTCAAAACCAGGCTCGCCGAGCGATGCGTAGAGCTGGTTTTTCTCGGCATGACGCCGGGGCTCCAGGGTATGTCCGTAGTGTCCGTAGACGTACGGAAGCGCGACCCGCGCGCCCGAGAGGCCGGCGAGTTTCTCGTGAACCGCACCCTCCCAGCGCAAGCCCGGTCGAAAACGGTGAAACATCATCCGGCGATCGATCGCCGCATACCAATTGAATGATTGGAAAAAATGCCACGTGTACCCGTCGACAAAATCGTACGCTAGTGGAACGCAGTCCAGGTTGCGCGCGACGCGCAAGACCGGCTCCCCATGCACTTCGTCCGCATCGACAAACGCGACCCAATCTCCGGCGCCGCGCTCCTCGTGCAAGCGCATGCACACGTTACGCGCCGCGGCGAAGCTCGTGAATGGGGTCCGGTCGATCGCGATTCGCCCTTCGCGCGCAAAGCGGCTCGCGGCCAGGACCGCAGCGTGCGGCGACGGATCCGGCGCATTATCGTTGACGATGATGGAATCGGCGACATCGGCGATCGACTCGAGCAAGGGCCCCAGAAACGGCTCCTCGTTTCGTCCGACGATAAGGTGCGCGACGATCCTAGACATAGACAAGCGCTTCAAGGACGTCCGTCGCAGCGGGGGCAGTTGTGTGAAACGGAACGATCCGATAGGAGAGCCCCCCCGCGCGCCAATTCGTACGCGCGCCGATGCGCCGGTCGAGCTTTCGCCGGTAGACGGCCGGACCAACGAGATGAACGACCTCGGGCGAGGGTTCGTCGTAGTACTCCGGCCAATGCGCGAGCCAAATGCCGACGGTCGGACGGCCGCCCATCGCGATGGCGCAATGCAACGGGCCCGCCGCCACGCCGACATACGCATCGGCGGCGCGCACGAGCGGAAGCAGCACGTGCGCGAACGGCAGATCGAGATCGGCAAAGAGATCGGTCGTCGTTGGTGCGAGGCCGCGCTCGCGTCCGATCGCTATGCTCGACCGCTCGTCCACGCTAATGACGCGCGCTCGCGGATCCCGCCGCTTTGCTTCGCGAGCGAATGCCACAATCTCGGTCTCGGGCCAAATTTTTTCGACTTGCGTATGACCGCCGGCCGACAGAACGTAGAGCCGCTCGCCCGGCTCGACAAACTCGCGCAATCGCGCTTCGACGCGCGCCGCCGCTTCCGATGGAGCGCGAAACGTCAGCGCCGAGTGCAGCGGCCGTGCAAAATCGGCGGCGGCTAGGGCAGCCGGCGACGCGATGCGGCTCGCCAAATAACGTGCTTTAGTGTGGAACGGATAGGGCGTGCGTCCGGTCATTTCGGGGTAACGGCACACCAGCATCGCATCGATGCGCGCCTGCTCGATGCGCGAGCGCAACGGTTCGGGAACATCCAGCGGAGTCGGGCCCTCGGGCGGACGATCGAGGTCGAGACCAAAATGCGGCAGCGCTCCTTGATCCGAACCGTTGCCGGGCACGCGGACGCCCGAGAGCAGCGGCCGAACGCGGCCTTCTTCGTCGTACAGGTGCACGTAGTCGTCGCCAAAGCGCGTGAGGTAGTATTCGTTGGTCGGCTCGAGCAGCGGCACGACGTACGACAAGTGCACGAAGTCCCCAAGTCCGTGCGGCCAATAGATCAAAATGCGCCGGTTCTTCACCGAACGGAAGGCTCGCCCGTCGTCGGAATACAGGGGGAGCTCCATCGTGTAGCGCGCGGGTGCCACCCGGCGGCGGCCGAAAAGGCGCGTCATGCCGGAACTTTTCGGCTGCATGGCCTAAACTACTTGCAATGCTTCACGTGGGCGTCGATGCTTGGAATCTCCCGGGCGATCACCGCGGGATCGGCCGCTACGTTCGATCGCTCCTGCGCGAATGGCACGGCAGCTTCGCCGATCGCATCCGCGTCACGCTCATCGTTCCGGAGTGGCATACGTGGACGGTCCGCTCGCGCTATCGGAGCGAGGTCGACGGAATTGCGTACCCGGTGGTGTCGCGCGCGCTGCACGATCGGGCCAACCTCGACGTGCTGTGGTTTCCCTGGAACGGCTGTAGCTGGCTTCGCTTCAGGCGCCCCGCCGTCGCGACGTTGCACGATGCGACGAACTTCGTGATCCCCGATTACGCGCCGCAGACGCAAGGTATTTTTCGCAACGCGGCCACACGTTGCCGCGCGCTCGTGACCGACTCGGTGTTTTCGGCGCACGAACTCGCACGCGAGCTTTCCCTCCCGCTCGACCGCTTTTCGGCGATTCCGCTCGGCGTCTCGCCGCCGCCCTCCTCGGAGATCGCAAGCCTCGACGTCGCCGCGCTGCGTCCGTACGTGCTCTTCGTCGGAACGTCGGAACGCCGCAAAGGCGTGGAGTCCCTCGTGCGCGCGATGCGAAGCGTTCAGGTGACGGACCCGAGGCTACGGCTCGTTATCGCCGGCGCGCGTGGCGACGCGCTGCGCGGCGATGAAGACCCGGCACTGAGCGAGCTCGGTTTTGTCGACGATGCGACGCTCGGCGCGCTCTACCGCGAGGCCGCGCTCTTCGCGTTTCCGTCGCGATACGAAGGCTTCGGGTTGCCGGTCTTGGAGGCGATGGCGCGTGGAACGCCGGTCGTTACGACGAACGCCACCGCGATACCGGAGGCCGCCGGCGACGCCGCACTCTACGTACCGCTCGACGACGACGAAGCGTTGGCCGCGGCGATCGCGCGCGTTCGCACCGACGCCGCGCTCGCAGCCTCGCTGCGCGAGCGCGGCCTGGCGCGTGCCGCCAGCATGACGTGGAACGCGACCGCTGCTGCCACGCTCGACGTGCTGGAGCGCGCCGCATCGTGAGCGGCGAGGTGCAACTTGCGACCGGTCTCACGGTTCGCGGCGGCATGCTGCTGCTGGTGGCATCGGCGTATCCTTCACACGAGCAGCCCTTGTGGAATCTTCCCGGAGGCCGCCAGCGAGCGGGCGAGTTATTGCGCGACACGCTCGAGCGAGAAGTGCGCGAGGAAACGGGACTGAAGGCCGGCATCGCCGATCTCGCTTACGTCAGCGAGAGCTACGACGGCGACCTGCACGTCATCAATACCACCTTCGAAATGTCGGTCAGTGGAACGCTCTGCATTCCAACTTCCGGCGACCACATCGTGGGTGCGCGCTGGTGCGCGATCGCCGACATCGAAACCCTGATCGCAGTCGACGTCGTGCGCCTGCCCTTGTTGCACTATCTTCACTACGGCCGGCGCTATCGCGGGTTTGCCGAAGCCGGCATTACGATCCGCTGGCCCGAGGACGGCACTTAAGCGAGTCGCCGCCCTTCCCAACGAGCCCGTTCGAGAACGAAGCCAAGCACGTCGACCGGCTGTCCCTGAACCGTCGCACCATGCGGAAGAATCCCGTCGTCCTCAAACCCGGCGCGCGCCAACACGGCACGCGATGAGGTGTTCTCGGGCACGCAATATGCGCGCACCCGCCGCATGTGAAGTCGCGCGAAGGCTTCGTCGACCAGCGCCTCGACCGCTTCGGTCGCGATCCCGCGACCGCGATACTCGCGCACGACGCTGTAGCCGACTTCTGCAGCAAAGGTCGTACGCTCGCCGACGCGCAGCGATGCCCAGCCCACCGGACCCTCGACCCCCGCCAGATAGATCAACCATTCGAACCGGCCCCAGATGCCGATGTCGAGAACGCGCGGCCGTGCCGCGACGTTCCGGCGAAACTGCGCGGCGTCCACATCGGGGAGATCTTGATATTCTCGCAAGTCGGGCTGCTGCAAGAGGTCCCACAGCGTTGCGGCATTCTCAGCCGTAACGGGGACCAGGCTCAGGCGCTCGGTCGTTATTGTCCGCACGAATGCTTGTTCCGACCTGGCGCGCGCGTGATAGAGCGACAACGAGGTGTACCCACATGCTGGATCTCACGGCCGCTTATCGATCGAGCGGAAAAGCCATGGTCGATTTCAGTGCGACGGTAACGTCGAAACCGACGTACTTCACGGGCACGCACACCGGGTGCGAACACGAAGAGTTCGACGTGGCAAGCGACGCCGGACCGATCGACGTCGTCGATAACGTCGACATCGCGCCGCGCATCCCGGTCTCGCCCGGCGACCGCATCGAGGTGCGCGGCGAGATGGTACACGACCCCGGAAAGATTCCGGTCGTTCACTGGACGCATCACGATCCGACCGCGCGTCATCCGGACGGCTTCATTCGTTTCCAGGGGCGGAACTATGCATAGTGCCCCTGATCGCAAGCAGTTGCGGAATGGTGACGAAGCGATAGCCTTGTTTCTTCAGCGCTTCGACGATCAAGCGGGTCGCTTCGATGTCGCTGCTGCGGTCGCAGACGTGCGGGTTAATTTTGGTGCCTTCACAGATGATGCCGCGGTTCCCATCGTGCAATACGATGATCGAGCCGTCGCGCACGTAGCGCAGGATGCGCGCCGCGATTTGCGTAGGCGGCGGGTACTCCCAATCGCGCGCGAGCGGAACCGACCACATAACCGGAGTGTAGCCCATCTTCCGGGCTTGATCGAGCACGAGCCAGTCGCGCGAGCCAAAGGGCGGGCGCATCAGATGCGTGTGCTCGCCGCTTGCCGCGTAGATCGCATCGTCCGTGCGATCCAGGCTCTCACGAACCTGCGCTGGATTCATAATAATGAGATGACCGTGATCCCACGTATGATTGCCTAGCGCATCGCCGCTATGCGCCTCACGGGCCACGATCTTCGGATAGGCCGCTACCGCTCGCCCGACGAGGAAGAAGGTCGCGTGAACGCCCTCGCGATCGAGCACGTCGAGAATACGCTGCGTGTACGGCGGATTCGGTCCGTCATCGTACGTGAGCGCGACGATACGCTCGTTGGCGGGCCCGCTTACGAGCGTTTTCCCGAAAAGTTGGTTGCTGGGATTTTCGGTCGTCTCGTAGGCCCAGAACCCCAGGAGTCCGATCGCGGCAATCGTCATCGCCCACTTCAACGCGGCGCCCATGGGTCGAGTTTATTTACCCTCGCGCACGCGGGCCTGCACGTCGGCGACCTTCGCGCGAAATTGTGGTGGGCCGAAGGTGAGGAAATCGTCGACCACCGTCTGATAGTGCGGGTCCGCCAGCTGGGTACTCTGCATTTTGAGCAAGTCGCCCGGTTTCGATTTCGAAAGATCGATCGTGTATTGGCGCCCCGCGGTCGTTGCCCAGTAGTGGGGATCCGTGAAGGTGATCGTGCGCTCGCCGTGCTTGAAGTCGATGATCTGTTTGACGTACACCGTGTAGGTCGCGTGGGTGTCGCCGCGCGGAGGTCGATTGACGAGTTGCCAGACGCCATCCTGGTCGAGCTTGCCCCAAAAAAAGCTCACGTCGTAGACTTCGTGCGGCGGTGCCGTAATCGTGATCTGCTTGCCGTCGTACGAACGAATGCGATATTGGTAGGTGGAAACTCCCTCGACGTCCTGCATGCTCCATTCCTCTTCGTAGACCGGCGGCTTGTCGTAGCGAACGAGCATACGCGCGTAGATTTGACTGGGCGAAGCTTTCATGCGAGCCACTTCGCGCAGTCGCTGCGTCTCGGTTGGGAAAAACTCAACGTATGCGATCGCTGCGAAGAGCAACGTCATGACGATGACGAAGATTGGAACGACCTGCCGGGGCATTAGGGAGCTTCCCGGTCGAGGACGTGATTGACGAGCCCGTCGGCGAGCGCGTTTTCTTTACGCGGTATATGTTTGATATCGACGTGCTCGAATCGGCGCAGCAGCGTCTGCGCGCGCCGGTGAAGCGGCTGGAGATCGGCATGCTTTACGCGATACTCTCCGCGCATCTGCTTGACCACGAGTTCGGAATCCATCCGCACCGCCAAACGTTTTATGCCGTGCTCGGCGGCTTTCTCGAGGCCGATGAGCAAGGCCGTCCATTCCGCGACGTTATTGGTGGCGGTGCCCAGATAGCGACCGGCCTCGTCGATCACGTCGCCGGCAGGATTGACCAGCACCGCGCCGCTTGCCGCCGGACCGGGGTTTCCACGGGATCCGCCGTCGGCAAAAAGCGTGGCTTCCGGCACGATGGCATCGAAAAGTGTGGGCACGCCCGCCTTTTTCGCCGCCCGGCGCGTGAGCCCCACGTGGGAGCCGGGTATAGTATGCCCATGAATTTGCGAATCGCCCGCGGCATGGCCGCCCTATTCCTCGCCCTCGGCGTCCTCATACCCTTGAGTGCGCAGGCCGACAGCACGTTTTACGGCATCGTTCGCCACGTTTCGATGAACAGCATCAAAGTCGACGACCCGCGCACGAATCAAACGCTAAGCTTCGAGATTCTTCCCAAGTTCGACCAGATCTTTTCCGCCGACGGCAAGACGACATACCAGATGAAAGATATCCAAGCCGGACGCTACGTCGGCATCGTCTACGATCAAAAGGCACTCGGCGTGCGCCACGCCGACCGCATTTATATCATGAACAGCGCTAACCAACGAGTCGGGAGTCAGTAAGAGAAAAAGCCGCGACCTTCAACAAGTCGCGGCTTTTCGCCATGGTCGGGCTGACAAGATTCGAACTTGCGACCTCTTGACCCCCAGTCAAGCGCGCTAACCAAGCTGCGCCACAGCCCGCCGTTTTGTCCAGTGCTTCAGCACTGGACAAAATTCAAAATCTTCCTTAGCGGCGTTTTGCGCCTTTCTTTGCGGACGACTTTTTCGCCGCCGCTTTCTTTACACCGCCCACCGCCTCTTTAAGCGACTTCCCCGCGACGAACGCCGGGACTTTGCGGGCGGCAATCTTGAGCTTCTCACCCGTCTTCGGGTTACGGCCTTCGCGGGCTTTGCGATGGCGAACGACAAAACTGCCGAACGGCGTCAACGCCACACGATCGCCCTTCTGTAGCGCCGTCTTGATCTCTTCGAGGATCAAGTCGACGATCTCACCAGCCTGGCGCTTCGAAATCTCCGATTCGCCGGCTACGGTATCAATCAGATCGGCTTTCGTCAAACTCTGAGTCTCCTCTATGTGTGGCGGCGCGATGAGTGTAGCATCGGGTATCTAGCGGCCGCCAGGGAGGGGGTATACGGAAAAAGCCCCTATTTTCCTTGGATTTGCGCGACGGCGCGCAGCGCCAGGACGTACGAATTCGGTCCAAATCCCGATACCGAGCCCACGCACGCCGCCGCGGTGACGCTGGTACGGCGGTGTGCTTCGCGCGCGGCAATATTCGAGAGGTGCGCCTCCACCACCGGAATACTAACCGAAGCAATCGCATCCGCGATGGCATACGAGTAGTGGGCGTACGCTCCCGGGTTGATGACGATTGCGTCATACGTCGCACGTGCCGCGTGAATCGCGTCGACGATCTCCCCCTCGCCGCTATACTGCGCGAACGCAACGTCGAGACCGAGATCGCGAGCGCTCGTTCGAATGAGATCGTTCACCTCATCGAGCGTTAGGCGCCCGTAAATCTCGGGCTGGCGTTCACCGAGCAGATTGAGGTTGGGACCGTGAATCACCAAAACACGCATGCCCCTTGCTTCTCAGAAGGATGGCACTCGCCCTCGGCTGTAGTGCTTGGAAATGCCCGATCTGCTTATCAGCGCGTCATCGCCGGATGACGGCATCATCGTCGTCGCCACGATCGCAACGGAGCTCGTGGCGGAGATCCGCTCGCGGGCCGACCTCTCCCCGACCGCAACCGCTGCCACAGGCCGCCTGGCCATCGGCGCGGTTCTTTTCGGCGCGGGGCTCAAGAACGGCGAACGTTTAAGCCTGCAGATCAACGGCGACGGACCTCTCGGCTCGATCGGGGCGGACACCTGGCTGACTGGCGAGGACGCGCTCGGCGCGCGCGCATACGCCCGAAATCCGCACGTCGATCTTCCACTCAACGAGCGCGGCAAATTTGACGTAGCGGGCGCCGTCGGCGCGGGTTCGCTGCACGTGGTCAAAAGCTACGAGGCCGGTCAGCCATACGTGGGCGTCGTGCCGCTCTACTCCGGCGAGATTGCGGAGGATCTTGCGGCGTATCTCGGACAATCGGAGCAAATTCCGAGCGTCGTGGCACTCGGCGTGCTTGCGAACCCTAGCGGCGTTCGTGCGGCGGGCGGGGTGCTCGCACAAGTGCTACCCGGAGCCGACGAACGCGCGATTGCCACGCTCGAACGGCGGGCACTGGCGATGCCGCCCGTCACCAGTCTCATCGCGGACGGAGCCGACGCGCACGCGCTGCTTCACGCGCTCGCGGGCGATCTCGAGCTGCGCTCGCACCGCACGGTCGACGTGCGATATGCCTGCTTGTGTTCTCGCGAAAAGGTCGAAGCGGCCTTACTTGCCATGGGCTCCGATGAGTTGCGCCGCCTGGCAAGCGAACGTCCGGAAACGGAAGCCACCTGCGAATTCTGCCGTAAGCTCTACGTTTTCACCTCAGACGAGATCGAAGAGCTCGCTTAAGTCCGGCACGCGATACGGGTCGAGGCGCGGCCAGAAGGCTTCGCGAATCGCAACGCCGTCGTTGTAATACCACCAACCGCACTCGCACCGGATCGGACGATCGCCCGCCGCTGGATAGGCGTACCGGCGCTTGCAACGCTTACAGGTGAATTGCTTTTCCATACTACCTTCCGTTATTTCGGCATGACGCGCACAAACTTTCGCGATCCGACCGATAACACCGCCGGTGCCGTTTCGCTCCACGACGCGCGCGGATCGCTCACGACCACGCCGTCGACCTTCACGCCATTCCCGGCGATAAGTCGCTCGGCCGCACGTTTGCTCTCCGCAAAGCCCGCCGCAACCAGCAGGTCGGCGACCTTTCTCGCATCCCCAGCGTTCATTTCGGCGATGGCCTCGGTCGGAATCTCCTTGCGTTGAACCGTTCGCTCGAAGTACTCGCGCGCCTCGCGAGCTGCCTGCGCGCCGTGATAGCGTGCGACGATGTCTTCGGCTAACCGCTTCTTTGCATCCATCGGATTGATCGAACCGCCGGCTACCGCGGAAGTGATGTCATCGGTTTCGCGCTGCGACCGAAACGCCGCGAGGCGCGAATACGCGGGCATGAGGTCGTCGCCCATCGACATGAGCTTGCCGAACTGCGTCTGCGCGCTTTCCGCGATGCCGACGTAGTTTCCAAGCGATTTGCTCATTTTCTTGACGCCGTCGAGACCGACGAGCAACGGCACGGTGGCGCAGATCTGCGGCAGTTGTCCGTATTCGCGTTGGAACTGACGACCCAGTAGCAAATTGAAGAGCTGATCGGTTCCGCCTAGCTCGACGTCGGCTTCGACCGCGATCGAGTCGTACGCCTGAGCGACCGGATACAGAAACTCGTGCAGCGAGATCGGCGTCCCAGCCGTGTAGCGGTTTGAGAAATCGTTTCGCTCGAGCATCTGCGCAACGGTAACGTGCGATGTGAGACGAACCACGTCGGAAAAACTCATCGCTCCGAGCCACTCCGAGTTGTAGCGGATCTTGACGCGCTCGAGATCGAGCACCTTGCCGGCCTGCTCGCGGTACGTCTCCATGTTCGCTTCGATTTGCTCGCGCGTGAGCGGCGGCCGCATGGCGTTGCGCCCGCTCGGGTCACCGATGCTTCCCGTGAAGTCGCCGATGATCAACGTGACGTTGTGCCCGGCGAGCGCGAAGCGCTGGAGCTTCTCGAGTACGACCATAAAACCGAGATGTAAGTCGGGACTAGTAGGATCGATGCCGAGCTTGACGTTGAGCGGACGCCCCAGCTGCAAGCGCTCGACGAAGTCCGCCGGCGTTTCGACGTGATCGAAGCCGTCGAGCAAGAAATCGACGTCGGTAGAACGGGCCGCGCTATTCATGACTGCAGTTCAATTATCGTCACGCCGCCCGAGCCCTCGTCCTCGTTGCCGTAGCGCAGGCTTTTCACGGACGGATGCGTTCGAAGGAACTCCTGCAGTCCCCGCCCGAGCATGCCGGTCCCCTTGCCATGAATCAAGCGTAACGGCGAATTGCCGGCGAGCGCCGCTTCGTCGACCCACTTGTCCACCAGCGGCTCCGCTTCGATATAGCGCTTGCCGCGAACGTCCAACTCCGCCATCGTGCGCGCCGACGCTTCGAGTCTCGCACCCCGGGCCTGCGCGTCGGGGCGCGGCGCCCGCGGGGCTTTTCCGGCCGTGCGCTCGAGGTCGCTTTTTTTTACCACCGTTTTCATCGGACCGATCGCAACGAGCACGGTATCGCCGTAGTCCTCGACGACGTTGCCGTTTTGACGCAGGGTGCGTATGAAGACGCGATCGTTCGGCGCAAAAACGCCGTCATCGACCGGCGTCCGATCGCCTTCCCGCACGCCCAGACCCTTACGCAGATCGTCGGCGGCCTGGCTCAGGAGCGTCGCGTGCGCTTCGGTGACGCGCGGGCGACGCGTCTGCGCCGTTTCGGCCCGGCGCTGCAACTGCGTCATGAAGTCGCGCAGGCTCGCCGACATGCGCTCTTCGGCGCGTTCGGCAAAGGCGCGCCGTTCCGCTTCGAACGACTCGCGCTCGTGGGCTAGCGTTCCGCGCTCGCGTTCGGCTGCCCGGCGCTCCTCGCGCGCGACGTCGCGTTCCGTCTGCAACTCGGCCGCACGCTGCGACAACTCGGCCAGTGCCGACTCGTAGTCACGCTCGCGCGATTCGAGTAAATCCTGGGCGTGCGCGACCAAGTCCGGATCGATACCAAGCGCCAACGCTAGAGGAAAAGCGAGCGACTGCCCCGGCGCACCAACGTCCAGGTGGTACGTCGGACGAAACGAGACGGGATCGAAGCGGACGCTCGCGTTCATGACGCCGGCCGTACCGCTTGCAAACAGCTTCAGTTCGGTCGCGTGCGTGGTGACGATCCCGCACGCGCGAACCGCTAGTAAGCGCTCGAGCATCGCAATCGCAAGCGCCGCTCCCGCGCCCGGCTCCGTTCCACCCCCGATTTCGTCGACCAGCACGAGCGTTTGTCCGTCCGCGCGCTCCAGCATCTCGCGCATGCGTGCGAGATGCGCGGAGAACGTCGAAGCGTTCCCAACGATCGATTGCTCGTCGCCGACGTCGGCAATGACGTACGAGAAGCGCCCGACGCGCGTCCCGGTCGCAGCGGGAATCTGCATTCCACAGTAGGTCATGACGACGAACAGTCCCACCATCTTGAGCGCGACGGTCTTCCCACCCATGTTCGGACCGCTAATCACCAAGATGCGCGTTTCGCCGTCGAGCGGGATCGTCTGAGGGACCGCCCGTCCGGCCAGCAGCGGATGGCGTCCACGCTCGATGTGCGCGAGCGTCTGCTCGACCAGTTCGGGTTCGATCGCGTCCATCGCTTTGGCGACGTTCGCTTTCGCGACCAGAACGTCGATCTGCGCCAGCATCTCGACGTTGCGCTCGATGGAATCGGCCGCGGCTCCAACGTTGCGCGAGAGCTCTTCGAGAACCCGCGCGATCTCACGCTCTTCTTCCAAGCGCAGCGTGCGAACGCGATTGTTGGTTTCGAGCGCCGCCAGCGGCTCGACGAAAAGCGTTTGTCCCGAGCCGCTGCTGTCGTGCACGATGCCCGGGAACTCCCCCGAGAACTCGGCTTTGACCGGCACGACGAAGCGTCCCTCGCGAATGGTCACGACCGCATCTTGGATGGCGCGCGCGTACTTGCCGGAACGAACGATCGACGAGACCCGATCGCGCGCTTCATTTTGTGCTTGCTGCAAGTTCTTGCGAATGCGGCCGAGCGCCGGCGACGCGCGGTCGAGAATGGTCCCGCGCTCGTCGATCGCGTCGGTAAGGGACCGATGCAAGTCGCGTAATGGCGTGTAGGGGGAGACGATCGCAGCCAGCGCCTCCTCACGGTGCTCTTTGAGCGCGTTAAACGCCGCCGCAGCGGCCGAAATAGCATCCGCCACGGCGCGAAGATCGACCGGCGCGAGGGTGCGCTGCAATGCGGCCGACTGGGTGAGCTCCGCCGTTTCTACGGCCGGTAGGACGTGCAGATCTTGGCTCGCGACGAGCTGGCGAATGAAGGCCGTGCGCCCCTGCTCCAGCCGCACGAGGCCGAAATCCGTAAACGGCGACAACTCCGCCGCCCGCGCGCGTCCACGTTGCGTACGCGAGGCGTTGACGACGCGCTCGCGTACGCTCGCGAAATCTAGCGCGTCGAGGGTGCGTTCGTCCGCGAGGACTGCCATGCCCTAGGATTCAAGCTTTTGCTTCATCACGGTATTTACCAGCGCCGGATCGGCCTTGCCCTGCGAGGCTTTCATGACTTGCCCGACGAGAAACCCCATGACATTTGTCTTGCCGGACCGATAGTCGGCGACGCTCTTTTCGTTGGCGGCGAGAACGTCGTCGACGAACTTCTCCACCGCCGCCGGATCGCTCGTCTGAGCGAGGCCCTCGCGCTCGACGATGGCTTTCGGCGACCCTCCACCGCCCCACATCCGTACGACCAAGTCTTTGGCGATCTTCGAATTGATCCTATTGCCGGTTATCATCACGAAGAGCTCGGTGAGATGCTCCGGCGTTACCGGCGACTCGTGCACCGGCGTGCCGGTCTCGTTCGCGAGACGAGAGAGCTCGCCCAACACGAAATTTTTGGCTTGCTTGGGATCGCCGCTCGCCGTGACGACCGTATCGAAATAGCTTCCAAGCTGCGCGTTGTCGATAAGCTGCGTTGCCTGTTTGACATCGAGCCCAAACGTGCGCGTGTAGCGCTCGAAGCGCGCGAGGGGTAGTTCCGGCAGCGTCGCGCGCAGCCGTTCGACCGTCTCTCGTGAGACCTCCATCGGCACGAGATCGGGATCGGGGAAGTAGCGATAGTCGTGCGCCTGCTCCTTGCTGCGCATCGAGATCGTCGTCCCGTTGACCTCATCCCAGCCGCGGGTTTCCTGCACGATGCGGTCGCCCGCTTCCAGGAGTGCGATTTGCCGTTCGATCTCGCTCTCGATGGCCCGATGCACCGAGCGGAACGAGTTCATGTTCTTGACTTCGGTTTTGGTTCCGAGTTCCGAACTCCCCACCGGGCGTATCGAAACGTTAGCATCGCAGCGTAGCGAGCCTTCTTCCATCTTCACGTCGCTAACGCCCAATTGAAGCAGCGTACGGCGCAGCGCCTCCAGATAGCCGACCGCTTCCTGTGCGCTGTGGATCTCCGGTTCCGAAACGCACTCCATCAGCGGCACGCCCGCACGATTGAAATCCACGAGCGAATAGGTGCTGCCCGCGATGCGTCCGTCACCCGAACCGGCGTGCGTCGATTTCCCGGTATCTTCTTCCAGGTGGATACGGGTGAGACGGCATTCCTTCACGGTGCCGTCTTCCAGCCAGTACCGTACGACGCCGCCTTGCGTCAGCGGCATGTCGAACTGGGAAATCTGGTAATCCTTGGGCATGTCGGGATAGAAGTAATTCTTGCGGTCGAATTTGGAAAAAGCCGGGATCTCCGCGTCGAACGCAAGTCCAGCGAGGATCATGTGCTCGATGGCGGCCTTGTTGACCACCGGCAGCGCGCCCGGCAACGCCAAGCATACCGGGCACACTTTGGTATTCGGTTCGCCTCCGAACTCGTTCGCGCACCCGCAGAACATCTTGCTCTTGGTCTTGAGCTCGACATGGCACTCAATGCCGATCACGGCTTCCCACCGGCTCATCGGCCACCCACCATCGTGAGAGCCGGCTTATGCGCTCCTGCATGTTTCGTTGCTTGCTCGTACGCATGGGCGGCGCCAAGCAAGAGCCTTTCCTCGAACAACGGCGCGCACAACTGCAGGCCCATCGGCATCGGCCGCTCGCCGCCCGGCGGCGTGACCCATCCACATGGAACCGACAGCGCCGGTAAGCCTGCGAGCGACATCGGAATCGTATAGTAGTCCATCAAGTACATGCTATACGGATCGCTCTTCGAGTTGAACTGGAATGCGGGCGAGCTTGCGGCGGGACACGCGATGAGATCGCACGCGGCAAACGCGGTGTCGAAATCGCGCGCGATCAAGGTGCGCGCCTTCTGCGCTCGCACGTAGTACGCGTCGTAGTATCCGCTCGAGAGCGCGTACGTTCCGATGAGAATGCGCCGTTTGACCTCCGGCCCAAATCCGGCAGCGCGCGTCTTTTCGTACATATCCGCAACGTCGGCACCATCGACGCGCAGGCCGTAGCGGACGCCGTCGAAACGCGCGAGGTTCGAGGAGCACTCCGCGGGAGCGATGAGATAATACGTCGCGAGGCCGTGCTCCGCGGTCGGCAGCGCGACCTCGACGAGTTCTGCGCCCAGCGCTTTGAGATCCGCGTAGGCCTGTTTGTACACCGCATCGATCGCGCCGCCGAGGGCGCCGGTGGCAAACTCGCGTACGATGCCGACCTTGAGCCCGCGCAGATCGGTGCGCAGAGACGGGGCCGTTGGCTCGAGCGGTCGGTCGATCGAGGTTGAATCCATCGGATCGTAGCCACCCATCGCATCGTATGCGAGCGCGGAATCTTCAACCGTTCGCGTGAGCGGGCCGATCTGATCCAAGCTCGAGGCGAACGCGATCAATCCGTAGCGGGAAACGCGACCGTAGGTCGGTTTGAAACCAACCAGGTTACAGAACGCAGCGGGTTCGCGGATCGAACCGCCGGTGTCGCTGCCCATGCCGATGGCCGCTTCAAACGCGGCAACGGACGCCGCCGAACCGCCGCTCGAGCCGCCCGGAACGCGCGTCAGGTCGTACGGGTTCCTGGTGACACCCAGCGCGGAGTTTTCGCACGAGCTGCCCATCGCAAACTCGTCCATATTTGCCTTGCCGATCGGAACGCAACCGGCATCGAGCAAACGCGTGACCGCGGTCGCCGTGTAGGGTGCCTTCCAGTGTTCGAGAATCTTGCTGCCGGCGGTCGTGCGCGTGCCGACCAGGCACATGTTGTCCTTGACGGCGAGCGGAACGCCGGCCAGCGGCAACCTCTCGCCGGCGGCAATGCGCGCGTCGACGGTTGCCGCGACGTCACGCGCGCGATCGTTCAGCACCGTGAGGTACGAGCCGATCTCACCGTCGACGGCGGCGACGTGCGCGAGCGCGGCTTCGGTAACCTCGGCCGCCGAGGTGGTACGGGCGCTCACCTCGCGGGCAATCTGCGCGGCGCTACGTTCGATGATCTCCATGATGTCCTTATTCGGCGATGATGCGGGGCACGCGGAAGAAACCACCTTGGCGCTGCGGAGCGCCCTCGAGGACGGTTTCGCGGTCGAGGCACGGGCCAATCGTATCCTCACGCTCGACGTTGCGCGACTCAACCACCTGCGCCGTCGCCGCCACTTTTGAAACGTCGAGTTTCGCGAGCGTGTCGACGTGCTCGAGCAAATCCCCCAATTGCGCGCCGAACCGCTCGACCTCGTCGTCGGTGAGTGCTAAGCGAGCCAGTTTTGCGACGTAGCGAACGTCAATTTTCTCGGTTGACAAAGTCGGGTAACTCCCGTTGATCTCGTGCGAATTCATCGTTGGGCCAGCTCGGTGGATCGACGTCGCCGAACGCGGCCTCCACGCGTTGTTGCGCGGCAAAGGTCTCGCGATAGAGCGTAACCAGCGTCTCCACGTGCCCCGTTTGCGGGAACATGTCGAACGGCTGCACGATACCGAGCCGGTATCCATTGGCGGCAAGGAACTTTAAATCCCGGGCGAGCGTGGCCGGATCGCACGAGAGATACCAAATGTAGGGTGCGCCTGCTGCCGCGATCGCGCCCAGCGTTACCTCGTCGCTCCCCTTGCGAGGCGGATCGAGGAAGATGATATCCGCGTTGTGCATGGCGCCGCGCGTTTCGTCCATGCGAACGATGTCTTCGACGCGGCCGGCACGGAAGCGCACCCAATTGGTCAGTCCATTGAGCGTCGCATTTCCCTCGGCTTCGAGAATCGCTTGCGAGTTCTCCTCGATGCCGTACACTTCACAACCGTTTTTCGCGAAGAAGAGCGAAAAGGTTCCGGCGCCGCAGTACAAGTCCACGATCCGCCGCGGATGCTCGAGACCGCCCGACATAAACTCGAA
>Ga0181525_10001925_pt1 | contig 17473 bp, 13 predicted proteins | sample PEATcosm2014_Bin_48_FD_121100 | JGI IMG/M metagenome (GOLD analysis project Ga0181525, IMG submission 121100) | Peatland microbial communities from MTU Mesocosm Facility, Houghton, MI, USA - PEATcosm2014_Bin06_10_metaG | ecosystem: Environmental > Terrestrial > Soil > Wetlands > Peat | place...
ACCGCCTCGCGGTTGGCCTTGGACTCCATGTCGATGAAGTCGATCACGATGATGCCCCCGATGTCGCGCAGGCGCAGCTGTCGGGCCACCTCGTCGGCCGCTTCTAGGTTGTTGCGAAAGACGGTCTCTTCAAGGTTGTTCGTCCCCACGTTCTTGCCCGTGTTGACGTCGATCACCGTCAACGCTTCGGTGCGCTCGATGATGAGCGACCCGCCCGAGGGCAGGAAGACCTTGCGGTCGAGGGAGCGGTGGAGCTGTTCGTGGACGAAGTAGCGCTCGAAGAGGGGCAACTCCTCACTGGCGCGGTCGTAGTACTCGATGCGGTCGGCCAACTCGGGGTTGACGGCGTTGACGTACTCGAGCACCTTCTCATAGAGCGTGCGGTCGTCGATCAAGACCGCCCGATACTCCTCGTTGAGCTCCTCGCGCAACACGCGCACCGCGAGGTCGAGGTCGCGGTAGATGAGACGAGGTTGGTTGGACTTGGCGACTTCGGCCTCGATGGCCGACCACTTCTCGACCAGTGAGGTGACGTCGCGCGACAGGTCCTCCGCCGACACGCCCTCGGCGGCGGTGCGGATGATGATCCCGTGTCGCGCGGGCTTCACCTCGTCGACGATGCGACGCAGGCGGCGACGCTCGCCGTCGGGTAGCCGCTTGGAGATTCCGATCGTCGAGGAGTTGGGCACCAGCACCGCGAACCGTCCGGGCAGGGACACCTCTTGGGTGAGTCGCGCGCCCTTGGCGCCGATTGCGTTCTTGGTGACCTGGCAGAGCACGGTCTGGCCGGCGCGAATCATCTCCTCGATGCGCTTGTTGTTCGTGGGCGCCCCGTCGACGTCCTCGGTGTCAAACGAGACGTCACCCTTATAGAGCACGGCGTTCTTCGGGATGCCGATGTCCACGAAGGCGAGTTCCATCCCCGGCAGCACGTTCTGGATCCGGCCGACGTAGATGTTCCCGTCGATCTGGTTGGTCTCGTCGGCGTTCTTCGCCACCGTGTACTCGACCATCGAACGTCCTTCGAGGGTCGCGATGTGCGTACCGTCGGGGGTCGTGTGCACGGCCATGAGGTAGCGACCCTGGGCGCGCGTGCGTCGCTCGCCGCCTCGACGGCGTCGCCCTCGGCCCGGTCGGTTGTCGAGACCCAACTCGGGGGCCGACGCTTCCACCGGTGCGTCGACGACGCGTCGGGCGACCGCCGCGCCGTTAGACGAGGTCCGAGCTTGGTGGTCGCGTGGATCACGACCTCCCTGACCCGAGCGACCCCGGCCGCCACGGCGACGCCGGTTACCGCCGCCTTGGCCTCCGGTCGCGGGGGCGTCCGAGCCCGCCCCCGAGGGACTGGGTCGAGTGTCGCCTATCTGAGGTGCGGGTCGAGTGTCGCCAATTCGAGGACTAGACGATGAGGGCAGGGGTTGGATGGATTCGTCGCTCACGACGGGTACTCCTTGCGTTTTTGAGGGCGAGGGCGTGACGGGACACGCCGAGGGGCAGAACCGTGCGCGAATCAGTGGCCGCGACGACGGTGGGTGAAGGGAGACGACGGACTCGTTGGGCCGTCACGAGAAGAGCGATCCCAACGCTGAAAAGAAGTACCGCACTCGCGTGTACCACGACATGTCCTCAATACTGTGCGCCAACGGAGAAAACTGCGTTAGCGCGACGTTCTTTTGCGTCCGACACCCCGTGTGTCGATACGCCCCACGCCACCAGGTTACTGCACCGTGTCCCTAGTTTGACTTCTTTGGTGACGTCGTGGTCGTCGAGGAACTCGGCGCGCCCGGGGTCCTCAGGGCTCCCTTGAGTTTGAGGGCGGGCACCGGGTGGGCCACGAGATAGTTAAAGGTCTTCGCGACCACCGGAGCCGAGGCGTCGGCGCCGTAGCCGCCCTCGTCGATGACGCAGAGCACCACGTACTGGGGGTCGGTCGTCGGCCCGAAACCCACGAACCAGGAGTTCGGTTCCAGGCCCGGTGCGTTACTCGCGGTGCCGGTCTTGCCGGCGATGGGGAAGCTCGAGAGCGAGAAGTGGATGTTCGACTTGAAGGGCAGGTACCCGGTGCCGAGGGGGTTGTCGACCACCCCGGTGAGACCCGCCAGGATCGGGTCGCGCACGCTGGCGGGCAGGCTGACGTGACCGAGCACGCGCGGCTGGTAGCGGATGACGACCCTCCCGTGCGCGTTCACGACGGCGGCCGCGACCTCGGGCGCGTAGCGCGTCCCGCCGTTGGCGAAGGTGGCGTAGGCGTTGGCCATCTCGATCGGTGAGACGGCCGTCGTGCCTTGACCGAAGGCCATCTCGATGTTGTCCCCGGTGTACCAACTCACGTTGGGAAAGGCCGTCGGGTCTTCGGCGTGGAGCTCCTTGCGCACCTCGGGTGAGTCGACGCGACCCTGGGCCTCGTCGGGCAGGTCGACGTTGGTGGTCTGGCTGAGTCCGTACTCGGCGGCGACGTTCTGGATGGGCGTCTGACCGTAGCGGCTCTGAGCGTTCCAGAAGAGGTACCCCAGGTTGTAGAAGTAGTAGTCCGAGGAGACCGTCAGGGCCGTCGGCAGGTTGACCTCCCCGGCCGCGTCGTTGTCGTCGTCGTGAAAGACACACAGCGAGTGCTTCGCGGTCTTAAAGCAGCCCGGCACGGTGAAGGTCCCGGTGTCGTTCACGTCCTCGTCGGCCGGGAAGATCCCCGTTTGAAGTTCGGCGGTGGCGGTGACGAGCTTGAACGTGCTGCCCGGCGTGTAGAGACCCTGGATCGCGAAGTTGTTGAAGGCGCCTTCACTACGCAGCTGTTGGTACGCGGTGTTCGAGAGTCCGCTCACGAACGAGTTGAGGTTGTACGACGGGTAGCTCGCCATGGCGAGCACGTCGCCGTTGTTCGGGTCCATCACGATGGCCGCCCCGTTCAGGGCCTCCGGTACCTTCTTCGAGACGGGGTCGATCGAGTGACGGTCGGCGAGGATCTCCGAGGAGAGGTAGCCGGTGAGGGCCTTCTCGAGCGGCGTGTCGATGTTGAGGACCACCGAGTCCCCGACGGTGGGTTCGGTCGTCTTGATGGCGCCCAACACGTTGCCGGTCGAGTTCACCTCCAAGGTGCTGGTCCCGTCCTTGCCGCGTAGGTACTGCTCGTAGTACGCCTCGATGCCGGTCTTGCCGATCGTGGAGTCGGTCTGGTAGTGGTCGCCGGGGTTCTCTTGGATCTCCTGTTCGGTGATCGGCCCGACGTAGCCGAGCACCTGCGCGGCGACGCTCCCGCCGTTGGGGTAGGACCGCGTCGACACGTCGAGCACCGAGACGCCGGGGAACTCACCCGGGTGGAGTTTGATGAACTCCACCACCCGCGCGGGCGCGTCACTCATGACGGGCGCGGGCTGGTAGGGGTCGTACTGCTTGTTGGCGAGGTCGGCGTTGATCTGGGCCACGCTCAAGCCCGTCAAGGAGGAGAGGGCCCCCTTGATCGTCGGGTGCAGCGCCGCTTCGGCGCGCGAGAGACGGATCTCGGTGGTGGTGACGTTGCTCACCAGCGGCTTGCCGGCGCGATCGAAGATCTCGCCGCGCGTCGCGGGGATCGTCGTCGGTCGCAGCGAGTTCAACTCGACCGCCGCGACCGAGGCCCGGTAGTCGAGGACCTGCAAGAAGAACAGACGCACCATCAGCGCGATCAACAAGATGATGAAGAATCCCCCGATCACCAACCAACGACGCTCGGGGCGCGCACCAACCTCCTCGGGCGAGGCCATGAGGTCTCTGATACCGACCGTCTTGGGCTCGTTGATCCGGCGACCGCGACCTCGACGGGGGTGCAGGGTGACCCACGGTCGCCACAGCCGCGAGAACCACGAGCCCGTGGGCCGTTCTCGCCACGAACCCTTCACCGTCGCCCGCCCCCGAGGTTCCCGACCCAGCGCGCCAGTCTCGTCATCGGTCGCGCCAGGAGGAAGAACGCGACGGCGTTGACGACCATCGCCGCGAGCAGTCCGTCACGCCACAAGGAGAAGTTGAACGTCAAGAACGTCGCGCCGACGTAGAGCAGGGGCGCTACGAAGCCGGCCCCCGCGGCGAGGAGCGGCGTGACCCACCAGGCGGCCGACTCGAGGTCCCCGACGCCCTCGCGACCGAGGCGCGAAGCGCCGTAGGCGAGCGCGAGGGCCACCAACGCCGTGAGTCCGAAGGGCGTCGTGGTGTGGGTGTCGAAGAAGACCCCCGCGAGCAGCGCGCACCAGAGCGAGAGCGCGGTCAAGCCCGCGAGTCCCACCGCGAGTGGCCAGAGCCACACGAGCATCACCACCACCCCGGCGAAGCGCCAGGCGGAGAAGATCGAGAGTTGCAACGCGACCACGAGCAGCGTCACCACCGTGACCGAGACGAGGACCCGTCTCACGCGTCGGGCTCCCAGAGCACCACGTCGAGGTAGGCGAGGTGGCGGAGATTCGCGGCCGGTTCGAGGGTGAGGTTGTAGGTCGCCGCGCCGGGCGTCAAGGTCACCGTTTTCACGGTCGCTACCGGCAGCCCGGCCGGGTAGAGCCCACCCTCGAGCCCGTCGGTCGAGAGCTTGGTGCCCGGGGCAATGGACGTCCCGAGCGGCACGGAGGTCGCGCCGAGCCCGTGGTCGAGCCCGAGGCCCGTGACGATGAGGTCGGTGGCGCCGTGGTCGAAGGTGACCCCCACCGCCGACGCGGTGTCGCTGATGAGGCGCACCGTGGCGCCCGTGGGCGTCGTCGCGATGATGTGACCCACCAGTCCGCCGTTGGCGACTACCGGCATGCCCACCAGGATTCCACTGTCGCGGCCCTTGGAGATATCGACGGTCACCGCGAAGTTCGTCGGGGAGATGGTGGTGACCTGCGCCGCGACCGTCGGCAGGGATCCCACGAAGGGGACGTGGAGGTCGGTCGTGAGCTGTTCGAGTTGGCGCGCGTAGGCCCACGCCTCGTTCGAGCGTTCTTCGGCCACGCCGAGTTCGTAGCGCAGTTTCTGATTCTGCGCGACGACGTCGCTGTAGTTGATCGTGCCGGCGAAGAGGTGCCCCACGGGTCGAGCGATCTCGTTGACCGCCCAGCTAAAGGGCGTGACGATGACGTTCGCGCTGCTGCGCAGACCCGAGGCCGCGCCGGTCGTCAGCGCCAGGATGAGCAGCGTCGCGACGCCCGCGAGGGTGAGAGTCCACGTCCGGCGACGCGAACGTTCGGTGGCCACGCGCTAACGCGTGGGACTGGTCTTCAACATGCGCTCGAAGACGTCGAGCTCTTCGAGACACATTCCACTACCGAGCGCGACACAGTACAACGGGTCATTCGCCACGATGATCGGCATGTTCGTCTCGTACTCCAGTCTCGCCGAGAGTCCCGCCAATAGCGCGCCGCCACCGGTGAGGACGATGCCCTGCTCCATGAGGTCCGAGGAGAGTTCGGGCGGCGTGCGGTCCAAGGTCACCTTCACCGCGTCGACGATGGCCTGGACGGGCTCTTGAATCGCTTCGCGGATCTGTTCGGTCGAGATGATCACCGTTTTGGGAAGACCGGTCACGAGGTCGCGACCGCGGATCTCGGCGCGCAGCTCCTCCTCTAAGGGAAAGGCCGAACCCAACTGCATCTTGATCTCTTCGGCCGTTCGCTCACCGAGGGCGAGTTGGAACTCTTTTTTCACGTAGGCGACCAACGCCTCGTCCAGTTCGTCGCCGCCGACGCGAATCGACTGACTCGTCACGATGCCGCCCAAGGAGATGACCGCGACCTCGGTCGTACCGCCGCCGATGTCGACCACCATGTTGCCCGTTGGTTCATGTATCGGTAGTCCCGCCCCGATGGCGGCGGCCATGGGCTCTTCGATGATGTAGGCCTTACGCGCGCCCGCGAACTCCGCCGCTTCCATGACGGCGCGCTGCTCGACGCCGGTGATACCCGATGGCACGCAGATCACCATGCGCGGCTTCGCGAAGCGGCGTTGGTGCACGCGGTGGATGAAGTAGCGGAGCATCTTCTCGCAGATCTCGAAGTCCGCGATGACCCCGTCCTTGAGTGGTCGGATCGCTTGGATGTTGCTCGGGGTGCGGCCGATCATCCGCTTGGCCTCGGCACCGACCGCCAAGGGCTTGCCGTCCTTCACGTCCACTGCGACCACCGACGGTTCGTTCAAGATGATGCCGCGACCGCGCACGTAGACCAACGTGTTGGCCGTACCGAGGTCCACCGCCATGTCTCGACCCAGCAGTGAAAATCGATTATCAACCATATGAGTCCCCTGTTGCGGTGTCCGACGTCCCGCGTTCTCCTACAAGGCTAGGGCACAACGGAGGTCGCGCACCAAAAAGTTGCGTCAGGCCAGGTCAGCGAAGAAGATGTCGATCTCGCGCTGCGCCGAGTCCGCGGAGTCCGACGCGTGAATCAAGTTCTCCGTGCCGTGCGTGGCGAGGTCACCGCGGATGGTCCCCGATGCGGCGTCAGCGGAGTTCGTCGTCCCCACCATGGTGCGCACGATGCGCCACGTGTCCTCGGGGCCCTCGACGATCGCGACCAACGAAGGACCGCGCGTGATAAAGGTGACGAGCGCACCGAAGAACGGCTTGCCGTCGTGCTCGGCGTAGTGGCGGCGAGCCGTATCCTCGTCGATGGTGCGCAGGTCGGCGGCCACCAGGCGCAACTGACGTCGCTCGAAGCGCGCCAGGATCTCCCCCACCAGTCCCCGCTCGACCGCGTCGGGTTTCACGATCACCAGCGTTCTCTTCACGATTGGCCACCTTACCGTCTTACAGCGTGTGTCCTATTTGGACCCACCGATTCGCTCCGTGTTTCGGGCCTCGCGTAGCGGGAACAAGCAGGAGCGGTTCGAGGAGCTTCCACTGAGAATCGGTCAGGTTTGAATAGGCCACGACTTCATAGTGTCGGTGGTGGCTTCTGACGCATTCGCCAAATAGAACACACGCTCTTAGCTTGCGTGCCTCGACGTGAGGTGCAGCACCTCGGCGCGCACCTCGGCCACGAGGTAGAGGCTGCCGGCGACCACGATAAGGTCGTCGTCGCTCGATCGCTCCCGCGCGTGCGCGAGGGCCGCTTTGGCGCTGGGGTGCGCGAAGGCGACCGCACCGTGACGCTGAAGTACCGCGACGAGTTCTTCGACCGGCACCGCTCGCGGCGAGCGTGGCGCGCAGCAGTGAAACTCGACGAAACCCGCACCCACGAGTGGCGCGACCATATCGTCGAGGTCGCGACCGGTCAACATCCCCAACACGCATCGCCGTTCCCCGCGCACGTCAAAGGCGCCGTCTAGCGTCGCGACGAGCGCGCGCACCCCCGCGGGATTGTGCGCGCCATCGATGACAATCATCGGGTTCCTCGAGACGATCTCCATGCGTCCGGGCATCTTGGCGCTCGCCAAGGTCTCGCGCACGACCTCCTCGCCCAACCCACGACCGAGGAACGCCTCGGCGGCCACGATCGCGGTCGCGGTGTTGACCCCCTGGTGAATCCCGTGCAAGGTCACGAGCACTTCTTCGTAGTACTCGTAGGGAGTGCGCAGCGTGATCGCCCGACCACCCAGGGCGAGCTCGTTCTCCTCGAGCTCGAAGGTGACCCCGAGGAGCCAGAGCGTCGCGTGCAGTTCGTCGGCGCGACGCTGGGCGATCTCGACCACGATCGCGTTCTCGGTCGCCACCACCGCGATGGCGTCGCGTCGAAAGATGCCGACCTTATCGGCGGCAATCGCGCCCACGGTCGTTCCGAGCACCGCCGTGTGGTCGAGATCGACGTTGGTCAGTACCGCGACGTCCGCGTCGATGACGTTCGTCGAGTCCCACGTCCCACCCATCCCCACTTCGATGACCGCGACGTCGACCCCCTCGTCCGAGAAGTGCAGCAACGCCGCCACCGTCAAGAGCTCGAAGCGCGTCAGGGTGATGCCCGTGACGACCTCGACGTCGCTCAGCCGCTCGAGCAGGCCGATCAGTGAGTCGTCGTCGATCGCCACACCGTTTACGGCGATGCGTTCGTTGACCGCGTGCAGGTCCGGGCTGGTGAAGGTCCCCACGCGTAGTCCCGTCGCGCGTAGTAACGCGCTGGCCAAGGTGGTCGTGGTCCCCTTGCCGTTGGTGCCGGTGACGTGGATCGCGGGGTAGTCGCCTTGGGGGTCGGCGAACTGCACCAAGGTGTCGCGGATCGGCTGCAGCGTGGGCTCGGGCGCCCGATTGGGCGCGACGCGCTCGTAGTCAACGTGGGTTTCGAGCCAGGAGAGCGCTTCGGCGTACGACGCGAAGCGCACGCGTTAGCTCGCGCGACGAGTGCGCGTCGCCTTTCGCATTTCGTAGTTCGGGGCCTCGTGTTCGCGCACCGTGGAGGCGGTGACGACGCACTTGACGACGTCGCTTCGACCCGGCACGTCGTACATCGGCTCCAACAACACGTGCTCGAGGATCGAGCGCAGCCCGCGCGCGCCGGTGCCGCGTTCGAGCGCCAGGTCGGCGATCGCTTCTAGGGCGTCGGGTTCGATGACCAACTCCACGCCGTCCATGGCGAGGACCTGTTGAAACTGGCGAACCAACGAGTTCTTCGGCTCGGTCAGCACGGCGATCAACATCGTGCGGTCGAGCTGCTGGACCGCGCCGACGATCGGCAGGCGGCCGATGAACTCGGGGATGAGTCCGAACTTGACCATATCTTCGGGCAGCACGTGCTTGAAGAGCTCGATGTCACCCTTGCGCTTGGACTCGACGGGCTGGTTGAAGCCCATCGACTTCTTGCCGAGACGACGTTCGATGATCTCCTCGAGTCCGGCGAAAGCGCCGCCGCAGATGAACAGGATGTTCGCCGTGTCGATGTTGATGAACTCTTGGTGGGGGTGTTTGCGACCACCCTGGGGCGGCACGCTGGCGACGGTGCCTTCGAGAATCTTGAGCAGGGCCTGCTGGACGCCTTCGCCCGACACGTCACGAGTGATCGAGGGGTTCTCGGCCTTGCGGGCGATCTTGTCGATCTCGTCGATGTAGATGATTCCGCGTTCGGCCCGTTTGACGTCGAAGTCGGCCGCCGAGAGGAGTTTGAGGAGGATGTTCTCGACGTCCTCCCCCACGTACCCGGCCTCGGTCAGGGCCGTCGCGTCGGCGATGGCGAAGGGCACGTTCAGCATCCGCGCCAGGGTTTGGGCGAGGAACGTCTTGCCACAGCCCGTCGGCCCGAGCAGTAAGACGTTGGACTTGGCGACCTCGACGTCGTCGTCGTGCAGCGGCCCGGTCTGGATGCGTTTGTAGTGGTTGTAGACCGCCACCGCGAGAATCTTCTTCGCGTCGACCTGGCCGATGACGAACTCGTCTAGGAAGGCCGAGATCTCGCGCGGGGTCGGCAGTTCGTCGAGGATGAACTCGGGACGATCCCCGAACTCGTCGGCGATGATGTCGTTGCACAAGTCGATGCACTCGTCGCAGATGTAGACGCTCGGTCCCGCGATGAGCTTCTTGACCTGCTTCTGACCCTTCGCGCAGAAACTGCACTTAATAAGGTCGCTGCCTTCACCGAATTTTGCCACGGACACCCTCCGACACACCCACCGCCGCGACTATCCTACGGGCCCGCACCTCGAAATCGCGGTACCTAGGGGCGAGCGGTAATAACTTCGTCAATCAGGCCGTATTCCACGGCCTCTTGCGCGCTCATGATGAAGTCGCGGTCGGTGTCCTTATTAACGCGGTCGACCGACTGACCGGTGTCGCTGGCCAGCATGGAGTTCAGTAGGTCCTTCATGCGCAGGATCTCGCGCGCTTGAATCTCGATGTCCGACGCCTGCCCGCCGACCCCACCCCAGGGCTGGTGCAAGAGGACGCGCGCGTGCGGCAGGGCGTAGCGCTTGCCCTTGGATCCCGCGCCGAGCAATACCGCCGCAGCGGAGGCGGCCTGACCGAAGCAGAACGTCGAGACGTCGGGCTTGATGTACTTCATCGTGTCGTAGACCGCCAGCAGCCCGGTGATGTCGCCCCCGGGTGAGTTGATGTAGAGGTTGATGTCCTTGTCGGGGTCCTCGGACTCCAAGAAGAGCATCTGCGCGCACACCAAGTTGGCGATGGTGTCGTCGATCGGGGTACCCAAGAAGATGATGCGCTCGCGCAGGAGTCGGCTGTAGAGGTCGTAGGCTCGCTCGCCGCGGTTCGACGATTCGACGACCGTAGGGACGAGGTAGTTCTGAGCTCGGTAGTTGTCGTTCACGTCATCAGCCTAGGCGTCGAGGTCCTCGGATTCGTCCGCCGCGAGGGCCTCCGCTGAGGACTCACGCTCCTCGGACTGGTCCGCCTGAAGGAGCGTCCGATCGATCTCCACGCCCTCGGGGTCGACGAAGGTGACGTGGTCGGTCAACCAACGCGACGCCTTCATCTTGGCGACCTCCGCGCGGAAGGTGACGACGCGACCCGTGTTGCGCAGGTTCTCACGCAGCACGTCGGCGGTGACCTTCATCGCCGCGGCGGTGGTGGCGAGCTCCTCGTCGACCTCCTCGTCGCTCGGTTCGAGCCCCTCTTCGCGCACGAGTGCGCGAAGAGCGAGGTCGACGCGCACCGCGCGCACGGCGTCGGCGCGCAGGGTCTCTAGGAGCTGATCCGAACTCTGGTTGGTGACTTGGAGGAACGTCTCTAAGTTCAGCTTCTGCTGCTCGAGTCGGTGGCCGAGGTCGTGCAGCCGTTCGTTCGTCTCGTCTTGGACGAGGGCGTCGGGTACATCGGCCACACTCACCAGGTCACTGAGGGCGAGCAACACCGCGTCGCGTTGGGACAGCTGCGCCTCGACGATCCGGCGGCGGCGCATCTGGTCGAAGATCGCGTCGCGCATCGCCTCCTCGCTCGGCCAGTCGGTGTTCTCTTGGACCCACTCGTCGCTCAGTTCGGGAAGTTCGCGCTCTTGGACCTTCTTTAACGTGAGCTCGTAGGTCGCGACGATCCCGCCGCCGACGCCGCCGTTGAGCTTGAGCTCCTCGCCGGCCTTCAGTCCGAGGATAAGTTCGTCCACGCCCTCGGTGATGGAGCCCGATCCGACGGTGTACATGAAGTCGCTCATGTCCAGGGGGTCCTCGTCGGTGGCGATCTGCGCGACGTGCACGTCCATGGTCACGAGGTCCCCGGTCACGATCGGACGATCGACGTCGCGCAGCACCGCGTCGGTCTCGCGGAAGCGGTCGATCTGGGCGTTCACCTCGTCGTCGGTCACCACCGGCGACGGGATGGTCACGCGTAGTTCGTTCTGACCACTTATACGGACTTCGGGTCGTACCTCGACGTCGGCCTCGAAGACGAGGTTGCCGTCGTCTTCGCCCGCGGTGATGTTGATCTCGGGCTGGGCGATCGGATCGATCAGGGTGTCAGAGACCGCGTGGGCGTAGAAGTCGGGAATGGCGTCGCGAATCGCCTCTCCACGCAGCGCGCTCGGTCCCCCGAGGTGCGCCATCAGTACGTTCTTGGGGACCTTGCCCTTGCGGAAGCCCTTGATCGAGACCTGCTTGGAGAGTCGCTTGGCCGCGGCATCGATGGCCTCGTCCATCTCGGGTTCATCGACCTCGACGGTTAGTTTGACTCGGTTGTTCTCGAGGGTGGTGGTGGTCGCGCGCATAGGGTGGCCAGCCTAACGGCACTTCCCCCTAGATCATGATGGCGAGGCCCTCGGCGAGGGCCACCGCGAGGGCGCCGTCACCGCGGACCTCAGTCGCCGACGCGGCGAGGAAGGCCTCGGGCGAGATGCGACCGGCCGCACGACGCCAGAAGATCGCGACCGCCGTGGTGAGCTCCAAGTCGGGTACCTCTTCACTGGCCTCCAGGGCCCGGGCGCGACCGTCCTCGACGCCTAGCAGAACGCTCCGGGCGAGGCGCCCCGTCAAGTTGACGCGCACCAGCGTGCCGTCTTTCGCCTTGGCCTTCTTCGCCAGGACGTAAGGCAACGCCGACTCGAAGCGATTGACCACGATCTCCTCGCCCGGCCCGTGATCGTCGGCGGGTTCTAAGAGCGCGTCGCGGATGTCCTGGAGGTGGATCCAACTGTCGAGCACGCGCGTCTCTTGAAAGCGGTAGTACGGCCGCTCACCCTCTGGGCTCCACCCGACCTTCTCCCACTCCTCATCGGCGAGCGCGCGAAGCGCCTCGAGGGACGCCGCGGTCGTCGTGCGAAAGAGGGCGAGTAACTCCGAGCCGGGAGTCACTCGGTACGCCTCGACGAAGGATTCGTTGAACTCGCCGATGGGATTCTTCACGTGCTCGGGCCAGGGACCTTCGTGCGTCGGCACCGGTCCGCCGCGCAGCATGATCTCGAACCCGACGAGGTGACTCAGAACGTCGCGGACGCTCCAGCCCGGACAGGGCGTGGGAAGTTCGTAGGCGTCCTCATCGCGCGGCGCCATCGTGCGTTCGATCGACGACCAGGTCTCTTCGAGCGCGTCCACGATCCACTGATAGGCCACGGTCCCCCTCGGTCAACTCGATGTTATGGCGCCGGGGCGATCACGCTGGCGGCACGCAAAATCGCAAGTAGTAGCGTGGCGACGTCGTGATGTAGTTGCGGGGCGTAGCGCAGCTTGGTTAGCGCGCCTGGTTTGGGACCAGGAGGTCCCCGGTTCGAATCCGGGCGCCCCGACCGAGCCATCAGGAGGCCGGGTCGGACATACGGATCGAGTTGAGGAACTCCCAAGGCGGTCGCGGTGGCGACGAGCTTTGAGCCGCCTTAGAGTGGCTCGCCGTCGAGAAGGAGCGTGACCTCGATGTTGCCCCGAGTGGCGTTGGAGTATGGGCACACCAGGTGCGCACCGTGGACCAACTTCGCCGCCTCCGAGCGATCGCTCAGGCCAGGGATCGTGACGTCGAGGGTGACCGCGAGCTGATAGGCGCCGCCGCCCGTCGGTGAGAGGCTGACCGACGAGTCGATCGAGACCTCGCCGGCGTCCACCTTCTCTCGTCGCGCCACTCCCCCGATCGCGCTTTCGAAACAGGCCGCGTAGCCGACGGCGAAGAGCTCCTCGGGGTTCGTCCCCCCGCCCGTGCCCCCCATCTCCTCGGGCAGTCGAAGTTCTACGTCTAACTGTCCATCCCTGCTGCGACCGTGCCCGTTGCGACCTCCCACAACGTGTGCATACGCGGTGTATAGAACTTTGGCCACAATGCTCTCTCTCCTTTGAAAATATGGGTCAGCGTAGGGGTCGCGGTCGACCTCGCGACACTGCACCACCCCTCGGGAACCGAGCGATCGGGGCTAGCAGGGTTGACCAACACTCAGTACACTCAACGCCATTCATGGAATCGGGTCGTCGTGGACGACTCGAACGTGGAGGCGAGAAGATCGCGTCGACCAAGGGAGAAGTTATGCGACGGAAATCAATCGGCCTACGCACGGGTGTCGCGCTGAGCGCTTTGGCGCTCGCGCTCTCGCCGGTGCTCACGATGGAGGCCAGCGCCAGTGGGGGTGGGGGCAACGGATCGCTCGTCCCCGTGGCCCAGGGCGTCACCCCCGGCAGCATCCCCGGCGCCGTGGTCTTCGGCACGACGCCCGCGAGCACGCCCGAGCAGGTCTCGTTCATCCTGGACGAACGCAATCAGTTCCAACTCGAAGTCAGCGTGGAAGCCGGCGTGCGCAACGACCTCTCCGTGAGTCAGTTCGCGCAGTACTACGGACAGAGCCAGAACAACATCAACGAGTTGACGGGCTATCTCTCGAAGTTCGGCATCGTCTCCACCGTTTACCCCGACAACGTCGACGTGTCGACGACCGGTACGGCCGGTCAGTACGACGCGGCGCTCTCGGTGCAGCAGAACCAGTACCACGTGCCGGGTTTCCCCGGACAAAACGGAACCTGGGGCGTACCCGCCCAGATCGTGCACGGATCGAACTCCGCCCCCGAGTTGCCCTCGAACATCGCCCAGTTCGTCGAGGCCGTGTTGGGTCTCACCAACTACGGACCGTTCGCGAGCCACGCCATCCACCTCAACACCGCCGTGACCAAGCCCCTGAAGGGGAACTCCTCGGCCTGCTTGGCCCTCGTCGGTCTGCCCAACGCGTGCAACACGCCGTCGAACTTCGAGTCGAACTACGGCCTCTCCTCGCTCGAGAGCGCCACGGCCGGCGCCGGACAGACCATCGGTATCGTCACCTTGGCCGCGCTCGACCCGGGTGCGCCGCAGTACTTCTGGCAGAACGTCCTCAAGCAACCAAGCACCGGGCGCACCGTGAATATTGAAAACATCGACGGCGGTCCCGGCGCGCCGAGCGACCAGTACGGCAGTGGCGAGACCGACCTCGACGTCGAGCAGTCCGGTGGCGTCGCCCCCGGGGCGAACGTGATCGTCTACCAGGCGCCGAACACCGACGCCGGCTTCGCCGACGCGTTCTTCACCGCCGCCAGCCAGAACATCGCGGGCAGCGTCTCCTCGAGTTGGGGCGAGTCCGAGACCTACGTCGCCGCGGCGGTCGCCGCCGGTGCGGAGACCCCGGCCTACATCTCCGCCTTCGACGAGGCGTTCTTAGAGCTCGCCGCGCAGGGCCAGGCCACCTTCGTCTCGGCCGGTGACGCCGCCGCGTACGACGCGAGTGACGACCTCGGCACGACCAACCTCTCGGTCGACACGCCCGGGGACAGTCCCTACGTCACCTCGTCGGGCGGTACCACGCTGCCGTGGAGTGGCACCCTCACCGGACCCGCCGGGAGCGCCAAGGTGCAGGTCACCCAAGAGCGCGCCTGGGGCTGGGACTACCTCTGGCAGCCCATCGCGACGATCACGGGGAGCAGCCTCGCCTCGGTCGCGGAATCGGCGGTGGTTGGGGGCGGTGGCGGGCTCAGTGTCGATGAACACGAACCGCTGTACCAACTCGGCGTGTCGGGGGTGAACTCCTACCAGGACGTCGAGTACCTGACCCCCACGGACTACTCGAATGAGTACGGCATCAGTGAACCCACCGCGTGGAACTTCAACCCCACCCCGAGCGTGCAGCGTGGCTTCGGCTTCGGCCGCGCCGAGCCGGACCTCTCGGCCGACGCCGACCCCTATTCGGGCTACCTGCTCTACGCGCCCTCCTTCGCCCAGGCCGGCGATCCCGTCCTCGAGGGTGGCTGGGGCGGCACGAGTTTCGTCGCGCCCCAGTTGAACGGCTCGACGGCCGTCATTGACGCCGCGCTGGGTTACCGCGTGGGTTTCTGGAACCCGTCGATCTACCGCGCCGCAACCTCGTGGAACTCACCCTTCACAACGCTCAACCAAGCCGGGACGTCGAACGACAACATCTACTTCACCGGTAACCCGGGCACGGTGTACAACGAAGCGACGGGACTGGGCGTGCCGAATCTAGCGGCCCTCGCGCGCGACTTCGGACATTAGAGCGGAACCGCACCCGCGCGTCGGCGCGGGTGCGGGTACCTCTCGACTCATCGATCACCGTGCCCCCGGCAGGAGTCGAACCCGCAACCTGACGGGTAGAAACCGTCTGCTCTATCCAGTTGAGCTACAGGGGCGCACCAAAATCGTACTGAAGGCCCCGCGCCAGATGCGCGAGCCCGAGAAGCCCTGTGCAATACTGGTATCTCTTGGTGGGCGTAGCTCAGTTGGTTAGAGCGCCAGGTTGTGGTCCTGGAGGTCGCGGGTTCGACCCCCGTCGCTCACCCGCTGCAGTTTCGAGAACGGTCGTGAACACCTGCCAGTAACTCTCAATGACGGGCCCGCACGCGTCGCGACTAGATTCCCAGGAAGACTCCGACTCTCGGAGAATCTTGGGGGTTGACATGACCATTGTTCGCGACGCGTTCTACATCAACGGCGAGTGGGTGAAGGCGACGTCGCCCGACAACCTCGAGGTCACCACGTCGGGTACGGGCGAGCTCTACGCGACGATTCCCGTGGCGACGGTCGAGGAGGCCAATCTCGCCGTCGAGGCCGCTGCGGCGGCCTTCACCGCGTGGGCCAACACCAGTCCCAAGGAGCGCGGTGAGTTCCTGATGCGGATCTCGGAGAAGCTCGCGGAACGAAGCGACGAGATCGCGCTCACCATCGCCAACGAGGTGGGGATGCCGCTGGCGCTCGCGAAGGGCATTCAGGTGGGCCTACCTACGATGACCTTCAGTGACAACGCCCAACGCGCGATGGACTTCGTCTGGGAAGAGGAGGTCGGCAACTCGACGCTCGTGCGCGAACCGGTCGGCGTCGTCGCCGCGATCACGCCGTGGAACTACCCCCTGCACCAGATCGCGAACAAGGTGGCCGCCGCCCTCGCCGCGGGTTGCACCGTCGTCCTAAAGCCCAGCGAGGTCGCGCCGATCAACGCCTTCCTCTTCACCGACATCGTCCACGAGGTCGGACTCCCGGCCGGTGTTTTCAACTTGGTCACCGGCACCGGACCCGTCGTGGGCGAGGCGATCGTGGCCCACCCAAAGACCGACATGGTCTCCTTCACCGGTTCGACGCGCGCCGGCAAGCGCGTGATGCAACTCGCCGCCGAGATGGTCAAGCGGGTGTCGCTCGAACTCGGCGGCAAGTCGGCCAACGTCATCCTCGAGGACGCCGACTTGCCCAAGGCGGTCGCCGACGGCGTCTTCAAGGCGTACCTCAACTCCGGTCAGACCTGTTCGGCGCTGACGCGGATGGTGGTACCGCGTTCACGTTTGGCCGAGGTCGAAGACATCGCCGTCGCGACCAGCGCGGGCTTCGCACCGGCCGACCCCATCACGGGCTCGAGTTTCCTAGGTCCGCTCGTCAGCGCCGCTCAGCAACAGCGCGTGCGTGACTATATAACCAAGGGCATCGACGAGGGCGCTCGAATTATCACCGGCGGCGTCACCCCTCCGGAAGGACTCGAGAAGGGCTACTACATCACTCCGACAATCTTCTCTGACGTGCGCAACGACATGACTATCGCCCAGGAGGAGATCTTCGGCCCAGTGCTGTCGATCATCCCTTACGACACCGAGGAGGAGGCCGTCGCGATCGCGAACGACTCGATCTACGGACTCGACGGTGGGGTGTGGGCGAGCACCGACGAGAAGGCCTTCGAAGTCGCACGAAAGATCAGAACGGGTCGCGTGGAGATCAACGGCGGCGCGTTCAATATTTTCGCGCCCTTCGGGGGATATAAGCAGTCCGGCATCGGTCGCGAACTCGGCGAGTACGGCTTCGAGGAGTTCCTTGAAGTGAAGGCCATCCAACACCACTAAGACGTCCCAGCGCACGCAAACATTGGTAATGGGAACTTGAGTATGCGGTGAAATCGTACCTAGTCTCTCCGAACGACCTACTCGGACATCAAAAGTGAATCGCCTCGCCGGTATAGACTCAACCCGCGCCGGTAGCTCAATTGGCAGAGCATTTGACTCTTAATCAACAGGTTGCGGGTTCAAGTCCCGCCCGGCGCACCAGTATTTACAAGGGTTTTCGAGTACTTTTGGAGTTCGCCTCCGAGTATATCCCACACAAATCCCACGGTAGGCGGATTCTTAGTTAGCATCCGTTCATGAGCGGTGGAATGCGGCAGCGACGCCCAGGCGT
>Ga0181525_10001928_pt1 | contig 17427 bp, 10 predicted proteins | sample PEATcosm2014_Bin_48_FD_121100 | JGI IMG/M metagenome (GOLD analysis project Ga0181525, IMG submission 121100) | Peatland microbial communities from MTU Mesocosm Facility, Houghton, MI, USA - PEATcosm2014_Bin06_10_metaG | ecosystem: Environmental > Terrestrial > Soil > Wetlands > Peat | place...
CTCCGGACTGTAGGACGAAATCCCAACATATAAAGCTTTGCCCTGCCGCACAGCTTGCGCAAGTGCGCTCATAGTCTCTTCGAGCGGCGTATCCAAGGACGGCCGATGCGAGTAGAAAATGTCGACATATTCGAGTCCCATGCGGAGCAAGCTCTCATCCAGCGATGCCAGCAGGTATTTTCGTGAGCCACCGATGCCGTAGGGCCCCGGCCACATATCCCATCCCGCCTTGGACGAGATCAGCAGTTCGTTTCGATGGCTCCGAAAATCCTTGCGCAGAATCTGCCCAAAATTCTCCTCCGCCGAACCGTACGGCGGCCCATAATTGTTGGCCAAATCGAAGTGGGTCACGCCCCTGTCGAAGGCCCGCCGGATCATGGCGCGGCCTGTCTCGAAAACGTCCGCCCCTCCGAAGTTCTGCCAAAGCCCCAGCGAGATGGGTGGCAACATAATTCCCGACCGCCCACAGCGGCGGAACTCGGCGTCATAACGAGTCGAGTTTGGTTCGTAGCTCATAAGGTCGATACCATCTCGTAGCTCTCAGCGAAAGTATCCGAGACTTTCTGTTATCGGGACGGCGCGGCAACGAACGCAGTCGACCGTAAAATTTGTTTGCCGACAGAATACCCTGCTAACTGGGAAAAAATACAGCGAATTGTTGTATTAGCGATTTTCCCTGACTGCTCGCTTCTGTGACGATGATGCGGCATTTGTCTGTTCATGTTCAAACCCGAATCGGCAAAGGCTCAGCTTCGTGGCAGGACGCTTAGGCCGCCGTCCACGAGGAGGTCGATCCCGGTGACGAAAGCCGATTCGTCGGAGGCGAGAAAGATCGCGGCGCCATTCACTTCGTGGGCTTCGCCCATGCGGCCAAGCGCGTGAATGCGAGAAGTCATCTCGTCGAAGGGTGCTCCTTCGCGAATGCGGCGTGCCTCATTCATGGGGGTCTTCATGGCTCCGGGAGAGATGCAATTGAAGCGTATGCCCTGCGGGCCGTACTGTCCGGCAAGTTGGCGGGTCATTGCTTTTATCGCGCCTTTGGCGGCCGCGTAGGTTGTCCAATGGTCGAAGGAACGGTCGCCCTGAACCGACGCGATATTGATGATGCTTCCGGATTTCTGCGCGAGCATGGTAGGCAGCGCATACTTAATGCCGCGAAAAACGCCTAATAGGTTGGTGCTGAGCAATTGATTCCAATCCTCGTCGGATTGATCGGTAATATCACCAGGGATCGCGACGGCAGCATTGTTGACGAGGACATCCAAACGGCCGAATTGATCGAGCGCCGTGTGGACTGCGTGCCGAACGTCCTTGCTGTGGCCCACATCGCCTGGAATCGCTAGCGCTTTGAGGCTAAGATCCTGAATCAGCTTGACTTGCTCACGCAGCTTGTCAGCGTTGCAGTCGATCATGCATACCACAGCCGCTTCTTCGGCGAAGGCGCGCGCTATTTCGAAGCCAATCCCGTCGGCGGCCCCGGTGACCAGTGCGATTTTATTTTGCAATCGATTCATGAGGGTTGCGCGAATCCTTTCGGGATGAACCATTTATTCGCATCGATCGCTTTATCTTCGCCTGCAAATCTCTTTCTTCTTCCGCGCCCAGTGGACGATACTCAAAATCTCCGAGATGAGTATTCGATTTTTCGACGATCATGACCCGATCGCCCGGCCGCATGGCGATGTTGTGCCACATCATTCGAGGGATGTTGTAGGTCACGCCAGGCTTCATTCGCACGGTCTTGAAGCGTAATCCGTTTGCGGACTCTTTGGCTGCGATCAATACCGACTTGCCTTTGCTTAGAATGAAGACCTCGTCGGTGGCGAGATGGCGATCCACTTTGTGAATTGCTGAAGCTCGCTGCTCTGGCATGTAGTTGAGTTGCGCCACTTGCCAGCCGTCACGAATCAGAAATGGATTGTAGCCCTTTCCGCGATGAACATAGGTTTCGATCATCGGCGAATCACTGCTTGCAGTGGATTTATGCTTCGCGGGCATCAAGCAATCCTCGGTTGGGGGAGGGCTCTTCGGTAAATGTCATCCAACTTGTTTAAGGTGTCATCGAACATAGCCGCGCTCGGGGTTGAAGTGTCTCTCAGAAAATCGTGAATGATGTTGCCCATGGCATCTTGAACGCCGAGGTATCCGTTGAACCTGGGCCGAAGATACGTGTGATCCAGCGTTTCAAGCGTATCGCGAAAAAAATCATGGCTGGCTTCGTTCACCGACGTATCAAGCCAGGCGCTGCGGTGACCGGGTTGGCCACCGGAGGCGAAGTAAATGCTGCGCTGTATTGCGGGAGCGGCCACATAGGCGGCATAGGCGCACGCCTCCTTCGGCCAGCGCGTGTGACGTGAGACTGCCAGCCCAGCGCCGCCCAGAAGCGCGCCCGAAGGTTTTCCGTCCGCACCGAGCGGTATGTTGGCGAAGCGCACCACATTGTGACGAAATCCGGCGCGGGCATAGTTCGAATATCCAAAAAGTAGTGGGCAGTAGACGATTTCGTCGCTGTCCGCCATGCGATCCAGCAACTGAGGAGGATTCCACTGTAACGACTCAGGGTGACACAAGTCCCGCAGCGCCACCATAATCTCCAACACTTGGCGCCCCATGTCCTGGCTCACCATAAAGTCGGGTTGACGCATGGGAGGCTCGCCGAAGTTCGCACAGAGCGAAAGGAAAGTGCAACTGCAATCGACTGACATCAAGGGCATCGCCAACTGCGTGTGGCTTCCTTGTAACTGCCTTCCTAGGGCAAAGACCTCATCCCATGTGCGCGGAACGCTCATCTGATGTGCCGATAAGAGATCTGGGCGATACGCGCTGACATGACTGGCGACATCGATGGCCAGAGCCCAATGATGGCCGTCCATGGCATAACTGGCGTGACTGGGGCCTACACTATGAGCGGCTTGATCCGCCATAAACGTCGAATCGAGATATTCGTCCAGCGGCAGCAGAGATTCCCGATCGACCGCAGCGCCGATCCAGGGATGGTCGAGCACGATGAGATCATATCGCTCTGCTAAGTCGAGCACCGAGAGTTCGGCGAACTCGCGCAAGGTTCGCCGGTCCCAATTGATCTGCACATCGGGATGATCCAATATGAATTGCTGCGCCGTGGCAGGCATGGGGGCGAAGCCGCGAACGTGGTCCCAAGTGTTGCCCCGCAATTTTTTCGTGTCGATCATCTGAGTCTTTATCCCGAGCGACTACTTTTGTCTTGCTCCTGCCGACGAGGACGATTGGTCTATCGAGACGACCTTGTCCGCGAGTAGTTGGGCGATTTGGGCTTCGCTGTATCCGACCTCTTGAAGGATTTCACGCCCATGCTGTCCGACTAACGGGGGAGGGAGTCGAATTGCGCCGGGCGTCTCGCTGAACTCCAAGGGCATATTCACCATTTGAATTGGCCCAGCCTTGGGATGATCGATCGTAGTGAACAATTTCATATGCTTCACTTGCGGATCTTGGGGAACGTCACGCTGGGCTTTGACCTCGGCTACCCACAAGTCGAGCTTAAGCATAATGTCGAGCCATTCCTCGGTTGTCTTGGTGATCACAATTTTCTGAATTTCGTGCCAGATCTCGTCGCGCTCATCGAATAGCTGCTGGGGATCGTTATAACGCATCAACTCGGGTACACCGAGAGCTTCCACGACGACTGGCCAAGGGTTCATCGCAATGCTGAGGAAGCCGTCTTGGGTCGCATAGATCCCAAATGGAGCGCTGTTGCCAGGATGGCCAATGCCCGAATTCGGACGCTCCAGGCTTCGCCCCAGATTGAGGACGGTCATGAAATCCTGCATCTGCAAGGCCAGTGCAGAGCCTAACAGGCTGACTTGAATTTCCTGGCCCTGGCCGGTTTTCTCGCGATGATAAAGAGCAGCCAACACGCCATAGACCACATGCAAGCCGCCAAGTTGATCGCACAAAGCTGTGCCCAGCGCGATGGGGCCGTAGTCGGCTCGACCGCTGCTAAGCGCGACGCCGGTCAGTCCTTGCACCAGCATGTCCTGTCCAGGGCGAGACGCATAAGGGCCATCCTTTCCCCATCCGGAGGCCGAACAGTAGACTAGTCGAGGATTGATTTTCTGAAGATCGGCATAGCCAAATCCCAAGCGAGCCATCACGCCGGGACGAAAATTTTCGACCAGCACATCCGCCTTGCGCGCGAGTTTGTAAATGATTTCTTTTCCTTCGGGCGACTTGATATCAAGCGCGATGGAACGCTTGTTGCGATTCCAGGCGAGAAAGCAGGGCGTCTCGCCGTCGCCGATCCAGGAATTGAAAAAAGTCAGCTTGCGAGCGATGTCGCCGCTACCCAGTTTTTCGATTTTGATCACGTCCGCTCCAACATCACCCAACATTTGCGTGGCATAGGGGCCTTGCAGAAGCTGAGTGAAATCGAGAATCTTAACGCCTTCGAGTGCCTGAGTCATAAAGTTTTCTGCCTGTGAAAAACGTCTTGTATTTCGGTTCCATTTGATGGCTGGGTGAGCATTTCGCTGAGCGCGGCTTCTTCCGTTTCGATCAGTTCGTCGATCAATTCCTGCCGCTGACGACTGGGAATGAATTCAAGCCTCCGAAATCCTAGTGGATCAATTTCCTCGCGGATGCGGCGAAGCTGTTCGGCATCCGGCACTTCAGTTTCCGGGACGCCCTCTGGTATTTTGATGGCGAAACCAGTCGATTGCCGCAAATGCTCCGCAGTTACACCGGGATGAAGCGAAACCACTTCCCACTCGCGCGTAACCGGATTGACTTCGCATACGCACAGATCGGTGACTAGCAACACTTTGCCGTTGGCCCATCCCGCGGCGGCGCGTTCTTCAGGAGTGAATACGCCGCGCGCCGCGCTACAACGAAAAACCTTTTCCACCATGGATTGCGGAGAGTGACGGGTGAGATACAACACAAAGTTCGCGTGCATGTTGGCGACATCCGCCATGCCGCCTTGGCCCGGCAAGCGCACCGGAGTTCCGTCCGGCTTAAGCAACCATTGGTTGTTGGTGCGAGCATGGCGGTCGATTTGCGCCGCGCTGACGACTTCGTGCGTTACGAGTCCGCGCTGATAAAACCAGTGGTAGGTGTCTTCTCCGCCACAGACGATGGTCGCAGTTTGGTTGTCGACGGTGTCGGCCCCGATCATGAGCATGGGACGCGCTCCGATGTCAACGTATCCTCCGCTGGTTGTCATAATGCGAAGGTCCGGGGCGTGAGTCTGCTTGGCGAGTAAGTAAGAAACAATGGCCAATGGTGACACGGCGCCGGCCGAGCAATAACTCGCATTGGTATACTCCTGCGCCAAGTGGTGAATCATGATCTCTGCTGCGGTCGCGGGCTCACCGACTTCGGAGCGACCGCGGCGGTGCTTCCGCATGATGGCCGGAGAAAGCTGACTTGGTTTGAGGCGCGCAGCGGATTTCAGAAATTCTTGGCGGTCTTCTGATGGACCCGGAGGAATCTCCAGCGGCGTGGTACGAAAGGCGGACGCTAAGGCGCGGAAGTCAGCGACATAATGGGTGGGCGAACTCGATGGCCACGCACCCTGGGGAACGAGCGAGATGGCAGTAATGATATCGCGCGGCAAAACGCCTCGACCGCGCGCGAGAGTCCCCGCGGGAACGACTTCTTCCACGGTTACAAGGATTTTTCGGGCGGCCCAAGCCAAGCTGATATCGAGTCCTAAAGCTCCGACGATCTCGACATTGCCGGCGGTGTCGGCGCGAGTGGCGTGCAGCAGCAAGACATCGATGGGCAGCGGTGCGGCTGCGCCGACCGGCGTTTTGGTCAAGGGATCGTCCGCTACAACGCCGTTAAAGTCCGAGCCAATTGGCACTTGATAGGGCATGGACGGAAGTTGCTGCTGGGCGGCATGTAGCCCCTGAATGAATGCTAGAGCATTGAGTTCGCAAACTTCGATTTCTTCACGCTCGCACGCCCGGCGGAAAAGAGGCGCCATGCCAAAAACGTCGAGGCTGGAAAAACAAAAGGTAAGCTTGTCGAGGCATCCGCCGGCTAACAGCATTTCGAGCGGCATTCCACCGCCCCAACTTACATAATGTAAATGCCTGGCTTGGCGGGCGATGACGGCACGCAGAAGAGCGACCGGAATTCGGCAAAAATGCAGACCACCGACGCCGACCGTATCTCCATCTTGGACTTGCGCGGCGAGAGAAGAAAGATCGGCGAAGACGGGTCGCCGGGTTGCATTCATTGCGCGAACACTCTAGTAGGAAATCTAGTTCGGAGTACGTTTGGTTCGCAATGACTAATGTATTCTAACAATAGAAATGCAGGATAAGCGAAGAGTTACGCTCCGGTCCATCGCGGATCAACTGGGACTTCACGTCACGACTGTGTCCAAGGCGCTGAGTAACCATCCTCATATCGCCGCCGAGACTCGCAAGCGAGTGATCCGGCAGGCTGCCGATGCGGGTTATGTTCCGGACCCCATGCTGCACGCGCTGGCGGCGTATCGCACCGCGTTGCGCCCGGCAAAATTTCATTCGGTGCTGGCATGGATTCATCCCCACGCGGCGGCGGAGCAACAAAGCTTATTACGTTTCCCGGGCTATCCGGATTATCTTTCAGGTGCCGAAGCGCGTGCCACCAAACTTGGTTACCGCATTGAGCAATTCTGGCTGGGCGACATTCGGTCGGAACGATTGGCCGGCATCCTTCGCGCTCGCGGCATCGAAGGCGTAGTCATAGCGCCTTGCGCGCAAGAGCGCTGCGAACTGAGGGATTTTTCCTGGCAGCCTTTTTCGGCGGTGACGATCGGCTACACGCTGCGCTGGCCGCAATTGAACATGGTGACCAACGACCATTTCAGAACTTTTCTCGAAATCGTCCAGCGCCTCAAGGAAGCGGGCTACCGTCGTATTGGATTTTATCTCGATGCCTGCGACAACCGCCGCATGGAGGAGCGGGCTCGCTCCGCCTGGCTGACTTTCAGCGGAGGCGTGAAGCTGCCACTACTGGTATACGAGCACGCCAATCGGGAGGAATTCCTGCGGTGGTTCAAGAAGAACAAGTGCGACGCGGTGATTGTAGGTGACCGGCGAGCCTTCCAGTGGCTGCGAGAATCGGGAGCGAAACTGCCCGATCAAGTCGGCGTGGCTCAATACGCTCTTCAATCCAACGAAAAAGTTCTGGCCGGGACATATCACAGCTGCTTGCAATCCGGCGAGGCGGCAGTGGACTTGCTCGTCACCATGGTGCAGCGCCGTGAACGGGGGATTCCCAAGCTTCCGCTTCGGATCATGCTGGACGGCCGCTGGTCCGCCAATCAGACAGTCGTGGAACCAACTCATTGAGACATTTCGCCTTGCCAGACTTTCCATTAGGTTGATTACGAAAACAACCTAAGCACGGGTCACAAGACCGTCATGCTTAGGCTGGCGTTGAAGGCCAATCGGATCGAAAGAAATAAATAAGGACGATTAGAGAACAAGTTACAGTTTTTTCATCCGAAATTCACATCCGCTTCAACATTCATGCGCGACCGGACATTAGGCTCATCGCTTACAGAATCCCGCCCGAGGTCGAGCTCTGTCTTTCACCCTGCGGGGTAAAATTAGCACAGCACTGCGTCCAAGACGGTGGCGCGGCTACAGCCATGAACTTAACTTCCATTGATGTCTTCTCGAAAGGAAATTGGGGATGAGGCCCGCTATAGAACGCCACTGGCAATTACGATTTCCGTATTCACCCGCCTCAGGGTTCTTTGGAAGCTATGCGCCTTTCAATCGTTAAGCAGCCATGTGGGCTGAGTGCGTTTTGAGGTTCTTGCCAGACCTCGGCCGCAGCAACAAAAGAGGACGGTTCGATGAAAAACAGTTCGAAGACCGAGAGCTCCTATCGATTCACCGCAATACGAAGCTTGATGACGACCCGCCTTATCCTCGTTCTTGTATTCACCGTGGCCACCATGCTCCAGTTACCCGCCCAGAATGTCGTTCTCACGGGCGCACTCGGGGGGAGAGTTACCGATCAGAGCGGCGCGTCGGTAGTGGAAGCCACCGTGGTTTTGCATAATCTCGAGAACGGGGTTCAACTATCGTCCATAACCAACCACGCCGGACTCTTCCGATTTCTTGAGCTTGCACCGGGGCCTTATTCCATTACGGTCGACCGCGCGGGCTTTCGCGACGTGGAGGTTGGTCAGGTTCGCGTGGCGGTGGGCAACACAACCTCGCAAGACATTAAACTGCAAGTCGGAGCGAGCGCAGACAGGGTCGAGGTGACCGGAACGGCGCCGCTCTTGCGACCCGAGGATTCTTCCGCCAGCACCGTCATCGAGAACTCGTTCATCGAAGAGTTACCCCTCAACGGCCGCCGCTACACCGACTTCACGCTGCTCACTCCCAACACCAGTCCTGACGGAGATACGGGGTTGGTGAGCCTTGCCGGACAGCAGGGCGGGGAAGACTCCGGTTACGCAAACGGAAATGGCGCCAACGCATTCACGGTCGATGGAAGCAATGCAACCAGCAACTATTTCGCAGACATCATCGGCCGTTACCGCATTCCATATTTGTTTGGTGAAGACTCGATCCAGGAGTTCCAGGTTTCGGTGAGTCCTTACTCGGCCGTCTACGGCGGCGGCGCAGGTTTCGTCAACGCCGTGACCCGAGCGGGAAGTAACGCCTTCCACGGCAGCGTGTTCTATTACAACCGCAACTCGGCCACGGGGGCCAACGACGCCCTCGACAAGGCCAGCGGCTTCGCTAAGCCAGAAGACAATTTGCAGCAGTTTGGCGCCGGTGTGGGCGGACCAATCGTTCGCAATCGCCTGTGGTTCTTCGTCGATTACGAGCAGCAATTGCGAAACAATCCCATTTCCGTGATCAACACGGCGCTAGCGACGACGCCCGCAAACTTAGGAAGTTTCCTGAGTGCAAATTTTGGACTACCGGCTGGAACCGTCCTGCCAGCGCCCAACGCGCCCTACCCGGTTCCGGGCAACGATAGCGCACCTGATCCCAACAATCCGGTCTATCTCCAGCAAGTGGCGAACACAATCAATGCGCTGAATTCCAATCTCGGCAACAAAGCGAGAAAACGAAACGATTGGGTCATCACGCCGCGGCTAGATTATCAGGCGACTTCGAAGGACGGGGTTTTTCTCAGCTTCAACATAAACCGCTTTAGTTCTCCGGGCGGCGTCATCACCGATCCGACGGTGGGTAACTACGGAACCCAGACGCTGGCCAACGCCTACGTGCATACTTTCCAGGCAACCTTGGGATGGACGCACACATTTTCTCCGACGTTGCTGAACGAATTCCACGCCGGCACTTCTCAGGACAACGAAATCTCCACGCCCACCGGATTGGCTCCGAACACTCCGACGTTGATTCTCGACAGCCCCGCTCCATTCATTCTGGGCAACGCTCCTTTCTCCATCGGAAGAGTTTTCGAAAGGCAATACTCCTTGTCCGATCGGGTGGATAAGGTCATCGGAAAACATACGTTACAAGTCGGTTTCGATTTCAATCGCGCTCACGATTCGGACAACAACGATGGCGGGGCGGATCCGAACGAGGCCATTGATTTCGGATCATTCCTGGGAAGTTACGAATTCTCCAATCTAGAGTCTTTCGCGCTCGGCCAATACAACATCTACAGTCAGTCGGCGGGAAATCCAACCTTCGCTTTTTCAGTTCCTTACTACGGATTTTATGCGCAAGACACTTATCGGGTCTTGCCGCATCTGACTCTCGAACTCGGCCTGCGCGAAGACTTCCAGGTCTATCCTCAGCCGCTGGAAAATCCTGCGTTCCCGTTGACTGGGCAATACCCTAACCAGTTTCAACGGCTGGCTCCTCGCGTCGGATTTGCCTGGCAGCCTGTCTCCAAGACTGTGGTGCGCGGTGGATTCGGCCAGTTCTACGAAAACATGAACGGCCTGAATTATCGCAACGCCGTCGTGTCCAACGGGCTGGCTTCCCAGCAGTCGTCCGTCAGCGGCAACTATAACAACGCTTTGGCGCCCAACCAGCAGACCGCCTCGCAGGATTCTTCAGGAAATGTCTATGGGCCGACGTTCCCCAATGTAATCGCGGGCAACTCTCCCTTGTTCCAGGCTTCGCCCGACATTTCGCTGATCTCACCGCAGTTTCGAGTTCCGTACGTATTGCAGGCAAGCCTGCAAATCGAACGCGAGATTTTCGAGAACACAACGCTCAGCATCGGCACCATGTGGAATCATGGCGTACATCTTCTATCTGGCAGCGCCTACGACTTGAACCTGAATCCGTTGCAAGGTTCCACCGATTATGTCATCTGCCCTCCGGGTACGACCACGGCCCCGTGCAGCGGCCAGAGCATCACACTGCCCAACATGGACAATAATCTCCTGACCGAAGGCCGCATCAACCCCAACCTCGGCGAGATCAACGAACTCATCAGTCCCGGGCAGAACGACTACAACTCGTTGTTCGTCCAGTTGCAGCGGCGCATGACCAAAGGATTGTCCTTGCAATTCTCTTACACCTTCGCCAAGAGCGTGCAGCGCGACGGTCTCGACTTCAATAACCAATTTGATTTCAGCAACACCAACGGTCCTTCTTTGTTGGATCAACGCCATCGCATCAGCATCGCAGGCGTCTATCGTCCTGAACTACAGCGGTTCACCGGCTCCGACACGGGACGCGCCATTCTATCCGGCTGGAGGGTGAGCACGGTGATGGAATTCTCCTCGGGCCGGCCCTACGCAGCGCTGCTGAGCCCGGCCTGCACCAGTTCCACGCTGTCGTTCAACAATTGCGATGGTCTGAATGGAAACCTCAACGATAGCGCCTTCAATCAGGACACGGCGAATACCGCTGGCGGAGTCAACGGAGGCGGGCCTACCCCTGGCGTGGGACTGAACTCTTTCTACGGGCCCTGGCTTGAGCGCATTGACGCCGCACTGGCTCGCAGTTTCCCGCTGGGCGAGAACCGCTCGTTGCAATTGGAGGCGCAGGCCTTCAACCTGTTCAATCACGCCAACTACTATGTGCAGAACGGCGATGGTATTAACCCACTGCAATACAATCCCATCGGGACCAACTGCGGCGATGGCGCCACTCTTAAACAGACTTGCTATCTGGTGCCCAATTCCGGCCCCGGTAACTTCGGCGCACTCCAGGAAATAAGTCCTAACGGTCTGCCACGCGTATTGCAGTTCTCAGCGCGGTTCACATTCTAGGCTGGCTGGCATGCGAATTCTGGTGATTGAAGACGAGGCTAAGACCGCCAAGTTCCTGCAGAAGGGACTTAGCGAAGCAGGTTTTGTCGTCGATGTCGCTGGGAATGGATGGGATGGATTGCACCTCGCGCAGGAATTGCAGTTCGATCTCGTCATCCTCGACGTGATGCTCCCCGGACTGGATGGCTGGCATGTGCTCACTCGCTTACGCCAACAAGGTCGGCGCGCGCTGGTGCTTCTGCTGACCGCTCGCGACGCCGTTCACGAACGAGTGAGAGGATTCGATCTCGGGGCCGACGACTATTTGGTAAAGCCCTTCGCTTTTTCCGAATTGCTGGCTCGCGTAAGGTCGCTTTTGCGGCGCGGGCCTCCGCGCGCGGACGAAACCCTGCGCTTGGGCGATCTCGAAATCGACGTAGTGCGCCAGCGCGCCTCCCGCGCCGGTCAACGCCTGGAGCTGACCTCGAAAGAATTCCTTCTGTTGTCCCTGCTGGCACGCCGCGCGGGCGAAGTTCTATCCCGGACCTTGATTGCGGAAGCGGTGTGGGACATGAACTTCGACAGCGACACCAATGTGGTGGACGTCAATGTGCGAAGACTGCGCAGCAAGGTCGATGATCCTTTTTCGCTGAAATTGATCCATACCGTTCGGGGCGCCGGCTATGTCCTGGAATCCGTCCACTAGGCTTGCATCCCTATCACGCCTGTGGAGAACTTTAGCCTTCCGGTTAGCCGCTGGCTACGCGCTGGCAGGCTTGTTTCTGATTCTCTCCGCCACGGCCAGCCTGTATTTCGTGCTCTCCAGCGAACTGGAGAAGAGTACCGATCTGTTCCTTGCCGACAAGGTGCATGTGCTGCGCACCATGTTGCGCGAGAGACCCGACGACTGGGACGCGTTGCGCGAGGAGATTGAGTTGGAATCCGCTGCGCGCCGATACGAGCAGTTCTATATTCGCCTGTTGGATCCGCAAGGCTCGCAGCTCTTGATTACGCCCGGCATGGCGGATCAATTGGATCTCGCACAATTATCCAGTCAAATCCAAAGCCAGTTCGACCGCACCCTCCCCATCAAGGGCAGGGATGGCCGATCCTTTCGTACAACCAGCGCGTCGGTGCCGGTGGGTTCTTCTGGGACTCAATCCGACATGATTCAGATTGCGATTGATGTCTCGCAAAAGGATCAGCTCCTGGCACGCTACCGGTTTTGGTTCTGGGTCGTCCTGCTGGCCACCCTCGCCATCCTTCCGCTCGTCGGATATCAAATAGCGCGACGCGGCATTCGTCCCGTCGAGGAAATGGCAACGACTGCACGCCACATCAGTTCGACCAACCTTCGAGAACGAATTCTCCCGGAAGGATATCCCTTCGAACTGGCATCCCTCGCCGGTACCTTCAACCAAATGCTGGACGGGCTGGAGGAGTCGTTTGAGCGCATTTCAAGATTCTCCGCGGACATCGCACACGATCTGCGAACGCCCGTCAATAACATTCGCGGCGAAGCGGAGGTGGCTTTGGCTCGCGCGCGCAGCACCGACGAATATCGCGATGTGATCGAATCCTGCCTTGAAGAGGCAGTGCGACTATCCGACCTTATCGGCGATCTGCTCTTTCTTGCACGCGCCGAAAGCCCACTGACCAACCTGCGCCGCGAGCGAGTGAACGTTGGCGAATTGCTGGGCGGAGTGCGTGAGTATTACGAAGCATCCGCAGCCGACAGCGGAGTCTCGCTCACCACATCCTTCGCCGACGAGCCGGTCATTGCCGAACTCGACCCCACACTTTTGCAGAGGGCAGTCGGCAACCTGGTCTCCAATGCTCTGGCGCATACGCCGCGCGGCGGAGCGGTTATCTTGGGCACGAACACTGTTTCTTCTACGCTTCGTATCGAGGTCTCCGATACGGGCAGCGGGATTCCGGCGGAAGCGCTACCCAGAGTGTTCGATCGCTTCTTTCGTGTCGACTCGTCGCGCTCGCAGGCATCCGGCGGCACCGGATTGGGTTTGGCAATCGTGCAAAGCATCGCGGTGCTGCATGACGGCAAAGTCGAGATCGCGAGCCAATTAGGACAAGGCACGCGGGTGACGATGCACCTGCCGAGTTTCATGTCGACGAATTTCCAATCAAAGATGACAAAAACGTAATCTCCCCGTCATTCTGGCGTCAACCCTCCACTGCCACCATGGAATTCCCTGGCATAACCAGGAGGAGGAGCATAATGTCGCGAAAGTTTAGCAACATGTTTTTGACGAGGCGTCTGCCTCTATTCTTCGGACTGCTGGCTCTGAGCGTTTCAGCGCTTGGGCAGTCTCAGCAGTTTCCGACTTACCAGCCAGGCGAGAACCAGAACGCGACTACGGGCCCGACATACTCGGCACCCTTGTCCGACCCGTGGGTGGTCAGTGATGGCACTATCCTCACCCCCGCCGGTACCCAGGTGTACCTCAGCACAACGACCCGTGCCAAAGCCGTCGCGCTGAACCCCAATGGCAATCAAACCGCAGCCGTCCTTCAAATGGGCGCACCGCAATCCGTCACTATCTTCAACACTGTGACCGGCGCGGTTCTTCAGAACTACAACCCACCGCTCGGCAACCACAGCGGAGCTCCCACCGGCATCACCTATACGCCTAATGGCGCGTACCTGCTGTTTAGCCAGGACGGCGGCTACGGGCCAGCCTACGTTGCCATCGCCAGCGTCAACCCCACGACGGGCTTGCTCTCAAACTATGCCCAGGTCGGCGTTTCGCTGGATGTCAACGGCAGCGGCTATCTGACCACCGTCACTTGCTTCACGTACAACCCTACGACGAATCCCCCCTCCGGCAGCCCTCCAGGAACCACCGGCAGCATTGAAATCCCTTGCGGCCAGACCGTTTCGCTTGTGTCAGACGGAGCGCCCACTGCTTACCCGACCGGCATCGCGATTGCGCCCAACGGCAATACTGCATACGTGGTGCTGGATAACAACGACACCCTGACCAGCATCAACCTGACGGCAACGAACCCTGTTGAGGGTCCTGAGATTCGCGTCGGGAACGTCCCGCACAGCGTGGTGATCTCGGCAGATGGTTCGACCGCTTACGTCTCCAACGAGGGCGGAAGGATTGCTACCGAAAAGGACTTCCAGGGATACTCGAACGGCACTCCAGTCGTCGTCGACAATCCGACCGGCGCAACGACAACTGGCACCATTTCGGTAGTAAATCTGGCCACGAACTCGGTCACCAAGAGCATCACGGTCGGTCTGCATCCCACAGGCATGGCCTTCTGGGGCACCAACCTCTTGGTTGCCAATGCCTATAGCGACAGTATCTCGGTTATCAACACGGCCACCAACACGGTGACGCAGACGATTAATCTCGAACTGCCGATTAAAGTGTCCGGTGCCGTCGTTGGTGTGGGGCCGAACTCGATCGCCGTCGATTCCGTAAACAACATCGCCTACGTCGCGCTCTACAATGCCAACTCGGTTGCCGTAGTCGATCTAACCAGCGCCACGGTTTCGGGCCTGATCCCGGTCGGCTATGCGCCGAGCTCGGTCGTGCTCGATACCACGGACGGCGTGCTGCTCGTTGCCAACGACAAGGGCATCGGCACCGACGGCTTCGGGGTACAACCGCCTCCGCAAAATACGTTTGAAAATTCATACGCAAAAGAATTCGGCGTGTACGACTTTAACACTCACCAGGACCTTGGCACTGTGAGCATCGTTCCCGTTCCCGTTCCCAGCTCGACCCTGGCGGCATATACGACCCAGGTGACCCAGAACAATCACTGGGATCTCGCAGTAAACATAGAGTCCGCCTCCGGCGGCAGCAAGCGTACTGCACCAGTCGCGATCCCCGCCAAGATCGGCGCTCCTTCGCTGATCAAGCACGTCTTCGTGATCATCCGTGAAAACCGCACATACGATCAGATCCTGGGTGATGTGGCCGGCGGCAATGGCGACGCGACTCTGGCAGTGTTCGGCGACGGTGCCGCAGCCGGCAGCACTCCGATCACGCCGAATGCGCACGCACTATTGCAGCGCTTCCCGATTCTGGACAACTTCTACGACCCCAGCCGCCAGTCGGCCGACGGTCATAACTGGATCACGCAGGCCATGGCGCCTTACTCCGACGACATCCAGTCGCCGGACTGGCTCCGCGACTACCCCTCCAACGGTGGCGAAGCGCTTGCCTATCAGAAGGTCGGTCACCTGTGGGACGTAGCTGCAAAACAACACGTCTCGTTCAAGAACTACGGCGAGTACATCGAGTACAACACGTTCCAGCAGCCCAACGGGTCGACCGCCGAGCCACTATGGATCGACTTCTTCAACGACATCACCTGTTATGAGGCTGGCAACGAGCCCACCCTCTATAACCAAAACACAGTTGCCTCCCACTCCCCGCTGCCAAACCTGATTAAGAACACGTTCCAGACCTACCCGCAGTTCGACTTGGGCATCCCCGACCAGTTCCGCTTCGACATCTGGAATCAGGACTTCCAGAATGACGTTACCAACGGTACGGTGCCCCAGTTGGAGTTCCTGTGGATCAGCTCCGACCACACTGGCGGACCGCCGACGGCGCAAGCCATGCAGTCCGATAACGACCTGGCCCTTGGCCGCTATGTCGACGCCATAAGCCACAGCTCGATTTGGTCCTCTGCGGCAATCTTTGTCGAGGAAGATGACGCGCAAACAGGCGTCGACCACGTCGACGGTCACCGCAGCCCTGGCTATATCTTCAGCCCTTACGTCATCCAGGCGCGCGATGGTGAGAGCTACGAAGACGGCACCTTCTACACCCAGGTCAACATGACCCGGACAATCGAGCAGATTCTTGGCCTGAAACCCATGAATCAGTTCGACCTCACGGCTTCGCCGATGGCGACGCTCTTCCTCGACAACCCCCCGGCGGACAACTTCCTGCCGTGGACGCACGTACCCAACGCACTCGCGCTGACCACGGGTGTCAACCAGACTCCGACTCAGACCCTTCCGCCCTCGTGTTCTGCGAATCGGTTCAAAGGTCAGTCCAAGTCTCAGTCCACCTCGACCGAGAGCCCTGCTGTTAAGGCTCTTAGGGCTGGCTGGATGAAGAAGAAGACGGAAGTCTTCGCTGGCAAGCAGCACATTCCGGACTCCGAAGACACGGACACCGTCAATCACCTGAACTGGTATGAGGCCACTGGCTTCACCCGCCCCTACCCCGGCGAGAAGACGGTTCGCCCCGCGAGCGACTTCAACCGTCAGGCGCCAGTCAAAGCCGACTTGGACGACTAAAACACGTTTGGATTGCAACCGCCCTCTCCCCACGTGGGAGAGGGCTTTTTTTTGCAGTCTGAAAATCGTATCCGCAGTGTGGCAGCATCGTCAGAGTGGGTCGGCCGCACCATCCACTCGACTGAAGGCTACAACCCGGCAACAGGGTCCTGGTCACCAACTAAGGAGATGCCCGTCAACCTCACCTCCGCGACGAGGGTTACGGGCATGGCAGGTCGGCGAGTCTGCACGGGGTGACACCGCCAACCCCGGAAGAGTCCGGGGTGGCCCTCTCATCTTTCGTATCGACGTCCATAACGTGTCGAGATCGCCTCGACTTTCTTACCGCCCTGCCTGAATGGGCAATACCATCGTCCAATTGCGCGGCCCATTCAGTTCTGGCTCAATGGTGACAGCTTCAAAGCCGCGAAATACGGAGGAAAATCTATGGCAACGATGAACGCACCTACCAACGCCACTCAGATGAAGGCTCCTGCGAAAGACGAACAGATTCGCGTGACCCGGCGGTCGCCTGCCTATTGGCGCGTCACAATCGACAATCCGCCGATCAACGTGATGGGGCCGGAAATGGTCAAGCAGTTTCAGGAAGTCATTAATGCTCTCGATTCCGATGAGCAAGTCAGGGTCGTCGTCTTCGATAGCGCGGTCGATGACTACTTCCTCAATCACTCCGATTTCACGGCCAAGCTTGAGGACCTGACCTCACTGCCCGAAGGTCCCACAGGCTTGCCGCCCTGGCCGGACTTTCTCGTGCGTCTGACCCGCTTGCCAGTGGCCTCCATCGCACTCATCCGTGGTCGCGCGACCGGCAATGGCAGCGAGATTACGCTAGCCTGCGACATGAGTTTTGCCAGCCGCGAGAAAGCGATCATCTCGCAATGGGAAGTGGGTGTGGGGATGGTCGCCGGCGGCGGCCCCATGGCTCGGCTACCCCAACTCATCGGCCGAAACCGCGCCC
>Ga0181525_10001929_pt1 | contig 17426 bp, 14 predicted proteins | sample PEATcosm2014_Bin_48_FD_121100 | JGI IMG/M metagenome (GOLD analysis project Ga0181525, IMG submission 121100) | Peatland microbial communities from MTU Mesocosm Facility, Houghton, MI, USA - PEATcosm2014_Bin06_10_metaG | ecosystem: Environmental > Terrestrial > Soil > Wetlands > Peat | place...
GACCGAGTGCGTGATGCCTTCGATCGCGTCCGACTGGCCGTGGGCGAAATCGTAGCTCGGATAGATGCTCCAGGTTTTGCCGGTGCGCGGATGCTCGGCGTGCAAGATGCGATAGAGCACCGGATCGCGCAGATTGATATTGCCGGACGACATATCGATCTTGGCGCGCAGCACGCGCGCGCCGTTCGGAAACTCGCCCGCGCGCATGCGGCGGAACAGATCGAGGTTCTCCGCGGCGCCGCGCTCGCGGAACGGACTGTTCCTGCCCGGCTCGGTCAAGGTGCCGCGCGCCGCGCGCATATCGTCCTGGCTCTGATCGTCGACATAGGCCTTGCCGGCGCGGATCAGCTCTTCGGCCCAGCCGTAAAGCCGCTCGAAATAATCCGACGCATAGAAAAGATTCCGGCCCCAATCGAACCCGAGCCAGCACACGTCGGCCTCGATGGCGTCGATATATTCCTGGGATTCTTTGGTCGGATTGGTGTCGTCGAAGCGCAGATTGCAGTGGCCGCCGAATTCTTCCGCCAGACCGAAGTTCAGGCAGATCGACTTGGCGTGGCCGATATGCAGATAGCCGTTCGGCTCCGGCGGAAAGCGGGTGACGACCGTCTTGTGCCGGCCGGACGCGAGATCGCCGCGCACGATGTCGCGGATGAAATCCTGCCCGGCTTCGCGTGAAGGTGCTTCCGCAACCGACATTAATCTTTCCCTTTGACGGCGCCCTACTTAACCCGCGCCGCCGCCGATTCTAAGGCATAAGTCGTGACCGCCCCCCGATTGGACAAGTTGTCCCGCGCGGTCAAGTCCGGTCGGACAGCTTCGGCCAATAGCCAGCCGGCGCCGGGTTTTCTTCCACTGTGGCGGAGCGGTGACAGTTAGCGCGAAGATCGCTTGTTATGATCCTTGGCGGCGCTCTGAGCCGCCGCCCACTATGCGCGGAGTTGAAACGTCGTGAGAACGATCGGCCTTCTCTTCCTCATTCTCGCCAGTATGTGGGCCGGTATCGGCGGTGCCAAGAGCGCGCCGGCCGAGCCGCAGAATTCCGGCCAGGTGTGGTCGTTTCAATCACCCTTCGGCATCATCTATGGCATCATCGCGCGCGAAGTCGTGGATTATCCCACCCCACGCGCCGCGGGAACAATCGTCGTCAGCACCGGTCAACGCCGGCTCTACTACGTGCTGGGCGGCGGCAAGGCTCTGCGCTGCGCCATTGCTGTCGGCATGGAGGGTTATGCCTGGTCGGGGGTGAGCACGGTGACGGCCAAACGCGAATGGCCGGACTGGACGCCGACGCCGGGTGAACGGCAGCGGTTTCCGACCCTGCCTGTTCACATGGCGGGAGGCGCAGATAACCCGCTCGGCGCGCGCGCGCTCTATCTCGGCGATACGCTGTACCGCATCCACGGCACCAACGAGCCGTGGAAGCTCGGCGGCGGCGTGTCGTCAGGCTGCATTCGCATGTCCAACGACGACATCATCGACCTGTACAATCGCGCCAAGATCGGCGCGACGGTCGTCGTGCAGCGGTGATGTCTGCGAAATTCGTGCATTCATGATCGAGTGAAATCGGAGATTGCGGTCACAATTTGGTGGGCACGGCGCGGAGCTTGTTATCGGGCCGGGCTTCGCGCGGACCCGTTGGCGCCTTTGCCCACCCTACGCTGCTAAAAAGCGATTGCGTGGGGTATCGTCCATTGATGGCGCAAGAGGACGATATGAGAGATCAAGAGATACGTGCGCTGCTGGATCAGCATTGGGCCGCATCCGATGCCAACGATTTTGAAGCGGAGCACGACATCTATCGCGAGGATGCGGTGTTGGAGTACCCGCAATCGGGCGAGCGAATCCGCGGTCGACGCAACATACAGATCACACGCGCTAACCAGCCGAGTAAAAAGCGTTTCACTGTGCGGCGAGTCAGTGGCAGCGGTGATCTTTGGATCACCGAATACATCCTGACATATGACGGCAAGCCGTCCTACACCGTGAGCATCATGGAGTTCAGCGGCGACAAGGTTGCACGGGAAACGCAGTACTTCGCGGATCCTTTCGAGGCGAGCGCGTGGCGCGCACAATGGGTCGAACGGATGGACACGTAACCGCGGAACGCGACGCAATGAGCGTAGCCCGGATTGAGCGGAGCGCAATCCGGGAAACGTCGTAGTAGCGCGGGTGACGTCAAGGCCCACTCTCAATACGTAGGGTGGGCTGAGCGCAGCGACGCCCACGTGGATATGCGCGGCAATCGCGACATGACCGATCGCGCCGGCGCGCCCTCGCTTCCATTCGCTGCCGGCTATGCTACAGGGCGCGAACCATGATGTTCGGACTGACATGAGCGTCGTTACCCGCTTTGCCCCCTCGCCCACCGGGTTCCTCCATATCGGCGGGGCGCGCACGGCCTTGTTCAGTTGGCTTTATGCCCGCGGCCGCTCCGGCAAGATGCTGCTGCGGATCGAGGACACCGACCGCGAGCGCTCCACCCAAGCCGCCATCGACGCCATTCTCGACGGGCTCAAATGGCTCGGCATCGCCTGGGACGGCGACGTCGTCTATCAATCCGCCCGTTCGGCGCGCCACCGCGACGTCGCCGAAACGCTGTTGGCATCCGGGCACGCTTATCGTTGCTATGCGAGCCAGGAGGAACTGACCCAAATGCGCGAAGCGGCGCGCAAAGAAGGCCGCTCCAGGCTTTATGACGGCCGCTGGCGCGACCGCGATCCCGGTGACGCGCCGCCCGGCGTGACGCCCGCCATCCGGCTCAAGGCGCCGCTCACCGGCGAGATCGTCATCGAAGACCAGGTTCAGGGCCGCGTCGTCTGGCAGAACGAAAATCTCGACGATCTCGTGCTGCTGCGCTCCGACGGCACGCCGACCTACATGCTCGCCGTGGTCGTCGACGATCATGACATGGGCGTGACGCATGTCATTCGCGGCGACGATCATCTGACCAATGCCGCGCGACAGAAGCAGATTTATGACGCGCTGGGCTGGGCGCTGCCGGTGATGGCGCATATCCCGCTGATCCACGGCCCGGACGGCTCAAAGCTCTCCAAGCGCCACGGCGCGCTCGGTATCGACGCCTACCGCGCCATGGGCTATCTGCCGATCGCGCTGCGCAACTACCTGGTGCGGCTCGGCTGGAGCCACGGCGACCAGGAGATTTTCTCGACCGAGGACATGATCGCGGCGTTCGATCTGCCGCAGATCGGCCGCTCGCCGGCGCGGTTCGATTTCGCCAAACTGGAAAGTCTCAACGGGCACTACATCCGGCAAAGCACGGACGCCGAGCTGCTCGCCGCGATCGATCAGCTGTTGCCGCACATCGCCAACGGCGCAGCATTGGCCGCCAAGATGACACCGCAACTGCGGCAGCAATGGCTGGCGACCATGCCGAGCTTAAAGGAACGCGCCAAGACCCTTCTCGACATCATTGATGGAGCGAGCTTTCTCCTCGCCGATCGTCCGCTTCCGCTGGACGATAAAGCCAAGGCGCTGCTGACCGCAGAGGCGCGGGACGTACTGCGCGACATCGGCGCCGACCTCGGCCAAGTCGAGCCCTGGACCGCCGAGGCGACCGAACGGACCGTGCGCCTGTTTGCCGAGACCAAGGGTACCAAACTCGGGGCCGTCGCCCAGCCGTTGCGGGCGGCGTTGACCGGCCGCACGACGTCGCCTGGAATCTTCGAGGTCCTCACCGTTCTCGGCAAGGCGGAGAGCCTCGCCCGTCTTGCCGATCAGGCGAACCGGCAATAGGCCTGCGGCCAATTATCTTGCAGTGCACCATCTTGCAGTGCACACGGTGTTGCGCTACGCCAATAGGGCCGGGTCAGACATGCCGCTCAGGCCGCATAGGCCCACTCCGGCCGCGCGCGGTCTGCCCCTTCCGGTGTCAGACATCGAGGTTTCATCATGGACGCGAAGACCGGCGACGCGAAGACCGGCGCCAACATCAAGACCGGCACGCTTAAACTCGGCGACAAATCCTATTCGTTCCCGATCTATGACGGAACGATCGGCCCCGAGGTTCTCGACGTCAGCAAGCTCTATGCCGAGGCCGGCATATTCACCTACGACCCCGGCTTCACCTCGACCGGAAGCTGCGAGTCCAAGATCACCTATATCGACGGCGACGAGGGGGTGCTGCTCTACCGCGGCTATCCGATCGCCGATCTCGCCGAACACGGCGACTTTCTCGAGACTTGCTATCTCCTGCTCTACGGCGAATTGCCGACCTCCAACCAGAAGGCGGGTTTCGTCGACAGCGTGGTCCATCACACCATGGTCCACGAGCAGATGAGCCGGTTCTTCCAAGGCTTCCGGCGCGACGCCCATCCGATGGCGGTCATGGTCGGCTCGGTCGGTGCACTGTCGGCGTTTTATCACGACTCCACCGACATCACCGACCCGACCCAGCGGATGATCGCCTCGATCCGCATGATCGCCAAAATGCCGACGCTGGCCGCGATGGCGTACAAATATTCGATCGGCCAGCCGTTCGTGTATCCGAAGAACGAACTCGATTACGCGTCGAATTTTCTGCGCATGTGTTTTGCGGTGCCGTGCGAGGAGTACCGGGCCAATCCGGTGCTCGCCCGCGCCATGGACCGCATCTTCACGCTGCACGCCGACCACGAGCAGAACGCCTCGACGTCGACGGTGCGGCTGGCGGGCTCGACCGGGGCCAACCCGTTCGCCTGCATCGCCGCCGGCATCGCCTGCCTGTGGGGCCCCGCGCATGGCGGCGCCAACGAAGCGGCTCTGAAAATGCTCGGCGAGATCGGCACGGTCGATCGCATTCCGGAATACATCAAGCGCTCGAAGGATCCGAAGGATTCGTTCCGGCTGATGGGCTTCGGCCACCGCGTTTATAAGAATTACGATCCCCGCGCCAAGATCATGCAAAAGACCTGCTACGAGGTCTTGGGCGAGCTCGGCATCAAGGATCCGCTGCTCGACGTCGCCATGGAGCTCGAAAAGATCGCGCTGCATGACGACTATTTCGTCCAGAAGAAGCTCTATCCCAATGTCGACTTCTATTCCGGCATTACGCTGCGCGCGATGGGCTTCCCGACCACCATGTTCACGGTGCTGTTCGCTCTCGCCCGCACCGTGGGCTGGATCGCGCAGTGGAAAGAGATGATCGAGGACCCGCACCAGAAGCTCGGCCGGCCGCGCCAGCTCTATACCGGCTCGCCAGCGCGCGACTATCTGCCGATTTCGAAACGGAAATAGTCAGCGCGGGTCGTGGCTCCGCTCGTGGCTCCGATCGTAAGCCCAGGTCAGATAAACGCCGCCCCAGGTGAAGCCGCCGCCGAACGCGGCCAGGATCAGCTTGTCGCCGGTCTTGAGCTTGTTTTCGTAGTCCCAGAGACAGAGCGGTATCGTCGCTGCGGTGGTGTTGCCGTATTTGTGGATGGTGATCATCACCTGTTTCGGGTCGAGCTTCATGCGCTCGGCGGTCGCCTCGATGATGCGCCGGTTGGCCTGGTGCGGTACCAGCCAATCGACCTGGTCGCTGGTGAGCCGGTTGCGTTTCATCAGTTCAAGCGCGACGTCGGCCATGCGCGCCACCGCGAATTTGTAGACCGCGGCGCCTTCCTGATGGACGTAATGCAGACGCTTCGCCACGGTTTCCGCGGTCGGCGGCATGCGGCTGCCGCCGGCTTTTTGATGCAAATGCGGCATGCCGGCGCCGTCGGAATGCAGCACCGTGTCGATGATGCCGAATTTCCGGCTCGGCTCAAGCAGCACCGCGCCGGCGCCGTCGCCGAATAGCACGCAGGTCGCACGGTCGGTGTAATCGATGATCGTCGACATTTTGTCGGCGCCGACGACGATGATTTTGCGGAATTTTCCGGTCTCGATGAATTGCGAGGCGATGGTGAGCGCGTAAACGAAGCCCGAACACGCCGCCTGCACGTCGAAGCTGCCGATCGAGCGGATGCCGCACATGTCGCAGATCAGATTGGCGCTCGAGGGAAATACGAAATCCGGCGTGGTGGTGGCGCAGATCAGAAGATCGACGTCGCCGGGCGCGGTATCGGTTTTGCCCAGCAGCCCACGCACCGCCTGCGCGCCCATATGCGAGGTGCCGAGACCTTTGCCTTTAAGAATATGCCGTTCCTTGATGCCGGTCCGCTCGGTGATCCACTCGTCGCTGGTATCGACCATTGCGGCGAGTTCGGCATTGGTCAGCACATCCGGCGGCACATAACCGAAAACCCCGCTGATCGCGGCGCGGATCGGGGCCTTTCGCAGCGCTTTTTTGGTCTTGCTCACGCGGGATACTTCAGTGTTGGGCTGCGCAATGCTTCAGGGGTGGGCTGTTGGCGGGCTAAGCGCCCGCTGCGGCTTAGCAGGATGCTCCCGGCAATGGTAGGGCAGCGGCGAAGGCGCGGTTAACATGCCGGCGCCCCGGCCGTTGCGGACGCGTCCAGACGGCCGCGCCGGGCGAGCCCGGCAACAAGCCTGGCCGCCTTGGCGCTCGGTGCCGCTTCCCCAATCGCCATGATTTCATCGAGCCGCTGAAAGGCCGCGATCTGACGCCGCCGTTGCGGCGTGTCGGACAACAGCGGCAAAAGCGCATCCGCGAGCTTTTGCGGCGTGCAGTCTTCCTGCAAAAGTTCCGGAACGACATTCTCGCCGAGGACCAGATTGGCAAGGATCACGCTGGGCAGCCTCGCCTGGATCCGAATGAGGCGCGCCACGGCCGCCTCGATGACTGACAGACGATAGGCTGCGACGGTCGGCACACCCGAAAGCGCGAGTTCGAGCGTCACCGTGCCGGATGCCGCCAACGCGGCGCGGGCGCTGCGAAAAGCGGCCAGCTTCTCGCCCGGGTCAATCACGATGCGAGGCTTTACAGCCCAGCTCGCGGCTGCCGCGCGCACCTGCGGCGCGAGATGGGGCACGGTGGGCATCACGAACTCTAGCGGCCCGGCGCGGCCGGCAAGGCGCTCGAGCGCGGCGCCGAAAATGCCGATGTGACGCCGGATCTCGCCGCGCCGGCTGCCCGGCAGTGCCAAAACGACCGGCGGATCGGCGAGCCGCCGCCGCGCCTCATCCGCATTCGGACGCAGATCGGCGATCCGCTCGATCAGCGGGTGGCCGACATAAACACAAGGCGGACCGCCGAGCCGCAGATGGACCGCGGGCTCGAACGGCAGGATGGCGAGCACTTGATCCACATAGCCCCGCATGGCGCGCGCGCGGCCGGGCCGCCAGGCCCAGACGGAGGGCGACACATAATCCAGAATCGGGATTGACGGCGCGAGCCGCCGCACTTTGCGTGCAACCCGGTGCGTGAAGTCCGGGCTGTCGACGATGACGAGCGCATCGGGATGGGCGGCGACGACGACGCGCGCTGCCTCGCGAATGCGCCACAGGATGGTCGGCAGGCGTTGCGGGATGGCGGTGAGACCGATGATCGAAAGCTCATCGATCGGGAACGGGCTGGCTATTCCGGCGGCTGCCATGGCGCGTCCGCCGATTCCGGAGAGTTTTACGGCGCCGCTCTCCTGCGCGATAAGCGCGCGCGCCAAGGCCGCACCGAGGGCATCGCCGGATTCTTCCGCGGCAACGATCGAAATCGAAAGCGGCCGCGACGGTGCGGGCTGCGGCGCGTTCGTCATCCTGCCGGATCCTCGCGCACGCCAACGAGAAAAATGCCTTCGCGGTCGGCGGCCGCCGTGACCTTGTCCGGCTCGGCGATCATGGTGCTGCCGGCGGTGACCGCGAGGCCGGCGAGACCCGCGCGCGCGACGTTCTCGATGGTCCGCGGACCGATCGAGGGCAGATCGAAACGGCGATCCTGCCCGGGCTTGGGCGCCTTCACCAGGACCCCGGTCCCCGGCGGCGAGGTGACGCGGCCGAGCCGCCGCAACTCGGCGATCCGGCCGAGCATGTTGTCGGTGCCTTCCGCAGCTTCCACCGCCAGAACGTTGTTGCCGGCGACAATTGCCGCCTGCCCGACATCGAACGGGCCGAGCACAGCGATCACTTTGAGCGCGCGCGCGATATCGCTTCGGTCGCGCTCGGACGGCTGGTGACGACCCAGAATCCCCTCGGGGATCAAAACCTCCGGCGCCACCTCTTTGACGCCGACGACGCGCAGGCCGCCGCTTTCGGCGATGCCGGCGACACCGGATATGAGCTTGTCATCGCCGCCGCGGTAAGCGCGAATGAGACGCGGCATCGCCCTGATCGTCTGCCAGTCAAGCCGAAGTTGCGTGATCGGCGGCCGCAACACGGTGCCGATGAACAAAACCTCGCGGCAGTTCTCCGCTCTGGCGAGGCGGAAAAATCGTCCGGCCTGGCCGATCGCTATCCAGTGATGCGCGTAGCCGCCGATGACGGCGGCGTCGGCCCAACCCTTGATGCCGAACATCACCGGCCGCCGGCCGCGCTGTGCCACGGCATCGGCAACCGCGCCGGGGAAGCTGCCGCCGCCGCAGATGATCGCAAGCGGATCGTGTCGGGGTCCGGCATCGGCCATGCGTCGGCCCGTCAGGCTTCGTCTTCGGCCGGCGCGCCGGCATTGCGCGCCGTGCGCGGCCGCATCAACGGGCGCTTGCCGCCGGCGCGGATGAACGCGATGATTTTGCCGACCATCGGATCGTCCGGGAATTCGCGCGCCACGGCCTCGACCCGCTCGGCGATGCGGCCTTCGACAAAAAACAACGAACGATAGGCGCGGCGTATCCGATGCATCTCGGCGCGAGTCGCGCCGCGCCGCCGCAGACCGACTATGTTGAGCCCGACCAGCGCTCCGGTCTGGCCGAGTGCAAAGCCGAATGGAATGATGTCATCGCGCGCCGCCGACATTCCGGCCATCATCACGCCGTCGCCGATGCGCACGAATTGGTGAATCGCAACGTGACCGCCGAGGAACGTATGATCGCCGACGCTGACGTGTCCCCCCAGCACCACGTTATTGGCGAGCGTCACGCTGTCGCCGACCTGACAATCGTGTCCGACATGCGATCCGACCATAAACGAGCAGCGGTCGCCGACGCGGGTGATACCGCCGCCGTCCTCGGTGCCGGTATTCATGGTGACGCTCTCGCGCAGCTCGCATTGCGCCCCGATGACGAGCTTGGTCGGTCCACCTCGATAATGCACCGATTGCGGCGGCGTGCCGAGCGAAGAGAACGGGTACACCACGGTGCCCTCGCCGATCCTGGTCGCGCCGGTCACGTTGACATGGGCGAGCAGCCGCACGCCGCGATCGAGCTCGACCCGCGGGCCGACGAGACAATAGGGCCCGATTTCAACAGAGTCGCCAAGGCGTGCGCCGGCGGCGACACGCGCGGTCGGATCGATCGCCATCTACACCTCGGTGATGATCGCGCCGACTTCGGCCTCGGCGACGAGGGTATCGCCTACTTTGGCTTCGGCACGATACCACCACATGTTGCGGCGGTGCGCGATCTTGTTGACGTGATATTCGATAGTGTCGCCGGGCACGGCCGGCTTGCGGAACTTGGCTTTGTCGATGGTGAGAAAATACATGGCGCGGCGGTGCTCGTCGGTATTCATCTGGCGCAGGCACATCACTCCTGCGGTCTGCGCCATGCCCTCGATCAGCAATACACCCGGCATGACCGGGTTATCCGGGAAATGACCGAGAAATTGCGGCTCGTTAATCGTGACATTCTTGATGCCGACGCCGTGCTCATCGCCGCGGATGCCGACGATGCGATCGACCATGACAAAGGGGTAGCGATGCGGCAACAGCCGCAAGATTTCCCGGATATCCGCAGCCTCCACGGTGTCAGCGGTCATTCGTTCGTCCCCTCGACTTTTCTGCCCTCGCGGACGAGACGGCGCATCGTGGCGACGCTCCGTTTCCACTCGATGGAGGGCACGGCCGGATAGCCGACCCACCGTGCCCCAGGCGGGACGTTCGACATGACGCCGGCGCGCGCGCCGATCATCGCTCCGGCGCCGATCGTAATGTGGTCGGCAACACCGGCTTGCCCGCCCAGCATGACAAAATCTCCTACCGTGACGCTGCCCGATATGCCGACTTGCGACACGATCAGACAATGCCTGCCGATCGAGCAGTTGTGTCCGATTTGGACGAGATTGTCGATTTTAGTGCCCTCGCCGATCATCGTGTCGCGGGTCCCGCCGCGGTCGATCGTCGTGTTGGCGCCGATTTCGACGTCGTCTTGGATGATGACGCGCCGCGTCTGCGGGATTTTCTGATGCCCTTGCGGGCGGGGCAGATAGCCGAAGCCGTCCTGTCCGATGCGAGCGCCGGGATGGATGATGACGCGATCGCCGAGCAATGCGTGAATAATCGTGGCACCGGCCGCGATCGCGCATTCGCGACCGATGCGGACGTCCGGCCCGATCACCGCACCAGGTCCGATCACGGTGCCGCCGCCGATCTCGGCCCGCGGTCCGATCATTGCGAGCGGATCGACCGTGACGCCGGCCTCCAGGCGCGCCGTGGCATGAACATGCGCGGCGGCGGCGCGGCCGCTGGTGCCGAACAAGGACGTCGGACGCAGCGCATGCGGGAAGAGCTTCCGCGCGACCGCAACGAACGCCGCATAGGGATGCGGCGTTTCCAAAACGGCAAGTCCGGGCGGCGCGGAAGCCGCAAACCGCGGTGTGACCAGCAAGGCGCCGGCGCCGGTGTCCGCCAGCGCGCCGAGATATTTCGAACTTTCGAGAAAGCTGATGTCGGACGCCGCGGCGGTATCGAGCGGCGCGATGTTGCAAATGCGCCGGTCCGCCGGATCGCCGTCACGCAACTTGGCGCGTGTCAGCGCGGCGATCTCGCCGGTCGTCAACTCGCAGTTCGGTCTGACAAAATCGGGCATAGACCCGTCCGTGACGGCGCTATTGCCGCGATCAGAATTGGGCGCCGCCGCCGAAAGCGAAAAACTGGGTCCGGTCGTAGGGCTGCTTGAGGAACGGATAGGCCAAATCAAAACGCAGCGGACCGAACGGCGAATCCCAGATCAGACTGGCGCCGATCGAGGCGCGCACGGCCGGGCTATCGGCGTATTGCATGCCGCATTGGCAGGGAAATGGCACGGGAGGCGCTGTCGCCATGACGAGTCCATTGATTTCACCGGTCGCCGGATATGTGCTCTCGCCTTTGTAACCCCACACCGAACCGCTATCGATGAAGACAGCGCCGCGGAATCCGGAATCCTTTGGCAGGAAGTAGAACGGATACTGCATTTCAACGCTGGCGCCCCAATACATGGTGCCGCCGATATTATCGCCGGTCGTTCCCGGAGTGATGTCGCGCGGACCTATACCCGCCGGCTCGAAGCCGCGAACAAGGCTCGGTCCCATCTTAAAGTCGTCGAGCATGCGTACGTAATTGCCGCTCGAGGCACATTCACCTGGCGCGCAAGTATTGAAGCCGAGCATGTCGCCGCCTTGCAGATGCAAACTGGCGACCAGATCGGAAACGACCTCGTAATAGGTGCGCATGTCGGTGATCGTGCGCATATAGGCGACGTCGCCGCCGACGCCGGCGAAGTCCTGACCGAAATTGACGTAGACGCCGCTGGTGGGGACTTTGTTGTTGTCCAGCGTATTGTAGGAAAATCCATAGCCGACCAGCGAGGTCAGATAGGCGCCCTCAGCAAGTTCCACCCGGACCGGAAGCGAGGCTTGGCCATAGTAGAAGCAGCTCTGCGGGGCGGCAGCAAACGGAGATCCAGGCGCGTTCATGGCGGCCGGCGTCGGAAAGGTCGTCGCCAAATCCGGATTGATATTATTGCAGTCGTTCAAGTATGACGGCAGCGTGATTTTCTGCTCGTACGCCGAATAGCGCAACTGAAAACTGAGATCCTCGCGGAGCGGAATGCCCCATTTGATGGTGCCGCCGTAGGATTCAGTCCCGTACGAAAGATAGTTGTTGGCGATGGTTTCCTTGGCAAACAAATCGAGGCCGACGCTAGACCGCGTGTCAAAAACGTACGGCTCCGCGTAATTGAGCTCGACGCTGCGAACATATTCGCCATATGTGACAGCAGCCTTTGCGAAGCGGCCGGTACCCAGCAGGTTTCGCTCCTGGACCGAAACCTCCGCCAGCCAGCCGTCCGCGGTCGAATAGCCGCCCATGATCGAGAAGTCGCCGGTCGACTGCTCCTCGACATTGATATTGATCACCACCCGATCGGGCGCCGAGCCCGGTTCGTTGGTGATTTTCACCTCTTTAAAGAAGTTGAGGTTCTTGATCCTGCGCTCGGCGCGATCGATCAGCGCGCGATTGTACGGGTCGCCCTCGTTAATATCGAGCTCGCGGCGGATGACATAATCGCGGGTGCGATAATTGCCGTGAATATTGATGCGCTCGATATAAGCGCGCTGGCCTTCGTCCACGACAAAAGCGACGCCAATCGTTCTTGTGGTGGGATTGCGATCGCCGCGCGGCCGGACTTGACCGAACGGATAGCCCCGGCGCGCGAGCTCAATGGTCATATCTTCAACCGTCTTCTCGATCGCCTCGCCATTATAGATCTGGCCAGACGCCATACGCAGCGACGAGCGCAGCGTTTGCGCATCGACGGCGCGAACGTTGGACTGAATGTCGATCGCGCCAAAATGGTAAAGCGGCCCCTCTTCGATCGTGAAAGTAACGACGAAGCCCTTCTGCGCGGGATCATAGACGCCGGTAGCCGATATGACTTGCACATCGGCATAGCCGTGCTTGAGATAGAAGCGCCGGATCAGATCGCGGTCGGCCTCGATGCGGTCGGGATCGTAGACGTCGGCGGTCTGCAGAAAGCTGAGAAAATTCGACTCGACCGTCTTGATCACATCCTTCAGGCGCCACGCCGGATAAGAATTGTTGCCGACGAACACGATGTGCTTGATGCCGGTCTTCTCGCCCTCGTTGATCTGGAAGATCAGATCGACGCGGTTGTTCGGCCGCTGGATGATCTGCGGCACCACGGTGACATCGAAGCGGCCGTTGCGCTGGTAGACCTCGATGATGCGCTGGGTGTCGGCCTGCACGGCCGCGCGCGACAGCGCGTCGCGCTCCTTCGATTGAATCTCCTGCTGGAGCTGCTCGTCCTTGATCCGGTGATTGCCTTCGAAGGCCAGCCGATTGACCACCGGCGCCTCAACCACCGTGACGATCAGCTTGCCGTCGGATTGGGAAATGTGCACGTCCTGGAACAGGCCGGTGCCGTAGAGCGCTTTGAGCCCGGCATCGATCTTGGCGCTATCGAGATGCTCGCCGGGTGCGACTTTGAAATAGGAGCGCACGGTGTCGGCATCGACACGGCGATTGCCCTGGACGACGATGGAGCTTGCGGTAAGGCCAGCGTCAGCCGGCGCCGCAACGGCTGCGCCGGCCACCAACCCAAATAGACCCAACCCGAGGAGCAAGCCGGCCACGACCAGCCCTCGTTTTACCCGCACACACATGTCCATGCGCAAAGCGCCCTTTTACCCTCGTGGCCGCCCCCAGTGGCGGGCTACTCAGATCTCCCTTGCTTCGCCTTGCTTAGTATCGAATTTCTCTTGATATTTCCATCACTTCTACCACCCCAAAAGCACCAATGCCATGACCGTTCATGACGTCGCCAGATGAACGATGTCATTGAAAGTTGCAAATATCATCAACATCACGACGATCGCGAGACCGATGCGAAACCCGACTTCCTGGGCTCGATCCGAGAGCGGCCGGCCGCGCATCGCTTCAATCGAATAGAACAAAAGGTGACCGCCATCGAGCAGGGGAATCGGAAACAGATTCAGCAGCCCGATCGAGACTGAAAGTACGGCGGCAAGATGGATGAGCGCGACGAACCCGATCGTCGCCACCTGTCCGGAGATTTGCGCAATTCGGATCGGACCGCCGAGCTGGTCGGCGGCTTCACGGCCGACGACGACGCCGCCGATGTAGCTGAGCGTCCGGTCAACCACGAACCACGTTTCCTGCACGCCCATCCACATCGCTTGCGGCGGCGAAACCGGCTGGAACTTCTGATCTTCAGTGGCCATCGACCGGCTGATGCCGAGAATTCCGATACGATGGACATTGCCGAAATTATCTTTGACTTCTTTGAGCGCGGGCGTGGCCGTCAGCACCACCTGTGTCCCCTTGCGATCCACCTTGATGTCGAGCCGGTCGCCGGCGCTATCGCTGACAATCCGCTGCATGTCGGCGAAATTGTCGACGACCTGCCCGTTGATCGCGACCACCACGTCGCCGGGTTGAAAGCCTGCCGCTGCCGCGGCGCTGTCGGCTTGCACGGCATCGACACGCGCACTCATGGTTTGCTTGCCGTACAGCATGAAGATCGCGCCGAAAATCACGATGGCCAGGATGAAATTGGCCAGCGGACCGGCGACAACGATGGCGGCGCGCTTGAACACCGGCTGGAAGAAGAAGCTGTGCGAGCGCTCGCCTGCGTTCATAGCCTCCAGGCGCGGCGCATCCGGAACGCTGCCGGCATTCTCGTCACCAAAGAACTTGACGTAGCCGCCGAGCGGAATCGCGGCAATCTTCCAGCGGGTCCCGTGACGATCGTTAAAGCCGATCAGTTCCGGGCCGAAACCTATGGAAAACACCAGAATCCGAACGCCGCACCACCGCGCAACCAGGAAATGGCCGAGTTCGTGGAAGAACACGACCAAGCTGAGCACGAAGATAAAAGGCACAAGGTAGCCCAGCACGCCGCCGCCAAGGGCATGTAAGTGCGACAAAATATACGACCCCATAACGCTTGTCCCCACGCCCCCGGTGTGCGTCCCGCCCGTAATTCTTAACGCTATGACGCCATTGCGGCAATTTCGGGCATGAGGTCGCCGGCTAACCTTCTTGCATTATGGTCAATGGCGAGCGCGTCTTCGACCGATTGCGGCTCCGCCACCTCGCCGCGCCGTTCCATGCCGTCGAGGGTGGCCTCGACCAGCGCCGCAATTCCGCTGAATCCGAGCCGTCGGCCGACAAATTCGCGTACCGCGACCTCGTTTGCCGCATTAAGGATCGTCGGCGCCGCGCCGCCCGACGCCAGCGCCCGCCGGGCAATGGCCAAGGCCGGGAACCGCACCATGTCGGGTTCCTCGAAGGTCAGCGTGGCGACCTTGGCCAAATCGAGCCGCGCCGCCGGCGTGCCCATGCGCACCGGCCACGCCAGGCAATGCGAGATCGGGATGCGCATGTCCGGCGAGCCAAGCTGCGCAATCACCGAGCCGTCGCGGAATTCCACCAGCCCATGAACGATGGATTGCGGATGAACCACCACATCGAGCTCGTCGGGTTTGAGCTGGAACAGATGATGGGCCTCGATCAATTCGAGGCCTTTGTTCATCAGCGTCGCCGAGTCGATCGTCACCTTCGGTCCCATCGACCAGGTCGGGTGCTTGAGCGCTTGCTCGACCGTGACCGTGCGGATGGCCTCGATCGACCAGCTGCGAAACGGGCCGCCCGAGGCCGTGAGCACGATGCGCCGGACATCGTCGCGCCGGCCCGCGCCCAAGGCCTGGAAGATCGCATTGTGCTCGGAATCAACCGGCAAGACGGTCGCGCCGTTGGCGGCCGCGCGCCGCATGAACAGCGCGCCGGCGCACACCAGGCATTCCTTGTTGGCGAGCGCCACCGTCGCGCCGCGCTCGGCCGCGGCGAGCGTCGGCGCCAGGCTGGCGGCGCCGGTGATCGCCGCCATGACCCAATCGGCCGGGCGCTGCGCGGCCTCAACGAGCGCCTCCGGGCCGGCGGCCGCCTCGATGCCCGAGCCGGACAGTTCGGACTTGAGTTCGCCATAGGCCGCGGGATCGCCCACCGCGGCAAAGCGCGCCCCGAACTCGCGCGCCAAACGCGCCAGCGCCGGTGCGTCGCGATGCGCCGTCACCGCCTCGACCCGATAGCGTGCGGAATCGCGCCGCAACAAATCGGCCGTGCTCGAGCCGATCGATCCGGTGGCGCCAAGCAGCGTCACCGTGCGCGGCACGCGCGCTAATTCGACTTTCGCCAAGGGCCGCTTCTGCTTCATCCGGGTGTCCACCAGCGCCTTACCATACCAATAGCCCGCGGCTCGGCGCCGCCACGCCTTGGCGCATGACGCCAATGAGAACGGCGACCAAAGCAGCGACCAGGAAGCCGTCCAGACGATCCATCACGCCGCCATGGCCGGGAATGAGGTTGCCCGCATCTTTGACGCCGAAACGGCGCTTTATCGCGGATTCGAACAAATCCCCGCCCTGCCCCGCAATCGAAAGCACCAAGGCCAGTCCCCCCGCCACCACGGGGTTGGTACCCACGCTCGCATAAGCGACCACAGTGCCTGCGGCAACCCCCCCGACCAGGCCCCCGACCGCGCCCGCCCAGGTCTTTTTCGGGCTCACGCGCGGCCACAGCAGCGGACCGCCGGCGGCCCGGCCGACCAAATAGGCACAAATGTCAGTGGCCCAGACGGTTGCGAACAAAAACAGCAGCGCCGCGAAGCCGTATTCGGGGTCGGCGCGCAACAGCGCCGGACCAAGCAATGCGACGCCGGCATAGACCACGCCGCCGGCCGCCCAAAGCGCCGGATCGGGGGCCGGGTAACGGCGCGGCCGGGCGGTCATGACCCCACCCACAAGCGCCACCCCAATCACGATCATCCCGACCGCGGCACCGGCCTCGCTCTCGCCGGCGAATGCGGCGGCCGCCGCCAGCGCCGCTATGCCGGGCACCAGAATCCGCGGGTCGGCGCGGCGGACCACGAGCGACGTCCACTCCCAGAGCATGATCCCCGCCGCAATCGCGCACACCAACAGAAAGAGCCAGCCGCCGAGATAGGCCGCAGCAAGCCCAATTGGCACGAGCGCGAGTGCCGACCAGACGCGTCGCGCAAAGTTGCGTTGATCGCCCACATCGGATGCGGCGCCGGGATCGTGCTGATTCAGTTTGGTCACGATCCTGTTTGAGCGATCAGCCCGCCGAAGCGCCGTTCGCGCCGGCGATATTCGGCAATGGCCCCCTCGAGTGCCGCCCGGTCGAAATCGGGCCAATTGATCGGCACGAAAATCAGTTCGCTATAGGCGGACTGCCAGAGCAGAAAATTGGACAGGCGCTGCTCGCCGCTGGTGCGAATGATCACGTCGGGATCGGGCAAATCGGGCGCGTCAAGCTGGCCCGCGAGCAGCTCCGGCGTGATGGCGTCGGCCGACAGCCTGCCTTGCGCCACTTCGATCGCGAGGCGGCGCGCCGCGCGCGCGATCTCGTGGCGCGCGCCGTAATTGAAGGCGACGACCAGCGTGAGACCGCTATTGTCGCGCGTCAGGTTTTCCGCTTCTTCAAGCAGGCTGCGGATATCGCGCGACAGGTCGTTGCGCTCGCCGATGACGCGAACGCGCACATTGGTCTTGTGCAGATCGGCGAGATCGTTGCGGATGAAGCGGCGAAGCAGCGAGAGCAGATCGCGGATTTCCGATTGCGGACGCGACCAGTTCTC
>Ga0181525_10001930_pt1 | contig 17421 bp, 18 predicted proteins | sample PEATcosm2014_Bin_48_FD_121100 | JGI IMG/M metagenome (GOLD analysis project Ga0181525, IMG submission 121100) | Peatland microbial communities from MTU Mesocosm Facility, Houghton, MI, USA - PEATcosm2014_Bin06_10_metaG | ecosystem: Environmental > Terrestrial > Soil > Wetlands > Peat | place...
CCGCCGGCCACGCCTCATTCGATGAAGACCAGGCTGAACTGTCGCCCGAAGCGGCAAAGAAGTTCTGGCCTTGCGACGCCATCTGCTCAAAGTATGGATCCAGTGTGCTGGGGTCGGCAGGTGTCCATCCCCACGAGCAACTGATCTGCTTCGACAAGGGAGCGTCAGTATCCGAAACCATCGCGCTGATGCAGTCTGTGTCGCTGATCGTCGATGCATTGCCGCAAACGTACATATAGAGCATCGTGGTGCCCGGCGCCATGCCCATCGCCTGGGTCATGTCGAGGGTTTGTTCGGTGTCGTCGCATCCGCTGCTCTCGGTGCAGCTCGTGCTATACCCGCCCGTCGAGATCAGAGTTGGAGTGTAAGGTTTGGTTTGCCCTACGTTGCTGTAATACGTGTTCAGGTCGGCCAGATCGGTGCCTAGAAATTCGAACAAGCCGATCGTCTGGCCGGTTCCGGTGAGCGCCGTTCCTTCGTAATAGGCCGCACGCATATCGCTGCCTAAGAACGAGGCCGAGGGGCCGGAGCCGGTCGTCGCGTGAGAGATAACCTTGGCGGGATCGATCCCATGAGCCTTGGCGTAGTCGCTCTTCTTCACATAGAGGGGATGCGGCTTGGAATCATTGTCCAACCCGGTGATGTGCCAAAGCTGGAAGGGAAGGTCCACGGTGGGCTCGCGGTCAATCGCAAAGAAGGTGCGGCTTTCGGTGAGGTCTTGATAGAGTCCCATGCTTACATGGAACGCCTTCTCGACGTTCGCCACGGTGCCGGTCAGTCTTAAATCTCTGCCTTTGATGTCTCCGCCGACGATTTCAAAGCCGCTGGCTTTGGCGAAAGCAACCAAGGCCTCCCAATCTTGCTGGCTGGGTCCGAACCTCGCGGTGAATTCCTGCGGGGTAAGGAATTTGTGATAGAAGGGGCTTGTGGGATCCTGAACTTGCTGCACGAAATTCTGCAATCCTGCGCGATCGCTCAACGGAAGAACTATGTCGAATCGCAGAGTTTGAGTCGCCGGGAGTTTCCCGATGAGCTGCGCTTGTCCGTTGGTAACTGCGTCGCGCACATGACGGGTTAATAGGGGCTGCGGTTGGGCCTGTCCTGGGATGGTGAACAACAAGAACACGATCGCGCAGACGAACGCGGTCTGTGTCAGCAGTGGGGAGGTATTTCGTCTCATGTTCTTATCCTCTTTCTTGATTTACGTTTGTGTTGGCTGTCAAAGCCGTACCTCAGGCCAGAATGGGAGGCATAGTAACGCACATTCGGGAGGGTTATCTAGACTTTTTGAAGTTTGTTACGAAAACGGAATTCCAGGTTGGGAAAGAAAGGGTAAGACCTGAGTTCAGGGTAGGGTTTATACCCGATCTCGAAAAGTTTGCGGAAAACTCGATGTGGCGTGTTTTTCAGACGCAAACAGGGAATTCTTAGAATTATCTTGCGGCGGCGGCGTCGAACAGGTTCAGGAATTCAAGCTTTTTCTCAGCGGGCAGGAAGGATGCTTCGAACGAGTTGCGGGCTAATTCTCGCAGGTGCTCATCGGTGAATCCGAAAGTCTGCTGGGCTATCTGGTATTCACGCGCTAGCGTGGTTCCGAACATAGCCGGATCGTCAGTGTTGAGTGTGACCATTATCCCGTGGTCGAAATAGTTTTTAACAGGATGCTCGTTGAGGTTGGGGCAGAGGCCGGTGCGGAAGTTGCTGGTGAGACAGATTTCGACCGGAACCTGCCGCTGCGCGAGTTCTTCGACTAAATCGGGATCGTGGAAGGCGGTGAGGCCGTGGCCGATGCGCTCGGCGCGAAGGTTGAGCGCTCCCCAGACGGATTCAGGCGGGCCGGTTTCGCCGGCGTGCGCGGTGAGGCGCAGGCCGTGATCGGCGGACCAGGCGTAAGCGTCGCGGAAAAGTTCCGGCGGCGCTTTCTGTTCATCGCCTCCGATGCCGATGCCGACTACCTCGCGATCGTGATAGCGGACGGCAAGCTCGAAAACTTTTTGCGCTGCCTCGGCTCCGAATTGGCGAACCGCGTCGAAGATCCAGAGCAGGGAGATGCCGAAGTCGCGAGCGCCGCGGGCGCGGCCGCGATCCAGGCCTTCAAAGATGGCGGCGAAATCCTGCTTGCGCCAGAGGCAGACTCCGACCGAGACATAAACCTCGGCGTGCAGAACATTCTCTTCTTTCAGGCGCTGCATCAGGCGATAGGTGATGAGTTCATAGTCATCCGGCGTGCGCAAGTGTTCGGTGATGTTCTTGAATGAGAGCAGGAATTCTTGAAAGTTTTGGTAGCGATAGAGTGATTCAACCTCGGCCTGAGATGGGCGTTCGCCGTGGCGCTGGCGAATCTCGAACAGCGTAGCCGGCTCGATTGCGCCCTCGATGTGTAGATGCAGTTCGGCCTTGGGCAGGAGTCTCAAGAAACTATTCGGCGGCCGATCGAGTGCGGAGGACATTACTTCTTGATTGTAGAGTCTTGGGGGGAGATTTGCGAGGAGGGTTAGCACCACGGAGGCACGGAGACGGAGCTACGTTTTGGGGTCTCCCAGCCAGGTGAGAACTTCAGCTTTGATCTGTTCGTAGTCGGGTAGGCCCGCGGGAACCGGAACGCCGCCCCAGAGCCAGCGCGTGAATACTGGGCCGTGCTCAGAGACAACCAACTTTCGGTAAGTACCACTTCCCCATTCCCCCACGTAGCGAACGCGGTCCCTTCGTACTGTGCGTGCCGCCTTCCCGTTCCACAGCAACTGGATTCCGTTGTCATCGATTTCCACGTCGTAGCTCGGTGTCTTGCGCGGCCACAGAAAGGTCGTAAGAAGGTTCCCAAGGAAGAACACGATCCCAACAATCGCCAGAACGGTCGGGTAAATCCAACGCCCATTCGCGACTCGCGAAAACCCATCAAGGAGCAGCAAGAAGAAGACCGTTTTCACAAATTGGAAGAGTACCCGTTTTCCGGGGTTCGTCTGTGGCTCGGCGGCGATGTGATACGTGGTCATTGGAGGGATGCCCAGCGGGATTATATCCCCATACGCCCCTGGGAAGCAGCCCATCCTAGCAGAATTGAACCGCGAGGTGCCCGCGTACTGCTGACGTGCTACTTCTTCGCGAACTCGCTGCGATGGCGGCTGTAGAAGAAGTAAATGACCAGTCCGAGGCCTAGCCAGATCACAAACCGTAGCCATGTAATGACGGTGAGGCCGAACATCAAGCCGCCGCAGAGCAGGATGGAGATCAGCGGGAACCACGGGACGAACGGGACCCGGAAGGCACGCTTGCGATCAGGCTGACTGCGGCGCAGCATGATGACTCCGAGCGAAACCAGAACGAATGCGAAGAGTGTGCCGATGTTGGCCAGGTCGGCGGCGTCTCCAATATCGACCAGGCCTGCTGGAATTCCAACGGCGAAGCACGCGATCCACGTAGAAATGTGCGGCGTCTTAAATCTCGGGTGTACCGCAGAGAATAACTTCGGCAGCAGGCCGTCGCGGGACATGGCGTACCAGATGCGCGCCTGCCCGTATTGAAATACTAGTAGCGAGGAGATCATGCCGGTCAGCGCTCCGATCACGATGACCGAGCGGAAGATCGGGTGTACGCCCAGATATTTCATCGCATAGGCTACGGGCGCTTCGGCGGCTTCACCGGAAACGAAGGTCGTGTACTTCATCATGCCGAGCAGGACGACAGCCACGCCGACATAGAGCAGCGTGCAGACGACCAGCGACATGATGATGCCAAAAGGCAAATCCTTTTGCGGATTGCGCGATTCCTCGGCGGCAGTGGAGACGGAATCGAATCCGATGTAGGTAAAGAAAACAATCGCGCCCCCGGTGACGATTCCGGCGAAGCCAGACGGCGCGAATGGCACCCAGTTCGCGGGTTTCACCAACATGCCACCGACTACAAGAAAGGTCAGGATAGCGCCGATCTTGACGGCGACCATGATGTTATTGGTCTCCGCCGATTCTTTTACTCCGCGGACCAGCAGCAGCGTTAGCACAAAAACGATGAGGAAGCCAGGGAGATTGAAATAAGCGCCGGTCCACTGCCCGCCGGCCCAAACGGGACTCGCAAGTTTTTCTGGCAAGTTAATGCCGAATACTGCCAATTGCGCTTTTGTATAACCGGCAAACCCAACAGCGACCGCAACGTTTGAGACTACATATTCAAGGATGAGGTCCCATCCGATGATCCAGGCGAAAATTTCGCCGAGGGTCGCGTAGGAGTATGTGTAGGCGCTGCCTGCGATGGGAATCATCGAGGCCAGTTCTGCGTAGCAGAGGCCAGCGAAGCTGCAGGCGATCGCGACCAGAAGAAACGAAATCGCAATCGATGGCCCGGCTGGCGGGCGGCCGTGCATGAGGGCTCCCGCGGTGCTGCCGGTGCGCACTAGATTGATGATGACGTCGAGTGCCTGCGCATGCAGGATGGAAGGCGCCTGGAAATATTCGCCCGCCGCCGCAGTCCCGGTGAGAATGAAAATTCCGGAGCCGATGATGGCGCCAATGCCGAGCGCCGTGAGCGACCAGGGGCCCAGAGTTTTTTGCAGCCGTTGCCCTGGAGCCTCGGATTCCGCAATCAGCTTGTCGATCGACTTGCAACAGAAAAGCTGGTTGTCGCTGGTTCGAACAGTCGGAGCATGAACGGTTGCGCTTGGGTCCGGAGATGATTGGGACAAGAGGTAGTTGTCTCCTGCGAGCGGGAGTCGGGCATGGGCGCCTGGCCCATGCCCGTAATTCCGAGCCTACGGACTGCCGTTCGAACTACCGTTTCGACTGGCCACGCGCCAGCTTTTTCACCTTGCGCTTTTTCGATCCGCGGGCGTAGTCGCGGGGCTTCTTCGGCTTTTCCGCCTTGGTCTTCTTACGCGAGGCGCGTTTTGATTTCTTGCGTTCTTCTTTGGTCAGCGCTGCTGTGTTTGCCATCCTTGATATTGATTCCTTTGCTATGAAATGCGGGACTTTGCCTCCGCTATCTTACACTGCTTTGTCGTCCGTCGATTAGCTCAGTGGCATGTTGTGCGGTCCCCGCTGGATTGAACCTCGTACGCAGTACGGAACCCGCGATTGGAAGCGACCTAATGGCGAGTAAGATCGCCGAGCAGATAAGGCCGCTCAACAAGCCCAGAAGTCCGAGAAATAGTCCCATGACCCAGAACGGCTGTTGCCAGCGAAGAAGGCAGCCACCAATCGCCGCTAGAACTGTTAGCACCGCTGGAATCGCTAGAAGGCCGGACCACAAATACTTCCGCCTTTGCTCACGGTTCAAATGAGCCCATTCATGCCTGCCGGTTTCATACCTGTTGCCGCACACGCAGATATAACGCTCACGTCCAATCGCCACATCAGTGCCGCGGTGAGGGGGCGCAGCCCAAAAGCTCCGGCCACAGTGGGTACATGTACGCCTGCGGATCAGGATCAAGAACAGAATGTCAATGATTCCGAACATCTTCAAGCGCGCTCCAACTGCGCGTACTTTTCTACCAGCTTCTTCAATCCGAAGCGAGGGAATTGTACCGTAAGTTTGGCTTCTTCGCCTTCTCCTTCTCGCTGGTACACGGTGCCTTCACCATATTTAGGATGACGGACTTTCTGGCCGGGACGGAATCCGCGCTTGCCGGTGGGTTCTTCGACGGGGGTTTTCGGGACGGTGAACTTCTTGCCGCGGCTCGCAAAAAACTCGGCGATGTTTTCGATTGAGTTGTAGGGCTTGGCTGGGGCCGTTGGCTTTTGACGGCTGGGTTGACCCCCATTTCGCCAGCTTGCGCTCTGGTCTTCGTCTTCGTATGAATAGTGGACGTCTGCATCGTGTGCAGGGGTTCGCCTTGGGCGGACGAGGGCGTCCGCCCCTCCACGAGTAGAACCGGACCTGCGGCCTCCCAGTTCTTCGATCAACTGGATTGGAACTTCTTCCAGAAATCTTGACGGGACGCTGGCTTCGGGCTGATCTGTTCCGTATCTCCGGCGGTAGACGGCGCGAGTGAGGACGAGTTGATCCATGGCGCGAGTCATGCCGACGTAGCAGATTCTACGCTCTTCTTCGACCTCGTCGGGTTGCAGCAGGGTGCGCGAGTGCGGGAACAATCCTTCTTCGAGGCCGCTGAGAAACACCAAGGGGAACTCGAGGCCTTTGGCGGCGTGCAGGCTCATGAGCGTGATCTGGGAGCGTTCGTCGTAATCATCGGCGTCAGCGATGAGCGCGGCGTGGTCGAGAAACTGGTCGAGGGTCTCGCCGCGGTCGCGCGAATCGGCGGCAGCATTGACCAGTTCGCGCAGGTTTTCGATGCGCGAGAACGCTTCGGGTGTGTCTTCCGCTTCGAGCAGCTTGATGTATCCCGTACGGTCGATGAGGAACTTGAGCAGGTCGGCGGTGCTCACCGTGGGCGCAGGAAACGGACTTGCGGTTTCTGCATCGCCAGCGCTCAGCGCGCTTTCATTCTCGAATACTGCTGGCGGTTTGTTGGCTGCGCCACCAGCGGCGGCACTCTCTTCGTCGGGCGCACCGTACGCTCCGCCGAAATCGAAGGCCGTGTTTTCGAACTCGGAGGGATCGAATTCAGCTGCATCATCGGAAGCCGAATCATCGGCGGCAGCTTGCAGGGCTTCGCCCTGCTGGACAGCCGGGGGCGGCTGTCCCCACATGGTCTGCGGCGCTTCCGACGCCTGCGCGGACGAGGCGTCCGCGGTTCCATGGTCCGTGGCATCTTCCAAGTGCTCCGCAAAAGTTCCCGCTAACATCGCCTGCGCGTCGCGGATTAACTCTTGAAAGCTCTTCAGCGCCGTTAGGGCGCGCTGCGGCAAAAGCTGGCGGCGAATGGCTTCGCCTAATGCGCCCCACAAAGACAATCCAGTCTCGAGCGCGAGCCGTTCGAGAGTGTCGACGGTGCCTTTGCCGATGCCGCGCGTCGGCGTGTTGATGACGCGAAGCAGCGAGATAGAGTCGTCCGGATTCTGGATGACTTTCAGATACGAGATCATGTCTTTGATCTCGGAACGCTCGTAGAAGGAAAATCCGCCGACGACTTTATATTTCAGTCCATAGCGGCGCATGGCTTCTTCAAACAGGCGCGACTGGGAATTCGTGCGGTAGAGCACGGCGGCGCGCGGAGTCTCCCCGCCCGAGTTTTCCGCGCGACCGGCCTCGCGCAAATATTTTGCGATGTGATCGGCGGCGAAGAGCGCCTCGTTTTCTCCGTCTGGCGCTTCGTAGTAGCCGAGCTTGGTGCCGCCCTGACGCGACGTCCAAAGGTTTTTGCCTTTGCGGCGAACGTTGTTTGCCACGACTGATGACGCGGCTTGCAAAATATTTTGCGTGGAGCGGTAATTCTGTTCGAGACGGATGATCTTCGCCTCGGGAAAATCCTTCTCAAATTCGAGAATGTTGCGGATGTCGGCGCCGCGCCAGGAATAGATCGACTGATCTTCATCGCCGACGGCGCAGACGTTATGACGCGAGCCGGCGAGCATGCGCATGAGTTCGTATTGCGGCCGGTTTGTATCCTGATATTCATCGATGAGCAAATACTGAAATCGGCGATTGTAATATTCGCGCACGGGCGCGGCGGTTTTTAAAAGGCGCGTGGCCTCGAGAAGAAGATCATCGAAATCCAGAGCGTTGGCTTTGCGCAACTCTTTGCGGTATTCCTCGAACAGGTGCGCGATCTTTTCCGTCTTGGGGTCGGCCGATTGCAGGTAAAGTTCCTGCGGATCGAGCATGTGATTCTTCGCCCACGAAATTCGCGATAGGACGATGCGCGGCGTGAGTTGCTTGTCGTCGAGGCCGAGGCGCTTCATGATGCTTTTGACCACGGATTGCATATCGCTCTCGTCGTAAATGACGAATTTCTTGGTGTGGCCGATCGGCGGTTTGCCCGGAGTCGCCGAGGGAATCTGTAAAGCCTCAATGTCGCGGCGCAGTACGCGCACGCAGAAAGAATGAAACGTCGAGATGACGGGCTTCGCGATGCTGAGTCCGCCGACAAGTTTTTCAACGCGCTCGCCCATCTCGGCGGCCGCTTTGTTGGTGAAGGTCATCGCCAGAATGGATTCCGGCATCACTCCCATGTGCTCGATAAGGTAGGCGATGCGATAGGTGATGACGCGTGTCTTGCCGCTGCCCGCTCCGGCGAGAATGAGCACCGGGCCGTCAGTAGTTTCGACGGCCTCGCGCTGCTGCGGGTTCAGTTGATCTAGAAAAGACAATGCGGAAGCGGCTCCGGAAGTGATGAATCAATTTTACAGGGGATTGGGGGATTCGCGATGGCTCTACTGCTTAGCCCCAGAATCAGCATAATTTACCTTGCGCCGTCGTTCGAAGCGGAGAGACAATTGTGCTGTTCTACTGCGAATCCGTTCGCCCCTTGAGATATTGAACCGAAGCAGAAGGAACAAGATGAGACACAGCTCAAAGGTAATCGAAGTCTATTACAGAAAGTTTGTGATTTATGACAGTGGCATTCTGGGTGATCCATGCCGCTTTTATGCTGCGGGCGTGGCGGCTCCGGGAGTCACGCTCCCGGATACCGGAGCTTCGCCGGCGGAGTTGAAAGAAAAATTAGCGAAGCATCTCAAGTGAAAAAGGCCATGCCTGGCGTCTGAAGTAACTTGACTGCAGCTCTGGGTAACCTATACTGAAAGTGTCGCAGGGTGCTGTAATGCCCAGATTCATTTGGCCCCGAGCAATCGGGGCCTTCGTTTGTCCGAAAGAAATCACACCCATGCGCCCATCAAATGTCCGATGCTGCCTCGGACGAGCAGGCCATCTTTGCGGTCTTTGAAATAGCGCTCGTTGAGTTGCTTGCCTTGCAGAAATTCTGTGTGGTGAAATCCCATCGCCTTTAGTTCGTGCTGCAATTTTTCTGGATCGAAGAACAGTTGAAAAGGTTCGCCGTATCGAGCGACGCGTGCAGACAACGCATCGAGCGCCTGTCTCTGCCCCGCGTTCAGCAGCGCGGGGTCGACAGCAAAATCAAACACTACACCGCTGCCTGCAGGCATTTTCGCAATGAAACTTAGCGTGGCCATACACGCATCGCGCGTGAGATAAGGCGTCACGCCCAGCCACGAGAAAAAGGCTGCGGCCGTTGCGTCGAATTCCGATTGGGCAAGTCCATCCGCAAGTGTCTGACGCTCGAAGTCGATTGGAACGAAGGTCAAAGATGGGGGGATCGCAATGCCGGCCGCTTGCAGTTGCTCGCGCTTCCAGCCCTGCGTGGCAGGATGATCTACCTCGTACACTCGTAGGCCTGGGTGAAGGTTGCGGTAGGCGAAGGTATCGAGTCCGGCGCCAAGCACAACGTATTGCGTCACGCCATGCTCAACTGCGCGTGCTAGCTCGTCTTCGGCATATCGGCTGCGCGCCGCCATAAATGCGCGGAATGCGCGAGAAAAAGCATGGTGTTCTTTGGGATTGGATCGAAGCGCTTCCTCAGCTTCGGCACCGATTATGCGCAGCGCAAGCGGATCATCAAGCACACGGGGTTCGTCCAGAAGCTGGTGCGCGGCCCGGCGAATCGCGACGCGCAGCGCAGTTTTGCTAAATTTGCCCTCTTGCATGAAATCGCGCCTGGGCTACGCCCCGATTCCCGGCTGCACGGTTTTGCATTCCTCACAGGGGCAAACTTCGCGCAAGAACTTCCACGAGTAGATGCCGAGGTCGTGATCGTCGTTCCACTTAAAACGGATGGCATATTTGCCCATGCCCTCGGCAGAAACGGGTCTTGCCGCGGCTTTGAACATGGGCAACGCGCCGGGGGCAAGCTTGGGTGGTTCGCCCGGTTTGCGTCCGTCTTTGCCGCGCTCTTCGTTGCACATCGCGCACGGGCAGGCGTCGCGAAGGAAAATGAAATCGTAGTGCGAAACGTGACCATCCGCCCATTCGATATCCACACCCGTGCCGGTGGTTAAATTCACCTTCACTGATTTGGGGTCTGTGGCCGCAGTGGGCGACTGAAGCGGGGACTGCATAGGTTCAGTATCGCATACGAACGCCGGAGGATTTGAGGAAGGCCCGAGCTAGTGGGCAGCGGTAGAGGCAGACTTGGGACTTGTTGCGACGCCGAGGACTAAGCCTCCGACCGCCCCAGCGAGAATCCCCATCAAGGCCAACACGAGCGCGCTTTCTACCAAAGTTGTTTTCCCACGACTGGCCATAAATTCCCCCTGTTTTCGCTCAAAGACATCTCTATTCTACCCCACTCGTCAATGCGGGCGACCTTACGTCACACTCTCGATCTATCATTTGCGGTCCTGAAGAACGCCGTGAGGAACAACAAGCCGAACAGAACATCGATGCCGCCCAGCGCCAGATCCGGCAGGCGCAGCCGGTGTTGCAGATAGAGCACGACGAGGGTAGCGCCGTAGCCAAACTTTTCGAGCACCGACGGAAGCATCATCGGCCGGAAGCGCACAGGGTCTGTGGCAATCACGAAGAATACGACTTGAAAGACGAGTCCCACGCTGGCGAAGCCGTAATAAAACGCGGGATGTGTGATCGCCGGCGGATCGTTGCGGCCGATCGTGTCGAAAATGAAATAGAGAGGCGTGAGAACCAACACGCCCCATATTCCAGCGATGAAAAACACAATCCTCGTGAATTTCATGTTGCGTAAGCTCGTCGCGATTATTCGCCGCCGACCGTCAGGCCGTCAATGCGCAACGTCGGAGAAGCGACTGAGCCGCGGAATTCCAGGTCGTTCGCGATCTCGGAGATGTTGAAGAAGATTTCTTTCAGGTTCCCAGCCACGGTGATTTCTTCGACGGGGTAAGCGAACTCTCCGCCAGAGATCCACAAGCCCGAAGCGCCGCGAGAATAATCGCCCGTCACTAAGTTAGCGCCGTGACCCAGGAACTCGGTGACGTAGAGTCCTTCTTTAATCTCGGAAATCAATTCCTTCGGCGTTCGGGTTCCGGCTTGCAGAAAATAGTTGCCGGGGCCGATGCCCGGAGTGCCGGCAAGTCCGCGCGAAGCATTCCCGGTCGTCTTCAATCCCAACTTTTTCGCGGTGTAAGTATTCATCAGGTAAGAACTCAGCACGCCGTTCTCGATGACCACCGTGCGGCGAGTAGGAACGCCCTCGCCATCGAACGGACTGGTGCCGAAGCCGCCGGGGATGGTGCCATCGTCGATGATGGTGACGTTGTCGCCGGCAATTTTCTGCCCCAGCTTGCCGGCTAGAAACGACGCTCCACGGTAGACCGAGTCGCCGTTGATCCCTTCGAAGATGTGTTCGAGGATCGATGTCGCGACCATGGGATCGAAGATGATCGGCACTTGCGCAGTCTTTGCCTTGCGCGCGCCGAGGCGCCGCAGCGTGCGTTCCGCCGCAACCTTCCCGACCTGCTCCGGCGATTCGAGCTTCGAGAGCATGCGCGCGACCGAGAACCAATAGTCGCGCTGCATCGCTCCATCTTCGGTTTGCGCGATGGGAACGGCGGAGACGGAACAATAAGACCGCCGGAACTCTCCAACGAAGCCGTGCGAGTTGGCCAGGATTTTGTGGCCGGTGGCGGCGTCAAACGATCCGCCTTCAGAATTCTTGATGCGCGGATCGAAGTCGAGTGCAGCTTTTTCCGCGCGGCGCGCATAGTCGATGCGGTCGGGTCCGGGCAACGAATAAACGTCTTCGTGATAGAGATCGAGATCTCCGGTGAGCGAGCCTAGCTGCGAAGCCTCAGGAATGCCTCCAAACGGATCTTCGGAGGTGATCTTAGAAAGCTCCAGCGCGGACTTCACCATGCGGTCGAGACTCTCTCGCGAAAAATCGCTCGAGTAAGTGCTGGCTGCGCGTTGGCCGTTGAAGACGCGCACGCCGATGGATCTAGATCCGGATTCCTTAAGGGTTTCGACCTGGCCAAGGCGAACCAACGTAGAGAATTCGTCGCCCTCGCGAATCACGCACTCGGCAGCGGTTGCGCCGCCGTTCATGGCGCGACGGACGATATCTTGGGCGAGCTCGCGTAAGTCAGTTTCGATCTTCGGGCTTCTGGTTTCTAATTCAGTTGGCATAAAAGATTCACCGCAAAAGCATTAACGCTAGAGAGAAAAGGCTCAATCCTCTATTGTAACCCGGTAGGTCATGGGCGAGCGGCGCGGCCCATTGACATCTATTTGCCAATCGTCTACATCAAAAACTGTAGTACCTTGAGGCATCCGTGGAGGATCTATGTACAAGCTAGCTCTGTGCGTGGTCGTTCTAACAACAATGGCGTGGGCTCAGGACAATTCAGGGGGATGCGGCCCCGACCAGACAAAGTTTGCGGTCAAGCGCGACTCTCACTTACACCCGACCGGTACGCCGGAAACGGGCAAGGCGCTGGTGTATGTATTCGGAGATTCGGAGTTGGACAACACTCCCCTGCGCATCGGAGGCCTGGATACGCGGGTAGGCGTCGATGGCGATTGGGTCGGAGCCTACGGTTTCAAGTCTTACATGTATTTTTCGGTTGCTCCCGGCGAGCACCGCTTGTGTACAAGCCAGCAGTCTTCTCTTAAGTCGCGCAGGGAAGATACTGCCTCGGCCATTACATTCACTGCAGAAGAAGGCAAAGTGTACTACTTCCGGACGCAGCCGACTCCGACGGCGCTAGCGGCCAGCACGACGACGAGAGCGCCTAACGGTCAGGTGGAACTGGCAAAGCTCGACCCAGCGCAGGCACAGCTCATGATGCGGAAGTGGGGCTACAGCACTTCGCAGCCGAAGAAGTAATGGTTTGAGCCGGATGTATCGAGCGCGGGTAATAATGGGGACTTGCGAGTAATGCAATTCTGCCTTACAATTATGCAATGAACACACTTAGCGTGACTGCGCGGGGCCAAGTTACCTTTCGTAAGAAAGTATTGCAGCACCTCGGCATCAAGCCCGGTGAAAAAATTGCCTTGGATTTGCTCCCCGATGGCCGGGGCCTCATCCGGGCGGCGCGTCCGGGCGGAACTATCGACGACTTTATTGGGTGTCTTGCGGGAAAAACGAAGAAAGTCGCGACCATTGAGGAGATGAACCAGGCGGCAGCGGATGGCTGGGCTGGCCGGATAAAAATGAGCAAGGTCAAAATGGGTAAGAAGTGAAAATTGCCGTCGATACGAACATTTTAGTGCGCGCCGTTGTTCGCGACGACAAGATGCAGGCGGAAGCGGCCGCCAGAGTATTGCGCAACGCAAGCCTCGTTGCGGTCGCAGCCTCCAGCCTGTGCGAGTTTGTTTGGGTTCTGCGCAGCGCTTATCGTTTTCAATCGTCGGATATAGCCAAGGCGATTCGTACCTTACTTACGGCAGAAAATGTGGAGGCGAACCGGCCGGCGATTGATGCCGGCTTAGCCGTGCTCGATGCAGGCGGCGATTTCGCCGATGGCGTTATTGCCTATGAAGGAAGATGGCTCGGCGCGGAGACGTTTGTTTCGTTCGATAAGAAAGCGGTGGAGAAGCTTGCGGGGCAGGGGGTAGCAGCGCGGGCGTTATGAACCTATCGGCCTGCCGCTATCCCTAGTTGCCGCTCTTTTTTGGAGCGCTGCAGTTTTGCATCTTTCCACCTACGTCGGGGTAGGTTCCATCGGGAACCTCGTTGCAATAACCTGTGCGTAGTTTCGCCCACACGGAGTCGTCATCATGGGACGCTCGCTCTCCGTCTGTTACGAAGCCGGCGGCTTGTTTGCAGCTGTCAGCGTCTTTGCAATTGCGCATCGACTCCTGCCTGAACTTCGAGAAGTCCTCGCTGAGCTTTTCCATCCAGTAGCGGTATATGACTGACATGGGCCGTGTAACCACCGCTGCCACGACGATGGTCGGAGCGCTTGCCTTACACGCCAACGCCCTACCAAACCATGGTTCGGAGCAATTTATTTCGTTTTCACGCAGAACCCTCAACGGCTCATCGAAAAAACTGCCCGCCATGTGGATATCGCTGTTGAATGTAAGGAAGGGCAGAAAGTTTCCCTTGTCACCGCCTGATGCCATTTCCTGGAGCGTTCGGATATCTTGCAGAGCCGTTAGGGTTCCAATGGTTACTGCCCCCTTGGCTATCGTCAGCTCTTTGGTCGATTGTCCGATTACTGGATTCGGGAAGAACAGCGCGACTGTAAGGGCTGCAAGAAAAGTGACCCTCATCATTTTTCTTCGGCCTCCAGGCGCATGCTAGGAGGAATTAAAGATTCAGAGCGAGTATTCAAATATTTCCTTCGCGCCCCGCAATTCGTACGGAAGCGTAACCGCGGCCTTCCATTCTTTCAGCGACCGGAACTCCCCATATTCTCGATTCGGGTCGAAGACCTTTCCAAATTCATCGATTGCGATACTGTGACTGACTGTCTTGGATAGCGGGCTGCTGGGATCATGGATTTGGACTTCGACCCAATAGCGTCGTCCTTCTGCGATAGTCGGCATTTCGGAGAACTCTACCATGCCACGATGATGTTTCTCCAACAACTTAAAAAAAGCTCGCCACAGCCGCTCAGATTCTTTCTTTCGCGAAGATTCATCGTTCACCTTGGAAGGATCGAGATTTCCTCCAAAGGCTTGTTCGACCTCATCGTATTCGATGCCCAAGAGCATTGCTGACACACAGGTCATGCAGTCGTACATGCTGCGCATTGGCACCAGCGTTATCGGAGGGGAATGTCTCGGATTTCTCGCAGCAAGGTATCTCATGCTTCTTGGTATTACTGCATAAATCCCCCGGGATCTTTCTTCGCAGTCCCACCGACCGTCAGCCGATCAATCTTGATAGTCGGAATGCCGACGCCCACCGGCACGGCTTGCCCATCTTTGCCGCAGGTGCCGACGCCTTCGTCGAGTTTCAAATCGTTGCCCACCATCGAGACCCGTGTCAGCACATCGGGGCCATTGCCGATCAGTGTTGCGCCTTTGATCGGAGCGGTGATCTGGCCGTCTTCGATCATGTAGGCCTCGCTCGCGCCGAAGACGAACTTGCCGTTGGTGATGTCGACCTGGCCTCCGCCAAAGTTTACGGCGTAGATGCCATGCTTCACCGAGCGAATAATGTCTTCGGGATCGTCCTGGCCCGCGAGCATATAAGTGTTGGTCATGCGCGGCATAGGGATGTGCTCGTAGCTCTCGCGGCGTCCGTTGCCGGTATTTGCCATTCCCATGAGACGGGCCGAAAGCTTGTCGCTTAAATAACCTTTCAGAATTCCCTTCTCAATCAGCACGGTTTCCTGGGTGGAATTACCTTCATCGTCCACATTCAACGACCCGCGCCGCCACGGCATCGTTCCGTTATCGATGACCGTGCAGCCTTCGCTGGCCACGCGCTTGCCGATGAGTCCGGCGAAAGCAGAAGTCTTCTTACGATTGAAGTCCGCTTCAAGTCCGTGACCAACTGCTTCGTGCAGAAGCACGCCTGGCCATCCGGGGCCTAGAACCACTTCCATATCGCCCGCTGGAGCCTCGCGGGCATCGAGTTGCAGAATCGCCTGCCGGGCTGCCTCTTTCGCAAAGTACTCGGGACCTTTTTCTCCGAAGAAGAAGTCGAGGGCGACGCGTCCGCCGCCGCCGGAACCGCCGCGAGCCGAATTGTTCTCGGTTTTAGCGATACAAGACACGTTCATGCGCGCAAGCGGCTGGGAATCCTCGGCAAAAGTTCCGTCGGAACCGACGACCAGAATATTTCGCAGTTCGTCGGAGTAGCTGGCGCGGACTTCCTGAATGCGCGGGTCGTACGCGCGCGCCGCTTTATCGGCCCGCATCACCAGCTCAACCTTGGCCGTGATTTCGGCATCGACCGAAGGCAACGTCACGGGATACAAGCTGCGCGCCGCCGTCTTCCGGAACCCAGCCACCGGAGTCTTCGCCGGGGCACTGGCAATGAGTGCCGCGGTGCGCGCCGCGTGCAGAATGCGACTGGAGGAGAGATCGTCGGTGTAGGCATATCCAGTGCGTTCGCCGGAAACTACACGCACGCCGCATCCGGCGGAAATGCCCTGCGACGCCGACTTGACCATCGACTCATCGACCATCAGCGAGGTCGAAGACAGATACTCAAAATAAAGGTCGGCATAGTCGCCTCCGGCAGAAAGCGCGGCCGCCAGGTAATGCTCGAGGTCGTTTTCAGTTACGCCGTAGTGGTCGAAGAAGAAGCGCTGCTTGTCTTTATTCAGATCGAGAAGAGGTTGATTGTTCAAGCTTTTACTCACAGAGAATTAGATGCCGCCGCGCTAGAGGCAGACTCAGATGGGCGGATTTGCTCATTATCCCACATAGGGAGTAGGCCCATGGGCGAAACATCCACAGACTTAGTGATGACGATGGTCACATGTCACAGACAGGGGGGCGATGCTGACCGGATAATCCTGTTGGAGATTTTCATGCCGACAGTGACACCTCAGGCTTTGACTCGAACGGTGCAGGACTTCCTCAGCGAATCCGCAGGCGCGGTGGTGCTGGAAAACGGCGCTTTGGCTTTTGATCTGGCGCAATCCAAGTATTCGATTTCCGGTGAGTACAACCGTTGCCTGCTGCACATGTGGTCTCCTGAGCGAAATGTTGTGCGGCGCGTGCTGGAGGCCGAGGTTAAGAACGGAACTTTGCGCCTTGCGGTGCAGAAGCTGGGTCAGGCGCGGCCCTCGAAGTTGGAGATTTGCCGCGAGCGCGACCGTCGTTCTCCCTCGGCTCGGCGCGCGGCACGCACCGCCTATGAACAGAAGCTGCGCCGAACGCTGGAACGTCACTTTCCCGATTTCAAGATCATGAGGCTGACGACGGGTGCGGATCTGGAAAAATCCTTTGGGCCGGTTTATACGCGGGGGTTGATCAAGCAGGGTCGGTCGGCCTTTGCGGTGCTTGGGGTAAATGCCAGGGAAACGCAATCCTCGATTGACGCCGCGCTGACATTCGGCATTCTGTGGCTCGATGTGTGCCGGCAATCTCAGGCGGCGAACTCGCTGGTGGAGGGGCTGAAGATGTTTGTTCCCGCAGGGACGTCAGAGCTGGTGCGCGAGCGGATGGCGAAATTGAACCGTGATGCTGCCAAGTGGTCGCTGTTAGAGCTGCAGGAACGCGATGATTCGCTGGTCGAGATCGACTGCGGGGATCGCGGCAATGTGGCCACGCGGCTGGTGCATGCGGCGGATAATAATGCCGCGCTGGGGCGCTTCAAAGAATCGATTTCGAGGATTCAGAAGATTCTGCCGAATTGCGAAGTCGGCATCCTCTCAGGGGCGGAGATTGCTTTTCGCTGGCGCGGCCTGGAGTTCGCAAGGGCCCGGCTGGGCTGCGCTCTAGGATCTTTTCGCAGCTCGGAGGAAATCGTGTTCGGCGTGGGCGCGGAAGAGCGCGTTCTTGAGGAACGTAACGAAGCCGAATTCACTCAGCTTGCCAACTGCCTCCGCGACACGCGTCACCCTTATGGGCCGCGCCAGCATCCGCTCTGGCGGCTGCGTCCGGAGAGATGGCTCGAGTCGCTGGTCGTCGGCG
>Ga0181525_10001931_pt1 | contig 17421 bp, 15 predicted proteins | sample PEATcosm2014_Bin_48_FD_121100 | JGI IMG/M metagenome (GOLD analysis project Ga0181525, IMG submission 121100) | Peatland microbial communities from MTU Mesocosm Facility, Houghton, MI, USA - PEATcosm2014_Bin06_10_metaG | ecosystem: Environmental > Terrestrial > Soil > Wetlands > Peat | place...
ACGTTACGCAGGCCGAAGTCGACGCGCTCTACCGCTACGAAGACTTTCAAGGATTCCTGCTCGCCTTCAAGAACATCACCGAGCATCTGCGTACGCCGGAAGATTACGAACTCATCACCTACCGCTTGATGCAGCGTCTGAAGGAAGAAAACGTTCTGCACGCGGAAGTTTATGTTTCAGTCGGCGTATGCCTGTGGCGCAAGCAGGATTTCGCCGCCATCTTCGAAGGCCTGGATCGCGGCCGCGCCCGCGGCGCGCGCGACTTCGGCATCTCTCTGTTGTGGATTTTCGACGCCGTGCGGCAACTGGGCAAGGAATCGGCACAGAAAGTCTTCGAGCTGGCGGTGCGTTATCACGACCGCGAAGTGGTCGGCATCGGCATTGGCGGCGACGAGCAGAAAGCGCCGCCCGAGCTTTTCCGCGACGCATACGCCTGGTCCGCCGACCACGGCATGCGCCTCACCGCGCACGCCGGTGAAACCGGCCCGCCGGAATCCGTCTGGGGAGCGCTCAACCTGCGCGCCGAACGCATCGGCCACGGGCTTACCGCATTTCATGATCCCGATCTGGTGGAAGAGCTGGCGCAGCGTCAGGTCCCGGTGGAAATTTGCCTCACCAGCAATCTGCGCACCGGGCTCTGCCCCCACCTCAACGATCATCCCGCCAAAAACTATTTCGATCACGGCGTGATGATCACGCTCAACAGCGATGACCCGGCCATGTTCGGCACCACGCTGGCGCGCGAATACCAGATCGCGCAGCAGGTTTTTGCCTTCACCGACGAGCACCTGCGCGAACTCGCCCGCAACTCGTTCGAAGCGTCGTTTCTGCCGGCGGAAAAGAAGCTGGAGTTCTTGAACCTCTTCGACGCCGCCGCCGCAAGATGAAAATCTTGTGGAGACAGCCGCCTCGGCTGTCCCGCCCAGCGCAGCGAGGCGATCCATATTACTGTTGAGGTGAAACCCAAATGCCCGTAGTTTACGAAGGGGGAGAAAGTGCTCCCCGCCATCCTCGGCTGCAACTCAAGTTCCGCTGGCTTCCCGGCCCCTATGTCATCGTGCGCCTGGCTCCTGACGCGCCGGTACCCGCGTGGGCAACGAAGGGCGAGTTCACTTCTATCACCCGTGCTTCCGACGAACTTTCCATTGTCTGTCCGGCAGACAACCTTCCCCCGGACGTACCTTCTCAACACCATTGGATCTGCTACAAGCTGGAAGGCCCGTTCTCATTTTCGCAAACCGGGATACTGCTGTCGTTCATCGAGCCGCTATCTGACAACGGCATCCCCATCTTTGCCATCTCGACTTACAACACAGATTACGTTCTGGTACAAGAAGACTTCGCGGGTGTGACCCAGCAAGCTCTTGATAAGGCAGGCCACGAACTGATTGAAGGCTGACTAAGACGATGTGATCGTGCGCATATCGGTTACAATCTGAGTCAACTCGGAGGACGAATTGCAGGTCTTAACCAAGGCGGAGGCAATCGAGTGGCTTTCGTGGTCAGACAAGTTTCCGGACGGAAACCACGATTACGCCCACTGCGACGGGAAAGACTTGTTCTTCACTCATCCGGAAGCTAACTGCATCGATTTGGAATACCCGCCAAAACTGGAGAGGCTTCCATTCTTCGCGCGCCTCCTGGCCGCGATCGGGTATGAAGATAAGGACTTCGAGGGGGCTCTGCTTTGGTTTAGGGAGTGGGGCGTATGGAACTCACATGATGAGGCCATGGGGTATCGCATCGTCGAAATGATGCACCGTGCGGCCGGGCAGCCAGCATCATTCGAAGTCGGTCCGGGCCATTTGTTTCGAGGCGATGAATTTCAGGATGCCGTTGCCATGCTGCTGCAACCTATGGTCTTCGGCTTTGACGCGTACTATCTTCCTAAGTGGTCCTACGGCACGGGTCAGTTTTTTCTCTTTGTTAGCCACGATTCTTTCGTAAGCATCGTAACCCGAACAAGTGAGTTTTACGAAAGGGCCTTCAGTGTCCTTAAGGAACTTAACCTGAGCCCAAAACCGGGCAACGAGCTACGGTTGCGGCGTTTCTGTAGAACCCCGATGCAGACCGGCTGACGGTCACGCTCAACGAATGCGGTTGGCACCGAATACTCCGCCGTCCGCCCCGCTATTTTCTCCGAACGCTGTCGCCAAGACTGCATTTCTCCCCCATCCATGCTGTAATAGAAGTATTCAGTCTATGCCATCAGCGATTACATCCCTGCGCCGCCGCGCCAAAGCTCTGCACCGCAACCTGCGCGGCGCTGCCATGGCTGCGCACGCACTCGCTTCGACCGATCATCCGCTGCTGGCGCACATCATTCCCGTGCGGCGCTGCAATCTGAGTTGCACTTACTGCAACGAGTTCGACGATTTTTCGAAACCAGTGCCGACCGAAGAAATGTTCCGCCGCATCGACAAGCTGGGCGCACTCGGGACGGCGGTGGTCACGATTTCCGGCGGCGAGCCGCTGCTGCATCCTGAACTCGACGAAGTGATCCGGCGCATTCGCGCCAATGGGATGATCGCCGGGCTCATCACCAACGGATACTTCCTGGTGGCGGAGCGTATTCAGCGCCTGAATCGCGCCGGACTTGAGTGGCTGCAGATTTCCATCGATAACGTGAATCCCGACGAAGTGTCGAAGAAAAGTCTGAAAGTGCTCGACAAGAAGCTGCAACTGCTGGCCGAGCACGCCGAGTTTCACGTCAACATCAATTCCGTGGTGGGCGGCGGCATTGCCAATCCGCAGGACGCGCTGGCCATCGGCAAGCGCGCCGTCGAACTCGGATTCAGCTCGACCATCGGAATTATTCACGATGGCAGCGGCCAGGTGCAGCCGCTCAACGAAGAAGAGCGCGGCGTGTATGACGAGATGAAGTCGTGGGAGAAGCGCAGCTTCACCCGCATCAACTCTTTCCAGGACAACATTGCGCAAGGCCTGCCCAACGAGTGGCGCTGCCGCGCCGGCGCGCGCTATTTATATATTTGCGAAGACGGGCTGGTGCACTACTGCTCGCAGCAGCGCGGCTATCCTGGAGTGCCGCTCGCGACTTACACGCGCGACGACATGCGCCGCGAATATCTCACCGAAAAAGGCTGCGCGCCGCATTGCACGGTTTCCTGCGTGCATCAGGTTTCCGTCTTCGACAACTGGCGCGCGCCGCAACATCCGGCACCGGCGGGTCATGAATCGGAACCGGCAGGCGAACTGGTGCAAATCAAGTAAGGAACGATAAACTCTCCTCTTTCACATAGATGCCAACCGGGCAAATCTTGAGCGCAAATGTCACAGGACTGGCTCTTGCGCGCTGTCGCCCGAGACCTCTGCACCACAGGTGGCAGGGCAATAGAAGATTTTGAACCGCGGCCGCAGAGGACACGGAAAAAAACAGTTATTCGTCTTGTCCCTTAAGTAACTGACATCGCGATTGCGCTCATTGACCCGACATCTGCTTCGAATTTGAGTGATAGGCCAGGCGAATCAGGGTACGTTCCGAGAACGGCACGTAGAGTAGTGCGGCGCTGGCGGCGAAGGCTGCGCCCAGCCCGATCCGCTGCATCAGCAGGAATGGGGCAATGGCCCAGAGTTGATCGAGCGCCAGAATAAAAGGGAACATGTGCTGGAATTTTTCGCCCAGGCGCTGTTAGTCGAATCCCACGGCGGAGAGCAGGTAACAGCGCAGCGGGATTCCGACGCCTGCGGTTACCATCACCGTGGCCGCTAGAGCGGTGGCACCCCATCGCGGCAGAAACGAATCTGCGATTGCTTGCACCCCATGAATGCGGAAGAGCGCGACCGCGTAGAAGATCAGGTACATCAGCTGGATCAGCGCAAACAGGCCGCGGGTCAGGCTGCGGCGCGGGATGGGGACTTCGAGTTCGGGATGCAAAACCTCTGGCAAGGTGTGGGGCGCCGAGGCCTCGCTTTGCTCGCCTGAACGGGCGAATGCGCCCGTTCCCACCTTTTGCACGGGGGCGATGAAGCGATAGCCGCGGCGGGCCAACGTTTCGATATAGCGTGGGCTGGAGGCCGAATCGCCCAGAGCTTCGCGCAGCTTGTTCACAGCGGTGTTCAGGCTGTGGTCGAAATCGACGAAGGTGTCGGCGGGCCAGAGCTTCTGACGCAGCTCTTCACGGGTGACTACCTGGCCAGCGCAATCGAGCAGCAAAGCCAGCACTTGGAAGGGCTGCTCCTGCAGACGGAGCTTCGCTCCATTCTTACGCAGTTCGCCGGCAGCGAAGTCGAGTTCGAAGAGGCTGAAGCGTGCGATTCTGCCGGACGGATTGACCTCGAAAGCGGGCATGGGCGATAGGGCGACCTGCAATGACGCGTAGTGTAGCATTCCGCTGCGGTAGCCCCCTGGCCATCCCGGTAGGGTCCTGATCTCGCGGAGAGCAAAAGCCTTTAACCGCGAAGTGCGCAAAGGATTCGCAAAGGTCGCGAAGAAAAGCAAGATCTAAATTAGGGCGCTACCCATGGCCCTGTCCGGGGAGCTCCGTTTGCGCGTGTTAGAATTAAGGCTGAGTCTCCCCTGGATGCTGGCAGAAATAGAAAACCTGTTGCGCCTGCAAGATGCGGATAAGGAAATCCGCCGCCTGCAGGATGAAATCGCGGAACTCCCCAAACGCGTTGCCTCAATCGAGCGGAAACTGGCTGGCACCCAGGCCGGGCTGGAGAAGGCACAGGCCGCCGTCAAGGCCGATGAAGCTGCCCGCCGCAAGTACGACACCACAATCTCAGACCTGCGCGGCAAGATTTCCAAATACCGCGACCAGTCGCTCGACGTAAAAACCAACGAACAATACAAAGCTCTGTTGCACGAGATTCAGTTTGCCGAGAAAGAGATTGCCGCGACCGAGGACAAGATTCTTGAGTTGATGGTGAACGCGGACGCGCGGGACAGAGAAGTAAAGGCGGCACAGGCTGAACTGAAAATAGAGGCTGCCGAGATCGAGAAAGAGAAGATTGCGGCGCGCGAGCGCACTGCCGAGGACGAAAAACAGCTCAGCGAGTGGCGCGCCAAGCGCGACCAGATGCGGGCCGGGGTGAATGAAGATCTGCTGCGGCACTACGAGCGCGTTTCGAAGTTTCGCGGCAGTGGCATTTCCGAAGTGCGCGATCAAAAGTGCATGGCTTGCCAAGTGATGCTGCGACCGCAGATCTACAACGATGTGCGCACCGGGCAGCAAACCGTGGTTTGCGATTCCTGCCAGCGAGTCTTGTACTTTAATCCCGCCAACGAGATGCAGGCGCTCGAGCCGGAACATAAACGTTCGCGCCGGCATCATCCTAAGATCGACGCGCCCCAGGCTTGGTACTACCGTCAGGAGTACGGCGACGCTGGCGAAGTTTTTCTGTGCTTGAACAATGCCGCGGGCCAAGCCACCCGGCGCGTTTTCGACATGCATACGGGACGGCTTGTCGGCGACATTCTGATTCGCGAAGGCGATTTCCGGCATGCCTTCCCCGAAGACATTACCGGCGCCATCCGGCTGAATGGTAACTGGTCGGAAAGTGAAATGGAAACCTGGGGGACCGAGATGCCCATGACGGCGCTGGATTCCCTGCACGTCGATCTGGAGGCGGCGCAGTACGAAATGAAGTCCCGCACATCGGCCAAGGCCGAAAAGCCCGCGGCGGTTCCCACCGAGCAAGCCGCCAGCTAGGGCGACTAATGCGAGGCATCTGCCCTCGGCTGTCCATCGAGCGAAGCTCGATTCTTGGCGATCACAAACTGCTGTCCGGAGTCTCGCGCTTTTTGGAGAAGCTGGAGTGAAGTCGTTTACTTGGGTGGGGCTGACCCTACGGTCCCGAAGATCATCGTGGATTTCGTGTAACCTGCGGGAATCTCAAATAAGGCGCTCGGCTGTGGTCCCTCCTGAATGTTACGCATTTCGCCCCCGTTCTTGCCAGCCTCCCATTTCACCATCACGCGCAACTTGCGATCGAACCAGAAGCGCCTTATTGCACCATTCGAGTCTGTAGCCTCGTATCTGAGCGCCGCCCTACCATTCACCGATTCGTCACTAAGTTGCTTGCATGTTCCCTGGCGGTTTTGCTCCGTCTTTAACCATCCCGTACAGAAGGTGTCGATGTTCCAAACTCCGGCGTAGCCGCGGTATTGATCGATCATGTCCGGAGGCGCATCGGCATACGCACGGTTTTCTGGCACGACGACGAGGCCAGTACGCGTTGGTCGATCGAACAGAATGAATGGGCCTGGCACAGAACCTCGGACCCACATCTGTGGCTCCATGCGAACTTTTTCCCCGCCGAAGTAGATCTTTAGCGAGGTTGTCGCGTCTTCCTTTCCCGTGTCGACAACGACTGCGGACCATTGCGTCTGCCCCGCCGCAAGACCGGCCGCGAATAAAAGGGTGAAGAGGGAAGCGGTCCGAACAATCCAGCGCGCCATATTGGTCTCCTTTGTCTCCAACGGTCAGCGAGGGGGTCGAGGTGCGAGCGCAGCGCTGGGAACTGCGGTAAAAGGATAGCAGGGGTTTAAGATTGCTGCATGTCCAGGACGGTTGGCACTCGAAGCGTCCCCACTGTGAAGGTTTCCCCCCGCGGGGTATCTCGCCTGAAGAATGGCCACGTCTGGGTCTACCGCTCGGATATCGCTTCGGCCGAAGGCGTTGCTCCGGGCTCTCTGGTCGGAGTGGTGGATCATCGCGGGCAGTTTCTCGGGAGCGCGCTTTATTCCAGTGCATCGCAGATCGCCGTCCGGCTGATCTCGCACGATCCTGTGGCTGACTTTCCTTCGTTGCTTCGGCAACGCATCGGCGATGCCATCGCGTATCGCGGGCCGATCGTTCATAACACCAATGCCTACCGCGTGATCTTCAGTGAGGCGGATTTCTTGCCCGGCTTGATTGTCGACCGCTACAACGACATTCTTTCCATGCAGATTCTCACTCAGGCCATGGACGCGGTGCGCGATGCTGTGATTTCTGAGCTCACTGAACGATTTCATCCCGCTTCGATCATCGAGCGAGTGGATCCGCGGGTGCGCCAACTTGAGGATCTGCCGCCGCTCGATTCCGGCTTGCGGCAGGGCGAAAAGACCGCGACGATCGTAACTATGAACGGTGTTCAATTTCACTTTGATGCGCTCGAAGGGCAGAAGACCGGGGCGTTCCTCGACCAGCGCGAGAACTATGCTGCCGCCGCCCATTACGCTCACGGCGAAGCCCTGGATGTTTTCTGCTACCAGGGAGGATTCGCGCTGCATATGGCTCCGCGTTGCTCGCATGTGACTGGAGTCGATAGCTCGCGGGCGGCGCTGGAAGTTGCCGACCAGAACGCCGCGCTCAATCGCCGCGACCCGGGCCAGCCTGAGATTGAGTGGATCGAAGCCAATGCGTTCGATCTGCTGAAGGACTACGCCGCCTCCGGCCAGCGCTATGACACCGTGGTTCTCGATCCGCCTGCTTTTGCCAAGAGTAAGCGCGACCTGGAGGCCGCGCTCCGCGGCTACAAGGAACTGAATCTGCGCGCGTTGAAGATGCTGCGGCCGGGTGGGGTGCTGGCGACCTGTTCCTGCTCCTACCATGTGAGCCAGGCCGATTTTCTGCAGATGCTCGCCGATGCCGCCCGCGACGCGCACCGCACGCTGAGGCTGGCGGAGGTCCGGGGGCAGGCGAAAGACCACCCGATCTTGCTGAATGTGGAGGAAACAGCCTACCTGAAGTGCATTATATCCATTGTAAGTTAATGAAAATAGAAATGATATTTATGTTGACAATAACACACTCATATTTTATGCTTCGTTTGTGCTGAATTGACATCTAAGTTGTTGAACGGCGCTGCCGAATTCCTAGAAATCAGCACAAGAAGGAGATTACTGACATGACCGTACTGACCCGTTTTGAACCTTTCCGTGAGTTTTCCACCCTGCAGGACCGCATCAATCGCGTGTTCCGCGAGTCTTACGGCGCAGATGGCCGGGACGAAGCTTTGACCACTTCGACCTTTGCTCCCGCCGTCGACGTGTACGAGGACGAGCACAACGTGACGTTGAAGATCGAAGTCCCGGGGATCGACGAGAAGGACATCGATGTCCAGATCGAGAACAACACGCTGACCGTGCACGGCGAACGCAAGATCGAGAAGGAAGAGAAAGAAGAGAACTACCGCCGCGTGGAGCGCCAGTATGGCAGCTTCACCCGCACCTTCACCCTGCCCACCACCGTGGATTCCGAGAAAGTTTCGGCGACTTACGACAAGGGCGTGTTGAAGATCGCTCTGCCCAAAAAGGCCGAAGCCAAGCCCAAGCAGATCAAAGTGACCGTGGGCGGGGCCAAGGTAGAGAACGAGAAGACCATCGAAGCCAAGGGACCCGGTAAGGCCGCGTAAGGTTGCAGCTCGAAGGTCTACAATCAACGGGAGGCGGTGATGACAACCGCCTCCCATTATTTTTAATTTGGTGATTTTGTAATTTGGTAATTTTTGAAAATCGTAGAACGACGACGTCAAACAGCGCCTGCTCGGTTTCAAATTACCCGATTACAAAATTACTAAATCACCAATTTACTGAATGGAGTTTCCCATGCCCATTCGTTGGGACAAATTCACTGTAAAAGCGCAGGAGGCGGTGAAGCGCGCGAACGATCTTGCCTCTGAGCATGGCAATCCCGAGCTTCTGCCGGTCCATTTGCTGGCCGCGTTGCTCGAGGACAAAGAAGGAATCGTTTCACCAGTGCTCGAAAAGATCGGCATCGGACCGCAGGCGGTGCTGAGCGATCTCTATCGTGAGATCGAAAAGCTGCCGAAAGTTTCCGGAGAAGCGGCCCAGGCCACGCTTTCGAACGCCGCCAACAAGCTGCTGGAGCAAGCTTTCAAGGAGGCTGCCAACTTTAAGGACGAGTACGTCTCCACCGAGCATTTGCTGCTGGCCATCACGCACCTCAAGCAGGATGCGGCGCAGCAGATTCTGGCCCGCCACGGCGCTACGCAAGACGCAATATTGAAAGCGCTGACCTCCGTCCGTGGTTCGCAGAAAGTAACGGACCAGAATCCGGAAGCCAAGTACCAGGCGCTTGATCGCTATGCCCGGGACCTAACTGAACAGGCGAGGCGCGGCAAGCTCGATCCGGTGATTGGGCGAGACGAGGAAATCCGCCGCGTGGTTCAAGTGCTGTCTCGGCGTACGAAAAATAACCCGGTGCTTATCGGTGAGCCCGGCGTGGGTAAGACGGCTATCGTCGAAGGCCTGGCGCAGCGCATCATTTCGGGCGACGTGCCGGAAGCGCTGAAGAACAAACGCGTGGTAGCGCTCGATCTCGGCGCGATGCTGGCCGGGGCAAAATATCGCGGGGAATTCGAAGACCGTCTTAAGGCGGTTTTGAAGGAAATTGAAGACTCGCAGGGTCAGATCATTCTCTTCATCGATGAGCTACACACGCTGGTCGGCGCCGGCGCCGCCGAAGGCGCCATCGACGCGTCCAACATGCTGAAGCCTGCGCTGGCGCGCGGCGAGCTGCGCGCGATTGGCGCAACCACGCTGAACGAATACCGCAAATACATCGAAAAAGATGCCGCTCTGGAGCGCCGCTTCCAGATTGTTTTCGTTGGAGAGCCGAATGTTGAGGACACGATTGCCATTCTTCGCGGATTGAAAGAAAAGTACGAAGTTCATCACGGCGTCCGCATTAAGGATTCTGCGATCGTGGCCGCCGCCACGTTGTCGCACCGTTACATCTCTGACCGGTTTCTACCCGACAAGGCCATCGACCTGGTCGACGAAGCCGCTGCCTCGATTCGTATTCAGATCGATTCGCTTCCGACGGATATCGACCAGCTCGAACGCCGGGCCACGCAGCTTGAAATCGAAAAGCAGGCGCTGAAAAAAGAAGACGACTCAAATTCTCGCGATCGCCTGGCTGTGATTGAGAAAGAGTTGGCCGGGATTCGCGAGAAGTCCAACGCGCTGAAAGCCAATTGGAAAAAGGAAAAGGATCTGATCGCGCGCTCTCGCGAACTGAAAGAGAAAATCGAGAAACTCAAGATTGAAGCTGAGGCCGAGGAGCGCAAAGGCAATCTGCAGCGCGTGGCCGAAATCCGGTATGGGTTGCTGCGGCAAGCTGACCAGGAGCTAGCCCAGCTGAGCGCCAAGATCGATGGCAAAGGCACGGGCGCGCCGCGCATGCTAAAAGAAGAAGTGGATGAGGAAGATATCGCTCGCATCGTTTCCAAGTGGACCGGGATTCCTGTTTCCAAAATGCTGGAAGGCGAAGTGAAGAAGTTGGTGACGATGGAAGAACGCCTGCGGCTGCGCGTCATCGGCCAGGACCAAGCGCTCGAACGCGTGGCGAACGCGATCCGCCGCTCGCGGGCCGGACTCAGCGATCCTAAGCGCCCTATCGGTTCGTTCATTTTTCTCGGGCCAACCGGCGTTGGCAAGACTGAACTTGCTCGCGCGCTTGCCGAGTTTCTTTTCGACGACGAGCGCGCGCTGCTGCGCATCGACATGTCCGAGTACATGGAGAAGCATTCGGTCGCGCGCTTGATCGGCGCGCCCCCGGGCTACGTCGGCTACGAGGAGGGCGGCCAGCTTACCGAGCAGGTGCGGCGCCGTCCTTACGCAGTTGTGCTGTTTGACGAAATCGAGAAGGCGCATCCTGATGTTTTCAACGTCATGCTTCAGATCATGGACGACGGCCGACTCACCGATGGCAAAGGCCGCGTTGTAGATTTCAAGAATACGATCCTGATCATGACGTCGAATCTCGGTTCGAGTTACTTGCAAGCCGATCATGTACAAACGCCCCAAGAGTTTGAGAAGGCCAGCGAACGGGTCATGGAAGCGTTGCACGGCCACTTCCGGCCGGAGTTTTTGAACCGGGTCGATGACATCATCGTCTTCGCACCGCTCGGCAAAGAGCAGTTGGTCAAGATCATCGAACTGCGGTTGGAGGATGTGCGGCGTCTGCTGGCGGATCGCAAGATCTCGATTGAACTCACCGACGCGGCCAAAGACATGTTGTTCACGCAGGGCTACGATCCGAACTTCGGGGCGCGTCCGCTGAAGCGTGCGATCCAGAAGCTGGTGCAGGATCCGCTGGCGCTGAAGATTCTGGATGGAGAGATACTGCATGGCGACCACGTCATCGTCGACGCGGACAAGAAAGCCGGCAAGATGAAGGTGGAAGTAAGCAAGCGGGTTGGGGAGAAAGAACCGGCGAAGACTCGAAAGTAAGACCATTCGCCACGGATCACACGGATTCTCGCGGATAAGTCAAATTCTTAGAAAGATCCGTGTTTATCGTGTGAATCCGTGGCCAAGGAGTTTTCGCACTGTGGCGGCGACTCACGACCGACGGCGAGCGCTTTGCTATTTCTGTGCGAACGCGTCAACCACCTCGGGCGACGCCGCCAAGTACCACGCGATAACGATTCGCACCATGATCTGGGCGCCATGAAAGAAGAAGCGCCAGCCCAGATCCCGTGCGGCTGCGGAGACTGCGGGCACCGACCCCGCGACGCCGATTACCATGAGCAGCATCGCACACCAGCGCGCCCAGTTGCGCAGCCGATAAAGACCCCATGCGACTAACGCCCATCCTGCGCCGACAGAGATGGCGGTCTGTGGGCCGGTTAGTTCTCTGCCGTACGTGACGCCGGTTCCTCGCACCATGGAAAGCGTGCCAGGGGCGACGAACTCGGCGACGCCGATCACGACCAGATATCCCGCGACCAGAAAAAACAGAGCTGCAATCACCGTGACGCTGGCAGGGCGCTCCATAGGGATGAGAGTACCGCAGTTTCGCAGAAGAAATGCCGGCTGGCTCTGTGGCACACTAGATTTATGACTAGCCTCACGCTCGGCGAGTTCGAACTCAGCATCATCTCCGACGGCGTTTATCCGCTCGATGGCGGCGCGTTTTTCGGCGTCATACCCAAGATTATGTGGTCGCGCAAAGTTGTCGCCGATGAACGAAACTACGTACAGGCCGGATTGAACTCTTTGCTGATCCGCACCGGCAAGCAAACTGTGCTGGTCGAGACGGGAATGGGCAACAAGCTGGCGGAGCGTATGGTCAAGTTCTATGGCCAGCCCGCGGAGTTGCTCACGAATCTCGCCGCGGCTGGAGTATCGCCCGAAGATGTTGACATCGTCATCAATACGCACCTGCACTTCGATCACTGCGGGTGGAACACTCTGCGTAAAAACGGCAAGATCGTGCCGACGTTTCCGCGCGCGAAATATTATGCGCCGGAAGGCGAATGGCAGTATGCGCGCAAGCCCAGCGAACGCGACGCGATCAGCTACATCCCGGACAATTACGATCCGCTGGTCCAGAGCGGGCAGATGATACTGCTGAAAGGTGGCGAGGAAATTGTGCCGGGAATTTCGGTGAAAGTTTTCCCCGGCCATACTGCTCACATGCAAGCCGTGATCGTCGAGAGCGGAGGCCGCACGTGCTGCTACATCTCTGACCTCATCCCCACGACAGCGCATATCGACATCACCTGGGGCCTGGGATTTGATCTCTATCCGCTGCTGACCATCGAGAGCAAAAAGCAGTACTACGCAACAGCGCTGGCGGAGAAATGGTTGACGGTGTTTACGCATGATCCGAAAACGCCGTGGGCTTACGTTGAAAAGGATGACGTGGGGAAGATGGTGGCGCGGGGAGTCTAGCGATGCCGCGATGACTTCGCCCGGTTTCGTTCGCGATATTCTTTCGAGAACTTAGCATACGCTGAGCGATCCAGATGCAAGAGAAGCTTCTTCGAGTATCGCTGGGCCAATCGAATTCTGCTGGGCGAGACGCCGCCAGGATGCCGAAGCTCCTCGTGAAGGTGCGCCAACTGTGAGTAACCGAGGACCTTCGCCTGCTCCGCGAGTTCTGGCCTCGACAACGAAAAAACGCCAGCCCTCAGCAATAACGCGCGTACAACGTGGCAAAGTGCATAGACCGTTTCTTCGGTGGCAGCGTCAGCATCTCCCATTTTGAGAAGAGCACTGGCCATAAAGAGCCGCCGCGCGGCATGAGGAATTTTTGCCTGCCACTTGGGCCAAACCCCCGCTTCAGCGGACCGCAGTATCCGTGCCCAAGCACCACCGTCGTAAAGCGGTAAACCGAAGCGGACGCTCCATGCCTCAAAATCCTCTCCGAGAGCAAGATTTCGGATGAATTCGGTCTCGGTACACACCTGCACATGGCATCGGGGCAGATCGCATACTGCTTCAGGGCGACGTTCCCCGATGACCAGCAAATCGATGTCGCTTTCTTCAGTAGATCGTCCCCTCGCAACAGATCCCACCAAGACGACGGAAATCCCGTCACCGTGTCGGGCTCGCAAACTGTCGACGACTCCCTGCCACTGAGACACGGCAGATGTACTGAGGTTACTCATCGCCCGGCTCCTCTTCTAATTTTGCTATGATCGACCTCACTTCGTCTATCACAGTCTCTAGTTCTGACACAAAAGGCCTCCAGATCCTCATCCCTGAGCTCGATATCCTCCTCGCCATAGGAGACGTCTTTCCTCAGGGTGTTAAGCCGCAGCATCCGATCGTGCAGATCCTTCGACAGTGTCTTATTCTCGAAAAGGCGCCGGGCCAACTCGGCCTTCTTGTCATGCCTCTTCTGATAGGGTACGTCGCTCGCCCTAGCGACCGCTGCAATCAGGTTTTCGTATGCATAGAAGGAATTGGTCACGCATGAGGCTGGGTCGGATGGCTCCCAAGCATCGTTACAGGCGCGCTCCCACTGTTCCACCGCAAGATCAAGGAGTTTGCGCGCTTCATCCAAGCTCATGCGGAAAGGATACACCTGGCTCGGGCCTATGCGCTGCCGAAATCTCCTGCGACGCACAATCTTGCTTCGAAGAATTCTTCCACCCGCGCCAGAATCTCTACCGCGCTTTTCGATTCATAGATGGCCTTGCGCAGCGCGGCGCCGCCGGGGACGGCGTGCGTGAACCAGGAGGCAAACTGCTTCATCTTGCCGACGGCGTCGGGGAGTTCTTCTTCGATCAGCATCTGGAAATAGGTGCGGATCATCTGGTAGCGGTCGGCTTCGGAAGGCTCGTCGTAAAGCTTCTCATGCGTGGAGCGCCGGACGCCCTCGTCCGGGGTGGCGTCGGCAAAAGCCGTGGAGCTTTGCTCGACCGGGCGGACGAATGCGTCCGCCCCTACGCGGGCGCAGTATTGTTCGATCTGCCTAAAGATCCACGGGTTCGAGGGCGCGGTGCGGCCTATCATAACCGCGTCGCAGCCGGTTTGCGTGACCATGGCGCAGGCGTCTTCCGGCGTGCGGATGTCGCCGTTGCCGATCACGGGAATCTTTACAGCATCTTTTATTGCAGCGATCCACTCCCAGCGGGCCCGGCCGCTATAACCTTGTTCCCGTGTGCGGGCGTGCAGCGCGACTGCGGCTAATCCGCACGATTCGGCCATCCGCGCCAGTTCCACGCAGACAATCTCGTCATCGCTCCAGCCGGCGCGAAACTTCACGGTGAAAGGAACCGTTACCGCAGCACGCACCGCTTCGAAGATGCGGCCGATTGCGGGCAGATCGCGCAACAGGCCGGAGCCTCCGTTGCACTTCACGACTTTTTTTGCGGGGCAGCCGAGGTTCAAATCCACGATATCGAAGCCGAGATCTTCGACCATGCGCGCCGCCTCCGCCATCACTTGGGGATTGCTGCCAAAAAGCTGGGCTGAAATGGGATGCTCGTCTTCGTAGAAATGCAGATAGCGCTTGGCCTTCTGATCTTTCTTGCGGAGGACGCCATCCGCCGAGGTGAACTCCGTCATGATCAGCCCGCAGCCGCCCAGGTTGCGGATGAAGCGGCGGAAGACTGTGTCGGTGACTCCGGCCATCGGAGCAAGGACCGTGGCGGGAGCGATCTGGACGTTGCCGATCGACAGGCTCGCGGGGACTGGCTTTTGTGGCGGTGTCAGTCGGACAGGAGTGTCCGACCCACACGAGTTGTCCCAGGACTTGCGCACAGCTCTATTCTACTTGGGCCATCAAGCGAAAGCCCCCGCCTTGCGGCGAGGGCTGAATTTCAGGTGAATCCGTGGTAATCCACGCAAATCCGTGGCAGAGGTTAGTTCTTTGAGGCCTCGGCTGGCTTGGCAGGCGCGGGCGCGTTTTTCGCGTACTTGCGGCGGAAGCGCTCAACGCGGCCGGCGGTATCCATGAGCTTCTGCTTGCCGGTGAAGAAGGGATGGCAAGCCGAGCAAATTTCAACGCTGATATCGCCCTTATGGGTGGACCGGGTGACAAAGGCATTGCCGCACGCGCAATGCACGCGTACTTCGTTATAAGCGGGATGGATGGCTGCTTTCATAGGGTTCAGACCTTGGTACAGATTGCGATACGAATCCTTAGATTCTACCGGAATGCACCAGGATTCAGCAATCCCAGCCGTCAGCTATCAGCTTTCAGCCAAGACGATCCGCATTTCGTTAGTCCTCACTGACAGCTGATAGCTGAAAGCTGAGAGCTCCTCAGAACCGAAACAGATACGACACTTTCACGAAAAACTGCCGGCTGTCGTTGATGTAGCCCTTCGCCGAGTACAGCCCTGCCAGACCTTCCGGACCTAGAGGCAGTTGGCGATCCAGATTCTGCAGGTCGCTGTTATAGCCCACATAAATCGCAGTGCCGGGATGCACCAGGTAGGTCAGCAGGAAATCGGTGTTGAACTGCTTCTGCGTTGGCAGATAGGTATACAGGTAAAGTGGGGTGCCTGTGCTCGCCAGGAAAAACTGCTGGCCTGGAGTGTTCGCAAGCACCGAGTTGTATTGCATTATCAGGCGCAGCGAAAGCTGCGGAGTGAACTGCCAGTTCCATTTGCTGCGCACGATGTGATTGTCGAAAATGCCTTTCCCAATCGGAACACCGGGCGTTGTGGAACTGGCGACCTCCGAAAGAGCGAAAAGATATTCGTTTTCCGTAGCCCGCAGGCGCTCAAACAGGTAGGTGTTCTCAATCTTCAACGGCTTCATGGGACGCAGAGTCAGCGTGGCAGTGCCCGTATTCAAGCGCGACAAAAGAGACTGCGGCAGCGCGTTGAAAAGAGCGGGCGTCAGCGCGCTGATCGGCGGAACAAAGTTCGCTCCGTCTCCCCAGAAATAACTGGCGCCCACCGTGGCTTTCTTAAAGTAGCCGGTTTGAAACTTAGCTCCGCTGCGGTGTTCGTGGTAGTCCTGGTTGGCGGTAACGCCCGGCAGGCCGAGAAATGCGAAGTCCTGCGGGCGCAGGCGCTCGCGCGTCTCTTCATAGGGGACGAACTGCATAACCGTCTGGCCCCGCGCCCCTATTGTGAAATAGGGTTCGTAGTCGGTATCGAGCCGGGTGCCGTTATGGTCCCAAGTGTTGTGGTTATAGACTGCCGGGCCCCATGCCGTAATCCAGCCTTTTTTGGGACGGAAGAAATAACCGGCATGTTGCTCACTGTCGCGAATGTCCACTCGATTCACGAATCCGGGGACGGTCACGAAGCCCGGACTGACGTCCTGGTAAGAACCGTTGTAGATAAAATGCAGCCCGTTGTGCTTCAGATCGAGCCTGTCGGCCGGACCCGCATAATAATTTCCGTTGCCGGCATTGCCTGAGCTAAAGGGATAGAGATTGTCCTCGCAGGTCGTCTCGAGATTGCTGGTATTCAGGCCCAGCAGATTGCTCGAACTCGTGACCGCCTGGCCCTCGAGTATCCAATTGTCGTTAAACTTCAGCCGCGTATCCGCTCCGCCGACGCGGTTGAACTCTCCCGTGGTTGGGCATTCCCAGTCGGTGTAAATGAAGCCCACGCTCGATTGCTTGAAGATGTCCCGGCTTACCCGCGCAATGGTGAAATACGACCGAGTGCCGAAGAGATTGTCCGAACAAATTGGAGACGTATCCGGGCAGAAGCTGGGCACCGCCAGCCCTGGGCTTCGATCGTCAGTCGCCATCAGGCCGACTGAATACGGGCCCTGTTTCCCGGTCAGCCGGATTCCCGCCGACGGGTCCTCAATATTGCGCGTGAAAAACAAATCGAACGGCGTGCGAAAGTAGTCTTCGTTCTCCAGAAAGAACGGCCGCTTCTCTGGAAAATAAACCTCGAATCGCTGGTTCACTGTGATCTGCGGATCTTCCGACTCGACCTGGCTGAAATCGGGATTCGCCGTCAGATCCAGCACAAAATGGTCACGGATCACGAACTTCGCATCCATTCCAAACTGCCCTTGCGCAGTCGCGTTCTGAAAAAACGGGTTGTACGGGTCGCGTGTGTCGAGCGCGCGAAAGCCCCGCATGATTCCGTAGGGAATCAGCTCGATGTCGCGCCCCGGCGAAATTCCCTCCAGCCCATACAGCGTCGCTGCCTGCCCCAGCCGGCCTTCGATTTTGCGGGAAATCTGCGGCCAGAACGAATCTTCGTTCTTCCGATAGATGCCGCGATACAGAATGATTC
>Ga0181525_10001932_pt1 | contig 17420 bp, 15 predicted proteins | sample PEATcosm2014_Bin_48_FD_121100 | JGI IMG/M metagenome (GOLD analysis project Ga0181525, IMG submission 121100) | Peatland microbial communities from MTU Mesocosm Facility, Houghton, MI, USA - PEATcosm2014_Bin06_10_metaG | ecosystem: Environmental > Terrestrial > Soil > Wetlands > Peat | place...
CTGGCCCAGCCGAACAACGCCAAGCTGGCCGGCCTGGTCGCCACCGTGTTCAAGGGCGAGACCCTGCGCTCCATGCTGCTGAACGCCTACGGCTGGTGGAAGGTCTCCCAGATCACCTACATCATCTCGCTGATCGCCTTTGGGTTCGGCGGCCTGACCGCGATCGGCACCGGCCTCGCCCTGGCCCTCGGCCGCCGGGCACCGGCCGCCGCGGAAGTCCGGCCGCACGCCGAGCGTGTCCCGGCCACCGCCAGCTGACCCGCTGCGGCACTACCCCGGCCCGCGCTCCGCAGAGCGCGGGCCGGACGTTTGTCTACGCGGGCCGGATCCGGCTGCCCGAGCCGGCCGATCCGGCGGTGATCGCTGTGTGGATCAAGCTGACGCTTCAACCTTCCCCTGGGAAGAGGGTTAGTCCGCTGCATGGTCCTTGACCATCCTGCGAAGGGAGTACACCGCTCGACGGCAAGAGGGTACTTGTCACCGGCGGAATACGCGGCATGGGCGCCGCCATAGCCGAACGGCAGCCCTGCGGAGCTACAGCAAGGTCCTCGCGAGCGAGTTCGGCCCCATGGGAGTACGCGTGAACACGGTCACGCCCGGATACATCGCGACTCCGCTGGCGGCGGCCAGAATCACGCAGATAATGGACCAAGCCGGAATCAGCGAAGCCGAGGCCGAGACCGCGCTCCTGGCCACCATCGGAGGAGTGCCCCTCGGGCGTCCGGGCACCGCCGCCGAAGTGGCTCAGCTGGTTGCTTTCCTCGTCTCGGACGCCGCCGCCTACATTACTGGATCTGAATTCGTGATAGACGGCGGCAACAACCGGGTGCTGTGAGCCAGCCGAGGTGTTTAGCTTGGCGCTACCGGCGTGATCTTCAGTTGAATAAAGTCCCATCCGTTAGGACCGGGAATGAGTATCTTATCACGGTCTTTGGGATACACCTCGGCGTGCGCCTGCATCCTCCCTCCCTCCTTCGCTTCCTGGCCAGTTGGATCTTGCCCCTGATCGCACGCCGGAATGACGCTCACCGCGAGACTGCCCGTCATGCGGCCGCCTTGTGCCACCATCAGTGAATTCGGCAGGTTCCAGACGACGCCTTGCAGTACCTCGTGGCCATGTCCGCCATTCGTTACTTTCTCTACGTTCCAGGGAAAATCCTTAGACTGCGGCACGCTTGAAAGCTGTAGCTTGCTGACCGTGGTAAGCCAGTTTGAAACTGTCGTCCCGCCCGGCACCAGCTTGGCGATATCGCCGGCGTCGCCGGCCAGCGGTTCAAGTAGCTTCAGGTCATTCCCGGCCTGAGTCCACCAGGACGTCTGCTGATGAATGGGGGTCAGGTACTTGACGGTAGCCATGATTTCCCGCACCCGCCAGCCGAAGCTGACCGGAAAGTAAAGGTATACCCGAGCCGCGATATCCTCGAGCTGCTCCCATAGCGGCGGATTCCTGGGCTGGGGGCGGGCCATGATGTCGACCCACTGGTCCTGGTGCGTTGCCGCGCCCGGGTGGCCCAATGTCCACCAGTACTCGTAGACCGGTGCCGACGACGCCGACGAGGGATCAGTCTTTCCAGCCGGGATGACCTCTGCCGACTTCGTGTCGAGGACCGGTGACGTCTCACCGAAGATCTCGAAATAGAACGGCGTCTCCGGCGGATTCCAGTCCGACAGGCGCGACGGAGAACTCACGTATTCGATCATGCCGCTATCTTCGCATCAATTCAGGCTCCTCGCCCCGCCCCGGCGGCCGCCCCTGGTCAGGGAAACCCCTGTGGCGCGCGGCGCGCTGATCAGGAGATGCCGAGGCCGCTGAGGACGGCTTGCACGAGGACGGTCACCGACAGGATCGCGACGGCGACGACGCTGGTCGTGGCCACGATCTTGAAGGCGCGGCCGTTCGCGGCGTCGCCGAGGACGCTGCTGCGGTTGGCGAGGATCAGCACGTAGGTGAGCAGGATGGGGGTGATCAGCCCGTTCAGGACCTGGGCCTCGACGAGGAGCTGGATGAGGTTGCCGGGGATCAGCGCGACGGCTCCGCCGATGAAGACCTGGCCGGTGAACAGGCCCAGGAACAGCGGGGCCTGGCGGAAGGACTTGCTGACGCTGCGTTCGGCGCCGGTGGCCTCGCTGATGGCGTAGGCGGTCGAGAGCGGGACGACCGCGGCGGCCAGCGCGCTGGCGCCCAGCAGGCCGACCGCGAACAGATGGGTGGCGAACAGGCAGGCGACCGGGGCGAGCGCCTGGGCGGCCTGCTTCGCCGATTCAAGCGGAGCGCGGACGTGGATCGCGGCGGCGGTCGCGACGATGATGAAGATGCTGATCACGTTGCAGAAGATCGACCCGGCGATGGTGTCGAGCTTCTCGCCCGGATAGTCCGCCGGGCCGATGCCGCGGTCGGCCACCGCGGCGGCCACGTAGAACTGCATGTACGGCGTGATCGTGGTGCCGATCAGGGCCACCACCAGAAACAGGAACGCCTTGGTCGCCAGGAAATGCGGGTAGGCCAGATCTGCCCCGGCCTGGGCGTAGTCGGGGCGGCTGAGGAACGCGGCGACGGGGTAGACGAAGAACACCAGGCTCAGCACCAGGAACAGCCGCTCGGCGTACTTGTAGGACCCGAACACCACCAGCGCCCAGATCGCGACGGCCGCCACCGGGACGCTGATGTACTTCGAGACGTGCAGCAGTTCCATCGCGGCCGCGATCCCGGCGAATTCGGAGACGACCAGGCCGACGTTGGCGACGATCAGCGCCAGCAGCGCGAACGCCGTGACCCGGATGCTGAACTGCTCGCGGATCAGCGCGCCCAGGCCCTCTCCGGTATAGGCGCCCAGCCGCGCGCACATCTCCTGCACCACGACCAGGGCCACGGTCACCAAGACCATCGCGAACAGGGTCCGGTAGCCGAACTGAGCCCCGGCGCTGGCATAGGTCGCGATCCCGCCCGCGTCGTTCCCCGCGTTCGCCGCGATGATCCCGGGCCCCATGAACGCCAGCACCATCAGGATCCGGCGGCGCAGCGACCGCCGGGCCGGGCCGGGTCGGCGGCGCGGCCCGGGCGTCACAGCGCCGGGCGCCGACAGCGCGCCCTCCTGTACATCGCTCATGACAGCCGACGGGGGAACCGGAACCGGGACCGATCCGGCACCAGCATGTCCAGCACGTCATCGACCAGGATCCGGCCCAGCGGCCGCTCCTCCTCGTCGACCACCACCACCGACGAGTGCCGGGTTTCCACCAGCCGCTCCACGATCTCCTCCAGATCCGCGTCCGGGGTCACGGTCACCGGCCACGGCGGCCCGATCAGGCTATCCACCGTCGCCTCGGGGTCGGCCAGGAACAGTTCGGTCATCGTCACGTCGTCAAGCAGCTGCCCGTCATCTCCGAGCACGATAACCCCGGCCAGGTCCTCGTCATGCCCCTGGTTCGCCTGCAACCTGTCCCTGACCTGCATGATCGTCTCCGCCGGGGTCGCGACGACCAGGACGGTGGTCATGATCCCGCCGGCGGTCCGCTCGCCGTAACCCAGCAGCGTCGCCACCCGCTCGCGCGCCTCGGCGGGCATCGCGGCGAGCAGCTTCTGCTGCTCGCCGGGTTCCAGCTCGCGCAGCCCGTCGGCGGCCTCATCCGGCTCCATCCGGCCCAGCAGCGCCGCGGCCTCGGCGGTGTCGGACTCGCGCAGCAGCTGCACCAGTTCCTCTTCTTGCATCTCCTCCAGGGCATCCGCCGCCTGTTCCGGCGGCAGCTGGGCGAGCAGGTCATGGCGCTCGGCGCGGCCCAGGTCCTCCAGCAGGTCAGCCAGCTCACCCGGCCGCAGCCGCTGCAGGCCGCGTTCCGAGGCCTGCAGGGTACCGCCCGGCCCGCGCTGCGAGCCGAAGCTGGTGATGCTGGCCCAGTCGATGACCCTCTCCGGGGTCGGCCGGGACCGGAACCGCGCCGGGCCGAGCCGCCGCAGCAGGCTGTTGAATCCCACGTCCACGCCGACCAGCTGCACCACCTCCGCCACCCGGGCCAGGTACAGGTCCGAGGCGCGGATGACCCGCGCGCCGTCGGTATCGACAAGCTGGTGATCGATGACATCGTGCGCCAGCTCGACCTCGCCGGCCCGGCGTGCGACGTCCCGCAAGTCCAGCCGCGCGGTGCGCAGCCGGATGAGGTCGCGGCCGAACTCCTGCACCGCGTCGATCGGCAGCCACGCCCGGCGTCTCCCGACCCGCGCGATCAGCCCGGTCACCGGCGGGTACGGCTGGTCGCCGTCCCACCGGGCCACAACGTCCGCCACCTGACCGATTTGCTGCCCGGCCTGGTTGATCACCGGCTTGCCGATCAGCCCGGCCAGGCTCACCAGCTCGCTGCGGACGTGCCGCAGCGTCGTCAGGCGCTCGACCCGCCGCTCATAGCGAGCCCGCAGCGCCGACACCGAGGCGGCGGAAGGACGCACGGCCATGTTCTCTCCCTAGTGCTTCCGCTGTCCTGACGTCACCCGCGACCGACCACATCCGGGGAAACCTCTCCTGATTTCCCCGCGCTGCCACCAGTAAAGCCCCGCCGAGCTGGCCGCACGCTGCGAGCTATGTCACTGCCAGATCCTTCCACCATCGAGCAGCAAGGCCCCATGCCGGGTCTGCCGCGCAAATGCGAGCGCTAGCGCCGGACCGCCGAAGGCTGCGGCTGGGGCCGCGTGGAACGAACTGGCACAGGATGGACCGCCTTAGCCATGAAAGCCGATGACTGGAAAGCTGACCACCATGAACGCGACACCGCCGGAGCCGGACGTTCCCGCGCCGGTCCTCCCGGTGCAGGACTTCCCGGCGCAGTTCTTCCCTGTCCAGGGCGACATGGGCACGGCCGCCCGGCAGCCCGGCTCTGCGTCTGCCGGGCAGCCCGGCTCTGCGTCTGCCCGGCAGTCTTTGGTCAGGCGGCTCCCGGTCTGGCAGATCGTGATCAGCCTCATCAAGCCCGTGCTGTGGACGGCGGCCGCGGTGATCATACTCGTCGGCGGCGTACTCGAGCTGACGATCGACAACGTCCCCGGCGCCGTTGTATGCGTCATTGTCGGCGGGCTCTCGGTGTGGTTCGCCTACCGGTCCGGCAAGCGCTGGGCCCGCCGGGGCTGAGCGGTTCGCGCAGCAGCGGGGCGCAGCAGTCCTCGGCCAGCGGCAGCGCGGGCGTGCTGGCGGCGGCTGTCATCTGACCAGTATGGTCCAAGACATTGACAGATGTCTATTTCTCGGACAAGGTAGACATCGACAGTCATCTATATCAGGGAGGTCCGGGGATGACCGATCAGGCGGCCGACGAACTGCGCGAGCGGGTCCGGTCCCGGTACGCCGGCGCGGCCCGCGCGATACTGGAGCCCGGCGCCGGGCAGAACGGATGCTGCGATCCGCTGGCCGGATCGTGCTGCGGCCCGGACGCGCAGACCGGTGAGGCGGTCGAGTTCAGCGCGAGCCTGTACCGGCCGGGTGAGACCGACGGGCTGCCGGAAGATGCGGTGCTGGCCAGCCTCGGCTGCGGGAACCCGCTGGCCGTGGCTGATCTGCGCGACGGCGAGCGGGTGCTGGACCTGGGGTCAGGCGGCGGGATCGACGTGCTGCGGTCGGCCCGCCGGGTCGGCCCGGCCGGGTTCGCCTGGGGCGTCGACATGACCGACGACATGCTCGAACTAGCCCGCGCGAACGCCGCCAAGGCAGACGCGCACAACGTGGAATTCCTCAAGGGCCAGATCGAGGCGGTCCCGCTGCCTGATGCCTCGGTGGACGTGGTGATCTCCAACTGCGTGATCAACCTGTCGGTAGACAAGCCGGCCGTCCTGGCGGAGATGTTCCGGGTACTGGCGCCCGGCGGCCGGATCGGGATCTCCGACATCGTGGCGGAGGACCAGATGAGCCCGGCGGACCGGGCGGCGGCCGGGTCCTACGTCGGGTGCATCGCCGGGGCGCTATCCCGCGCGGAGTACCTGGACGGCCTGGCGTCGGCCGGGTTCGCCGACGCCGCGGTGACGTTCACCCACCAGGCGGCGCCGGGGATGCACTCGGCGGTCATAAGGGCCGCCAAGCCGACAACGTGACCGGGGCGGGCCCGCCGCGGTGATGGGCTCGTCGGAGGAGTACCAATGATCTTGAAAAAACATTCGCAAAATGTGGTCTGATCATGAGGGAAATGATAAACTGTTCACACGGGGTTCTGCTCAGATTTATTCAGAACGGACGGTGGCTCATGCCCCAGGAACCGTTCCCCAGCCACGGGCAAGACGGCGCGCAGCATGACAACGGCGCGCAGCCGCAGCGTGGGCAAGGGAGCGGCGCGGGGGCCGAGGGTAACGGGTGGCCTGAGGACGACTGGGACGCAGAGGCGGCAATCGATTCGCTGGTCGCGGCGATGGATGCGGGGGAGTATGCGCTGCCGCCAGGCTGGCTGGAGGACGACGAACCACCGACGGCAGCGTTCAGCCATGATGGCCTGGCCGACGCGATGGGGCCGGGTCCGGTGCTGGCCGTCCTGGTGCACGCAGCCACCCGCGATGAGAGGACGCTGGCCGGGCTGACCGAGGACGAGCTGGTCGGGGTCATCTCCGCGGTGCGTCGGCTGGAGGCCCGGGCGGCCTGGGCGTCGATGACGGCGATGCGAGAGCTGGCCGCCCGGCGTCCGGCCGGCCAGGACCAAGCCGGGGCAGCGGCCGACGAGCTGGCCCTGGAACTGCGCCAGTCCTGGCAGTCGGTGGCCGAGCAGATCGAGTACGCGTGCCTGGTGGCGGCCCGGTTGCCGCGGACGTTCGCCGCGCTGGCCGCCGGGCGGATCCACCCCGTGCACGTCAGGATCATCGAGGACGAGACCCGGTACCTCAAGCCCGCGGACGCCGCCCGGGCCGACGAGGAACTGGCCGAGGCGGCGGCGTCGAAGTCGTTCGGCGAGCTGCGGTATGCCGCGCACCGGCTGGCCCTCAAGCTGGATCCGGACGTGGCCCGGCGCCGCAAGCAGGAGCAGGCGAAGCGGGAGGCGCATGTGCGCCGCTTCCGTGAAGACTCCGGAAACGCGGGAATGGTCGCCCGGGAGCTCCCCTCGGACGAGGTGCTGGCTTCGTGGCAGCACGTGGAGCAGCGGGCACTTGACCTGCGCGCCGCCGGCCTGTCCGGCAGCCTCCGCGAGCTGCGTATCCGTGCTTACCTGGACTTGCTGCAGGAACGCGACAGCCGCGCTACCCGCCCTGGCGACCCGAGCGACGACAGTCCGCAGGGAGGAGACGGCGGATCCGGTGGTAGCGGCAGGCCCGGACGCGGCCCCTCCGGGAACGCAGGAGCGCGCAATGCCGATCGCCCCGCCCCGGACCCCGGCCCCAGCGTGGCGGCGCTGGTCACCATCACCGTGCCGCTGACCAGCATGCCCAGCCAGCCCGCCCCCCCGGGTCAGCCCGTCCCCACTTCCCCCGGCCGGCCCGCCCCGTCCGCTCCCGGCCAGTCCGCCCCGTCCGCTCCCGGCCAGTCCGCGGCCCCGGGCGAGGCCGTCTCCGCCGGACACGGCGAGGTGGGCGGGTTCGGCCTGCTGGACGCGGACGACACCGCGGACCTGGTCGCCGCCGCGGCCCGCCACCCGCGCAGCAGGTGGTGCCTGACCGTGCTGAACCCGGACGGCACCGCCGCCGCGCACGGCTGCGCGCCAGGCCGCCACTCCGGGCTCCCGGATCTCAGCCGCTTTATCCTCACCACGGTGATCCGCGGCCCCTGCGACCACGCCCAGGCCGAGCGCGGCTATACCCCCAGCCGCAGGCTCCGGCATCTTGTCACCGCGCGCAGCACCCGATGTACCGCGCCGGGTTGTGGCCGTCCCGCCGCCCACTGCGACCTTGACCACACCACGCCGTGGGACCAAGGCGGCCTCAGCTGCCCCTGTAATCTCGCTCCGCTCTGTCGCCACCACCACAGGTGCAAGCAGGCAGAAGGCTGGCAGCTGGAGCAGCCGGAACCGGGTGTCCTGGTCTGGCGCACCCCGGCCGGGCGGACCTATACCACCACGCCCACCAGATACCCGCTCTGACCTGACGGGGCTCTAGACCAGGGCGGGGGGCGGGACGGGATCGCGGAGGGGGGCGCTCGCGAACTCGGTCATGCCGTCGGCGAACGGGGTCCTGGCGCGGAAACCTAGGTCGCGGGCGGCGGCGGCCGGGCTGGCCACGATGTGCCTGACGTCGCCGAGGCGGTACTCGCCGGTCACGGCGGGCTCGATGGTCCCGTCGAAGGCCCTGGCCAGGGCGCTGGCCATCTCGCCGACCGTGTGCGGGTCCCCGCTGGCGACGTTGTAGCAGCGCAGCCCGCCGGTCTCGGCGCCGTGCGGGTCGTCGCCGAGACCGGTACCCGCCACCGCCCGGTCGACGGCCTGCAGGGCGAGCAGGTTGGCCCGGGCCACGTCGCGGACGTGCACGAAGTCGCGCCGCTGGCCGCCGTCCTCGAATACCCGGGGCGGCACGCCGTTTTCCAGGCAGGACCGGAAGATCGCGGCCACCCCCGAGTACGGCGTATCCCGGGGCATCCGCGGGCCGTACACGTTGTGGTAGCGGAGGCCGATTGCGGCCCCGCCAGTCAGCCGGGCCCAGGCCGACGCCAGGTGCTCCTGGCCGACCTTGCTCGCGGCGTAGGCGTTGCGCGGATCCAGCGGCGCGTCCTCGGCGACCAGCGCCGTGCTGAGCGGCTGCGCGCACTGCGGGCAGCGCGGCTCGAACCGGCTCGCGGCCAGGTCGCCGGGGGAGCGCGGCCCGGGCCGTACCCGGCCGTGCGTCGCGCAGTCGTAGGCGCCCTCGCCGTACACGACCATCGACGAGGCGAAGACGAGGCGCCGTATGCCGTGCCGGCCCATGGCCTCGAGCAGCACCGCGGTGCCGGTGACGTTGACGTCGGCGTAACCGGGCAGGTCGGAGAGGTCCACGCCGAGCCCGACCAGGGCGGCCTGATGGCAGACCGCGTCGGCTCCGGCCAGCGCCTCGTTCACCGCGACCGGGTCGCGGACGTCGCCGACCACCAGGTCGGCGGACACGTAGTCCGGCCTGCCGCGATGGACGGCAGGCGCGAGCGAGTCCATGCCTCGCACCTCATGGCCGGCCGCGCGGATGGTCTCCGCGATATGAGATCCGATAAAGCCGGCCGCACCGGTCACCAGAACACGCATGACTGCAGGAAAGCATGCAAGAAAGCCAAGATCGGCCATCCGGCCGATACCGTCACAGCTTCGTAAGAGGCCCCACGCACCGTCACAGACTCGTAAGGGCGTTCAGGCCCTTTTACGGGCCTGCGGCCCCCGGCGCGCAAGTACTGTCGGGCGCCATGGAAATCGATGTCGTGCTTCCGTGCCTCGACGAGGCCGCCGCGCTGCCCTGGGTGCTATCCCGGATGCCGGCCGGTTACCGGCCGATCGTCGCGGACAACGGCTCCACCGACGGGTCCGCCGACGTAGCGATCCGTTACGGGGCGCTTGTCGTGCCCGTGCCGCAGCGCGGTTTCGGCGCCGCCTGCCACGCCGGCCTGCTCGCCGCGCGCAGCGACATCGTCTGCGTGATGGACGCGGACGCCTCGTTCGACCCCTGCGACCTGCCGGCCGTGGCCGATCCGGTGCGGTCGGGCCACTTCGATCTCATGCTCGGCCGCCGTTCGGTACGCGGCAAGGGCGCGTGGCCGTTGCACGCCAGGATCGGCAACCGGGTGCTGGCGGCCGAGCTGCGCCGCCGGATCGGGGTCCCGGTCAGGGATCTCGGCCCGATGCGCGCCGCCCGGCGGGAGGATCTGCTGGCGCTGCCGATGTCCGACCGGCGGTTCGGCTATCCGCTGGAGATGGTGGTCCGCGCGGCCGAGGCGGGCTGGCGGATCGCCGAGACGGACGTGCCGTACTACCCGCGGACCGGCAAATCGAAGGTCACCGGCACGCTCGGCGGCACGGTGCGGGCCGTGCGGGACATGCGCCGCGTGCTCGCCACCATCGCCGCGCCCGCCGCGCCATGACCGGGGCCATGCCCGGGTGCGAGTTGGCGGCGCAGGTCGTCGTCATCGCCAAGGAACCGGTGCCGGGCCGGGTCAAGACCCGTCTCACCCCGCCGTTCACGCCGCAGCAGGCGGCCGCCTTGGCGGAGGCGGCGCTCGCCGACACCCTGGCCACGGTCGCGTCCGCCCCGATCGCGCGCCGGGTGCTCGCCCTGCAGGGTGAGCGGGGCCGCTGGCTGCCGCCCGACTTCGACGTCATCGGCCAGCGCGGTGCAGGCCTTGACGAGCGCATCGCCGCCGCGCTGGCCGACACCTGCGCGACCTGGCCCGCGCCCGTGGTGCTGATCGGGATGGACACGCCGCAGGTAACAGCGGAGCTATTGGCGCAGGCCGTCGAGCCGCTGCTGTCCGGCGCGGCGGACGCCACGTTCGGCCTGGCCAAGGACGGCGGCTTCTGGCTGCTCGGCCTGCGCGAGATCGACCCCGCCCTGGTGCTCGGCGTGCCGATGTCCCGTGCCGATACCGGCGCGCTGCAGCTGGCCCGGCTCACCGGGGCCGGGCTCCGGGTCGAGATGGTGCCCGTGCTCACCGATGTCGACACTGCGGCCGAGGCCGGGCTCATCGCGGCCGAGGTCCCGGATTCCCGCTTCGCCGCCTGCCTGGCTGCCATCTGCGGCGGCGAGCCGTCCGCGCGCCCCTTCGGCGCGCCGTCCCCCGCCTCCTGCAGGTCTGCGAACCCTTACGCACCGTCGATCCTCTCGGCGCCTCCGGTCCTGGCGACTCTCAACTCGTGATATTTCTAACGGTTGGGAGCACGGCGGTAGCCGAGAGTGGTTAAATAAGACCTGGTTGCGCGAAGTTCGTGTACGTGTCACAGCGCCTGCGAAGTTCTGACCGCGGGCGTCGTGGTTTCCCGAACGCCCGGCCCGCTCGGGCACTGGTCGCAGCAACCCGGGACGCACGACCGTGGTCCCGGAAGTCTCTCAGTAGGAGAAGTACATGCCTCAGGGCACCGTGAAGTGGTTCAACTCGGACAAGGGCTATGGCTTCATCGCCCCCGACGACGGGTCGGCGGACGTGTTCGTGCACCACTCCACCATTAAGATCGACGGTTTTCGGACCCTCCAGGAGAACCAGCGGGTCGAGTACACCGCTGGCCGCGGCCCGAAGGGCCCGCAGGCGGAAGAAGTTCACCCGCTGTAACACGGCACGAAATATGACAGGGCGGCGATCCGGAGGGACCGCCGCCCTGCTGCTGTCCAAGCCTCGGCTCTAGCCCCCGACCGGCCCCTCGACGGTGACCAGGCTGCCGTAGGTGAGGTACGGGTAGGCCTGCTCGGCCGCGTCCCACGGCAGTTCCACACAGCCCAGGCTCTGGTTGTAGCCGTAGCCGCCGCGCGGGAAGTAGTGCACCGCGTCTCCGCCGTTGAAGTACGAGACGTAATAGACCGGATCGTCGTACGGAGTGCCGTCCGGGTTGTTGCCCTTCATGTAGGTGAAGTAAAAGCGCAGGTAGACCGGGAAGGTGCCGTCCACGGTGGACGAGTCGGGGATGCCGGTGTTGGCCAGGCTCTTGAGCACCACGCTGCCGTTGTGCCAGATGGTCAGCGTCTCCGGCAGGTTCTGGTTGGCCAGCCCGTAGGTGTAGCCGTTGGGGTTCTTCTTCCCCTTGGCCACCGCGTTCAGCAGGTCGGACCAGACCGTGTGGCCGGCTATCCCGTCCATGCTCAGGCCCTCGTTGTACTCGAAGGCCCTGATCGCGCCGGTGTCCAGTATGTTGCCCTGGCCGGCCTTCCACTGGTCCTTCAGGTTCCACGGGTAGTCGCCCTGCCAGGCGAACGTTCCGGCCGGTGCCTGGTACGCGGCCGCCAGCTCGGCGTTCGCGTTGGTCGTGCTGATCGTCTGCGCCGTCTTCGGCAGCCAGACCATCGGCAGGTAACCGAGCTGGGCGAGCAGTTCCTGCAGTCGCAGGGTGCTGAACGAGCCGGTGGTGAAGGTCTGGGTCACCGGAGCGCTCAGCAACCCGCCGCCGCCCGCGGCGAGTCCGGCAGCCGACAGCATGCCGGCCGGACCCGCCGGGATCTTCACCGTGACCTTGGTGTTCTGGAAGAACCCCTGGGCGGGGGTGAAGACCGCGTCGTTGCCCTCGGCCTGCCAGGTCCCTGAGATATCGGGGGAAAGGGTAGGCATCGGAGAGGTGGACGCAAGCGGCTCGGAGAACTGCACCGTGATCGGGTTGGCGCCGTTGATCCCCTTCGCGCCCGCCGTCGGGGTGACCGATACCACCTGGAGCGGGACGACAGGAAGGTCCGCCTTGGCCGCGCGACCGGACGTCGCCACCTGGGCCGCGTGGCTGCCGGGGGACGCGAACACAACGAACGACACGCCGGAGATCAGCACGAGCGCGGCGCTGCCCGCGGTGAGCATCGCGCCGCGCCGCCTGGACCGCGGCGTCGTGCCCGCCGCCCCATCTCCAGGCACGGCAGGCGCCGTAGCCTCGCTGGGCTCCGCCCCGGTTGGTGACGAGATCCGTTTAGCCGTGGTGGTCCCGCGGGTCACCAGCATTGATTGCTGTCTGCGGAACCATCCGGATCCTGACACGGCACCGTCCCCTCGACGTGTTTTTAGAATGAACAACTGTAGAGGCCGAGGCTCTCGAAGCAGGCAAGGTTAGATAACGAACCCCTTCCCTACTGACAGACGCTCACGCGGCATAAAAGGTTGCGGTCGCTAACCGATCTTGTCCGCACCGAAACCATCGACGACCGGCATGTTTGTTGCTGTGAGTAGCAGTTCGGATGCATACCGCTGCCCGGCATGACCTGGGTAAACACCAGGTGACAGGTTAGCGGACAACCCGGGAAGGCCGGTCGCGGCGAGAGCCGGCGCCGATTTGGCGGCCGCCATGTAGGCAGTAGCCATCGTGTGCGTAGAACGCGACCGACCGGTTACTGTACGCACATGAAAAGTGCCGGCCGATTAACCTCGCCCGGACGCCAAGTGATCCGCAGAAATATCCGTCAATGACAGCCTGGAGGTCGAGCTTTCGGGAGCGTGTAAATGCACGGCCCGGCCCGGGTAAAGGCGGTAGGGAAAACTTGGAAAACTTGGACCTGGCATCGTGCAGGGCCATAACGAAACGAGCGGATTACCGGTACCACCGGCCGTGGTCGACGTTACGTGGTTTAAGTCGTGTGACTCCTGTGCCGTCGGACCGGGCCGGAAACCGAGGGCCGCCGCGCTAGGACGTCTCCGCCGAGGATCGGCAGGCCGTCGGCACCCGGCCTGCGTGCCGTCCGCGCGCGACCGCCGCGACCTGCCAGGCAAGGCTCCCGGGAGGCGGTGGCCGTAACCTTCACGAAACATCCTTCACTAACAATCAGTATTTTTATAACTACTTTCTGTTCACAATGCTGACCTGCGGCGATGCAACCGGGTGGGCAACCGCCAATCACGGCCGTATATCGAGCCGGCAGATCCGCCCTCACCTGCGACGTAAGAACTTGGCAATAAATTCCATAGGTTTCAGCCCTGCTCCGCACATAAAACCGGACAAAACATGAATCTCCTTAATTCGCTGCTTTGCATCTAGCCGCGGGTCTACCGTGATCCACCGGGAGCGTCACAGCGGACATCCATGGAGGTGGATTTAAATGCTCAGCGGGCATCGGTCCGCATGGCGCCGTCGCAGGAACAGTCGCGCGGCGCGCATCGCGGTACCTCTCGCCATACCGATGGCGTTGGGCCTGACGCTCGGGATCGTCCTCGCGGTCTCCGGTGGCCCTGTCAAGACGATCGACCAGTCAGCGCTGGGCGACTGCGCCTCGCCGTCCGCGAGCGCCGCCGCGAGCGCCGGGCCAAGCGCCAGCCCTGCCGCCTCAACGGCACCGTGCGTTACCGCATCCGCGTCGGGTTCCGCCTCGGCCAGCGCGACTGCTACCGCGCCGGTGGCCGCGGCGAACGTGAACTGCGACATCATCGTCCCGGCCAACCCGCTCAGCGCGAAGGGCCTGGCCACGCCTTATCAGCTCACGGGCACGGACGGCCAGTCGCCGGCGGTCTCGGGCTGCACGATGACCAACGCGGCCAACCTGGGCGCGTTCGTCCAGGCCACCATCTTGAACCCGCGTAACGGCAAGCTCTTCGTCTACGATCCGCTGGTCATCACCCAGGGCACCACCCCGGCCGTCACGCCCACCGTGCCGAAGTTGCCCAGGAACGCGGTAGTGACCATCGACTTCGGATTCAACGGCACCGACCTGTTCCAGGTGGGCGCGACACCCAACGCGCTGCGGCAGGGCAACTGCACCAACGGCCAGGAGGGTTCGATCTTCGGCCAGGTGTCGTTCTGCAACGGCACCAACTTCTTCAACACGGCCTTCCTGCTGGAGCGCTTCGGCATCCTGCGGGTCCCGTCCGAGGGCACCTCGGCGAAGATCGTGCCGTCCGGCGGCCACCTGGGCACGGGCACTGACTGCCCGGTCACCCGCAACTTCGACATGGTGGACCAGGACCCGAGCGACAACGTGACCACCGAGTACCTGCTCAACCCGGCCACCGGCCAGACCGCGCAGGACACCACGGCCAACGCGGCCAACATTCCCGACTCCACCCTGCTGCTGAACGGCAGCGACAACACCCTGCTCGACCTGTTCATCGACCCGGTGCTCGGCTGCACTCCGTTCGAGGCGCCCGACCTGGCCAACAACGACGCGCCGAGCAGCTCCCAGGCCCTCGACGAGCTGCTGTCGGCCAAAAACCAGCCCCGGATGGCGGCGCTGGTGCCGGAGAACGACGAGATGACGCTGAACGGCGACGATCAGTTCGACGTGGCCAAGACCGACCTGTACCGCGAGGAAGTGGGCCAGGCGCCGGTTAGCAACCAGAACAACCAGACCAGCAGCCCCGCGATGTACTGCCAGAACATGGTCAACATCCAGACGCCGTTCCTGGCCGCCAACCAGACCGTGCTCGCCACTGGCCAGGCGCCGGTGGCGGGGGTTGGCGACAACCTGTTCACGTTCCTGGCCAACCGGCTGAGCATGTCGTTCGTCAACCTCGCCTGCCAGAACTTCGGCCTGACCAACCCGGTCACCGTCACCCTGAACGGCGCGGGCGTAGCGGTCGCGGCGACCTTCAACACCACGCCGCAGACGGCCAACAACACCGCCACGACGGTGGCCATGCCGGGCTCCGGGCGGCCGGGCTCGCACGACCGCTCCGGCCGCAGGCACCACTGGCTGATGAACCCGTCCGGGATGTAACGGATCCGGAGTTCCTTAGGTACAGCATCGAAGGCAACGGGAGATCAAGATGGGATTTCTTCTGCTAGGCGTAGACAGCCTGATCGCGTGCATCGCGATCGGGCCGATCATGAGCCGGAGGCTGGCGGCGTGCAGCGCGCTCGTCGTGCTGTTCGGCGTCGGTGACGGAGGAGGGTTCCTCCTCGGCTCAGCCTTCCACTGGTCAGTCTCGGACAGTCTCAGCAACGTCCTCCAGACGGGGATTCTCGTCGCCCTGGGCGTCTACTGGATCGCGCTCGCCATCTTCTCGAAGAGGGCGGCGATAGCGGAACAGGAGTCCAAGTCGCACTGGGGCATCTGGATCCTGCCGTGGGCGCTGAGCATTGACAACATCACCTACGGCCTGGTCGACGGCGTTACCAAGGGCGCCTCGGTCTGGGCGTCGGCCGGCGAGCAGGCGCTGTCGAGCGCGGTCCAGGCCGGTATCGGGCTCACGATCGGCATGGCGATCGCGTACGCCTTCCCCGCGGTCCGGCGCCGCATGGCGCTGGCCAACGGAATCGCCGGAGTCGCCCTGATCGCCGCGGCCGGCGTCCTGCTAGCCGTCAGCTGACCTAGAAACCCCCGCGCCCGGCTTCGCCGCTACCTGGCGAAGCCGGGCGCTGCTGCGCGCGACGGGCCAGCGTGGCCGGGTGCGCGGCGATGGCACCCCAGCTAGGAGGCCCCGGCTAGGAGGCCCGGCTAGGACGGCGGAAACGGCCAGGATTTGCCGTCAACTATCCGGGTGGCGACTTCGAGCGCCGTGTTGATCGGGATCGCGTAGCCGACGACCTGCAGGCCGCTCCCCGAACCGCCGACAATGATGCCGATCACCTGGCCGTTCAGGTTCACCAGCGGGCCGCCGAGGACCGACGGCGCCGCGGACTGCAGCACCGACGCCATCAGCCCGCTCCGGCTCGTCCTGCCGACGGTGACGGTCGTGTTCAGGGTGACCAGGGTGCCGACATCGAGGGTCAGCGCAGTCTGGATGCCCGAGGTGCCGACCGCGGTGTCGTAGACCTCGCCCGGCACATGATAGGAGGACTGCCTGGAGGCTTCCGTGCTCTTGACGAGCGTGGCCGAGTTCCCGACCTCGACGGTCGAGAACGGCCGCCCATTACCGCCTGCCAGCTGGAGCAGCGCCAGGCCCGCCGCCGGGTCGGTGCCGATCACCTTGGCCTTGAAGGTCATCCGGGAGACGACGTACTCCGCCGCCAGGTCCGCCGCGCCGGCGGCGGGCTGGTAGGTGGTCAGCACCTTCCCCGACTCCGTGAGCACCAGGCCGATCCCGACCGAGGTCCCGCCCGACAGGATGTGCACCATGCCGAGAGCCGTCGAGGAAAGGATGTTCGCCTGGTTGTCCTGACCGGTTTCGTCGTCGTCCTCGATGAACGCGGTGTTCGCCGTCGCCGGCCTCGGAATCCCGGTGAGAACCACATTGTCACCGAGCCCGATCGCCCGGCCGGCGCCGAAACCGGCCCCCGCCGCGAGAATGACCGCCGTCGCGATCACCGACAGCCTGAAGCGCTTGCTCCGCCAGGCTTCCGGGACGTCCTGGCCGGACTTCGCGGTATCAGCCGGGCCGACGTCGCTTTCCGCGCGCGTGCGCTGTTCGCCTCCGTCTGCTTCCTGAACATGCATCGTCAGGCTGGTTGTCACAATGCTCACATCCCGGACGGGTTCGCCGACTGCAGGGAGGCGTTGAAGGTCGCCGCGACCGCCACGCCCGCGCCGTTGCGGGTGATCGTGACGGGATTGGTCAGGCGGAAGCGCTGGCAGCCAAGGCTGACGAACGACGTGCTCAGCCGGCTGGCCATGAACGTGAGCAGGTTGTCGCCGACCCGCGTCGCCGGCGACTGGCTGGTGGCGAGCATCGTGGTGTTGGCGGCCAGGAACGACGTCTGGATGTTCACGAGGTTCTGGCAGTACATCGCGGGGCTGCTGGTCTTGTTGTTCTGGTTGCTGACCGGCGCCTGGCCCAGTTCCTCGCGGTACATATCGGTCTTGGCCGCGTCGAACTGGTCGCCGCTGCGTACCACCTCGTCGTTCTCCGGCACCAGCGCCGCGATCTTCGGCTGATACGCGCCCGACAGTATCTCGTCCAACGCCTGTGAAGTGGTCAGCTGGTCGTTGTTGGCCAGGTCAGGGGCCTCGAACGGGGTGCACCCGAGGA
>Ga0181525_10001933_pt1 | contig 17410 bp, 14 predicted proteins | sample PEATcosm2014_Bin_48_FD_121100 | JGI IMG/M metagenome (GOLD analysis project Ga0181525, IMG submission 121100) | Peatland microbial communities from MTU Mesocosm Facility, Houghton, MI, USA - PEATcosm2014_Bin06_10_metaG | ecosystem: Environmental > Terrestrial > Soil > Wetlands > Peat | place...
CCCGCGCGGCGCCGGCCGGATTCCCTCCAAACGGAAATGGCCCAACGTGCGATTGTCCCGTGCCAGCTCGCGTTCCCCCTGAAGCACATGGACATCAACCGCGGTCTGATTATCGTCGGCAGTCGAGAACGTTTCCGATTTTCGCGCCGGAATGGTGGTGTTGCGCTCGATCAACTTCGTCATTACGCCGCCCAGCGTCTCCAGACCAAGCGACAATGGCGTGACGTCAAGCAACACGACGCCCTTCACCTCGCCCGCCAGCACGCCCGCTTGAATCGCAGCGCCGACCGCAACCACTTCATCCGGATTGACCGACTGGTTCGGTTCTTTGCCGCCCGTCAAACGGCGAACCAGGGCTTGCACCGCCGGGATACGCGTTGCGCCGCCTACCAGAATCACTTCGTCCAGGTTTTTTTCGGCGATTTTGGCATCGGCCAGCGCCTGTTTCACTGGTCCTACGCAACGCTCTACCAGATCGGCCGTGAGCTGGTCGAATTTCGCGCGCGTGAGTTTCATCTCCAGATGCTTCGGTCCGGAAGCGTCAGCGGTAACGAAGGGCAGGCTGATGGTAGTTTCCAATGCAGTAGACAGCTCGATCTTGGCCTTTTCCGCGGCTTCCGTCAGGCGCTGCAGCGACTGGCGATCCTTTCGCAAATCGATTCCCTGATCGCGCAGAAATTCTTCGGCGATCAAGTCCACCAGGCGTTTGTCGAAATCGTCTCCGCCCAGGTGCGTGTCCCCGGCCGTGGCATGCACTTCGAACACGCCCTCGCCGACGTCCAGTATGGAAACGTCAAACGTGCCGCCGCCCAGGTCAAAAACCAAGATGGTTTCGTTGCTTTTCTTGTCCAATCCGTAAGTGAGCGCCGCGGCTGTCGGCTCATTGATAATGCGTAAGACGTTCAGGCCGGCAATCTTACCCGCGTCTTTGGTGGCCTGCCGCTGCGCGTCGTTGAAGTAAGCAGGCACCGTGATCACCGCATCGGTAACTTTTTCGCCTAAGTACTTGGTTGCGTCGTCCGTCAGCCTGCGTAGGATCATCGAGGAGATCTCTTCCGGTGAGTATTGCTTGCCCGAGATCAAGAAGCGCACGGCATCGTTTGGCCCGGGGACCACCTTATAAGGCACGTTCTTGATCTCGGACTGCACTTCCGAGAAGCGGCGTCCGATAAAACGTTTCGCCGAGTAGATGGTGTTCTCGGGATTGAGCACGGACTGGCGCTTGGCAAGTTGGCCAACCAGTCGTTCGCCGGTGTTCGTAAAACCAACCACCGAGGGAGTCAGCCGGCTGCCCTCAGTGTTGATAATCACAGTAGGCTTGCCGCCCTCCATCACTGCAACCACGGAGTTCGTAGTTCCTAAGTCAATGCCAATTGCCTTTGCCATGACGATCACCTCAATAGAAAAAAGATCAAAAAGAGGCACGGTCTGGACGCGGGGATCTGAGGAAGGAATTGGCCAGACCGTGCGAACACGACGGCTAACTACGGAGTAATGTAAATATAATTTTCGACTTTCGTCACTCCCGGAGCGGACCACGCTGCGCGCTGCGCCTCCTCTTTCTCAGCCCAGGAACGGACGCTGCCATGCAGCCTGATAGTGGTGCCTTCCACATCCACGGTCACCCGGCGGGCATCGATCTCGGCGCTGCGCTTGAGGGCTTCTTCGATCTTGTGTTGTACCTCGGTCGGAGTGACCTTTGGCTTGACTTGGATATTGTTGGTAATCCCGATCACGCCTTTGAGTTTCTTGATGGACGATTCAGCGAGATTCTTCTGGTATTGCCAATCCACCTCGCCATCCAGCGTCACCCAGCCGTTGCGTACCGTCACTTTGATCTTGTCGGCGGGAATCAGCACATGGCTCTCCAACTCATGGACGGCGTCTCGCGCAACCTCTGGATCGGTTCGTGCGGACGACAGCTTGATTTGGATGTCGTTCGCGACACCACGCACGCCATAGACGCGTTTGGCTGCTTTTTCGGCTGCGTCCTTTTCCATGTAGCTGGAGGCGAATCCAGACAACGTGACCACGCCGTCCTTGACCGCCACGGCGATATCGTCCGAGGTAATCTTGGGATCCCATTTCAACTCGAGCATCACGTCCTGATTAATTGCGCTATCACTTCTAGTTGTTACGTCAGCAATCGCTGCCATAATGCGGTGTCTCCTTTAGCTGGTTTTCATGCAGCTCCGGTGCCACAGCCGGGATGGCCACGAGCGGATGGATTATCGATTGTTATGAACGATCGGGCATCCTGGAGCGGCCAGCTAGGCTCGGCGCCGCCGTCGATTATTGGAGCGGAGCCGTCTACAGATAGACTGCACGTTCTAAGAAGGCTCAGCCTTGGGAGAGATAACGGTGTGCGAAGGTTACGGCCATCGCGCCTTCGCCGACGGCCGACGCGCAGCGCTTCACGGAGCCATGGCGCACATCGCCGGCGGCAAATACGCCGGGAACGTTTGTTTCCAGGTAATAGGGACTGCGATCCAAGGGCCAGTTCTCGGGCGCCGCACCATTGAGCAGCAAGTCCGGCCCTGTCAACAGATAGCCGGATGCATCGCGCTGAATGCCCACCTCCACCGCCCAGTCGGTATGGGGCACCCCCCCGATGCAGACAAAGAGCCAGTGCGTTGCGAATGTCTGCTGTTGGCCGGTATTGCAATTGGTAAGTGTGATCTCGCGGAGAATCTCGTTTCCGTGCAGCGCAGACACTCTGGTATGAGTGAAGACACGAATGTTCGGCGCCGCCTGGATGCGGTCAATCAGGTAATGCGACATCGACTGTTGGAGCGTTTCTTCCAGCGCCACAATCGTTACAGTTTCGGCGAATCGGGCGAAGTGCAGCGCGGCTTGTCCAGCGGAATTTCCGCCGCCAACCACAAAGACATCCTCATTGCCGCAAAGCGAGGCTTCGCTCGCGCCCGCACCGTAGTAGACTCCAGCCCCCAATAACTTCTGCTCGCCAGGGAGTTCCAACCGGCGATATTGCACGCCCGTGGCACAGATGGTGCAGCGCGCGACAATTTTTGCGCCGTCGGCCAGATAACCGACGCCTTTCCCGGGAACAAACTCGCCGCGAACCCCCTCCCGCCCAAGAAGAAGCTCGGCGCCAAAACGCAAGGCCTGCTCGCGCGCTCGCTCCGCGAGTTCAGCGCCACTAACTCCCTTGGGAAAGCCGAGGTAATTTTCGATTTTTGAACTGCTGCCCGCCTGCCCCCCAACCGCCAACCTCTCCACCAGAATGGTAGTCAGCCCTTCGGAAGCACCATAGACGGCGGCGCTCAATCCGGCCGGCCCCGCGCCATAGATCGCTAGGTCGTACTGCGACCGGGACGGTTCGTGGAACCAGCCCAGCTTTTCTGTGATTTGCCGGACCGTGGGGCATTCCATTCGCGTGCCATCGGCGAACACGCAAACGGGCAGCCGGCTGTCGTCGAGAGAGCTAACTCCTCCTAATCTGCGAGCGTCTTCGTCGTTATTAATTTCGATCCACTCGAAAGGGACATCACTGCGATGAAGGAAATCGCGGATCATGTAGCCGACTGCGGATCCCATTCTTCCGTAGATCCGTACTTTCGAAGCTTGAACGGGCTGAGCTTGTTCCATGTTGCTCCTTCAATAGAGTCTTCCACTGGCATCTTTTATGCCAACGCGGCGGTCCGTTGCAATTGCATCGCAGACTATCTTTTGGCTAATCGAAGTGAAGCTCTTGAATTCCGCAGGGGACGCGCTTAGTATTACTCAGCCGACTTTAGATCCTATGTGTCTAAGATCAACCAACCGTCCTCCTTAGCCATTGCGAGTCAATTGAAGAAGTTGTCGTCGAAGCAACTAGAAACGGCTAAAAGAGCAACGATCATGAAGCACTTCCTCGAAAAGGTTTCCTATTTGGATTTCATGCCCGGCCGCTACGGCTATCTGCGGAGACCTGGACGTTGACCCATGTCCAGGATTCGAGCAACACTGGATTGGGACGCACTTCTGTGCCCGCCAAGATTGAAGTCAAGTTACTCCTGGACGAAGTACTGGCTGCCACCATCGACCTTCAAAAAGCTGACCTCGGCTGTGTTCACCTGTGCAATCCCGTCACCCTGCGCCCGGAGATGATCGCACTCAGGGGTCTCAGCCAAGAATTAATTGCCTCCTTCGGCGATGCCGACTCCCAACGCCCCGTTTGGAGCAGTGCGCTCGCGGAAGGCCGGCGCGTCGCGGCAGTGGACATATCGGCTGAAGACGTCCGGGCCGATGCGAGTTTCGCATTGTATCGCGCGTTTCAAGCCACTCCCCTCTTCGGCCGCGATGGTAAGCCGCTGGGCGTCATCTCAACATTCTTTCGAGAGCCGCACCGTTGGACAGATCAGGAGCTCCGCTTCAGCGACCTTCACGCCCTGCTTGCCGTAAAGCTGATTGAGCGTCAGCGTGCCGAGGAAGCGCTACGTGAGAGCGAGGCTCGCTACCGTTCGGTACTTCGAAACCTGCCGGCGGCCGTCTACACTTGCGACGCGACAGGGCGTGTCACGCTCTTCAATGATGCCGCCGTGGCGCTGTGGGGGCGCACACCCGACCTTGCAAGAGACGAATGGTGCGGGTCGTACAAGATGTACCATCTGGACGGAAGACCGATGCCCCTGGATATGTGCCCGATGGCGATTTCGCTCAAAGAGGGACGCGCACTGTCCGGCGAGGCAATCGTTGAGCGGCCTGACGGCACCCGACGTCAGGTGAGAGCTTATCCGCAACCTATCCGGGACACGTCCGGATCTCTTGCCGGCGCCGTCAATCTGGTGTTGGACATTACAGATTACAAGAACACGCAAGAGGCGCTTCGGGAAAGCAAGGATCGCTTCCGCCGGTACTTCGAATTAGGGTTGATTGGTATGGCTACAACGTCTCCCGACAAAGGCGTTCTCGAGGTGAACGACGAGCTGTGCCGTATCCTGGGCTACGAACGTGCCGAGTTGCTCCAGAAGAGTTGGGCGGAATTGACGCACCCGGACGATCTGGCCGCCGACGTAGCCCAATTCAATCGCGTCATGGCCGGCGAGTTTGACAGCTACGCTTTGGACAAGCGTTGGATTCGTAGGGATGGCCAGGTCATCGATTCGATCATGGCCGCGAAATGCCAGCGCCGCCCGGATGGCTCCGTGGATTATTTCGTCGGCTTGGTTCAGGACATCACCGCGCGTAAGAGGGCTGAAACCGAAAGTGCGGCGCTCAAGAACGCCTTGGCCGCGGACCTTCATGTCATGACCCGGCTGCATGAGTTCAGCACGCGACTGCTGGCCAACACAGAAGTCCAGCCTCTCCTCGAAGAAGTCCTCTCGGCGGTGATAGCGATTCAGAACGCCGACTTCGGCATTCTACAGTTGTACAATCCGGAATATTCTCTGGAAATCGTCGCGCAGCAGGGGTTTCAGCAGGATCTTCTCATGTACTTCGCGGACGTGCACGACGAGACGACGGCTTGTGGCCGGGCCTTGAAACAACACCGGCGAGTCATCATTGAGGATGTTGACATGGACGCAGGTTTTGAACCGCACCGCGCGAGTGCCGCATCGGCCGGATTTCGAGCCGTACAAGCGACACCTTTATTTGGTCGAAGCGGCGAACAGCTCGGCGCGATCTCAACGCAATTCCGTACGCCACACCGTCCCACGGAACATGAGTTACGGTTGACCGATCTTTACGCCGTTCATGCGGCGCAAATCATCGAGCGCGAAAGAAACAGGGCCGTCTTGCTCCACTACCAGCAGGAACTGCGTGCGCTGACTGCCCGGCTGATTGACCTTCAGGAGACCCAGAACCGGGACCTGGCTCGCGAGCTCCACGATGCTTTCAGCCAAGAGCTCGCAGTGTTGGGGATCGAAATGGCCGCCCTCGCACAGGGACCACCGGAATCCTTTGAGACGATTAGCGCGCGCCTGAGGCGCTTCACCGAACAGATCGGCGGCCTCTCGAAATACATTCACCAGATCTCGCGGCAACTGCACCCCGCTATTCTGCATGACCTTGGCCTCGAAGCAGCACTCAAGAACGAATGTCTGATCTTTGCCACACAGCACGGCACTACCACGGAATTCGATGGCGCCGACATACCGCGGAATATTCCGGATGATGTTGCGCTGTGCCTTTATCGAGTGACCCAGGAATGTCTGCGAAATGTGGCCAGGCACGCCAACGCAGCTTCAGTACGGGTTACCTTAAGGGCCGGCCGCAATGAGATCGCCTTGGAAATAGTCGACAACGGCGATGGATTCGATCCCGAAAAGATCAAAAGCAAGGGACGCTTGGGACTGATCAGCGTCGACGAGCGCTGCCGGCTGGTGAATGGCGAGTTTTCAGTTCGCTCGGAACGCGGCAAGGGCACGCGGGTGAAGGTTCGCGTGCCGTTGGAGGAGCGAGCGCTAACGATGGGGAGCACGATTAAGGCAAAAGACAACAGGCCCTCCGTACTGCTAGCCGATGATCACCAGATCGTGGTGGAAGGGTTGCGGCGGGTGCTCGAGACCGATTTTAACGTGGTTGGTACCGTGGCCGATGGCTTGGCGCTAATTGAGGACTCCAAGAAACTGAACCCCGATGTGATCGTGGCCGACATCTCCATGCCTCTGATGAATGGGATCGAGGCTGCCCGCCAGATCCAGAAGATCGGCCTGAGCGCCAAGATCGTGTTCCTTAGTATGCATCCCGATATTGTCTATGTGTCGGAAGCATTACGGGCCGGGGGATTGGCCTATGTCCTGAAGAGTTCCGCAGGCATCGAGATCGTCAATGCGATTCGCGAAGTGCTCCAGGGGAGAACCTATGTCACGCCTTGCATCGACAAGTCAGCGCTCGACGCCCAGATCAAACGAGACGATAGCTCGCCAGACAAACTGCAAGGCCTGTCGCCACGGCTCCGGGAGGTGCTTCAAATGACGGCCGAAGGGAACAGCGCCAAGAAGATCGCCGAAATCCTAAAGATCTCTCCGCGAACCGTAGAATTCCACCGCTACCGTGCCATGGAGGCCCTGGATCTACACACTATCGCTGAGTTGGTACAGTATGCCATCAAACATCGCTTGATTGACCCGACTGACGGCAGTTGCTTCATACCGTAGTTTTTCGAGCTAGATGGGTTCCAGGACGATTCGGTAGCATTTAAACGCATCCCCCGACGGCTCGCACTATTCGGTGCGGCTCCAGGGAAGCAACGGAGGTGCATTCGTCGAAGGAACGGCGAATCCGTTCACCAGCGGGCCAGTCACCCAAGGGATCGAACATTGCAAACGACTCTTAACGAAACACTTGTTTGTAACCAGTGTTTGTAACCAGGGTTTGTAACCAGTGTTTGGAATTCTTTTTGCAACCTTCATCGCGTACGTTGATGAAAACAAAATCACGATCCGAACTGGGAGGGTTGAGCGTATGAGCGAATTTCTTCGGAAGCTGTTTTCCTCCGATTTCATGCCCCACGGTTATTGCTATCTCTGGAAGCCGGAAATCGTTTGGTTGCATGCGGCATCGGACGGGGCCATCGCACTGTCTTACCTCTTCATTCCGCTGGCGTTGGTGTACTTTGTGCGGAAGCGCCGCGATCTGCCGTTCCACTGGATGTTCCTCTTGTTCGGGCTGTTCATTTTGGGTTGCGGCGGGACGCACGCGATGGAGATCTGGACGTTGTGGCACGGAACATATCGGCTGGCGGGCGTTATCAAGGCGATTACTGCGGTGGCATCCGTCACCACGGCGGCCGCGCTGGTTCCCATGATTCCCCGCGCTTTGCTGCTTCCTAGCCCGTCGCAACTACGCGTCGCTAACCTCGCGCTGGAACGGGAGAACGCCGAGCGCCGTCGCGTGGAAGAAGCGTTGCGGCTCGCGCATGACGAGCTGGAAATGAGAGTCCAACAGCGTACCAGGGAGTTGGCTGCCGCCAATGCCCAGCTCCGCGCGGAGATCGACGAGCGCCTGCGCGCCGAACAGGAACTGCGCAAGCAGGCGGACCTACTGGAACTAGCCCACGATGCAATCCTCGTGCGAAATTTAAACGACAGGATCACGTACTGGAACTCGGGCGCCGAGGAGGTTTATGGCTGGCGGCGCGAAGAGGCGCTGGGGCAAACGGCGCCGAACCTTCTGCGTTCCATATATCCGTCCAGCATGGAAGCTCTCAAGGAGGAAATCGTTCGATCCGGGCGGTGGGAGGGCGAGCTGACTCAAACCCGGCGGGACGGGGAAACCATTGTCGTATCCAGCCGCTGGGCTCTCCAGCGCGATGAGAACGGCCAGCCGGCGGCAGTGCTACAAATCAATACGGATATCACCGAGCGCAAGCGGGTCGCCGAGAATCTGGTGTCCATGCAGAATCAGTTGGCGCATATGGCTCGTGTGACGACGATGGGAGAATTGGCTGCGTCAATCGCTCATGAGATAAACCAACCGCTCGCTGCCGTCGTGACGAATGGCAATGCCTGCCTGCGTTGGATGGCCCTGGCCGAACCCAACCTGGACGAGGCGCGGGCCGCGGTGACTGCGATCATCAAGCAGGGAAGGCGCGCCAGCGACATCATCGCGAGAATTCGGGCGCTCATGAAGAAGAGTCCACCCCAGATGAAACAGCTCCACGTCAATGATCTGATTCGTGAAGTGCTGATATTGATCAATCACGAAGTTCAGCGGAACCGGGTCATGTTGCGCACGGACTTGACGGAAGGCCCGACCGCGGTGGTGGGAGATCGTGTCCAATTACAGCAGGTGGTCTTAAATCTGTTAATGAACGCCGTCGAAGCCACTAGCGCGGCTGCGGAGAGCCCCAAAGAAGTGTTAGTGACCTCGCGAAACGAGGCCAGCCAGGTGATTGTTGCGGTCCAAGACTCGGGCGTGGGAATCGATCCCGAAAACTCCAACCATCTCTTCAATCCCTTCTTCACCACCAAACCGCACGGCATGGGGATGGGGCTTGCGATTAGTCGCTCCACCATCCAATCGCACGGTGGCCGCCTGTGGGCGGCAAGTAACCCCGGCCGTGGCGCGACATTTCAGTTCACACTTCCTGCCCAGGTCTCAGTCCCGGCGGCCTGAACCGGCATGGCGGAACTTCCAGTCGTTTATGTCGTGGATGATGACGAGGGGATTCGACAATCGCTCGAGAGCCTCATCCGATCGGTTGGGCTGAACGTCCAGACTTTCGAGTCGGCGCAGGATTTTCTCGCGGCCAAGCGGCAGACCGCGCCGGGTTGCCTGGTGCTGGATGTGCGCCTGCCGGGCCTGAGTGGACTGGACCTGCAAAGCGAGCTGGCCCGGGCGGAAATCCAGACACCCATCGTCTTCATCACTGGACACGGCGACATCCCGATGTCGGTTCGCGCGATGAAGGCCGGGGCGGTGGAATTCCTTACTAAGCCCTTCCGCGATCAGGATTTGCTGGACGCGATCCGGCAAGCCATTCAACAGGACCAGGAGCTTCAGCAGGAGCGTGCCGAGACAATGGACCTTCGAAAACGCGTTCGCTCGCTGACCCCCCGTGAACTGGAAGTAATGAAATTGGTTGTTTCTGGTCTATTGAATAAGCAGATTGCAGCTGAATTGGGAACCAGCGAGGTAACCGTGAAACTACAACGGGGGCAGGTGATGCGCAAGATGATGGCTAACTCGTTGGCGGAATTGGTTCGAATGGCCGAGAAATCGGGCGAACTGGAAGCACCGGAGAAGCGGGAGTAAGCGAATAATACTAAGGTGTGGTAGTACCGTGAAATAGGGAGTGCTACTGTCTGTTCATGATGACTGACTCAGCCATTAGTCAATTGGAGGAGAAAAGATCATGAACAAGGCAGCGACAGTCGCGCTAGTCGGGATAGTGGACGATGACGAGTCGGTTCGCAATTCCATCAGCAGCCTTCTCCGCTCCGCCGGTTTCCGGACCCTGATGTTCGAATCCGCCGAAGCGTTTTTGGAGTCGGAGCGCATTAGCGACGCCGATGGTCTGGTCCTCGACGTCAAGATGCCTGGCCTAAGTGGTATTGAGCTTCAGCGTCGCCTCATCGAGCTGAAACATATAGTCCCGATCGTCTTTGTAACGGCTCATGCCGACGACGAGATACGAGAAGTAGCGCTGGCACAGGGCGCCATTGCGTTCTTCGCCAAGCCTTTCAACGATGAGGCTTTGCTTGGAGTGCTTAGTCGGCTGTCGATTTGAGGAAGCAATAGACTTCCAAATATAATCAGTTCCCGGAAAAACTTGACATAACGAAAGCGAGGAAGTATGGACACGTGTGTCACAACGAACGCGCCGGAACGATTCACGCCCAACCGGGCGTCCCTCGGAAGTGGCGAACAGGAGATTATTGCGGAAAGTCGTAAGTTGAAGGAGGTGCTCTGCCAGGCTGAGATGGTTGCAGCCACGAACTGCACCGTCATCATCCAAGGCGACACCGGGACCGGCAAGGAACTCATCGCGGGTTTCATACACCAGCGCAGCCCACGACGGCAACAGGCTCTTATAAAGATAAATTGCGCTGCCATTCCTCTGGGTTTGCTGGAGAGCGAACTTTTCGGTCACGAGCGAGGGGCTTTCACCGGCGCCATGGCGCAACGCTTAGGCCGCTTCGAACTGGCAGATAAAGGGTCGTTGTTCCTGGACGAAGTAGGGGACATTCCCATGGAACTGCAGCCCAAGCTGCTTCGCGTGCTCCAGGAGCAGGAATTCGAGCGGCTGGGCGGGACTCGCACCATCCAAACCAATGTGCGGCTAATTGCCGCCACACATCGCAACCTCGCTCAAATGGTCGAGAAAGGAACATTCCGGCCGGATCTCTTTTACAGGCTGAGCGTCTTTCCTATCACCGTTCCGGCGCTGCGCGACCGGCCCGAAGACATTCCTCATTTGGTCTGGCACTACACCAACACGTACGCGCGGCAGTTTAACCGGCAGATCGAAAGCATTCCAGTAGCGGCCATGGAAAGCATGGTGAACTACTCATGGCCCGGCAATATCCGGGAACTGCAGAATTTCATTGAGCGCGCCGTGATTCTTTCGCGGGGGTCAGTGCTTGACCCGCCGGTCAGAGAGTTGATTCGCTTGAACCACCAGGTACCCGTCGAACCGATCACCCTTAGAGACATGGAACGCGCCCACATCCTACGCACGCTCGAAAAAACCAACGGGCAACTGGCCAGTGCCGCGGTCTTGCTCGGCATCCCGAGGTCTACTCTCTTCTACAGAATTCGCAGACTCGGCATCGTTCTGCCGAACCACAAGTCCGGCAAAGCGACAGCCTAGCGGACTCAGGCTCCAGTAGATTGAACATGTGAGAAATCGAGCGTCACTTGGTCCGCGTAGCACCAGCCCCAATCCTCGCCGGGCTCGAAGGATCGCATGATGGGGTGCTGCGTGCGATGAAAGTGCTTGGTGGCGTGTTTATTTATCGATGTATCGCAGCAGCCCACGTGGCCGCAGGTGAGGCAGAGCCGAAGATGGACCCAGGCGTCCCCCAATTTGAGGCACTCCTCACAGCCGCGGGTGCGGGGGTGTACGTTTCGAATCATTCCGAGATGTGAACACTCAGTCATGCAAAATCCTCCGGTACAAGGGCGTGCAGGTCTCTTGCCATCCGCGGTATGTTCGATCGTCCGCGGCATCTGGCGTGCTTCGGTGGTTTTGGCAGGAATGAGCGCATGAAGCAAGAAGACACCGTTGTATATGTCGTCGATGACGACGCCTCTCTGCGAGGAGCCATCGACAGTCTTCTCCGCTCAGCCGGATGGCGCGTCCAGACCTTCGTCTCAGCACAGGATTTCCTGGATTCAAAGCCGGAGGCGCGGCAGCGTGCCTGCCTGATTTTAGACGTGGGTTTGCCCGGCGTGAGCGGCCTGGACCTACAGAGTGAACTAATAAAAAGCAAGATCCAGTTTCCCGTCATTTTCATCACGGGCCACGCCGACGTACCGACGTCCGTACGCGCCATGAAGGCCGGCGCCGTGGAGTTCCTCACCAAGCCGTTTGATGATGGCGAACTGTTGGAAGCGATCCGGCAAGCGATTGAGAACGATTGCGCAATCCGCGAGAAGCAAACCGATCGTCAAGAGCTCGCGGCTGCGGCCCGCATTCAGCAGGGCCTCATGGCTGTGACGACTTTCCAACCGTCGTTCGCCATGGCGATGGGAAGAAATCAGCCCTGCAAGGAAATCGGCGGGGACTTCTTCAGCGTCCTGACCGTGCGGGACTCCGTGGTGGCGGCCATCGCGGATGTGTCGGGCAAGGGCGTCCCGGCGGCCGTGATGGCGTCTCTGTTACAAGGTATGATCCACGAAGGCCTTTTATCCAATGTGCCGCTGCCCGAGATCGCGCGTAATGCCAACGAGTTCTTCTGCGTACGGGATCTGGGAGCCAAGTACGCTACGCTTGTCATCGTCGGCGTGAAGCCCGACGGTGAAGGAGAGTATCTCAACTGCGGCCATATTCCACCCTTTGTCTCGAACGCCAGGGGAGAAGTGATCCGCCTGCGCGAATCCAATCTACCAGGCCTGATGCAAAATGCGGAATATCGCCACGCGGGCTTTCATTTGAATTCCGGAGACCGGATCGTTCTGGTAACTGACGGCGTGACCGAAGCAGAGAGCCCAGAGGGAGATTTCTTCGGCGATGAGCGGCTGGAAAGGTTCGTTTCCTTAGGAATGTCGCTGGACCAGATCTTCACTTCTGTGTGTCTATTCCAGGATGGCCGCCCCCTGAGCGACGATTGCACCCTGGTTGGATTGGATTATGTTGGCCTGGATTATGCCGGCACTGGAGCGCGCTTGTGAAGCAATTCGATCGCTGACCGCGTTTCGGAGGCGCTGCTTACAGCCGAGGTATTTCTCGGTAATCTGGACGGATTCGTGGCCGAGACCTCCACGTACCCGACGTTGAATCTGTGGCCATCCCCGAAGGGCCGGTGGCGTTAGACTAAGAGCAGGAGGAGGAGATCATCATGGACGCCTTGGCGGAAAAATTAGACGCTCGATTGCGCGAGTGGAAGCCGGAAACGGCGGCAGAGGCCAGGGAGCGGATCGCCGAGGTTATAGAACTCGCCGATCACGACATCCTCGACATCGCGCGCTCGCGCGCCGCCGAACAGGAGGTCCTCGATCTGCTCGATGATCCCCCGGCCCGGTGAGATCTGGTTGGCAGACCTGGGACTAGCTGCCAAAACCCGTCCCGTCGTCATCGTCTCCCGCGAAGATCCTGACCCGCCACGCTCTCTCGTCTTGTACGTGCCCCTGACCACGCAGCAACGAGGCAGTCCCTATGAAGTGCAGCTACCGAGGCTTCCGTTCCTTGATCGTGAATCAGTAGCCAACGTTCAAGGATTAGGATCTCTACCAACCGTGCGCCGTTGAACGCAGGATCGGCCGGCTTTCCGCAGAGATAATGGAGCGGCTCAAGGACGCGCTGGCGTTTGCCCTAGATCTTGAACGCGCTTCCGAATGAACGCGAAAGGCTCCGCCGCCCTCCTCCGCCACGCTTAACTGCCGTGGCGATCCAACCGCGCCGAGCCACTTTGACGTGTAGTCGGCATTGCGCGGATTGAGAATCGGCCGCTCCACAAGAGTGCAACGGCCGTTATACGTTCAAGTGGCCGCCCCAGGTGGGGCCCACAGACGATTTCGTAGCGGAACTTACCGCTCGAGAAAGATCAATTGGTCCTGCGAAGTGGCCAGTTCAACGATCCGGATCGCATTACGCCGAAGCACGTTTGCCGCAATCTCGGTTGGATAATCACAGGAACGGAGAATGACGACTTTAGCCGCAGGGAACTGCACCAACAGGCGCTCGAAATCGTTGTCGGTCGAGACCAGAACGAAATCATGCGCTACGGCGTATTCCAGAATCTGCCGGTCGCCAGTACGGGCAAGCCCGTTTCGAAGAGCGCTTTCCGATTCAGGGAACAGGTCGCGTAATAACGGAACCAGACGCGGCGACAGGCTTTCGTCGAAGAGGAGGTTCATCCTCTGGAAACTTTGGCGCGCGCCGCCAATTCGGCGGCATACGCGTACACGGCACGGAAGTCATCCGGCTCCAGTTGGGGGTAGTCGGCCAGCATTTGCTGCTGGGATGCCCCACTGGAAAGCCATTCCAGAATCTCCTGAACAGTAATCCGGTGGCCGCGAATGCATGGTTTGCCGAACCGCACCTCAGGATCGATCGTGATCCGCTCTAGCAGTGAGCTATGGGCTGCAGGCATTTTAGGTCCCCTGGGCCATTGTATACCGGCGTCGTCCAATCAAAGCCAACACAGCAGTTATACGTCAAACTTGGACACTAACGGTTATCCGAATGAAGAAAATGCGAGGATCTCGAAGCTCCCCTACCGCGTTTAAGAAACGGTCGTTACTTATCGGTGGATTCCACGGCCTGGGGCCACTCCGTCTACGAGATTTCCGTCGCGCACGACAAAGACGCCGCCTACCAGTACGTAAAGAATTCCTTCTGAATATTGACCGGGATTATCATACGTCGCGCGGTCAATCACGCGCTTCGGATCGAACACAGTGATGTCGGCGTCGGCACCCACTTGCAAGCGGCCCTTAGAGTAAATAGCCAGCCGTTGCGCAGGCAGGAGGCTCATTTTTCGCAAAGCGTCCATCAAAGATAGTGCTTGCTGTTCTCGAACGTATCGGCCTAACACGCGGGCGTAAGAACCGGCCGCGCGCGGGTGTCCTTTGCCATTCTCAATGATGCCGTCGCTGGCAATCATCACTGTGGGATCAGCTACGGCGAGCCGTGCCATTTCGTCCGGTATCATGTGCATCACGACAATGCCCCCCTGCATGCGGTAACGGGCGAAAGTATCCGCAGTCAGCCGTTCTCCGGTGGCCGCCCATTGCAGGTCACCGTAATCGATGCCAGCACGCGTTTGCCAACCTTCGGCGAGTGCCTCTGATGCGATGTCGGTCGCAGCCGCGTCATAAGGGTAGGCTTCCGTGGTAATGTCGAAGCCCCTGTTGCGAGCCTCTTCAATCATCCGGAGCAATGTACGGGTCTCCTGGCGCCCAGTGGTTGTTATATGCGCAACATGGAGTTGCGCGCCGCTAAGCAGTACGTCCGCGAACACCTCCTGTAAAGCAGCGATACCGCCAGGCTCAACGGGCCCCCCGCTGCGGACGTGCACATAAACCGGTACGTGTCGTTGAGCAGCGAGCTCGAATAATTCCAGTATCTGTTCGCGTGGCACCTTCGGCGTGTAAATAAGCCCGATACCGATGCAAAGGGCACCTGGGTCGAGGCCTTGGCGAACCGAGTCGAGAATTGCTCTACCTTCCGCCTCGGTCGGGGCACGGTTTACCCCAGCATCGCGCGGTACCAGGCCATCGTAGGCCTCGTGCATGACTGCCTTGAGCGCGGGGATGTGACCAGAAGTAGCACCAAAGTTGATCAGGGCTTTGCCGTCGCGCGCCGCGTACCATTCGCGCACGGCCGACACGCCGACCTCAAGCTCCAGCGCCGTGGTAACGCCGTCCATGGCCTTGTAGCGGTAGGCTTCCGTTGTTTGCGAGTGCTGATGCAGATCAATAAAACCTGGCGCAACTACCATACCGGTGGCGTCGATCTCGACCCTCCCTCGCAACGGACTCGCCGAGATCGCCGCGATTCTGTTGCCATTGATGGCGATGTCGCGGACGGCATCCAGATTGGTTTCTGGGTCCATCGCGCGACCGTTCACAAGCACGACATCATAGGGCTGGCCCAGCAAGGAGCAGGCTGCCATGAGAGTCAGCAAAACGTATCGCATTACAGGTCCTCGCACTCAAGGCGTCCCAAACGCCGCAATTATACCACTGCCGCATGCCCAACCCGGTTGACGGCCTGACCTAGTCCACCGGAGCGTATAGTCGGCATATCGCTAAATGACCACTTGAAACTCCCGGCCCTCGGCCCTCGACGATCCGTGGAGATGAAGCGTTGCACTTAAGTTAACCCTTATGGGGTCCGCCGCGGACGAGGGCGTCCGCCCTACGGCTTTGTGCTTTTTCGCAGCAAGCTATTGGTCTTCCTTCGTTCCCGACGCTTGAGCGGTGGGGCAGTTCTGCGACAATCCGTTGAACTACATCTTCGGCGCCCGAGCCGTTTCCCATTTTGGCATGCACTACTCTCGACAACACCGCCAGGTGCGGTTTGAGCAATTCATCGAATGGTCTTTTCGCCGCGCGAGAATTCTGCCGATCAACACGCCCTCTTCCCCGGGCATGGTGGCGATCCAGTTCCCCGATTCGCGGCGACGTGAAGTCTATGTGTAGACGGCGCGTTTCCATCCGTAGACGGAGCCGGCCCGCTGCACATTGATCTGGCGAGTGGGACGTATTGGCCTCCTAGCTGCATTGTCTTTGATGCCAAAGGAGGCACTATGAAGAAGCATGCAAAACCTGTTTTGATCCTGATGCTGCTCGGCGCGCTCGTCGTCTTAGCTAAGGAGGTTGTAACGGACTATGATCACTCGGCCGATTTCCAGCAGTACAAAACGTACTCATGGATGAGAGTCAAAGCCGGCGATCCACTCTGGGCGGACCGGATTACCCGAGCTGTCGACGCCCAACTCGTGGCAAAGGGTTGGTCCAAAGTGGACGCGGATGGCGACGTCGCCGTGACGGCATTCGGTTCCACGCGCGAACAGCCCACGCTCACGACATTCTATGACGGCTTTGGCGGCCGTTGGTTCTGGCGGGGGTTCGGGGGAATCGCAACCACTACGGTGGAGGAGACGCCGATAGGGACCCTGGTGGTCGACCTTTTCGATCAGAGCACCGGAAGACTGATTTGGCGTGGAGTGGGTCGCGACGCAATGTCTGGAAAACCGGACAAAGATGAGAAGAAACTCGAGAAAGTTGTCGACAACATGTTCAAACACTTCCCACCGCCGCCACGCGGCTCGAAGTAAGACCATGATCAAACGGCCATTTGGTTGGACCAACGTGGAAGTCCCCGTGATCGGACAGGGCACTTGGATGATCGAAGGCGACCCCGACCGGGAGAAGCGAGCGGTGGAGACCTTGCGCTTGGGACTGGATCTGGGCCTCACGCATATCGACACGGCCGAGATGTACGGCGAGGGCCGGGTGGAGCAATTGGTGGCCGAAGCCATTGTGGGCCGCCGCGACGAGGTGTTTCTGGCAAGTAAAGTCCTGCCTTCGAACGCCTCGTATGAGGGCACGTTGAAAGCTTGCGAAAGCAGCCTAAGACGCCTTCGGACGGATAGGCTGGACCTTTACATGTTGCACTGCGCGGGCCGGCATCCGATCGGAGAAACGATGCGAGCCATGAAGAAGCTGATCGAACGGGGCCTGATCCGCTTTGCGGGGGTCAGCAACTTCGATGTGGAGGACTTGCAGAGCGCGGCTGACTCGCTCGAGGACCAGCGCCCGGCCTGCGACCAAGTGCTCTATCATCTGGAAG